>Ga0131853_10000888_pt1 | contig 53841 bp, 45 predicted proteins | sample TergutLab28metaG_FD_92764 | JGI IMG/M metagenome (GOLD analysis project Ga0131853, IMG submission 92764) | Labiotermes labralis P1 segment gut microbial communities from Petit-Saut dam, French Guiana - Lab288 P1 (version 2) (version 2) | ecosystem: Host-associated > Arthropoda: Insects >...
AAGCAGTTTCTGTTTGAGCCTTTGTCAAGCGGAAACCACGGCTTGGGGCACGGTTAATACCTTCTTCAAATTTTGGATAGTCTGGCAGAGTTTCTTCTAATGTAAAACGTTTCTCAACCACAAAATCACCGCCTTTAATTATTTTTTAATTTCATTTATTATTTTTTCATACTCACATTTTAATAAATTATAATCGTTCACAACTTTTTCTGCCTCTTTATTTCCAATTTCAATAATTTCGTCATAATGAGTAATTACAAGGTCAACAATTGTTTTATCCATTTTATTTCGCTCCGCCAAGTCGGATAAAATACTAATAATTTTCTCTTTGGGAAAGGCACCTTGATAGCTTCTTGCAGTACAAAGTGCGCTAAAAACATCGGCAACGCACATGAGCCTTTCCAAAAAGGTTAAACCTTTTGCAAAAAGCCCTTCCGGATAACCGCTTCCGTCAAGTCTTTCATGGTGACGGCAAGCAATTTTTTTAACAACATCGTTTACATTTCCCTCTAAAATTTCTCCAGAAACAACAATATGATGCCGCATGATTTCCATATCCGATTCGCTTAGGGTACTGGCTTTTCCTTCAAGAATACGAACAGGTGTACTAATCTTGCCAATGTCATGCAAAAGGGCAGCAGTACGTACCATGTCTATTTCCTGTTTGCTTGCACCTGCAATTTTTGCTAATGTTTCAGCAATTGAAGCAACAGAGATTGTATGAACAACAGTTTGAGTGCTTCTAAAATCTATTGCGTATACTATAAGGCGAATGTATTCTTCAATTTCTTCATTTGTAAATGGTATGTCATATAATATTTTATTATATTCTTTACAGTCTTTTATATCTTCATCAAATTTTAATAGGTCAAATTTGGCTACTATATATAAATCCACGGCTTCTTCAAGAAAACAAGTACCACGCTTATTTTGTAAAAAAGATTCAAATTCCTTTGTACTTCGTTTTGATAGATAAAATAAATCGGCCATGTTTGCAATGCAGAGTGCTTGTGCAATCAAAACATATTCCGGTGAAAGATTTTTTATTTCGTGAATATTTGCATGATGGTATAAAACGATTTGACTAATACTTTTTAGTGGCGAAAAATATTTAAAAAAGAGATAACCATAAACCGAATGTTCCCACATGTTTTTAGCCTCAAAGTGAAACATGTCATCAATTTCGGCTGTTTCATATGCACCAATATCATGAACCATTGCAAGTAGAGTTATATCCCTTAGTATTTTTTTATCTATATTTTTGTTTTCAAGCATTTTAAATGTTAAAAAAGAAACACGTTTACCATGACCAACAAGGCGGCGGTCAATATAGTTTAATGTTTTTTCTAAGATGTTTATAATTTTTTCGTTTGATGAAAGTTGCATAAGAAACACCCCTTTTGTTGAGACTTTAGCTGGCAGGAAAGCTATAATCCTTATTATAAAGGGGTTTATGTTTTTATTCCACATATTTCTTGACATTATCTTAGAAAAGTGCTATTATAATTTCTGCGGGGCACCCCCCTGTCTCGCATAGGAGCATAGTTCAGTTGGTAGAACGTCGGTCTCCAAAACCGGATGTCGTGGGTTCAAGTCCTACTGCTCCTGAAAGATGATAAAGTTAGATTTACTAGATCTCTATAGTATTTCTAACTTTTTTTATTGCTCAAGTTATGGAAAATTATTGTATCCATTTAATATGTATTTGCATCTGTTTTCAAATGGTTTCACTCGCTATAGTTACATATTACCATTGAAAAGAACAAATTGTAAGTTCAATACTATTCATCAATCTTTTTTTGTTTTTCGCAAGTAAGGTTCTTTTTCATTAGTAAGCCCAACGATGTAATCTATACTTGTTTTATGGAAATCAGCTAACTTAACTAGAGAAACACTTGGGATATCAAGTCTCCCATTTTCGTATCGTGAATAAGTGGTTTGTGAAATATTTAATATATTTGCAATATCCTGTTGGGTTAAATCTTTATCTTCTCTCAAGTTCCGAACACGTTCATACATACAGTCACCCCGCAAAATATTAATTTATGCGGTTACTGCATATTGACATTTATGCGAAATTCGCATATAGTTACATAGCAGCATCAAAATATCCTTGAATAAAGTCTATTTGGGAGTAGTTATAAAGTCTTCTTTGCCTTACGTTGATATGGTTTCATTTCATTGGTAAGCCCAACAATGTAATCTATACTTGTTTTATGGAAGTCAGCCAGCTTGATTAAAGAAATACTTGGAATGTCTAGTGCTCCACTTTCATACCGTGAGTAAGTGGTTTGTGAAACATTTAATATATTTGCAATATCCTGCTGGGTTAAATCTTTATCTTCTCTCAAATTCCGAACACGTTCATACATACAGTCACCCCGCAAAATATTAATTTATGCGGTTACTGCATGTTGATTTATATGCGAAAATCGCATACAGATACACATCAAAGATAAAGCAAATGTGACTGCAATTATTTTTTATCATAGTTGCTGCCTCAAAAAATAAAGGAGGATTTTTATGAAACAACGGATTCAAGGTATGGTTGTCGGTAGCATTTTAACGGTATTGCTTTTTAGTGCCACTTCCATATTAGCTAGCGATAGCATACGAAACATAAGTGTAACATTTAGGAACATAAGACTTGTAGTAAACGGCCAACTAACAACCCCTCGTGATGGGGTGGGCAATATTGTAGAGCCGTTTATTTTTGAAGGAACAACATATTTACCTGTGCGTGCTGTGGGGGAAGCACTTGGCATGAATGTGAGTTGGAATAGTGCGACTTCTACAGTATATATAAGCACACCAACCTTAATACTTCCTTCACCATCGCCTGTAGCGTTCTTTGAAGCTGTTCCCCACTTTGAAAGTGGTGGGCAACGTGGAAGGCAACTTCTGATAGGAACAGTAAACATGCTAGGGATGCCATATCCTAATGCGTTGCACATAAGTTTCCCTAGAACTAGCATAGCTCAATGGGATGCATGGAAAAATTTTAGTCTTAACGAGCAATTTGAAACACTAACAGGAACTATCGGACGTGTTGATGGTACGGGAGTAGGAGCAAATTCCATTAGCTTTATAGGTGACGGAAGAACTTTAGCCACATTCGTTATTGATGGTGACACACATCCAACAGACATTTCTGTAGATGTACGTGGGGTTCGGATATTAAGAATCCAATTTGACGAATCAACCCGTAATGCCAATATCGCCTTTGCAAATGCCATGATTGAATAGTCGTTCGCAGGAACGAAAGATTGGTCTGACATCTTTCCAGAACAAAACAGGGGACGGTTCTTATGTCATATTCATGTATATAGCTATTATATAAAACATAATAACGCATATAAAATGCTCACTTACAAAACAAGAGTGAGCATTTTTGCATTATGTAGGTCAAGTTATGATATAATGCACTAGTAAAGTCAGATTTACAAATAAGCAAAAGTATTGTTAAGTATATTCACTGCATTTAAGAAATAAAAGGACTGTTTCGATGTTTGCGATAATTTTTAATTATGAATAAAAGAGGGGTTGAGTGTAATGGCAACAAGCATCTTTGATGATAAGGCAATCATGCCGACCGAAGATATGGTTCATAGTGCAATTGTTGATACAAAGCCATTGTTGGATAAACTACAAGGCTATATCAAGGAAAATTATAAAGGGCTTACAAACGAATGGAAAATGTATAGCAAAAAATCGGGATGGAATTTGGTTTTTAAGCAGAAAAAACGGACGTTGTTTTACTTTGTCCCTTGCAAAAACCACTTCATCATTGCATTCGTGTTGAGTGAAAAGGCAGTTGGAGCAGCACTGCAATCGCCTATATCGGAAAAAGCAAAATCAGAAATCCAAGATGCTGATGTTTGTGCGATGGGTCATTCCTTTTTCATTTATGTAAGAGCCGAACAAGATTTAAACGATGTTTTTACGCTGTTGAAAATAAAAGCAGATTGAATGAGAAGGTATAATACCATAGTAGTTGACATTTTCTTAACATTTACTTTAAAATATCTTAAAATACAACTTGAAAGGTGGAGATAGCTTTGGCAAAACATGCTAAACGCTTTCTGAGCTTAGTTTTAGTACTTTCCATGATGGTTGCACTATTACCTATGATGGTATCTGCACAAACACCATCAAGCATTATCATCACAAACCCCTATGAGAATGTAAACTGGGAAACATTTGGAAGGTATCGTGCTGCGCTACATACGCACACAACCCATTCAGATGGTATGAACACAGTTGCAGAAACTGTGCTTGACCATTTTAACAAAGGTTTTGACATTCTTGCAATTACCGACCACAGTGTTACCAATTCAGGGGACTGGACAGTGGGCGAAGGTGCATTAACACAAGCGCAAGTTGATGCAGTTATTGACGGAACATATGATGGTTCTTTTCCGGGATTATTTGGTCCTGAAAGAAGACGTGTTCAAGAAAATGGTATGATTGGCATTAGTTTTACAAACGAACAATCATATGTTGAGCACATTGTCACCCTTTGGGCAAACTTTAATAACGAACGCCATTATACAACAGAAACTGTTCTTCAAAGAACAACTGAAGTTGGTGGGCTTGCGTTTATTGGACACCCAGGACGTTACACCGGTGGTATGGCTGGCGGTGCACTTGGAGCAAATGCTTCAAACAACAGAGCAGTAATCGCTAACTATCTTGAAATATTCCAAACATTTGATTCTGCAATTGGTATGGAAATATTCAACTCACTTGACAATGAGACAGCATCAGATCGCATTTTGTGGGACAACCTTCTTAGTCGTACAATGCGTTATGGTCTTCCTATTTGGGGATTTGCAAATGATGACAGTCACAATTTAAATAACACAGGCTTCAACTGGAATACTATGCTTCTTCCCGAACTTACAGAAGCAAACACAAGAGAAGCAATGGAGCAAGGTGCATTTTATGCTGTAACAAGAGTTGACCGCAGACTTGCCATTAATTCAGGTGGAAATAGACCTGTGCAAGGGACTGCAAATGATTTAGTTCTTCTTGAGCAGCCAACTCCAAGCATTTCAAGTATTGTTGTAGAAGGAAATACAATTACAATTGACGCTAATGACTATGAAACTATCCAGTGGATTGCAAATGGCGAAGTTGTTTATGAAGGTGCAACAATTGATATTTTGGACCTTTGGGACGAAATTGGATACTATGTTCGTGCCCAAATCATAAGCGAAACCGGTGTGGCAATGACACAGCCTTTTGGTGTTAGAGCATATGGTGAAGCAGTTCCTTCTTTACCGGCAAATGATGCTTATGAAATTATTGAAGTTAATCCAAGAACATTAAGAAACGGTGCAGAAGCTACAGTTGAAGGATTTTTACTGCCAAGAAATATTGTTGTTGAAACAGCAAGAGGCTGGCATGTAAGCACACCTGTTAGCTGGAACTTGGACGACATTAACTACGACCCATCAATAACAGATGAAGCACAAAGCTTTGTAGTTAGCGGAGTAGTTGAGCTTCCGGCAAATGTTTCAAACGAACTTGGTCTTGACCTAACAACGCAAGTAAATATAACTGTAAATGAATACCGTGTTATTGAAGTTATGCCAATTAGAGATGTACAGCTTGATGATAGTTTAGAAGAAGTAACCGTTCAAGGTATTGTTACAGGGTTCTATGAAGTAAACCTTGGCAACGATAACGCTTTCTTTATTCGTGACGGCAGTGGTACTTTTGACAGTATTCTTGTAAGACTTGAAGGTGACCTTGAAGAGCGTGGAGCACGTTTCTTTGTTGGTATGGAAGTTGAAGTAACCGGAATACGTGCACTTGGGGCAGGTAATGGTTTTGCAGGAATGACTCAAATTCTTGTCACCGATACAATGGTTGATATTTGGATTGTTGACGAATCACCTGAGTTCCCGACACCAACACTAAGAGAATTAACAGACCTTATTCCAACTCTTATTGATAGTGCATTTAGCTTTGAGTATATCAACCAGCTAGTTTCTATTGAAAGAGTACTTGTTTCAAACTTTAGAACAGGTCCTGCAATGCCTCGTTCAAATATTTTACTTGGAAATCCGGAAACAGGGCAGCCGCTTGCGTTTGACCCGGAAACCGGTGCACTTGTTGATTTTGATGAAAATGGCGATGTAATTGAAATTCCGCCAACAAGCACAGATTTTATTACTTTTGCAATCAATTTTGCATCAGATTATGAAGCACTTGGGGCAGAGCGTCCAAGTTATAATCCAAATGGAGAAGCAGTTTGGATTACAATTGAAAGTGCAAATACCCACTGGTGGGCAGGAAGAAACGAGTTCCAAATCCGTTTAACAGAGCCGGTTGATTGGGACGATGTAATGATTGACGCTCCTTCAATTGATACCCAAGTAGTTGAAACAGAAGAAGTTGTAGATGAAGAAGTAACAAACGAAGAAGTTATTGTTTACCGTCCTGTTGTTCTTCCATTTACAGATGTTGATATAAATGTTTGGTATCGTCAAGGTATTGCAATTGTTTTTGGAGAAGGTATCATGATGGGAACAAGCTCTACAACATTTAGCCCTGATGCACCACTAACACGTGCAATGATGGCAACGGTTCTTTGGCGTTTAAGCGGCAGACCTGATACGGCAGAAGTTGATACAACCGGGGCATCAAGATTTTACTCACAAGCTGTAGCATGGGCTGTAGAAACTTCGTTGCTTTGTGGTGATGATTTGGATAATTTGCATTTGGCAGTAACCCTTGAAGAATTGGCGCAAGCCCTCGACTTTTTTAACATTGCAGGTCAACATGCTGTTATTGAGTGGGCAAGAGATTTATCACTTAATGATGTTGTAACCAGAGCACATGCTGCGGCAGTTCTTGCAATGCTTGTTTAAAAAGTAGTTAATGTAGCATACAAAAAACCACTCATAAGTAAATCGTGAGTGGTTTTTTTCTTTGTTTAATTATTTACTTCACATGCTTTTTACAAAAATCCTCTAAAAACTCATCAAGCGTTGGGTTTCCAATTTCTTGCAAGCTATATTCAACTCTTGTTGTTGGTTTATTTATTTTTATCATACGTCCCAAATCAATTGGAGTTGCAATAACAACTGCGTCACAGTCGGTTTTATTAATTGTTTCAGCCAAATCTTTAATTTGCTGCTCGCTATAGCCCATAGCCGGAAGCAGTTTTCCGATATTTGGATATATTTTATATGTTTCAGCTAAAGTTCCAACTGCATTTTCTCTTGGGTCAATTATTTCAGACGCACTAAATCTTTCAGCAGCAACAACACCTGCACCAATTTGCATTTCACCATGTGTAAGTGTTGGACCATCTTCGATTACCAAAACTCGTTTGCCTTTTATTACTTCCGGCTTGTCCACTTTTATTACAGATGCAGCGTCAACAATTGTTGCGTTTGGGTTTATAGCTTGGATATTTTTTCTTACAGATTGAATATTTGCATAATCTGCACTGTCAATTTTATTTATTACAACAACATCCGCTAAACGAAGTGAAATTTCACCGGGGTAGTAGCTCATTTCGTGACCCGGACGGTGTGGGTCTGTTACTGTCACCATAAAATCTGGTTTAAAGAATGGGAAATCATTGTTTCCACCGTCCCAAAGTATTACATCACAGCCATTTGGGTCATTTTCTGCTGTACGCAAAATTGCTTCATAATCAACACCAGCGTAAATCACATTGCCGCTTTGTACATATGGTTCATATTCTTCTCTTTCTTCAATCGTACATTTATGTTTATCCAAATCTTCTAATGTTGCAAATCTTTGAACCTTTTGCTCGTTTAAATCACCATACGGCATTGGGTGGCGTACTGTAATTACTTTTAATCCTCTTTTAATGAGTGACTCTACAATACTGCGTGATGTTTGGCTCTTGCCGCAGCCTGTGCGGATTGCGCCAACCGCAATTACCGGTTTTGTACTTTTTAGCATAGTGCTTTTTGCTCCAACCATTGAAAAGTCTGCACCGGCAGCATTTACTACTGAACCAAGGCTCATTACTGTAGTGTAGGTTACATCACTATATGAAAATACACATTCATCCACTTCAAGGTCTTTTATAAGCTTTGTAAGTTCACTTTGCTCATATATTGGGATACCTTGCGGATATAAACTTCCTGCAAGTTCTGCCGGATATTTGCGCCCCGCAATGTCCGGGATTTGTGCGGCTGTAAATGCTACTACTTTGTAGTTTGGGTTATCACGGTATACAGTATTAAAGTTGTGAAAATCACGACCTGCTGCACCAATGATAAGAATTTTCTTTTGGCTCATTTGTTGCCCTCCTAAAAATTTAATGTAACTGGCTGTTAAAAGTTTGCGAAGCAAACTTTTTAAAGAAATATTTATTTCGTACTTGACAATTATAAATTATCCCGTATAATTATGCAATAGTCATGAATAAATATTCATAAAAAAATTTATGAAATGATTTTTGGGGATTTTTGGGGACAAAGTCCCCACCCGCAACGAAGTGAGGAAGCGTAAGTGGGCTTCGCCCACTGGAGTGGCGGGGCTTGGGGCAGAGCCCCATTCAAAGAGCCCCATTCAAAAGGAGGTTAGAGACTTGCAAAATATATGGGACTCATTAGTTCGGACACTTGGGTCTGGTCGATGGGAAATGCTGCTTGAAGGGTTACTTGTTACTATTCAAATCACTGCTGGAGCAATTGCAATTGGTATTTTAATTGGTATAGTAATTGTTTACTTTAAACTTTCAAAGTTTAAGCTGCTTAGGGCAATTGCATTTGTTTATTTAGGAGTAATTCGTGGAACACCGGCTGTTACTCAGCTTCTTATTGTAAGTGTAGTGTTTTTTTCAGGATTTAGGGGCAACCTTATTTGGATTGGAATTGTTGGGCTGGGGATAAACAGTGGTGCTTATGTTGCAGAGCTTATTCGTGCAGGAATACAGTCAATTGACAAAGGACAAACTGAAGCGGGTCTTTCTCTCGGCTTTAACAAAACTCAAACGATGATATTTATAGTAATGCCGCAAGCAGTAAAAAACATCTTACCTTCATTTATAAATGAATTTATCATGCTTATTAAAGAAACAGCAATTGTTGGTTTTGTGGCAGGTCAAGACCTTACAAGGGTAGCAAGCCAAATCATGTCAAGAACTTTCGAGCCAATGCCGCTTTTTGTTGCCGCTGCTATGTACTTAATTTTAATATCAGTTCTTACTTTCTTTTTAGGAATATTTGAAAAACGCTTGCGGCGCAGTGATGCCGCTGACGTTTAAGGGGGTGGTCGCTTGTGATTACTGTAAAAGATTTGCATGTTAAATTTGGAAAGCTGCACGTACTTAAAGGTATAAACGAGGAGATAAGACTTGGGGACAAAGTAGTTGTAATTGGTCCATCCGGCTCAGGAAAATCCACCTTTTTACGAAGCTTAAATTTGCTTGAAACACCCAGTCAAGGTGAAATAATAATTGACGGGCAAAATATTTTAAATAAAAAAATAAATATTAACAAAGTACGGCAAAAGGTAGGAATGGTTTTTCAGCAGTTTCATCTATTCCCACACCTTACTGTACTTGATAATATAACCATCGCACCAAGGAAGATAAAAAAAATGGCAGTAGAGGAAGCTGAGGAATTGGCACAAAACCTACTATCAAAAGTTGGTTTATCCGACAAAGCAAAGGTTTACCCAGGAAAACTTTCAGGAGGTCAAAAACAAAGAGCAGCAATTGCACGTGCTCTTGCAATGCAGCCTGAGGTAATGCTTTTTGACGAGCCAACGTCAGCCCTTGACCCGGAAATGGTTGGTGAGGTGCTTCAAGTAATGAAAGACCTTGCCGAAGAAGGCATGACCATGATTGTAGTAACTCATGAAATGGGTTTTGCCAAAGAAGTCGGAAACAGAGTTTTGTTTATGGATAATGGAATGATTGTTGAGCAAGGCACCCCGGGGGAACTCTTCGATAATCCACAAAACGAACGAACAAAGGCTTTTTTAAACAAAATAATACATTAAAACTTTTATCTCAGGAGGATATTATGAAAAAGCGTTTATTATTAATTTTTGCAATTTTAATTTCAGCAATGGTGGTATTTACCGCCTGCAACAACGACGATGAAGAAGAAACAGACCGCCGCACACTCATCATGGGAACAAATGCATCATTCCCACCATTTGAGTTTTTGGCTGATGGTGGTCAAGGCGTAATTGGAAGATATGCAGGAATCGACGTTTCTCTTGTAGCAAGAATTGCAGAAGAACTTGGTATGGATGTAGAAATTCGTGACCAAGAATTTGCAGGGCTTATTTTTGCACTTGAAAATAGAGAAATTGATTTTATTGCAGCAGCAATGACAATACGTCCAGACCGTCAAGAAAGAGTAAACTTTACAGTACCTTACTTTGATGCGCGCCAAACTGTTATTGTGCTTAGCGACAATACAGATATTAACTCAATTGAAGACCTTGAAGGAATGATTGTTGGTGTTCAATTTGCAACAACTGCTGAGCTTCGTTTAACTGATGAAGATGTTAATATAAACTTTGATGAAGTAAGAAGCTATAACCAGCCTGCAATGGGTATCATGGATTTAATTAGTGGAAGCATTGACGCATTTGTTGTTGACGCACCTGTTGCTCGTGGATTTTATTCAGTTCATGGCGGAGCTTTAAGGCTTTTTACAGATGAAGAATTTTTTGGGCCGGAGCAATATGGTATGGCTTTCCATTTGGAAGACACAGAACTTCTTGCACAATTTAATGAAGTTTTAACACGTTTAATTGCCGAAGGTTTTGTAGATTATTTATACGACCACTATACAGCAATGCTTGCACTTGAAGAATAAATTACTGTCTAAACATTTAATAATGCTTGACATATTCCAATGAAATTAGTTACAATACTTGGAGATGATTTTATGGATTCCCAAGGAGGTGACAAGAGTTGGCCAATATTAAATCTGCAAAAAAACGTATTCGTGTTTCTGCAAAAAGGCAAGCACGCAATAAACATATTAAAACAACAACAAAAACAGCTATCAAGAAATTGCACGTAGCTGCCGGGGCTGGTGATGCAAGCGTTACAAACGTGACACTAGTTCAAGCAATCGCTGCTATTGATAAGGCAGCCTCTAAGGGTGTTATCCACAAAAACACTGCAGCGAGGAAAAAATCAAGACTTACAAAAATGGTAAATAAATTAGCTGTATAACCAAAAACCCTAACAAAGACAGTTAGGGTTTTTTTATAATTAGGGAGGTATTTTTATGCAGTATCGTGAGTTTGGCAAAACAGGAATCAAGATGTCCACACTTGGATTTGGTGCAATGCGCCTACCTATGGTTGGCGAAGGTGACAAAGCAGAAGTTAATCACGAGCTTTCTACTCCAATGATTCAAAAAGCATTTGAACTTGGGGTAAACTACATTGACACAGCACCATATTATTGTAACGCTGTAAGTGAAGTTGCTGTTGGTAAAGCCTTAAAAGGCTGGCGTGACAAGGTTTATCTTTCAACAAAAAACCCAATTGAAAATGCTTCTGCTGATGATTGGATGAAACGGCTTGAAACTTCACTAAAAAAACTTGATACAGATTATATTGATTTTTATCATTTTTGGGGTATTGGACTTGAAGGTTTTAAACACTGGGAAACCTTAACTGACGGTCCGCTTCAAGCAATTGAAAGAGCAAAAAATCAAGGCATGATTAAACACATCTCATTTTCTTACCATGACAAAGCGGAAAATTTAAAATACATCGTAGACAGCGGCAGGTTTGAATCTGTTTTAATCCAATATAACTTGCTTGACCGTTCAAATGAAGAAAACATAGCATATTGTAAAGAAAAAGGACTTGGCACAGTAATAATGGGACCGGTTGGAGGCGGAAGGCTTGGGGCACCAAGTGATGTAATCCAAGGCTTACTTAAAAACAAACCAGCCTCAACTGCTGAAATGGCAATGCGTTTTGTACTTGCAAACCCAAATGTTGATGTAGCTCTTTCCGGAATGGCTACAATGGAAATGGTTTTGGAAAATGCCAAAATTGCTTCAATGGCTGGACTTCTTTCACCAGAGGAAATTGAACAAGTAAATAAAATGATGGAAGAAAATAAAAAACTAGCCCAGCTTTATTGCACAGGCTGTAACTACTGCTTACCCTGCCCGCAAGAAATAAAAATCCCAAACATTTTTGGCATCATGAACAACCACAGAGTTTATGAACTAACAGAAAACGCAAAAGATGCTTATGGTCAATTAATGCGTGGCGAAGGCTGGCTAAAGAGCAAACTTGTTGACAGTTGTGTTGAATGTGGCGAATGTGAGAAAAAGTGCCCGCAAAAAATTGAAATCATTAAACAATTAAAAGAAACACACAAGACACTCTCTGGAGAGTAAAATATTTCTTGACATTTCTCATCAATAGTCGTAATATACGTCGGTTGGTTTTAAAACTTATTAAAGATGAGGAGAAAAAAGTTAATGAAAAAGTTTTTACTTACAGCAATGCTTTTAATGATTGCATTGTTTGTTGTCGCCTGTAATGACGACAATGCTGACGACACATCTGCTGCTAGTGGCAACGAAATTGAAGGTACCACAAACGCTACTAGTGACGATGTATCTGGTGATACCAATAATGACACACCAGATGATACAACACCAGAAACAATAAGTGGTTTCACAAGAGGAACATGGAGCGGGAACGTATTTACCAGTGAACAGCTTGGTATCACATTTACAATGCCGGACGGTTGGGTTTCTGCAACTGATGAAGAAATGGCTGCTGTGATGGGGCTTGGAATGGACATTATTGGTGAAGAGATTACACCACAAATGCTTGAAGCTGCAGGGATTATTACAATTCAAGACATGATGGCTTCAAACCCTGAAACTGGTGCTTTGGTGCAGATAATGGCTGACCGTCTAGTTTTCCCACACACCCGAATATCTGTTGAAGACTATATTGCGTCAATGGCTGAAGGGCTTGAGTTAATGGGGATGGATGTTGACATAAATTTCCCAATTGCAACGCTTGGCTCAAGTACATGGGGAGTATTTACTTCGTCATTTGAGTTTATGCCTGGTGTTAACATTTACGGACATTATTTTGTTGACATTAGAGATGGATTTGCTCTTACAATTCAAATAGCATACAGCGAATTTTCGGAGTCTTTTGAAGAAATACTAGAAATGTTTAGGTAATAAAAAAGATTTTTAAGCTAGACTTAATTAAAAACGAGAGTGTTGGATATAACTCCAACTAGCTCTCGTTTTTTTCATGGCTTTATAAATTGTCTCGATTGAGTCAACTTATAAATATTCAACATATTCAACAGTTTCACATACTATAGAGAAGCAAATATTTTTAAGGATGAAACTACATGAACAAATATAATAAAAAACTCGGTATAGCACTATCTGGCGGTGGAATACGTGCAGCAATATTTCATCTTGGAGTTCTTACATATCTAGCTGAGGTCGGCTTATTTAAAAAGATAACAAGTATTTCTTCCGTATCAGGTGCAAGCCTCTGTATCGGGGTCATTTTTGCTGTCAATTATAATATTTGGCCATGTGAAGAAAATTTTATTAAATTTATACTACCAAAAATTAAAGATTTGATTTTGACTCGTGACATACAAAAAACTGCCCTTAGACGACTGATTGTTTCACCACAGTTTTGGCATCATCGAGTTAAACTTCTTGCAAAAGTATTGGAAAGTGAATGGGGAATAAAAGGCTCTTTACAAGATTTACCACAGTTTCCTTTTTGGGAAATAAACTGCACAACCTTTGAAACAGGAAGCCGCTTCCGGTTTAGGCGTGATTATATGGGGGACTCTCATATTGGCTATGTACAAAATCCGGAAATTAGTATTTCTGATATGATTGCCGCCTCTGCTGCTTTTCCTGTTTTAATTGGACCGTACTTGCTTAAAACGGATGGTCTAACATTTACAAGAGACAAACATGGGAAAAAATCTACTGTAAAAGTTGAAAAGAATTACTCGCTTTGGGACGGAGGCGTTTATGACAACCTAGGGCTTGAGGCACTTCACAAAATCGGCAGTGATATGGACGATGAAATTAATTATATACTTGTGAGCAATGCATCAGCGTCACTTGGGTGGAAACAGCGTGGGCGACCATCAACAAACATGCGACGGCTTCTAAACATTGCAATGTCGCAATCAGACACCCTTCGTACAAGAGATTTTATTTCAGCGGTAGTGCGAGAGAAAAAAGGAGATTACATAAAAATAGGTCAATTGGCAGGAGAATATAAAACAACACTACATTCTCCATCAGAAGCCGATTTTGACCTGATATTTAATGATGGTTATACAAATGCGAAGCAAACCATTGTCTTATGATATTAAAAGTCGTTTTTTGATAAGCGACAAATGCGAAGCAAACTGTTGAATTTGTAAGAAGTCTATTGACAAATTACCTCGTAATTAAGTAATGAATAGCTGCGTCCAGCAGTTCATCTCTGCCTTCTCGGATTCCAGCTATAGTACGATTAATACGAATATCAGGCGAAAGCCCAATACGTTGTGTCTGCCCACTCTCAGGCGTAAAAACACCAAGACTCGAAAAACTCATAATCACTCCGCCAGGCAATGGGAGAATTTGAACATCGCCATTAGCACCAATTGAATTACTGCCCATTACAGTTACATTTGTGCCTACAGATAAATACATTGCGGTAGTTTCTCCAGCACTAATTGTGCTTTCATCTGTCAAAACCACTACATTGTTTTCATACAAATACAACTCTTTATCTTCTAGTGTTCTAAATACATTTGAATAAAATCTTGTTAAACTCATAAACATACCAGGTATAGACTGCGACGGTTGTGTAAAGACCGAAAGACGCTTATTATCTTGCACTAAGTATGGTATCAAATCCCAAAACTGTAATGCTGGATATTGCCTTAAATCTACAACAATTCCTATGGTATCAACAAAATACTCCATTATATGTGATATGCCTATCTCATATGTCCTTGAAGGATTAATAATACCAATGTTATTTTCCAATCGCATATAAGCAAAATCTGGAGGGAACGAGAATAGAAAACTCTCTGCAATTAGAATATTATCAACCGCTACACTAACCTCTATCTCTAACCCATCTCGAAGGAGGATAAGGCTCATTGGAGTGTCATTAAAGTGTTGCCTTAATATCGTACGATTTCTCGTAAGGTAAAACAGTGATTTTTCTTCATTTGGATAAGGTAAATAACGCAACATGTTTGCTACTATTTCGTTTATATCAATACCATTTACTTTAAGCACAATATCACCTGGCATGAGTAGATTGTCATAGTAAGCTTCAATTATTACAATCTGCTCTTCGGCTTCTGTAAGTCTTGCAGAAACTGCATACTGTCCAAACATTTGGTCAAAGGTATCCATACCTATAAAGAAAATAGAACCATCGTCAAACGTATCGGCAGCAACAAACCTAATATGAGCATCATGAAGTTCTGAAGCAAGAGACTTGAGCGTCAATTCATAACTTAATCGGTCTGTCCCTTCAAGCATTATCTTAATGTGAGAAAGCAGAAGGTCATTCCAGTTTCCATCAATAATATCAAGGTACGGAAAAAAATAATTCATTGTATTCCACAATCTAAAAAGTCCGAGCAATCTATAGTTGGCATCTTTAAAATCCATATCCACATGAAGCGACTCATTAGAAAAATCAGAGAGACCGAACTCACTAAAAAAAGCAGGTGCATTTGTCCTATCAACCATTGGTGTTTCCGTAAAACGTGAAAAAACTGAGACAAGGGAATTACCCAAAAACGACTCATCAGTAAGCCAATCCAAGTTAGCCATCGGTTTCATATATGATTCACTCACTGGTGTAAGCGAACGCAAATTAGCGTGTTCATCATCGTAGGTTAAAGAATCAAGATAATTTTTATCTATACGTAACCCCAAAGAAAAATACTCCGGACCACTAACCCAACCAACAACAGACAATTGAACTGAATTTTCAACCCTTTCAAGAAAACTTATATATAAGTCTTCTTCGTAGAACGGCACAAGTAAAAAAACACTTTCATTATCATCAAAACCATCATTACCAAGTCCAGTAAACCATTCATAAAGGATATCATTTACTTCCGATTCATCTGCAAAACGAACAACTAGTATCAAAGATAATAATTCCTCATCCCAACATCTTTGTCCTGTTAAAAAGACTGGATGTGTATACTTGGCAAATCCCCATACCATTGCAAGTTTTTGTAGGTTTGATGCTTGCACTTCTTCCTCACTTAGGAGTAGATTTCTATTTATTTGCAAAACAAATATAACTGCTCCGCCAGCAAGAAGTACGAGAACACATGCAAATACTATTATGAGTCTTTTAATAAATAATTTTTTAGACATAAAACCACCTAAAGATAAATCTTTCACACTTGCTCCTTTAAAATTCCGATATCAACCTGTGAATAATCTTCTAAACGTTTAATATGCCCATGAGTTGTTGACATATCTCGAATTATAAATGTACCTTTTTTAAAGCGAATATAATTGCGTGTTGAGTATGACCCATTTTTGTATTGTCTAGTTACAACTGTATCAAGTTCACAAGGTAGCAAAATATAATGATAATGGCTATTACGCATTGCAATCAAATATGTTGTATCATCAATGTCGACAATCATGCTATCCTTATCACCAAGCAGTGTAGTTGAAATGCCAGCATTAAATTTAACAATAAAAATGAAAACATACACAAATAAGATAACTACAGCTAAATAAAAAAATATATTGCCAAAAAATCCATTTGCAATATATTCATTGTCACCAAAAAACCAATTTTGAAAAACACCATAAAAATAAGTAAAAGCAACTGCTACAACAAGTGCAAAAACAGCCAAAAATCTATACATATGTTCAATTACAACAATATATGTTTTACCATTAACCACCTTTTCCTTCTTGACAGGAAACTTATAAATTAAGGTTGCAGATTGCGAAAAAAATATCGAAAAAACAATAATAACGTAAATAATAAAAAAAGGCATCCTAGTCTCAGTAAAAAGTAAAAAAACCGGTAAAATAACACCAAACCCAATTGTACGAATAAGCATAAACCAAACCGCAGCACTATCTGAAATAGTAGCTTGTGAAACCGCTTTAACAGGAATACCGTATTTTGAAGCTTGCATATAACGAGCAAGATTAGCTACCATTAAAGCAACAGCTCCCATAATAGTAATAGAAGCTGTAAAAAAACCAGCTATATTACTAATCCCACCAAACATATACTGTATATAATGCATAATACCAAGACCTTTCAACAATATCTAAATAAATTTTACCATATTTTCAAAAATACTATCTTTGTATCAGATGCAAGCTAATATTTAACGATGGTTATACAAATGTGAAGCAAACCATTCGTAATTAAAATCTTGCATTAGCCACGATATTTCCTCAAACAGTTCAAATGCTCCGGCTTGTTGATTTGAAAGAATGATTAAAATATAAGGAGAAGCTGCATAAACAATTGCAGCATCATGAAAGGCACTGCTTGCCCAGCCATACTTACGGGCAAGTGGAAAGTCTGACCTAATCATTGTTACATCAATTTCCCCACCCCTGCCGTGGGTATTTGGACCTCTGTCAAAATAATGGTGTGATGTTTCAGCAGTGTTTAATAAATCATATTTGAAATAATGCCCAAACTGGTTTTCTGCCTCAATATAATTAAAGATTTCAACCATCCATAAACCGGCATCAAGTGCAGTTGTGTTTTGAGAAATTATGTTTTGAACCATACGGCTGTTTGCACCAATTTCAGATACAAAGTCACGATAAGTTATTGGCTTACGCTCTGTCATGCGAATAAGCATACGATAAGCAATATTATCAGATTCACGGATAGACAAACCAAGCAGTTCACGAGTTGTAAACTCTGTTTCAAAATCCATAAAGCGCATTGTACCAGTGCCGCCCCAAAAATCATGTTGCGTGAAAATATGGGCTTCTTGTAAATCTATATAACCACGCTCTGCCAAATTGTAAACATATAAAGCATGATTAGACTTTGAAAGGCTTGCTGCAAAAAAGATTCTTTCTTCATTGTGGGTGTAAACAAAACCTGTATCTAGATTTTTGTAAAAAACAGCAACATTGTTTCCAACCGTTGCAAAAAATTCGTCAAGTGCATAAATATCCGGATTTATTTCGAGTGATAATAAAAATTCTCGTGCATCAACAGGTGTCTCTTCCCCATGTACAGTAGAAATATATTCATTGTAAGAATAATAATTTGACTCTTCCTCAATAGCATACATACTATCATATACATGAAGAATTTCATCATTAGCAAGCCCTTCAAAAAAATCTAAAAACCCATCAGAAAACAAAGCAAGAGCAGTAATTCCTCCAGCGACTATAAACACAAAAAAAGCAATAATAAAAACAACAGGTTTATTATTTTTCTTGGGAGATTCGGGAATTATTTCTTTTACTTCCTCCGGCTCATCAGGTCGCATTGCAAGCATTTCTCTGGCGGTGGGTCGCTTAGGTTTGCGCTGCTCCTTAACAGTATCTTTTTTTGCAGTGAGCTTTAAAGCCATAAAACGGTCATCAACAGGAATCTTTTTACCGGAAGGATTTTTTATAATAGATTCTTCATTTTTTAGCAGTCGTTCAATAGCTTTCTTGCGGTTTGAATTCTTTCTTTCATCCATAAAAAATCCTCCTTTCATTTAAATAAGTTAGCAAGCGTTATTATTTTACATGTGCATTCCAAAAGTGGTAGACGGGCGATTGTTTAAAATCATCTTTTTGTTCATCAGTTAGTTTGTTAAAGTGGAAACCTGCTTGCTCATGATTATCTAATAAAAGATATGCACTAACCTTATATTGGTTATCTATTTTTTTATCAGTTATTTCAAATAATTTATTTCGCTCTCCTTCAGTTAAGTTTCGTACCCGTTTATAAACTTGTAGAAGATTTATTGTCGATTCAATATCTTCACCATAATTAATAATCTCCCATTTAATAAACTTTTGTATCAAAACAAGTGCTTTATCCTTGTTATAATAAGGTTCATTACATAATTTTAGGAGATCCAGACATAGCCAATAAATAATTTCAAGTTTGTAAGGGTTGTCGTCAGAGATGTTTATATATTCATTATACAAATCATCAAAATCAATATTTGTTAATTGCATTAACTGTTCTGGTGAAAATAGATGATAACAAGGGACTGGGTATTTAGGCTCATTCTCCAAATCACTATTCAGTGAAATATCAACCTTATTTTTTATTAATCCTGGCGAAAATGGCAGTACTTTATGTTTGCCTTTTATATCACTCATTTCATTTTGTAATGCGAATTTATATCTACAAAAATCTAAGACAAATGTAAATGGGTCATTTTCCTTATTGTTTACAAGACCTCCATCAATTAACACATAAATTAAAGTATCTAATGTTTTTGTATCCGATCTTGAAAGAATTGTTAAATCAATTTCCATAGGAATGTTGAGCAGTAAAAATAATCTTTCAATTTTTTCACATATTTCAAGCTCATTAACCAGCTCTTTATTATAAGGAGCAAAATTTAGATATTCAAAGTGATTATAAAAACTGCCATTAATTTCATAGCCCTTTTTCTTTATTGCGTGGGAAATAAACCTTATTGCATTTATCCGTTCCTTAAAAGTTTCACCTTTTCCAAAACGATGGTTGAACTTTATTTTTCTGCTTACATCGCCTTTTAAATCGCTATTTTTAGGCGGATACGAAATAGATATACATTTGCCTAGCTTAACATCAAATGTGTTGCTTGTCTCACTCACCTCAGCCTCAGTAAAATATATCACATCATCAATACTTATCTTGACTTGCTTTTTTATTGGGGAAGTGATCACTGAACCAATAGTTGCAAGAGAACTTGGTATTCTGTGATCACCATCAGCAAACTCACAAACTATACTGAAAGTTTCACCGACTAAGTCATGCGGATTTTTTGGCAACATCATATCTCCTGTAGGGTAAAAAGTAATTTGCTTAATTGGCTTATTTGGCATATTTTCTAATTCAATCTTGAGTTTATCAAAACCAGATAAATTTTCACAAGTATTTGAAAAATTAATAAACAATTGTTCAATTTGTAAAATATCACTTGAAAGTTTATATATTTCAAACTTTATTTTAGTATTAATTTTAATGCTTTGTTTCCCAAGGAGTATTTGATGAAGTCTTACTACCGATAAATCAGAATAATAAATCGATACACCTTCTTTTTTAACTTTATCTATCAAAACTACAAAAAATAAAACACCACCATCTCTTTTATAATTTAATAAATATTTTTTTTCGACAGAGTATGTAAACTTGCCGTTTTTTGCGGGTTTTTCATTTGAAATACCTTTACCTTTAACTTGAATAGGTATCTTGCGAATATCACCATCATTCCTCTTGTCTGGATTTGAATAGACATACACATTTCCATCCCATGATGGTTCAGTATCACCACAATTTATATGAGAAGCATTCAAATAGTTACTTTTCCCTAATTCACTCATTAGTTTTCCAACTGCAAGAACTTCAGTGTTCAAACTCAATCACCCTTTTTTATATTCTCGTTTATCCGACTATGATATTAACAAATTTGCCTAACAAGCTCCCAAACATTTGTATATGGATTTGCATAAACACTCATTAAGTCAGTAATGCACTGCTCCTCATGATAACACTTTAGTTTTTCTGCATTAGCAATAGCATCACCCTGTTTATTTTCCAGCAAATGAAATACATTATGATTTTTTCTATAACTTGTTAAGTATCCGCTAACTTTTTTCATAACAGCATCGTAATTTTTCAGATGCCCCGATGTATACTCAAAATGCAACAAAAACCAAAGCTCAAAACATGGGTTAGAAAGAACTATATAAAAACCATGTTCTTTTGCTTCCTTTTCAAACATTTTCAGTTGGCTGTTTCTGGCTGCTTCGTTAGACTGCACACCATAATTTACATCTACATCTGTAACGCACCACACATCACATTTGCTTTCTATACCATCAGCATATTTTTTCTTTGCTTCTAAAGCTTTTTTGATCATTGCATTAAAATTATCACCAGAAGCATTTTTAACTATTTCTATCTGGAGCGGCTTGTTCCTTTTTTTAAAATTGCTGAAGTATATAGGTTCTGATTTTGCACCGTCACAAACTATGATAACAATAGGATACGGAGTTCTCTTTTGTTTTCCCCTAGCCTTTTCACGTATTACTCTAGCCATTTATATCACCACTTTGCACATTACTTTGAATAAATGGAACAGCACCATAAACTCCCAATAAATAGCCTTTTTCTGCATCAATATCTTTTTTGTCACCAAAATCGTTTAATGAGTACAAATCCGTTGCACCTGTTTCAGGATTTTTTTCAGTAAACCAAATTTGATCCCGTCTAAATAAATTTAAGTTTAATAAATTTGTATCATGCGTTGTAAAAATTAACTGTGCAGCTGATGTATTATCCGGATCATTAAAAACTTCCACAATATGTCTTGATAACATTGGGTGTAATTCTTTATTAAGCTCATCTTTTAGAAAGACTCCATTTTGTGACATTTTTTCAGCGATAGCAAGTGCATTAGAGAAAAATGTGATTGTACCACTAGATTCACTAATATAAAATTTAAAATCAACTTTTGAAGTCACACCACCGTTTAACACATCATGTGTTGATACGATTTTATGAAATATTTTATCATAATTGTCCCATGTGAATTTTCCGTTATTGAAAAAATCATCTTTGGATAAATCGTTATCACTTTCTATTTTTATATCAGAAATACCTACATCAATTTTTTTTACCCACTCTATTGCTTTACTAATAATAGCTTTTGCTTTTTCGTTGTTATTAGCGGAATCAAAATATCCTGCTCGCAAAATGTTATAAGGAGTTACACTTGTAAATTTATACATATCACTAATCCAGTTATAGGCATCCATTACCTCTGTATAATTCAACATCACTGCTATAGACAAGTATGGTTTGTTGTTTGCCGTGAACTTTTGAAAATATTCTAAAATCTGCAAATCAGGGTTTTTTCCGTATTTATCATTAAAGTTGTATGTTGTTATGTCCGAACGCTCAAAAATCGTCCGTTGATTATCACCTTCAAAATAATATAAATATTCTTCCTTCACATCTTTTCCTGTCAATACAAGACCATATGCATATTTTTTTCCATTAGCATAGAAGATTACATCAAATTTGCTTGGTTTACTTTTATTATTTATGTCAAGTGCAAAGGGTTCAATATTTATTGGGTCTTCTGGTTTTCTTTCTTGCGCCAGCCAAACAAAAGAAGCCATGAATCCCATAGCATTAATAAGATTACTTTTGCCGGAAGCGTTTGCACCATAGATAACAGCAGATTTTAGATACCTGCTGCCATTTTCTAATGTGATAACATTTGTTTCATCATGGCTAGTATCATCAGAAGCTACCATACTAAAAGTAACACTATCCTTAAATGAAAGGTAATTTTCAACAGTAAACTCTACTAACATATAACGTCACTCCTTTTTTGCTGTTCTTTTATGGCTACTCTATACTTTAATCATATTAAAATTTTTGAAAATTCTTGCTCTGTCAACAGTGATATAGCCCGTCCAGTTTTTTGTTACCTCTCTTGAAATATCACTATCAACTCCCCATGAAAAGTTGGGAGTCCAAACACCGTCGTTGTTTATGTTATCAAGCAAATATTTCAAATTCATATCAATACCATCTTTAACACAATCATACCATTGTGAGTTTGGCGAGTCGGCAAATTGAGTTGGTTGAGGATAGTATTCACTCCATTTGCTTTCTTCAAAACAAACATTTGCGGATATTCTGCACTTCATGCTTGAAATAATACTATCCGTTATCAAAGGCGAATCTATGGATTGCAATTTTTCTATTAATGCTATTAAGTTATAACATTCGTGATCACCACAAAATTCATTGGACAATAAAAAATCAAAGCATTTTTGTGCAACTTTAGTACCGATTTCTTTGTGAGTTTTATTACCATGTGCAATCATAGCCGAAGCAATCACGGCACGTGGATTCGGAGTAAATGTTTCACTAGGATTGTAATCCCACCACGGTGCACGAGGATATTCTTTAATTTTTTTAGGAACAATTTCCCAAAATGATGGAATGTCCTGTAAAGTATTTTTTAAGTAGTCCAAAAAATTTGTAAACCATTTGGCGGAACAGTCAAGTTCATATTTATACGACAAAAAAATAGCTTCACCGCACGTAACTGCGTTAGAATCGGGCATTATAACATCGGCTTCAAGTCCGTTTCCAAAACCACCGTCTGTATTCTGATATTTCAAAAGTTCTTCAACTATCTTCTCTTTACTTCCGCCATTAAACAAAAAATCCCATTTTGCCAAATCTAAAGACCGAGCATTTGACTTTAACCAAGTTTCCATTTTTTTAAGTTGATGTTTTTCTAACATAACTTTTCACACTCCACTAAAATTTATTACCCTACACGCCCCAAATACATTAACAAAACTATATCCAATATTTGCGTGTTTGTAAATTGTGTTTTATAATGACATAGTCTAAGAAAAAAGTTTGTGAAGCAAACTTTTAACAACAAGTTGTGGACACCGAAACCAAAGGTTTCGGCAGGAAAATGCGAAGCAGTTTCCTGGCACATAAAAATAAGGAGCGTTTTAAAATGAATTTAACCCTAGATTTTAACAACATGCTGGAAGAAAAAATTGGTGCGCAGGGTATCAAACTAAGCAAAATAAATGAGCTTAAACCCCTAATAGAAAAAGCGAACAAAGCTATGGTAGAAAAAAGAAATGCAGGTCAAATGGCTTGGCGTGAACTGCCATACAATCAAGAAAAAGTAGTTAGTGATATCTTAGAATATGTTGAAGAAATAAAAAATGACATAGACGCATTTGTAGTTTTGGGGATTGGCGGAAGTGCACTAGGACCAATTGCTGTTCAACAGGCTTTAAACAACCCTTTTTATAATGAACTTCCTCGTGAAAAGCGCAATAACTTCCCTAAACTTTATGTACTGGACAATGTTGACCCTGAACGTCTTGTTTACTTTTTTGAAACAGTTGACCCAACTCGTTGTTTATTTAATGTAATTTCAAAATCAGGTGCTACATCTGAAACCATGAGCCAGTTTATGATTGTTCAAAAAATGCTTGAAGAAAAAGTTGGCAAAGAAGCTGCAAAAAAACTAATTGTTTGCACAACTGACGCAGTAAGTGGGAATCTTATAACAATTGCTAAAGAAGAAGGGTACAAGCACTTTATTATTCCTTCTGCTGTTGGCGGAAGATTTTCTGAACTTACTCCTGTTGGTTTACTTCCTGCTGCTTTTTGTGGAATTGATATTAAAGGTTTACTTGCCGGAGCAGCAGAAATGGATGCAGTTTGCAAAAAATATGGTGATGATGTACTAAAAAACCCTGCACACATGTATGCACTACTAAATTATATTGGAATGGAAAACGGAAAAAATATTCAAGTAGTAATGCCATATGCAGACTCACTAAAATATATTTCTGCATGGTTTGCACAGCTTTGGGGCGAATCACTTGGCAAACAATATGACAACGAAGGCAAAGTTGTAAATGTTGGGCAAACACCGGTTAGCGCACTAGGTGCAACAGACCAACACAGCCAAGTACAGCTTTATGCGGAAGGTCCATTTGACAAAATTTTAGTTTTCCTTGGTGTAGATGAGTACCGTAAAACAATTACAATGCCAAAAACATATGAGGACATGCCAAGCCTTGGTTTCCTTGGCGGTGTAACCCACAATGAACTTATAAAAACAATGCAAAATGCGACAGAATACGCAATAACAAAGTCCGGACGTATGAATATGACAATAACAGTACCAAAAGTTACAGCCAATACTGTTGGGCAGTTATTGTACTTTTTTGAAGTCGCAACTGCTTACGCAGGTGAGCTTTTAAATATAAATGCTTTTGACCAGCCGGGTGTTGAAGAAGGCAAAAATGCAGCATACGCAATGTTTGACCGCCCGGGGTATGAAGAGAAAAAAGCGGAGTTAAACGCTGCACCTGTAAAAGAAGCTAAATATATAATCTAAAGGAGAATTATCATGCCAAAATTTGGAGTAAGTTCCTACAGTATCTCTGGAAAAGTTGGTTCAGGCGAAATGACACCGGAGGCAGCAGTAAAATGGCTTGCCGAAAATGGGTGCGAAGTTATTGAAATCGTACCTTCTGCAAGTGATATTATAAATACACCCGAACTTATTGAATATTTTAACGAGGTTTCAAAATCAACTAATGTACCAATCGAAAACTACTCATTTGGGGGAAACTTCTGTCAAATTAGTGATGAAGAATCTGAAGCAGAAGTAAAAAGGGTTTGTGAGCATATAACTGCTGCCAGCAAACTTGGTGTAAAAACAATCCGGGTTGACTCTGTAGGCTGGAGTCGTTCACCGGAAATAAACACAATAGAAAACTTTCAACTTGAACTTCCAACAATAGTTAAAGCCTACACAGCACTTTGTAACCATGCGGCACAACACAATATTACAATTTTGCTTGAAAACCACGGCTACCATGTAAACGGAAGCGAACGTGTACGCCAAGTTATAAAAGGAATGGAGGCAGCAGGGGTAAAAAACTTTGGGCTGCAGCTTGACACAGGAAACTTTGAATGTGTTGATGAACGTGGAGAAATTGCTACAAAAAAACTCCTTCAATTTGCAACAACCATTCATATGAAAGATTTTTATATTCGTTATGAAAATCCGGGTGACGGAGGGTGGTTTCAGTCGTCAAACGGCACATATTTGCGTGGTTCAATCCTTGGGCAGGGTGATTTAAAAACCCGTCAAGTTTTAAAAATGATAAAGGAATCAGGATTTGACGGGAATATATTCCTTGAGTTTGAAGGTATCGAGGACTGCTTATTTGCTACAAAAGCAAGCCTGGATAATCTAAAACGTATTTACAATGAAGTATAAATACAAATGAATCTACTTCATGGATTTTTGTGAGAACTTAAACCCCTGATATCACTTTGCAAATGTGACATCAGGGGTTTGAACAGTTTTCACATTTATTATCATATTATCAAATAGGATAGAACAAAAAAGTTTGCGAAGCAAACTTTTAACCACCAGTTGTGGACACCGAAACCAAAGGTTTCGGCAGGAAAATGCGAAGCAGTTTCCTGGCACATAAAAAGGAGGAATATAATACATGCTTTGGGTAAAAGACAACATTAACACCATCTTGGGAAAACTAGACACCAACAAAACAACAGGACTATCAGAAAAAGAAGTAAACGCTCGTCTACAAAAGTACGGACGAAATGAATTTGAGGAAGAAAAACAAGAAACTTTTTTTAAAAAGGTACTGCATCACCTTATAGAAATCCCAACAATGATTCTTATTGCTGCTGCTGCAATTGCAGCTTACACAGCCATTTTCCACCCCCCGGATACACTAGGACGTGGCTGGCCAAAAGTTGTTGTAATCATGTCAATTGTTGTAATAAATATCATCTTGGGAATCTGGCAGGAAAGCAAAGCTGAAAAAGCACTTGATGCACTAAAGAAGATGAATAGTTTCAAAACTACAGTAATCCGTGACGGTGTGAAACAAATCATTGAGGCAGGGCTACTTGTACCAGGTGACATAATCGAATTGACTTCCGGTGACGTAATAACCGCTGATGCAAGACTTATTGATTCAAGCTCCTTACAAGTAGAAGAAGCACCCCTAACAGGTGAAAGTGAACCGGTACTTAAAGACCCAGACGCAGAAATTTCTGAAACCGTACCACTTGGTGACAGGCTAAACATGGTATACAGTGGATGCTTAGTTACAGGTGGACGTTCAACAGCAGTAGTTGTTGAAACTGCGATGGAAACAGAAATGGGTAAAATCGCAAAACTACTTAATAATACACAAAAACTAAAAACACCTTTGCAGCTTCGGCTTCAACAACTTGCGAAACGTATTTCTATATTAGCACTGCTTGCAGGTGCATTAATGTTTGGTTTCGGTTTCTTCTTCCACGGCAACGACCCACTGGATATGTTAATTATAGCAACAGCCCTTGGTGTTGCTGCTGTACCTGAAACCCTGCCAATTATTGTGACAATGGTTCTTTCCTTCGGTGTTTTTAATATGGTACAAAAAAAGAGTATCATACGCAAAATACCGGCAGTAGAAACTCTAGGAAATACATCAGTAATTTGTTCCGATAAAACAGGAACACTTACTCAAAACAAAATGAAAATCCGTGAAGTTTGGCATGTAAGGCACGAACCAATTTCATCAAAAGAAAACTTTAACAAAGACCAACAAATGCTTATTGAACTTCTGGCTTCATGCTCAAACGCAACAATTGAAATACGTGGTGACGATGACGAACATGTAATTGGTGACCCGACAGAAATTGCAATAATCCGTATGTTACACAGCCTAGGGCTTGACAGGGTTGCTGCCGAGCGTGACTACCCAAGAGTTTTTGAATTACCTTTCGATTCAGGCAGAAAACGCATGACAACAATTCACCACAACGGAAACGACGGCTACATTGTCGTAACAAAAGGTGCATTTGACCGAATCCCGGTAAACTGGGATAAAGATTTATTAAAAAAAGCAACAGATATTCATGATTCCTTTGCAGAAAAGGCACTCCGTTGTATCGCAATATCAATTAAAAAATGCAAGGAAATGCCAACAGACTTATCTGCTGAAGCACTAGAACGTGACCAAGAGTTCCGTGGAATGGTTGGAATGATTGACCCTCCACGTGAAGAGAGTGCAGAAGCAGTAAAACTCGCCAGTGAAGCCGGTATTAAAACAGTAATGATAACTGGTGACCATGTAGTAACTGCCGCTGCCATTGCCAAAGAAATTGGTATAATGTCAGAAGGCGACCGTGCGATAACCGGTGCAGAGCTTGAAAAGATGACCGAGCAGGAACTTCATAACAATGTAAAAAACATTTCTGTTTACGCTCGTGTAAGCCCGGAAGACAAAATAAGAATCGTTAAAGCATGGACTGCTCATGATGAAGTAGTAGCAATGACAGGTGATGGTGTAAACGATGCCCCGGCACTAAAAGCTGCCGATGTTGGTGTAGCAATGGGTATAACAGGCACAGAGGTTTCCAAAAATGCAGCCGACATGGTTATTACAGATGATAACTTTGCAACAATTGTTGATGCAATTTCTGTAGGACGTACTTCATATGATAACATTCGCAAAACTATCGCTTTCCTACTAAGTGTAAACTTTGCTGAAATATTTATACTACTTACCGGTATGTTATTTATTGGTGTTTCACCGCTTATGGCACTCCAAATTCTTCTTATTAACGTTGTATCTGATGGTATCCCCGGTTTCTTTATGGCATTTGAAAAGCCTGAATACGGTGTAATGAAGCGTAAACCACTACACAAAAATGCCGGAATATTCTCTGGCGGACTTGGCGGAAAGATTGCACGTGGTGCGGTTTCTTTCTCTGTTTTGACGCTTGCAGCATTTTTGATTGGTTCTTATGTAGAAATTGCACCAAGTGTTGTCCCTAGTTTTAGTGTCGGAATTTCAATGGCATTTATTGTTTTGTCATGGGCTTCTGTTATAAACATTTTTAATGTACGCAGTGATTTATCCATTTTTAAAGTTAATATCATGCAAAACAGGGGGATGTTTTTTGCAGCCGTTACAACAATCTTATTTACTTTGTTTGTTGCCCTTGTACCTCCAATTGCAGAAATTTTTGATGTGCAAACAGGATTAAGCGGTTTACATTGGCTTATTATGATTGGTTTAGCTGTTATGCAAATTGTTTTTGGTGAGGTTTATAAGCTTTTTGCTAAAAAATAGAAGGGGGTTTTATTAATGAAAAAAATATATAAAAGTTTAGTTTCATTACTACTATGTTTTATTTTAACTACTGCTGTTTTTGGTTTTACTCCTGTATATGCCTCAAATGAGCCTTTTACTAACCCAATGATTTCAGCCATGTTTAGGCGCAATATGGCTTTGCGAGATGATGGTACTGTATTTATTTGGGGTTACAATAGAGATGTTGGTCCTGGGACTGCAAATAATTTTCTTTCACCTGTGCAAGTTCAAGGACTAACAAATATTATTGAAGTTGCACAAGGGATTCATCATTATGTTACTTTACGTAGTGATGGTACTGTTTGGTCTTGGGGGTCAAACGGTACCGGTCAAATTGGAAACGGAGATAGAACTTCTGGAAATGTAGCCACGCCCGCTCAAGTTGTAAACTTAAATGATATTATAGCAATTTCTGCTGGTGGAAATTTTACAACAGCTTTAAGGAGTGACGGTACTGTTTGGGCTTGGGGTTCAGGAAATATGGGGCAACGAGGTGACGGTGTAAGCGGTGGAACTGACACCAGTGCTGGTGTTCCGGTACAAGTTCAGGGTATTAATAACATAATAGCTATTTCATCAGGTTCAGAACATACATTGGCATTAAGAAGTAATGGCACTGTTTGGGCTTGGGGTAATAATGGAAGCGGACAAGTTGACAGCAGTTTAAGCCGCAGTGGTGGTGAAAATAGGCTCATTACAACACCAGTTCAAGTTCAAGGTTTAAATGATATTACAGCAATAGCTGCCGGAAGAACCCATTCAATGGCACTAAGAAGCGACGGTACAGTCTGGTCGTGGGGTCAATCAAATGGAGGGCGACTAGGTGACGGTACATCAAGAAGTCAAAACAATCCGGTTCGTGCCTTAAATCTTGATAATATTGTAGCAATTTCTGCGAGTAACCATTCAGTAGCATTAAGAAGTGATGGAACCGTTTGGAGCTGGGGGGAAAACAGTTCCGGACAGCTTGGACTAGGCACGATTGGAAACCCCGGAACAATGATACTAGATACAAACCATACACCCGCACAAATTCCAAACCTTAGGAATATTACTTCAATAAGTGCCGGTGGTGACCATACAGTAGCTTTACGCAACGATGGAACTGTTTGGGCTTGGGGTTGGAATACTGCCGGTGAGGTTGGTGACGGAACAACAGTACAACGTTCAAGCCCCGTACAAGTTACTGGGGTTGGGGGTTCCGGCTTTATTAATCTTGGACAAAGTTCATTAAGATATTCAAGTCGTTTTAATATAACTAATGTAACAATACCAGATGTATCAACGGATACAATGCTAACAATGAATCCTAATTTCCACGGTTCAATTGGCAATGAGCTTATAATTACGGCTTCCTTTAATTCAAGTACTATTGCTGCAAGTCTTGAAACAATTGAATATCGCTTACGTGTAGCACCTTCTGCTGATGCAATCACGATACACACAGACAGAATAACTTTTCAAGACATGTTCGATAGCAACGGAAATAAAACTAGTACTTTAATATCAATTCCTATTGTAGCAGAGTTAGCTGGAGATTATATACTTTCACTACTTACTCCAGACGGGCTTGATGTACGTACAAGAATAACGATAAGCCACATTGCAGGATTGTTTTATAAGAATTCAAGCGTATATAACCATGAACTTGCAACATTAGGAATTGAACTTAGTCATTTGGCATATAACAATGATGAAGAAGGACAGCTCCACCGTCGTTTAGAAAGTTTAGGCATAAATCCAGCGCATATTGTTACAAATCCGTTTCCATCTGAAGATGCTGAAGACCGTCACTATGTAGAGCATACCATTGCAGCAAAACCAATTTTTAGGAATGGTCGGGAATATAATCTAATATTTGTAGTGGTAAGAGGGACAGCCAGTGGTGCAGAGTGGCTAAGCAATCTAACCCCTGGATTAATGACAGATGAACATTTAGGTTTTTATAGAGCTATGTCACGCCTTGCACTTGACATCAATAGTTATATATTTAACTCAGGATTTGTTACTGTTTCAAATCCTAATATCTTTTTCATAACAGGGCACAGCCGTGGTGGTGCTGTAGCAAACCTTTTGGCTGCACGAATGATTAGGGGGCAGTTTGGTCCTGGTAATCCTATACAAAATGATATCTTCACATATACCTTTGCATCACCAAACGTTACAACAAACAACAGGACATCAAATGCCATATACAATCGTATTTTCAACGTTATAAACACATCAGACCCAATAACAGACGTGCCATTAGACTGGAGCCGTTATGGCACTGATATAATGATAAGTATGGAACCATATATTGATTTAATTCAGCCTAACCCATTTATACGAAGGTTTATTTCGCCGCATGACCACCGTACCTACAGGGATTGGATGTGGAACAATATATTAATACCACCAACTTCAAGAAACGGGATTTTTACTATAACACCAGCTTAAAATAATTTAAAAAAGCTCGCATCTATTTTTTATATAGTGCGAGCTTTTTTAATTAAGTTTTTAAAGTTTTCTGCTTATTCTGCAACATTATAAGAGCCTTGCTTGCACGAGTTTTTCTCGTAGTTTCTTGCTTCGCTCCACCAATCCAATCACAGTATCCACGTTTGTATCCATCGGTTAAACTTTCAAAGAATATTTTTGCTTCATTATCCAATTCCATAACTTCTACAAGCTCATCAGGTACTACTACAACTTTTTTATCTTCCATTACAACAACTCCTTAAAGATATTAAATATTTCCTATTTTAAAGGCTTGCCAAAAGTTTTTGAAGCATATCAAACATTTTATTTGTTGACGAAATAGAAAGCCTTTCATCAGGTGTATGCAAATCCTTTATTTCCGGTCCAAAAGAAATAATATCAAGACCTTCGATTTTTTGCGAAAATATACCACATTCAAGACCAGCATGGATTGCGGTAATAATTGGCTCACGGTCAAAAACTTCTTTGTATACAACAACAGCGGATTTTAAAAGCTCACTATTAGGGTCATAGGGCCAAGCCGGGCTTCTTTGTGTAAAATAGACATAACCGCCAACGTTATTTGAAAGTGTCTTTATTTTTTCTTCTGTTTGTTTATTATATAGCTCTGCAGCGCCACGTGACATGCACCAAATTTTTACATATTTATCCTCGGTTTCAACAACTCCTATATTGTTTGACGCATTAACAAGCCCTTTAATTTCAACACTATTTTCGATTACACCTGATGGCATCAATATAATTGCTGAGGTTATATCGTAGCTTTTACTCCTTGTTAAAATTCTTTCTACGCCTTCCACTTTTTTAAATTCTATAACCAAATCAGGGTCACTTGTTCTATACTGAACTTTTAAATCCTGTATTAATTCATCAAGTTTTGATTTTGCCACTCCGACTATATCAATTAGTATCTCTTCATCGTCATCATCATACCCTATCTCGTCATCAACAAATTGAATAATAGCCTCCGCCTCTCTTGGGATTGCATTTATCTTCATTCCCCCGGAAATTTTTGCGATATGAGCTCCATCAATTCCATAAAATAGGCTGGCAAGAATCTTTATAGCGTTACCACGCTCCTTATTAATGTCTTCTCCGGAATGACCACCTTTTAAACCTTTTACACTCAATGAATAAAAACGATCATTTTTTAAAGCAGGCATGTAATCTGCACCAAGCTGATACTCAATAGTTACCCCGGCAGCACAGCCCATAGTAAATCTATCTTCTTCACTAGAATCAAGATTAATCATTCGCTTACTTTTTAATAAAGATACATCAATATTTTCAGCTCCGCCCATACCTGTTTCTTCTTCTGTTGTAAGTATAATTTCAAGCGGAGGGTGATTTGTACCATCTTGCATAAGCTCCATGCAAAATGCTACCCCAATACCATTGTCAGCTCCAAGTGTCGTGCCTTCTGCTTTAAGTAAGTCACCGTCAGTATACATTTTTATTGGGTCAGCTAAAAAATCATGGTTGGTGTCCACATTTTTTTCACAAACCATGTCAAGATGAGCTTGAAGAATGATTGGTTTTTTATTTTCATATCCAGACGTTCCATTTTTATATATTACTAAATTATTCCATTCATCTTGTATAGTTTTTAATCCAAGACCCTCTGCAAAACTTTTAACATAGTCGCTTACAGCTTTTTCATTTCCGGAACCTCTTGGTATTTGGGTCAACTTTACGAAATGGTCAAACACAGACATTGCAAATCGCTCCTTATTTGTTATAATAGTTTAGTACATTTTCAAATTAATTCCTCTATAAACTAACAAATTATTGCCAGGAGCGCAAGTATAAATGTCATTTAAACGCAATATTTTAACTGAAGACTTAAAACCTGGCATGATTATAGCCGAACCTGTTTATGTGCTTTCAAGCGCAGGAGTTTCTTTACTTGCAGTCAGGCAAGGGTCGGAAGTAACTGATAGAATAATAAACCTGCTGAACCGCCATAGAATAAAATGGGTTGAGATTATAATAAAAACCCAAAATAAAAATACTGAAACCTTAAAAACAAACTTAACTCCACGTATTAGGTTTAATGCAAATGAAGAACCACCTGAGGTTAAGTCTATCATTGGTGAACAACTTCGTAAAGAAGCTGTAGATAATATTAGTAATTTATTTTCATTCCTTGGAAACTCAAATGAAAGTACTAATATGACAACAGCCTTTCAAGCTGTAAATGGTTTTGAATCAGCACTAAACGGTGTACTTAATGCCGTAACATCAAGCACATCCGGGCTTGTTCATATTCACGATTTAAAAAGCTATGATGAATATACTTATCACCATTCTTTAAGTACAACATTGCTTTCTATAGCAACGGGACAAGCACTTGGTCTCGAACAAAAAACTTTGCTTGCTCTTGGCAGATGTGCAATGCTTCATGACATAGGTAAACAGTCGATTCCTATTGAAATAATAAATAAACAGGGAAAGCTAACAAATGATGAGTTTGAAATAATAAAAATGCATCCTGTTTTTGGGATGCAGACACTAAAAAATAAAAAAATGGGAAACCAAGAGCTTTGGAATGCTGTGCTTTTCCATCATGAAAAAATAAATGGTAAAGGTTATCCAAATAAATTGGAAAAAGACGAAATTCCACTCTTTAGCAAAATTATTGCCGTTGCAGATATTTATGATGCAGTTACATCATACCGCTCATATCGTACACCCATGACTCCAGCTGATGCACATGAGTTAGTTTGTAGTGAAACAGGGAGCGCACTTGACTACGACATAGTTATGGCTTTTACAAAAAAATTATCCCTTTATCCAATTGGCACATTTCTTGAGCTTTCAAATAGGCGAGTTGGAGTAGTAACAGATGATTCAAGTATTTTACGCCCAATTGTAAAAATGATTGACAATAGTGAAATGATTGACTTAAACTCAATAAAACACCTGACATTAACAATTGCTAAAGTTGTAAATCCAGATGAAATTTTAATACAATATTAAAAAAGTTTGCGGAGCAGTTTCCTGGCACATTAAAAAGTTTCACACTTATTAAAAATAATCCATAAAATATCTAAAAGGGGATATTTTATGGATTATTTTGGTGCAAGAGAAATTAAAAATGGGATAATATTGCTTGATGATTTAATTTCACCTATTGCATATGATGAAATAGTTGAAATAATAATTAAAAACAAACCTAAAAGAACCGGGAGAGTAATTGAAATAAATGAAGACAAAGCTGCTGTTCTAGTTTTTGAAGGTACAAGTGGTTTAAGTACAAAAAGCTTAGTTTCGCAATTAAGCGGAAAGTTTATGGAGATAAGTTTATCTGAAGAAATTCTTGGCAGAGTTTTTAATGGACTTGGCACTCCAATTGATGGACTTGGCGAAATATTTAAAAAAGTTAAACGAAACATAAACGGAAATTATATTTTCCCTACACAAAGGATTTACCCAAGAAATTACATAGAAACTGGAGTTTCAGCAATCGACTCATTGCTTACATTAATACGTGGTCAAAAACTACCCATATTTTCTACTGATGAGCTTCCTCATGATGTTTTAGCCGCACAAATTGCAAGCCATGTAGCAAATAAGTCACATGAAAAATTTGCCGTTGTTTTTGCAGCAATGGGGCTAAGTTTTGACACATCAGAATTTTTCCGAAACTCATTTATTGAAAGTGGAGGATTTTTAAATACAGTTATGTTTTTAAACCTAAATTCAGACCCAATTGTTGAAAGAATAGCAACCCCACGTTTTGCCCTAACCGCTGCCGAATATTTAGCATATGATTTGGGCTATCAAGTTTTGGTTATATTAACCGACATGACAAGTTATTGTGAAGCTTTGCGTGAAATATCATCTGCAAGAGGCGAAGTCCCGGGGCGAAAAGGATACCCCGGATATATGTATTCGGACTTAGCATCAATATATGAACGTGCCGGAATTATAAAAGGTTCTAAAGGCTCAATTACACAAATTCCTATTTTAACAATGCCATCAGAAGATATTACCCACCCTATTCCCGATTTAACAGGATACATAACAGAAGGGCAAATTGTACTTGATAAAACGCTCTACAAAAAAGGGATCTACCCACCCATAAACGTATTGCCATCATTGTCAAGGCTTATGAAAGATGGCATTGGAGAAGGCTTTACAACAAAAGAACACCCCCACATTGCGGCAAAACTTTTTGCAGCATATGCAGAGGTGATGGAGTTACGTTCTCTTATTTCTGTTGTTGGGGAAGATGATTTAACTGAAAATGATAAAAAATTGCTTGAGTTTGGAAAAACATTTGAGCAGCAATTTCTTAATCAAAACGAGTTTAATTCACGTAATATTGATGATACTTTATCTTTAGCGAGCAAGCTAAAAGAAATGATTGAATAAAACAACAACGCCCCCCATAAGCCCCGGTTTAGGACGAACCGGGTGGGAGTCGTGTCTTATTATATGTCTAACACCTACTTACCGCTACATGGAGGTAGAACGGCTTGGTAGTAGTAGGTCAAAAGGAAAACTTTGTGATGCTATTTAAAAATTAACGTAGGATTTGTAATAAGTTATTTGGCATTTGGTTTGCTTGTGAAAGCATGGAAATAGATGCTTGTTGAAGTACATTTGACATTGTAAAGCGCATCATTTCTCTTGCCATGTCTGCGTTACGCACACGGCTTTCAGAGTCTGAAAGATTTTCGCTTGAAATATCTAAGCTACGCATTGTGTAGTCCATGCGGTTTTGCATAGCACCAAGATTGGCACGTACACTGTTTATTCCATCAAGTGCATTTTGTACAGCACTTATAAACGGAGATACTTCAATACCATTTCCTATACCAGTACCAGTTACAGGTCGTGCAACAAACTGGTCTACTAATTGAACAGTAGCTTGTGAAACAGCCACAGCTTCTGCCACTTGATGGAAGTCAAATTCGATACCTTGACCGGAATTTGCACCAACCTGGAAGAAAGCAATATTGGAGTTATCTGTTGGGGTAGTAGTAATTGCTGATGCCATTAGCGCAGGAAGAACTGTGTCATTACCTGTTTGAAGCAATGCATCTAATGCAGCTATCCTATCATTTAACTCAGATGCTCTTGTAGCAAAAGCTGCAATTTCTGTTGCAGAGATATCTGTATCAGCAGCAGGGGTAGTAATTGCTAAATGAGCGGATTGTCCTGTTTGGTTGGAAGCTGCAAACATTGCATTTACTCCAGGTGTCCAGTCTGCCATGCTTGAAACTTCAGGTGGGATAGTATTAGCAAAACCAAGTTGCATTAATGCACCTTGAATCATACCAACAGTAATGTCATCACCAGCATCTCTTGCGCTGTTTAATGATGTAAGTGCACCGTTTATAGCCAACGCTGCATCTCTTGCTGCAACTGCTGCCGAACGTTGATTCCTAATTGTTTCCATATCCCCCATTGCTGAAACTACATCTGTAGTGTTAAGGGTTACGCCATTACCTACAGTTGAGCCCATAGCAAGCACACGGTTGGTATTAAACTCAACACGTTGTTGCATACTTCCAATTTCTTGTGCAAGTTGATTAATTTCTTGGCGTGCCATTTCACGTTGCTCTTGTGTATTGGTGTCATTTGACATTTGAACAACCAATTCACGTGTACGCTGAAGCATATTACCAATTTCTTCGAGTCCACCTTCTGTGGTTTGAAGCATTGCTTGACCATCTTGTGAGTTGCGACTTGCTTGGTCAAGTCCACGGATTTGTGCTCGCATTGTTTCAGAAATCGCCAAGCCTGCTGCATCATCTGCTGCACTGTTGATTCTGTAACCACTTGCAAGACGGTTAGAAGCTCTTGATTGTTCAAGACCTACATTTTTCATGTTCCTGTGCGCATTAAGCGCAAATACGTTTGTTCTTACTACCATGTTTGACATTTTGTTATCCTCCTTGGATGTTACGACATACCTTCCTTGGCTGCCAGCGTTTGATTAAATTTGTTTAGTTTTAAATTGAAGGTAACAAAATACCCAAAATGTTACCTGCCTATACTCCAAGGTGAAAACTTTAAAAAAGCCCTTAAAAATGGACATAAAAAAAGAACAAAGAATAAATCCTTTGCTCTTGAGCATGAAAAATAATATGTAATATCAACCAGAAACCCTAGCAAAACCTCATGTATTTCCGCACAGGTAACATTTTGGGTATTATGTTACCTAGGACAAAATAAACATGGAGGTAAATAATATGGGAGCGGCAGTACCAATAAGAAACGTTAACGATATAAACACTTTTTTACAGCATTTTAAAACAAAACATGAATATCGCAACTTCGTCATGGTTACACTTGGCATTTATACAGCACTTCGCATTAGTGACATTTTAAGCCTTAAACTTTCTGATGTATTCAACCTTAAAAACAGGAACGTTTTAAAGCAAATAACTCTTACAGAAAAGAAAACAGGCAAAACAAAAACTATTGCACTTAATAAAAAAGCTGTTGCGGCTCTACGCCTTCTTACACCAAGCTCCAGTCAAGACACTCCTCTTATCTTAAATGAAAGAACAGGGCGAGCCATAACTAGAGAACACGCTTTTCGCATTATATCAAATGCTGCAAAGGAAATTGGGCTGGCTTTTAAGGTAAGCTGTCATTCGCTTCGTAAAACATTTGGCTATTTTGCTTGGAAAACCGGGTCATCTCCTGTTGTTATTATGGAGATTTTTAATCATTCATCTTATTCTGTAACCAAACGATACCTTGGTATAACTCAAGATGAAATTGATTTTGTTTACCTAAACCTGCGTATTTAACACGTTTTTAAAACCTTACACTAACTATATCGACAATTTCTTTTTTTTCATTAGCATTTTTTGAAAGTTTTTTTTGTTTGCCTTAAAATAGAAAAGATTTTAGTTACTTAGTTACTTGCTTTTGTGTGGCAGCGTTCCTCGTAAGAAATACTAAAGCTCCACAAAAATGGCTTGGAGCATTGCCATTTTCGCAGAGCCTAAGTATTTCTAACTGCGGTACGCTGCTTATTACATCATTCCCATTCCACCGCCACCAGGAGGCATTGGAGGTTCTGGTTCTTTAATATCAGTAACAACTGCTTCTGTTGTCAACAAAGTAGAAGCAACAGAAGTAGCATTTTGAATTGTTGTACGTGTTACTTTTGTTGGGTCAATAATTCCGGCAGTAACCATGTTTACAAAGGTTTCTGTCAAAACATCAAAGCCCATTCCTTTTTCTTTGCCTTTTAATGCATCAACTATAACTGCACCTTCAAGACCTGCATTAAACACAATTTGACGTAGTGGTGCTTCAAGGGATTTGAGGATAATTTGAGCACCTGTTTTTTCGTCACCTTGTAGTGAATCCATTACGGCTTTAACTTCCGGATATGCATGAATAAATGCACTTCCTCCACCACAAATGATTCCTTCTTCAACTGCTGCACGTGTTGCTGCAAGAGCGTCTTCCATGCGTAGTTTTTTCTCTTTAAGTTCTGTTTCTGTTGGTGCTCCTACTTTAATAACTGCAACACCACCGGCAAGTTTTGCAAGACGTTCTTGAAGTTTTTCTTTGTCAAACTCGCTTGTTGTATCTTCAATTTGACCTTTAATTTGTGCTACACGAGCATTAATTTCTCCTTTTTCACCAGAGCCATCAATAATTATTGTGTTTTCTTTCTCAACTTTAACTACTGCTGCACGTCCAAGGTCTTCAAGGGTTGCATCTTTAAGTTCGTAGCCAACTTCACTTGAAATTACTTTACCGCCTGTTAAGATTGCAATATCTTCAAGCATTGCTTTTCTTCTGTCACCAAAACCGGGAGCTTTTACAGCCACACAGTTAAATGTACCACGGAGTTTATTTAGTACAAGTGTTGTAAGTGCTTCACCTTCAACATCTTCTGCAATAATAAGAAGTTTTGCACCTGTTTGAACAATTTGCTCAAGAAGCGGGAGAATTTCTTGTACTGTGCTGATTTTTTTGTCGGTAATAAGAATATATGGATTGTCAAGGGTTGCAACCATTTTTTCCATGTCTGTAGCCATGTAAGCAGAAAGATATCCACGGTCAAACTGCATACCTTCAACAAGTTCAAGCTCTGTATACATGGTTTTACTTTCTTCAACTGTAATTACACCGTCACTTGATACTTTGTCCATTGCTTCAGCAATCATGTCACCAACTTCTTGACTTCCTGCTGATATTGCCGCAACTTTTGCAATATGGTTTTTGCCATCAATTGCTTGTGACATACCTTTTATTGTTTCAACTGCCGCATTTGTTGCTTTTTGCATACCACTTCTTAGGATAATTGGATTTGCTCCTGCTGCAATGTTTTTAAGTCCTTCACGAACCATTGCTTGAGCTAAAACGATAGCGGTTGTTGTTCCGTCACCTGCTACATCATTTGTTTTTGTTGCTACTTCTTTAACAAGTTGTGCGCCCATGTTTTCAAACGGACATTCAAGTTCAATCTCTTTTGCAATTGTCACACCGTCATTTGTGATTAGTGGTGTACCATATTTTTTGTCAAGAACTACATTTCTGCCCTTTGGACCTAGGGTAATATTTACTGTATCAGCAAGTTTGTTTACACCAGCTTCTAAAATTGTACGTGCATCAATTGCGTACTTAATTTGCTTAGCCATAGCCTTCTACCTCCTATTTATTCTACGATAGCTAAAATATCGCCTTGTTTTACAATAATGTACTCGTCTTCACCAAGTTTAACGTCTGTACCAGCATATTTAGAATAAATTACTTTATCTCCTGGTTTAACTTCCATTTTAATTTCTTTGCCGTCAACTACTCCACCCGGGCCTACTGCAACAACTTCGGCTTGTTGTGGTTTTTCTTTGGCTGTTCCTGGAAGAACGATACCTGATTTTGTTGTTTCTTCTGCTTCAAGTTGTCTAATTACAACTCTGTCGCACAATGGTTTAAGTGCCATCAAATTTCACTCCTTATATGGTTTAATCTTGGAGGTATATTTATGCAAACATAAGTTTTACCAAGACTTAGCTATTTTAACCTGATTTTGTCCTAAAAATCAAGAGTTTTTTATTTTTTTTGCGTTTAGCATGGTCTTACATCATTTTTTAACAATTTTCCGGCAGATGAGCTTATAATATTATCATTTTGATTTACCAGTACTCCGTTTATATACATTTGACTGAAACCGGTGGCTAATAAATTTGGATTTTTGTAGCTGGCATTTGTTTGGATTTTTAACGGGTCAAAGATAACAATGTCTGCGTCCATCCCTTCCTTCAACAAACCTTTATCTTTTATATTAAAAATTTCTGCTGGTTTTCCTGTAAATTTATTAATTGCTTCTTCTATAGTTAAAAGCTTTCGTTCTCTTACGTATTCAGTAATGATTTTTGGAAAAGTTCCATATTTTCTTGGGTGAGGTTTACCGCTATCTGGATAAAGGGAGTCGGAAATTATGCAGCTTGAATCAAATTTAAGAATTGTGTCAATGTCATCTTTTGAAGCGATGTAATTTATTATTGAAACATTACAATTTTCTTCAATCAATAAGTTAAAAACTAAATCATATGGGTCAATGCCCATTTTATTTGAAATTTCTATTACAGTTTTACCCTCGTACCTACTGTTTTTTGGAGCTGACGAAATGACTATATTTTCCCATCCGATTAATGGAATCAGATTTTCGTAATAAGTTTGAGGGGATTCCATTATTTTTTTACATTCCTTACGTTGTTGTTTATCTTTTAAACAGGTTATGGTTTTTTCAAACCCACCTTCAAGATACTCCGGAGGAAGCACTTGCACGAGCTGAGTACTTCCCGCCTCCCACGGGTAAACATCACATGTTATTTTTACTCCATCTTTTTTAGCACTGTCTAAGAGTGCTATAACTTTTTCAAGCGATACACGCCAGTTTTTAACTCCCACACATTTTAGATGGCTAATATGAAGTGGAATTTCAAGATACTTTGCAATTAAAATAACCTCTTCAAGTGATTCGATTAAATGATTCCCTTCTCCTCGCACATGAGTGACAATTGGAAGGCTGCCGCCTTTTAAAGGTTCAAGTACTTTTATAATCTCCTCTACATCATACATACACTCAGGCATATAAATAAGACCCATCGAAACACCAAAGGCTCCGAACTTTATCGAATCCTTCAAATATTCATGAATCATTGAAATTTCTTTTGATGAAAGTTTTCCGGCTTCAAAGCCTTTTACAGCCATACGAAGTGTACCATTTCCAATAAATGAACCGTAGTTTAAGGGTAGATTTTGTTTTTCTACTGCCTTTAAATACTCACCAAAACCGTCAAAAATAACAGAGCCTGGCAATGACCCTGTTATTGGGTTTAAATATTCCAAAATGCATTTTTCCCATTTTGCTGGTTTTGGTACAATACTAAGCCCACAAGCTCCATTTAGTATTGATGTTATTCCTTGGCGAAGCTCTAGTTCGCCAAAGCCCTCTTTAAAAACTGCTGCATCTGCATGACGATGTATATCAATAAAACCAGGAGATACAACTTTTCCATCAACATCAATTTCTTCATGAGCTTTTTTTTCACTAGAAATAAAACCAGCTATTTTTCCATTTTTTATTGCCAAATTTGCTTTAAATGCTGGTTTGCCGCTTCCGTCAACTATTAATCCATTTTTTATTACAATGTCATACACTTTTATTTCTCAATTTCAATCATCATTTCAATTTCGACTGCAAAATTTCCCGGTAAAACAGGTACACCAATTGCAGAACGTGACGGGCAGCCTTTTTCTTCTCCCATTATTTTTACCAGAAGCTCTGTTGCTGCGTTTGCTATTTGCGGCTGTTTATAAAAATCAGAATGACTTGCCACAAAAACAGTCATTTTCACACAGCTTTTTATCCTGTCTAAATCACCAAGATAAGCTTTAATGGTTGCAAGCATATTTAATGCACAAAGTTCTGAGGCTTTTAAACCATCTTCAAAGCTGCAATCAGCTCCTAGCTTTCCTGTTATAGCTAACCCTTCAACTTTTGAAACATGACCTGATACATAGGCTAAATTTTCGCCAAACTCTTTCACCGGAGTATAAACTCCACCTTTTGCCGGAGCAACTGGGAGTGTGTAACCAAGTTCCTGTAAACGTTTTTCGATTTCCATAAAATCTTCTCCTTTTTAAATTATACACTTTAGGCAGCGTTAGCCGCCTTATTCAACCATGCCGCGGGCATCAACCGGGGACTTTGTTATCCCTTGTTTATCACTTATATAAAAATGATTTTGCAAATTTATTGCCGTACAAATATGAGTTGGAATTATTTCTAAAATATCTTCGACTCTTAAATTTAATGGAGTTTCACTTACTGCCCTAATCATTCCGTGTTCTTCATTTATCCTATCCAACCGCAAATCATCACGACCTACTATATAACCGTAACTATGAAGGTTTAGCGGTGGCTGATTTAATGGAATATCAGTTGGAAAGACTTTTGAACCACCGTCAATTACCGCATGACCTTCCAGTGAAACGCTAACAACTGTACAAAAAATACTTGCTGCCACTTCATCTATATTGCACGAGCCATTTTTGACACTCATCATATCATTAAAAATATATGTCCCCGGACGGATTTCATTTATAAGCCCTGTTTCAGCACAATAAACGCCTGTTGGTGTTGAGCCTACACTTAAATCACTAACTATTATTCCTTTTTCCTCAAGCATTAATTTTAGGTCATATATTATTTTACATTCTTCTTCGGCTGCCTTTTTTCTGTCCAATGTTGGTTTTCCGTCAAGAATTAAGCTTTTAAATGTAAATAACCCAGTAAGATTTAAGTATGGCAATTTGCAAACTGTATCTCCAATCTTATATAGTTCATCAAAATCTTTAATCGAAACACCTGTCCGTTTTGCACCTGTGTCTATTTCCAAGCGCACTTCAACTTTCACATCATTTTGACAAGCAGCCTGCCCTAGCCTAACTGCACTAAAAATACTATCTACTGTTAAAATTAGACGTTTCACTCTTTTAGAAAGTTCAATTGCCCTTTGCAGTTTATTTTCGCCAACAATTGGATAGGCAATAAAAATATCATCAATTCCACCAGCAGCCATAACTTCTGCTTCCGAGATTTTTGCACAAGAAATTCCAATTGCTCCGGCTTCGATTTGCAATTTGGCAAGTTCAATCGATTTATGAGTTTTTATATGAGGTCTTAAAACTACTTTGTTTTTGTTGCAGATGCTTTGCATTTTTATTATGTTTTTCGTAACCTTATCAAAATCTACTGATATGTAAGGAGTATCCATCAAAATCAACCTTTCATGATTTTTTATATAAATTATCACATTCTAAGTTAATGTCAATAAATATTATATAAAAAAGTTTGCTTTGCAAACTTTTAACATCCAGTCGTGTACACCGAAACCAAAGGTTTCGGCAGGCAACTGCGTAAGCAGTTTCCTGGCACATAAAAAAGTCCACTAAATTTAATTAGTGGACTAAATGAAAAATAAATTGTTAATACTTATAGTTTAAAATAACCAACAAGTTGTTGAAGAATATCAGCTTGTGCATTAAGCTCCTGTGAAGCAGCAGCAGTTTCTTCCGATGACGCATAGTTACTTTGTATTACAGCAGAGATTTCGTTAATTCCTCGGCTCATTTTTTCAACAGCTTCAGCCTGTTCTTGCGAGGCATTTGAAATACGGTTGATTATATCCATGACTTCATCTGCGTTTTTAACTATAACATCAAGCGACTCCGCTGTGGATTCGGCAATGCTTGAACCAGCTTCAACACGGCTTATGGAGTCCTCTATAAGGCTTGTCGTTTCCGTAGCCGAGCCTTGGCTGCGTGCCGCCAGGCTTCTAACTTCTTCGGCAACAACATTAAAGCCTCTTCCATGTTCACCAGCACGTGCGGCTTCAACAGCAGCATTAAGTGACAACAAGTTAGTTTGGAACGCAATTTCTTCTATAACTTTGATAATACGAGAAATACTGCTTGATGACTCTCTAATTTGCATCATTGCCTCAAGCATTTGCAACATAGCTTCGTTGCCATCTTTTGCATTTGTTGTGGATTTTGTTGAAAGCTCTGCGGCTTCTGATGCATTGTTTGCATTTTCTTTAGTCTGGCGGTTAATCTGGTCAACAGATTCCGTCAACCCTTGTATTGCTGTAGCTTGTGTGCTTGCCCCATGTGCAAGTTCAGTTGAGCTTGCAGAAATTTGTTGAGCTCCCAAAAGAACGTGTGAAGATGCAGTTGAAATCTCTGAGATGGTTTTATTAAGCGAAGATGAGATATGATTCAAAGAATCCTTAATTGCATTAAAGTCACCTAGATATTCACGGTCTATAGTGTGTGTTAAATCACCGTCAGACATCCAGACAAGTGTTTTTGAAATTTCAGAGATATAAGCAGAAAGAGTATCAATAGTGTTGTTTATTGCATTTTTAATCTCTAAGAAGTCACCATAATAGTTGCCCTCTACCTTATGCCTAAAATTTCCTTTTGAAAGGTCAGCCATTACGTCACGTATTTCAACAATAGGTGCATCAACAGCTTCTGCAATGTGGTTTAACCCGTCCATAATTTTACGCCAGTCACCAGGATATTCAGTTGCATCAATGTGATAGAGCAAATCGCCTTTATCTGCGGCTGCTTCAACCATGCCGGATATTTCATCAGAAATACCATGCAGCTTGTTCATAAGTGCAGTAACTTTATCATTCATTACTGACTTTTGCCCAGGAAGTTTCTTCATTTTAACATCAAAATTGCCTTGTATAATATTGTCTATAATATCAACAAAAGCAAGTAAGTCCTCATTTGAAATCTCCTCAAATTCATTGAGTTCTTTCATCATATCCTTAAAGCGTCCACTATATTTACTTTCGTCCAAGCGCATATCAAGGTTTCCGTTTACTACCGTTTCGTGTGTAAAGCTTTGAATATCATCTACCATTGTCTTTACTACACGAATAAGCCCAACCAAATGCTTTGACAGTTCACCAAGCTCATCATCTGTAAACTCTAATTGCGGACCTGTTTGAAAATGCCCATCTTTTACATTATCCATAACTTCATTGATGTTATTTAACGGTCTTGTAATCATACCTGAAAAAAGCATTGACAAAAAAGCACTAAGCAAAAGTCCAAAAAAGCCAATCCCAACGAGTATCATTAATGTGAGACCTGAAACAGATTCTACTGCAATATACCCTAATGCAGTTGCACCTACTACAACTATTGCCGCAGAAATGAAAAACTGCAAACAAAACCCCACCGCAAACTTCCACTTAATCTTCATGTTACTGAACATAAAAAACCTCCTACGTTTCTTTACAAATCCATTAATTAAATATTTAAACTACAAAAATTGTACCATGATAATTTGTTTTAATCAATTTGAATTTAATTCAATAAATATTTACTCCTCGTTCACAACTTTTATAAAAAAGAGTGTATAATTGCTTTTGTAATAGAAATACATTTACGTTTCACAAATATTAGGAGGAAATTTAAAAATGAAAAAAAGTTTTAAAGTATTATTACCCATGGTTGTTATTTTAATGCTAGCCTTTACAGCTTGCAACAATGATTCTGATGAATCTAATGGCAACCCAAATAATGAAACCGTAAACAGCACCCAAAACACGCCACAAAACAATTCAAATTACCAGCCAGAATTTGACTACAGCCAAGGTCTTGACGAAAACGGCTTTTGGGCAGGGATTACAGCACTAAACTATGTAGACCTTTTTGATATAATGAATATCGTTGTACCACACGATGTTCACTATATCCCGGCAGCAGCAATACAGAGTGAAGTCGACCATATCCTAATGTTTTTTGCGGGCAGCACCCATATTTTTGATAGAGCAGTAGCTCACGGTGACACAATTGATATTGATTTTGTGGGAAGTGTTGACGGTGTGGAATTTGCCGGAGGAAGTACAAATGGCATGGGTATGGAAGTTACAATTGGAGTAACACAGTTTATTGATGATTTTTTATATCAACTTATTGGGGTAATGCCGGGGGATACAATAAATGTAGAAGTAACTTTCCCTGATGATTATTTTGAGCCATCTCTTGCAGGTTTAGGAGCATTATTTATTACAACAGTAAACTTTATACTTGAGCCAGGTGAAGTTGAATTAAACGATGAGTTTGTTGCAACAAATCTTGCAATTTTTGAAGGTTGGACAACAGTTGACGAAATGTGGAACGGAATCGAAAATGATATGCGTCGTGGACCACTTCAACAATTTATTGGTGAGATGCTTATTAATGAAACTACAGTTAGCTCAGTTCCACAATCAATTATCACATATCAAAAAAATTCGATACTAGAAGAATACCGAATGGGTGCAGTAGATTCTGGAATGGAACTTGAACATTTTATTCACATGTTTATGGGAATTGAAAGTATAGATGAGCTTATAGCAATCCATGAGGATGATATTATTGAACAAGCAACATTTTTCCTTATTATTCAAGCAGTTGCAGAGGAAGCTGGTATTAGAATCACAGCAGATGATTTGGAAGCATATTTTTTAAATTTTTCTGGTTCATCTGATTACAGTATGTTTGAAGATCTTTTTGGTTTGCCTTATCTTAAAAAAATCATACTTTCTCAACATGTATTGGAGTTTTTGATTGATAATGTTGTTTTTGAATAGGTTTTCTTTTAGAGTTTATAAACACTACCCCCTGATGTCACTTTTGCAATTGTGACATCAGGGGGTAATTTACATTTCACTATCTCAATTCAGCTATTGTTTTAACGACAGTATCAGGATAGTAATGCCTTAAAACATCTACATACGTATATCCAAGCTCAATAAGTGCCCTTGCACCATTTTGGCTCATGCCCACACCGTGACCATTACCACCACCATAAATTGTTACTGCCGAAAGTCTGCCATTCTCAAGCAACTCCTTTTCCAGGGAAATAAATGCACTCGGTAGGAGAGATAAACCGGATACAGTTGACCCATCATGACGAGTAACCGTTACATTTCCCGGGTTCAAAAGTGTACGAATATTAAACTCTGTCCGCACCCTAACTACAGCATCTGTACCATTTATTATTATTTCCATAAGATTACCACCCTGCCCACGCCTTGTAATCTCTATGTTTATTAAACTGCCAATTGAACTTACACGGTTTTGCGCCCAATTTCCGTTTTCATCTAAAACATGAATCATTGATGGGTTGGCAGTTTGTCTTTGTAATAAATTTGCATTTATACTTCTTGTCAAATCTTCATTTGTAAGATGTACCTTCCAGCGAAACCATGCAAAATTTCTATCAAACCCCGGCACTTCCCAATTACGGAAAAAAGCATTTGCATACCTTTCCTGTGACAAATCCCCTGATGAAAACTCACTTGTTAAAAATTGCGGCATAGAGCGTAAATAAACAGGGCTTGGAGTTGGAAACCCACTGCCTACTGCCCAAACTTCGCCAAAGTTTGCTGAAAAACCACTTGATGTTGAAAAATAATTTGCTAGTATTACTTCTCCGTCAAAAGTTAAAACCTGACCGCTTGTTGCTCGTACTGCTTCAATAGAAAGTTCATTTTCCGGTATATTGTTATACACTTGAGATATTACAGAATCATCAACATGTGCACCAAAATTTCTAAAACGATTTTCGTAAAACTGGTGATATGCAAAACTTCTGGCTGTTACCGCTTGAACTTTTGCCGCTTCAAGCCCGTGAGAAGATGGCATTTCGCTTGGAACTACAGCATAAAGGTATTCTTCAAGCAAAAGTTCATTAACAATTACAAACCCATTTTCATGACTGGAAATTTCAATTGTCCCTCGATACCTTGGGTTAGCACCTCCCTGCCAATTTCGACGAATCCCTACAATTTCTAATCTGTTTAATGGATCAACCGGGCTGATATAAAATCTTTGCCCACCCCAAAAATCGTTGTTGGTATTATTATTTACTGTAAAATGCTCACCACTTCTTATTATTTCTGTTTGGCTGCCCCCTTTTACAATAAAGTCGCCATCACTTGTTATTGTTACACTTTCATGAATTAACCCATTCATGCCGCTATTGTTTAGCACAACACGAATATATATTGGGCTTATTTCTCTTGTGATAACGGCTGCTACAATCCGCCCTTCTTTAATAAAAAAATCTGCCATATCTGCACCCACCAGTAAATCTGATGGGTCTTTTTGCAAAATTCTTCCAATATCAAGGTGTAAACCATATACCTGAAAAGCAGGGCAAAGCGGCACACTTCCCCACTCTTTAAGCTCAACATACCTACCATTTATCCGCTCTACTGTTCCTCTTATCACATTTTCAGCCGGGCTAACTGCAACTACATTTTGATTATTTATTTTTATTGAAGCTATTGTTGTTGTCAGGCTTAGATGCTCTACTCTTTCAGCATATGCATAATTTCGCTCTGTTCCACCTGAAAGAACTGTAACTCCAATAATGTCAGTGTTTAGTATAAAAGCGTTCCTTATTATTGGTGTTTGGTTTGTTAATCCCTTAATCAAAATAATTTGACTATTTATTTGTTTTACCCCAACTTCCATATCAATAAATTGCAGAAAATTTATATTGTTTACCATAAACTCACCAAGATTTGTCAAAAGGGTGTTGCCATTTTGGGAAAAAGGAATAATGTTTAATCTTTCAATTTCGTTGCTTAGGTTTAACTCATCTAAAATTCTTAAGTAGATATCAACCCATAATGCATATGAAATTATTCTATCTTTATTGTCATCTGTTATTTGAATCCCTGTCCCTGCCGGGTTGACCCTAAGTAAAATTTCCTGTGCTATTTCAACTGTAAGTTTTTCTCCACTAAATCTATCTTCAAGTGTACCGATGTCAAGACCAACCGCTTTTAGCATAGAAACTGCTGTTTCAAATAAAATCCACTGGTCGTCTCCAAAACGAGCAATAACATCTGTTTGATTTTGGTTTAAAAGCTCTATACCAAAATCAAAGGGAAACAAAATCCCGTCACCTTGCCCGTCTTCCCAATTTACAACAAGCATTGGCAGCGGACCTCCAACTTGTGAGTTGCTGCAGCTTGTTATAAAAAATAATAAAAACAAAATAAATATAGTCTTCATAAAAAAAACACATCCTTTATACATTAATACGCTATAAAGGACATGTTTTATGAGTAATTATCTTAAATTTTCCACAGCTCTTTCCGCAAAAGTATTGTTTACCAAACGGTTAAATGGTGCACGTTGGTTTAACTCCCCGGCAGATTCCATTACCCTTTGTAATCTGTCAAAGGAATCTTCTGTCATTATTGGTGTTGCGGAGTAAGCATCAATTTCTAAATAGCGTGCAATTGCACTTGTTAAAATTACCGGGTCGGCATCAGGGAAAAACGGACGAATAACTTCTGCAATTGCTGCCGGCTCATTTTCCATTACCCATTGTTGACCACGGGCAATTGCATTTGTAAAACCTTGAATAATTTCCGGGTTTGCTTCAATAAAACTTCCAAGTGCGTAATACGAAGTGTATGGAATTTCACCGGAAGCTTCGCCAACAGATGCAACAACAAATCCCCTACCCTCAAGTTCTATAGTTGAAGCTACAGGCTCAAAAGCTGTGACAAAATCAGCATCGCCTCCAAGGAATGCCCCAACCATTGCAGCAAAGGCTACTGTATTATCAAAATCTACATCAACATCGGGGACTATTCCAAAACCACGAACTACATATTCAAGTGCCATAAAGGGCATTCCACCCCTGCGCCCGGGTAGAACATGGCTTCCACGGATATCATCCCATGTAAAGTCCGGCATCGGGTTTCGTGCAATAAGAAATGAACCATCACGTTTTGTAACTTGGGCAAAGTTTACAGCAAAATCAGCTCTGCCTTCATTAAATACATAAACTGTTGCTTCAGGCCCGGAAAAACCAATGTCAACTGCACCGGTAAGCAGTGCAGTCATTACTCTGTCCGCACCATCGCTTGTGATTAAGTCAATTAAAATGCCCTCATCTTCAAAAAAACCAAGTTCAATAGCAACATACTGTGGGGCATAAAAAACTGAACGCATAACTTCACTTAGCCGCACAACAGTTAAATCACCATCATCTTCACGATTGCAGCCAATAAAAACAAAAGCCAGAATAAATAGTACAATTGCCAGTAAAACAATTTTTAATCGCATATAATCCTCCAAAATTTATTTTATAATTATTTTCATTACAATGTATTCAAGCAGTACTACAAAACGATACAAAAATGCGGCAAGTATTGCTAAAATTATTACACTTGTCATTACTAAGTCCATTTGAAAAACTTGACCACCATAAACAATTAAATAACCAAGACCTGCACGTGATACCAAAAATTCACCGGCAATTACACCAACAAGACTTAAACCAATATTAATTTTTAAACAATTAAAAAGAGTGTTTAAGTTATAAGGGAAAACAATTTTAACAAATGTGCTTAGGCGTTTCGCACCAAAAGTTTGTGCCATTTTAATAAGTTCTTTGTCCGTATTTTTAAAACCGTTTAGCATTTCCATGATTGTAACAATTAGTGAAATAGCCAAAGCCATGACAATAACTGCCTGCATACCGGCACCAACCCAAATAATAATTACAGGCCCAAGTGCAATTTTTGGCAAAGCATTTAAAACAACAAGATATGGGTCAAAAACCTTTGCCCAAAAATTTGACCACCAAAGTAAAAAAGCAATAAAAATCCCTAAAGCTGCACCACTAACAAACCCAATTATCGTTTCTAAAAAAGTTACTCCAATGTGCCTTATAAGATTATTATTTTGGAAGTTAGAAATTGTACGCATTACTCGTGATGGCTGGCTCATTATAAAACTATCTATAAAGCCAAACCTTGCAGCAATCTCCCAAATAAAAATTGTTAAAAAAAGTATCGAAAACTGACAAAGCCGTATTTTTATTTTCTTATGCTTTAACCCTTTAAGATATTTTTGGCGTTTGTCAGACACATTTTTATCCATCTAAATCAAGCTCTTTCCAAATTAAATTAAAGTATTCTCTAAACTTTGTGGTTTCACGGCGTTTCAAGGGTGGTAGATTTTCTCCAAAATCTTTAAAATCTACTTGAAAATCCAGCTCAATTTGCCCCGGTCGTTTTGAGAGTACAATTATGCGGTCTGCCATGCTTATGCCTTCGGTCATATTCAAAAATAACCACATCACACATACTTATCCTTTTGCATTTTTTAGCGTTTCTCGCATATTATTATCATCTGGTATTTTATGGAGTCAATAATAATGAGCAAAAACGTAGAAACAAAAATAGCTAAAAAAATTACACTACCCAAAAATTTGCAACGTGAAATAATTAAATTTTTTATCCATTCATCAACGCAAAGACAAAGTGCAGTTGGCAAAAAAGAAAAGCAAAAACTTGTTGGAATACAAAACAAGGAGTGCTAAAGCATGGTTAGCACAGGTATTTATGTACGAGTATCAACAGAAGAGCAAGTAAGAGAGGGTTATTCTATAAGAGCACAAAAAGAGAAACTAAGAATCTATGCTAGTCTCAAAGAATGGGAAATTTATGGCATTTATGCCGATGAAGGTATTAGTGCCAAGGATATTGAAGGCAGACCTGCAATAAAACGGTTAATAGCTGATATATCCAACGGCAAAGTGAATAATGTTTTAGTATACAAAATTGACCGCTTAACACGTTCAACAAAAAATCTGATTGAGTTAATTGATTTATTCAATCAAAATCAATGTGCTTTCAATTCACTAAACGAATCAATTGATACAAGCAGTGCAACAGGGCGGATGTTTTTAAAAATCGTTGGTATCTTTGCCGAGTTTGAACGTGAGAACTTAATCGAACGAGTTAAACTCGGTTTTGAGCGTAAAGCCAGAGAAGGTTTTAGTCTTTGTACATTTACACCGTCTTATGGCTATAGCAGGAACAAAGGCGATAAAGTACAAAAAATAGATGATACAGAATCAGAGGTAGTTAAGCGAATATTTAATATGTACCTACATAATGATTTTTCCTTTAACAAGATAGTCCAAATACTTAATGCCGAAGGCTTGCCAACCAAAAAGGGCAAGCTGTGGAATACTAAGACAGTCAAACTAATCTTACAAAATCCTAACTATATAGGGAAAGTACGCTATTCATGCAATGATATTACGAAGTATTTTGAAGTAGACGGACAACATCCAGCATTAATAGATGACGCTGTCTTTTATCAAGCCCAAGAAAAAATAGGCAAGATTAAAAAGGTAACAAGAACAAAACGTCCAAGTAATAGTGTTTATTTTTGCGGAATTATGTATTGTCCTCTGTGTGGGGGGAGATTATCAACCAAATGGCATTACAAGAAGACAAAAAGCGGTATATATATAAATTCATACCCAAGTTATCGCTGTATTAACGTCTTAAAACATGCCTGCACTGCTAAAACCATGAGTCATGCCAAAGTTGAAACAGCATTTGAGGAATATATATCACGCATTGATGATTTTACTGAGCTTGAGGGCAGTAACGACATGCAAAACTATGATAACAGCAAAGAAATATCAGTTATAGCTGCCGAATTAAAGCAGATAGAAAACAAAGTAGATGAAATTATGAGCCTGTTTGTAGCAAATACCATTGATTTTGCAACCTATAAGAGCATGGTGAAGATTAGTAATGAAAGACGAAATTATCTAGTGGCAAGACTGGGCGTACTAATGGGCGAAAGCAAATATAATGAGCAAAATTATAGCAAAGCAGAGATAGTTAGCAGCTTTCGTGACAATTGGATTAAACTTGATAATAAACAAAGACTACACTTTATACAAAAATTCATTAAAAAAATAACCATTCACAGTGAAGTACAAGGCAATAATAGTGTTCATGGTAATGTGGTTATCAATGAAGTTATTTTTAACAAATTTTAAAAACCAGATTTCCGGACAGTTCCCTATTGCGGTTTACGTGCTCAAGTAAAGGCTCGTAGAGTATGAACGATTACTCTTGTATATAATACCGGCTTTTGTGATAATATCTTCGCTAACGACCGAAAAACCATGTTTTAAATACAAATTCAAAGCCCACGGTGCATTGTTCAACACTTTTAAATGAAATGTACGACCAATTTGTTCTTCTATAAGTTTTTGAACGAGCATACTTGCAAAACCTCTTCTTTGGTACTTACAAGCCACATACAATACATATGGGTTGTGCTGTGGAGGGTGGAAATAACGTAGAATGTGCTTATTAATGGATGTTAAAGGTTATTTATAAAAATCTTTATAAGCATTTTGAGACATTCTAATTCTTCGTAATCGGGATTAACAAAAGGAACACCAATAAATTTACACCGATTAGTTAGTTCCTTTCCCCACCATTTTATATTAAGTCCCGGCGCACATTTCTTTTTGTTGCCGCAATTCGAGCATGGTCGAACCTTTGACCATATAGTGTTAATCATTTTTTTG
>Ga0131853_10000889_pt1 | contig 53824 bp, 49 predicted proteins | sample TergutLab28metaG_FD_92764 | JGI IMG/M metagenome (GOLD analysis project Ga0131853, IMG submission 92764) | Labiotermes labralis P1 segment gut microbial communities from Petit-Saut dam, French Guiana - Lab288 P1 (version 2) (version 2) | ecosystem: Host-associated > Arthropoda: Insects >...
CGTTATTTGGGCAGGTCAGGTGATCGCGCTCGTTCTTGCCGAGACGGGGGAAATGGCCGAAGATGCGATAAACTGTATCGAGATTGAATACGAAGTGTACCCACATGTACTCAATTTTGATGAAGCGATGGAGCCAAACCCCAAAGCGGTGGTCGACCCTGAGTACGAAACCCGTGCCGCCGGGTTCTCCGACCGCCCTGGTGACCGTGCCAGTGGGCGCAAATCACCCAATGTAGTGGGCGCGTTTAAGCTGAATACCGGAGACGTTGACCGGGCGTTGCAGGAATCAGACATTGTAATCGAGCACAAATACTTTACCGGCAAAAAGACCGCCACCCCCCTTGAAACCGCTACGGCTATTTGCCAGTACGGCCCAGACGGCACCCTGACAATGACCTCAAACGGCGCCGGCGTACACGGCGTTATCAAGCAGACCCTCTGCCGTGTTTTGGGGCTTAAACAAAGTAAGCTACGCTGTATCCAACCGTATATGGGCGGCTCTTTCGGCTCCCGCCTTAACCCGTTCATTGAGATTTTAACCGCCCTGATGGCTTCCCGCACTAAATGCGACGTGGCCTGTAGCTACACCAGAAAAGAGAGCTTTACAACCGGCCCATCCAACTGGCCGTGCTACACTACCGTCAAGCTTGGCGCAAAAAAGGACGGCACTATCATTGCGAACGACTTTGTCCTCGGTGAAGAAATCGGCGCGTGTATTAATAATTCGTTTTTTAGCGGCCGCCTGTCATCCTCGGGGGTTGCGCCGTGCTATCGCTTCCCCAATACCAGAATGGACACGTTTGCCGTGGCCACAAACACTGTTCCCGCCGCCGAATACCGTGGGCTGGGTTGTCCCGAAACCGAGTTTGGAATAGAGTGCGTTATTAATGAATTGGCGCATGAACTTGGTATAAGCCCGGTCGAGATTAGGCTCAAAAACATACTCGACCCCGGTGAACCTAATATCTATGGGGAACCCATTCGCTCGACCGGCCTTAAAAAATGTTTGCAGTCGGTAGCGGACGCAATTGCAGTTGAGGAAAAGCCGGTACAGGACATGGGCGTCTGGAAAAAAGGCCGCGGGTGTGCGGCGGGCGGCAAACAAAACACACCCTTGGGGCGGGCGGAAGCAAAAGTGTGGTTCAACTGCGACGGTACTATCGAGCTGTTTACTTCGGTTGATGAGATGGGAATGGGCGCAACCACAGCCCTGGCACAAATATGCGCCAATGAGATGGGCGTGCGCGTTGAGGACATCAAGGTAACAAACAGCGACACCGCAGTAACGCCCTACGACAACTACTCCGCTTCTTCGCGCGCGACTTACACAGCGGGCAACGCGGTCATCATCGCTTGCGACGACCTAAAGAGCAAACTCAAAGAAGAAGTGGCCCGCGAGTTTGGAATGCATCCGTCCAAAGTGGAAATTAAGGGTACCACAGCAATCTTGAAAGGCGCAGAGGTAGAGAGTGTTGAGATTCCCTCCTTGTTCAATGGGTGGACGCCTTTTACCCAAAACAACTGGGGGCTAAAGATTGGCTCGCCGGTAGAGGGCGTCGGCGTTTTCTGCCCTGCACCGGTAAAAATGTGGGATAAAGATGGCAGGTCTCCTCGGATATGGAACTGGTTCCAATATTCGGCTGCGGCGGTTGAAGTGGCTGTAAACGAGGAAACCGGACAGGTTCGGGTTCTTCGCGTTGCCTCCTCGTCCGATACTGGCAACCCTATCAACCCGGATATAATTCGCGGACAAATTATTGGCGGCGTACATATGGCAATTGGTTTTGCAATCAACGAAGAGCACCTCTACGACCAAAACGGCCTGATTTCAAACGCAAACTTGAGCGACTACCGCCTGCCCACCATCCTGGATATGCCGCTTAAGGAAAATGTACACGCTTTCATCAATCCCGACTCTTTGCCGGACGGCCCCTACGGCGCTAAGGGGATGGCCGAGTCGGTCACTGTCCCTGTCGCACCCGCCATTCAAGAGGCTATCTATCAGGCTGTCGGCGTGCGCATCAACGGCTACCCAATGACAGCTGAGCGGGTTCTAGCCGCGATTAAAGAGAAAAAGCAAAAGGAGGCTGTAAGGTAATGAGCAATCGGATTGATGTTGCGCTAACAATTAACGGCCGCCAGCACAACCTGAGCGTAAGGCCTGACCTCACTTTGGCTGAAGCTTTGCGCGGAGAGCTAAACCTCACCGGAACCAAAATCGGCTGTGATGACAGCAACTGCGGCGTATGCACCGTGCTGCTAGACGGTATGGCGGTAAAGAGCTGTGCTATGCTGGTCGGGCAAGCGGACGGCCGCAAAATTACAACCATTGAAGGGCTGGAAACAGCCGACGGTTTGCATCCCTTGCAGCAGGCGTTTATCGACTATTTTGCGGTGCAATGCGGCTTTTGCACCCCCGGCATGATTTTGACCGCAAAGGCCATACTGGACGAAAACCCAAAGGCCACCGAAGAAGATATCCGCGAAGGCCTGCACGGCAACCTTTGCCGCTGCACAGGATACGTACAGATTATAGAGGCAATTGAGAGCGTACGCGACGGCAAATATGGGGAGGAGCGAGCATGAGATTCGAAAAATATTTTGTGCCCCAGACACGGCAAGAATGCTTTGCTTTGCTCGAGCAGTACGGCGACAAAGCCACCGTTCTTGCAGGCGGAACAGACGTCATCCAACTACTGAAAAATGGAACCCTTAAACCTGAAGCGGTGATTGATATCCGCAAAGTGGAGGGGCTGGGCGAAACCAAAGTGACCGATAAGGGCCTTACGCTTGGCGCTATGGTTCGGTTGCGGGAGCTTTCCCTGAACAAGGCACTCGCAGTTGACTATCCGGTCATCATGGAAGCGGCGGGGCATGTGTCCTCTATGCAGATTCGCAACATAGCCACTATTGGCGGCAACGCCTGCAATGCGTCTCCCAGCGCCGATGCTATCCAGGGGCTGATTTTAATGAACGCTACTGCCATCGTGGAAAGTGCCGGGGGAAGCCGCGAGATTCCGATTGTACAGTTTTTTACCGGACCAGGCACGACGGCGCTCAAAAAAGGCGAGCTGCTTGTCGGATTCGCTGTGCCGGGGCCGCCCGCCCGTACAGGCGCGTTTTACGAGAAGTTTTCTATTCGTGGAGATACGGATATTACCATTGTTGGTGCGGGCGCGTCCGTTACTTTAGCCGAAGATGGCACTGTATCCAACGTGGTCGTCTCCCTTGCGGCTGTCGCGCCGACACCATTGAGAATAAGCGCGGTTGAGGAGATGCTTGTCGGCCAAAAACTTACGCCCGAGCTAATTGAGCTGGCCGCGCAGACCGCCAGCAAGAGTGTTACCCCAATTTCCGACCAGCGCGCCAGCGCGGAGTACCGCACAGAAATGGTTTACGTCTGGACAAAAAGTGCGCTGACCAAAGCTCTAGAGAGGGCAACCACTTAACGTATACTCATCGAACTTCAAAAGAAGTCCAATTTTAAAGCAGCGCCCCTTAGGGCGCTCACCGGCGCACAGCGCCGGTCGAATCGTGTATATGTCACCCGCGGCTTTGCCGCACACATTCGTAGAGTGTGTAAACTTGAAAATCTAAAGGTCGATTTTCAAGTTCGGTGACTATATCGCTTGTAAAGGAGCACTGACAATGGCATACAAAAGCCCGTTGCATGAAATGAGCCAGACAACACCCACCCAGTTCTGGAACGACAACTGCTCGCTTAGCGACCTTGCGTTCTCGATTGAGCACGGTGCAGTTGGCGCTACTACCAACCCTGTAATCGTCGGCCAGGTACTCGAGGCCGAAATGGCCAAATACAAGCCGGAAGTTGAAAGACTAATTGCCGAGAACCCTACCGCCACCGAGGACGACATCGGCTGGCTGCTGGGCGAGAAGATGGCCTGTGATGGCGCAAAACTCTTGGAGCCGATTTTCGAGCAAACCGGGGGCAAGGCCGGGTACATTTCCATACAGACCAACACGAAATACTTCCGCGACACCGACAAGATGGTCCAGCAGGCTGTGCGGTTCTCGAAGCTCGCTAAGAACATGATGGTCAAAATGCCGATGACCGCGCAGGGCGTGAAGGCCGTTGAAGAGTGCACCTACCACGGCGTGAACGTCAATGCCACCGTCAGCTTTACCGTGCCGCAGGCGATTGCTGTGGCCGAGGCGATTAAGCGCGGAATGGAGCGCCGCACCGCCGAGGGCAAGGATAACTCGCACCTATTCCCGGTCTGCACAATCATGGTCGGGCGGGTAGAAGACTGGCTGCGCGAAGTCGGCGAGGCGAAAGGCATTACCGTTGACCCCAACGCGTACACTATGTCAGGCGTGGCGGTGTTCAAAAACGCCTACAAAATCTACAGAGAACGCGGCTACCACACCCGTCTGCTCGCAGCAGCTTACCGGCATCATCACCACTGGTCGGAGCTTATCGGCGGCGACATTTCGATGACTATCCCGCCAATGTGGGTGCGCCGGTTTGTGACCAGCGACATCACGGTAGAAAACCGGATGGACACCCCGGTGGACCGGGGACTTATCGCCCAGCTCCAAAAGCACTTCCCCGACTTTGACCGGGCTTACCAGCCGGACGGCATGAAGCCGGAAGAGTTCGAGTTCTACGGCGCCACCAACCGGACTCTCAAGCAGTTCCTGAGTGGCTACGACAAGATGATTAGCTTGGTGCGCGGGGTGATGGTTGCCCAATAAAGCAGCACACCAGACAATTTACAAATGAGGCGTGGTTGCCACGTCTTGATCCGATTATTTTTCACACAATACAGGCAGCCTACGATTTCTCGTAAGCCGCCTGTATTGTGTGATTATTTTGCCACCTGTTGCGCAAGCTGGTTGCGGTAATAACAGAATTATGCTAATATGTAAGCGCACAAGCCGACATCCTAGAGGGGGGAATAGCATGCCTTGGTGCCCCAAATGCAGCATTGAGTACCGCGACGGATTCACCCAGTGCTCCGACTGCCAGATCGAGCTTGTGGACGAGCTGAGCGAAAGCTCTAGCCCGCTGCGTGAGCAGCTAGACGACACACCGAAAGAAGAGCCTCCAATAGAGCCAAAGTTCCCAGGGCTGACCACACGCAGCCGGCTGCTTGTGTCTGTCCTGTTTATGTTCGTATATAGCTGGCTAGATAGGCACCTCATGTGGTGGATTTTCGATGCCCTCAGCTGGAATTTTGACCTTAGCATGGATTGGTCAATTGGTTTTTTCCAGTTCAATAATTATCTAAGCCCTATCCTGTTCAACTTGCTGTTTTTTACCGGGCTGCATTTTATATTGCACAGGCAAAAATGGTTTGGCTACCTTACCCTGCGCAACACCTTGCTGGTGGCGGGAATAACTATTGGCGGGCGGCTGGCATCGTACGTGCTGATCTTCCCTTTGGATCTCGTGCTCTTTCACGATAGCCAACCGGGAATCGCCGTTATGGTAATCGGAATGCTAATAGGCAACCTGCCCGGCATACTGATCCTCGCGCTGATTTACCGCTTTACCATCGGCGGCCTGCCCTTCAAAAAGCTGTTCTTCACTAAGACTGCTGCCGGCGCTTTGATACTCGCAACTCTCGCCCTCACGGTGCAGGCGATTTACATTTACCATTTTTTCATCCCGTCGCCGCTGTTTTCTCCGTGGGATTCGTTTTCTCCCAGTGCGCTGGATACAATGGCGATGGGAAACCACACCGTATGGCTCTTCCGGCTGCATCTTTTGTGGGTGGGGCTGCTGCTTGGCCGACCGGTAGACCCGCGACTGCCCGACGACCTGCCCAAGCCAGCAGAAAAGCTGCCACCAATAGATGACAGCTTGAAAGCCACCGCCAAGGGAATACGCGTGCTTTTTTGGGGCGGGCTTTTAGGGATAGTGATATCCACCCTAGGCCTTGTGAATTTTGCCACCGCATATCTCGCATCTGTTTTTACTGTAATCGAAATATGGTTAGACAGCACATGGTACTCCCTCGCCACATCTGTAGGGGACTTTGTTGTTGTATATGGCCTTTGCCTGCTTTGCAGCGCTAACCGCTACTTCAAAAGAGCGCTTGTGTTGCATATTATACACACGCTCATAGGGCTGGCTACTATTATGCCGGTCTACCCAATAATTGTATTCTCTTCGGTTGTGGCTACACTCCGCCCCATCATTGACCTCGCGGTGCTCTTCCATATTTTCTGGGGTGTGGCCTGCATCGCGACCGGAAGCGGACTGCCCAAGCTGGCAAGGCAGTTCAAGCGGCTGTTTTGGGTACATCTACTCTTTATTCCGTTTATATTTATTGTGGCGCTCATCGCGTTTGTGTTTCTTGGCTTTATCGCACAGATGATTAGTGTATTGTTGTTTGCTGTGTTTGTAATTTTGTTCGTATTTATCGCGCTTGGCGTATACGAGCTGTACCTGCTGCGCTTTACCTACACCCAGCTGGAAAGCGATGCACCAAAAGACATTAACGACGTTTTTTCCGGCGGAGAGATAAAAGCTTACCCTTCCGAAATCTCAAGTCTGGCCGAACCGAAGGCACGCAAAAAAGTTGCCCGGTTTTACCCGGACAATGCGCGTCATAGATGGAGGGTGTTAGGCAAGCGGCAAAGAGATCGTCTGTGATGGTAGATTTAAATATCATAACATATCCGCGTGTCCGCATGGCGGATATGCCCGCTGTCAACTGCTAACCATCCAGCATCATCTTAGCGCACTTGTACACATCTCCGCAGCCCAGGGTGAGCACTAGATCCCCGGGCTGTGCGTTTTTCATCACATATTCGGCAATCTCCTCAAAGGTCTCGAACCAGACACAGCCGGGGATTTTCTCCGCCAAATCCCTCGTGTGTATGCCGTAGGTGTTCTGCTCCCTACCGCCCATTATTGCACTCAGCACGGTGTGGTGGGGTATTTTCAGCGCATCCGCGAAGTCGCCCAGGAAGTGCTTGGTCCGCGAGAATGTAAACGGCTGGAAGACCGCCCACACCTGACGATATCCCATTTTTATCGCAACTTTCAAGGTGGCGGCCAGCTCGGTGGGGTGATGGGCGTAGTCGTCGGCTATTGTCACACCTTGCACCTTGCCCAAAACCTCAAACCGGCGGCCCGCCCCTCTAAAGCCGGGCAGGGTCTCTTCCAGCTGGCTTGGGGTGGCACCGACAGCCAAGGCCCCGGCAGATGCAGCCAAAGCGTTTAGAATATTATGCCTCCCAGGCACGCCGAGGGAAAGTCTGGCAAGCTTTTCCCCGCGGAAAACAAGGTCGAACTCTTGGCGGGTAGGCTCGAGTATATCGATATTATTGGCGGTGTAGTCGTTATCTGGGCTAAAACCAAAAGTCAGTACTTCTTTTTCCAGCCCGCGTAAAACTGCGCGGGTGTTTTCGTCGTCCCCGCAGGCGATAACTAGCTTGGACACGCCCTGCGCAAACCGCCTAAACGAGCGGATAACGCCCTCCAAGTCGCCGAAGTACTCGAGGTGGTCGGCATCCACATTGAGGACTATCCCCACCGCGCAGCTAAGGCTGAGGAAGGTGTCTTTGTACTCGCAGGCCTCGACCACCATAAGCGGCCCGCCCCCGGCCCGTCCATTGCCGCCTATCAGCGGCAGCCTGCCCCCAATTACGCAGGTGGGGTCCAGCCCCGCGCCAATAAGTATCTGGGAGAGCATTGCAGTCGCAGTGGTTTTGCCATGAGAGCCCGCAACGCCGACGCACTGCGGGTGGCGACGCGAGAGCCAGCCGAGCACCTGCGCCCGCTCAAAAACCGGTATACCAAGCCGCTCAGCGGCCAACAGCTCGGGGTTATCCTTTGCTATGGCAGCCGAGTGTATCACAAGCTCGGCGCCGGCCACCTGCTCGGCGTTGTGGCCAACAAAAACCTTTACCCCCATGCGCTCTTCGGCCCGGGTGGTGTCGCCGGGGTTGTTGTCAGAGCCTTGCAAGGTGTGCCCTTGGGCGGCGAGTATCTGCACCAGTGGAAAAATACCGGCGCCGCCCACACCGATAAAATGCACCCGGCAGAGCTTTTGGGTTAGGATATCTAGGGTCATAAAAAAGCTCCTCGCTTTTAGAGGTTGGAAGTTAAGATGATAGAAGCAAGATGACGATGCCGGAAACCAACGCGCCTTGGTAGGTACGCTTCCTGTCTCCTGCCTCCAACTTCCTGTCTACAGTATTATAACATATTTTCCCAGGAAGAAAACCCCGGCAATAAATTTTGATAAGATATTTTGCAAAAGATACTCTGGTGGGATGCATAATTTCGCCGCCGCGCAAAAATAATAAACCCACAAGCACAAGCAAGCGACAAATAGGGAGGGTCTTTCGTTTGAATATAACGGATATCAGGGTGCGGAGAACTTACCAGGACACACGCCTAAAAGCGCTGGTTTCGGTTACGATTGATAATGATTTAGCCGTGCACGATATTAAGGTAATTGAGGGGCCCGAGCGCCTGTTTGTGGCAATGCCCAGCCGCAAAGACGACAACAGCGTATTTAGGGATATCTGCCACCCCATAACCCCACAGGCAAGAGCCACGCTGGAAAGCGCTATACTCTCGGCCTACCACGAGTATCTAGAACGAGCCAAAGCGGAGATGGAAACCTCCCACCAGGGGGAAGGGATACCCCAGGCTGCCGTGGCCTCATTTGGCGCAATCTCTCACAGTTACGGCGACCCCAACGATGGAGGAGCGTAACTTGCAGGGGGCGCACACTGGGCGTCCCGCTCGATACACTGCTAATATGGCTATTTAACTTGAAAAATGCATTCTGTTTTTCAAGCTAGCGCACTCGAAGAGTGTGCTGCGGCTTAGCCGCCAATGGCGTATACACGGGCTTTCCAGCGCACAGCGCTGACTGCGGCTGCCCCTGCCGCGACTTCAAAAGCGTTCTTCTTTTGAAGTGAAACAAGTATAAACAGCGCCGGCAAACTGCGGAACCCTCCGCGATTTGTCGGCATTGTATTGTGTGTACGCCGACAGCGTGGTATAATGTCCGCAGAAGGACACGGACATTATACGATGCCAGGCGCCTCGCCGCTAAAGCGGCAACCGGCTCTTGATGCGCAATTATACCACACTCTGCGGTGGTATAATGAAGTTGATTATACCGCCCACGCGCAAAATCACACAAAGGCTGGAGAGATATAATTTGAGCACGCAATTTGACGTCAAGCTTTCCCATGTGATAGACCAGCACAACTTAAGCACGGTTTACATGCCACAAGACGCCGACCAGGTAAGCATAACCACCCCCGAGGTCAACCGCCCGGGGCTGGAGCTGGCCGGCTTTCTAGATTACTTTGACAGCCGCAAAATTCAGGTGATGGGCAACGCCGAGCACGCCTACCTCGCCCGGCGCGAAGACGAGATGTCTCACCTGCTCGAGCGGCTGTTCATGCGAAAACCGGTCGCCGTTATCATCGCACACGGCAACGAAACACACCCCATAATCTTAGAGGCCGCCCAAAAACACAGCTGTCCCCTGCTTCGCACCGACGAGACGACTTCGGTTTTCGTGTCTGCTCTTGTCTCCAACCTCAAAGTTGAGCTGGCCCCGCGCATTACCCGGCACGGGGTGTTGGTTGAGGTCTACGGGGTCGGCATTTTGCTGCTGGGCGAGAGCGGCGTGGGCAAAAGCGAGACAGCGGTTGAGCTGGTAAAGCGAGGCCACAGGCTAATCGCCGACGACGCGGTAGAAATCCGCAGGGTGTCGCCAAAGACACTGGTGGGTTCCTCCCCGGCAAATATCCGCCACTTTATGGAGCTGCGCGGTATAGGAATAATTAACGTGCGCAGGTTGTTCGGCATAGGCTCGGTCAAGATAACCGAGCAGATAGACATGATAATCCAGCTAGAACAGTGGGACTCGGGCAAACTTTACGACCGCATGGGCATGGACAACACCTACACCGAAATACTCGACAACAAAGTGCCCATGCTAACAATCCCGGTAAAGCCCGGGCGCAACCTGGCCGTGATAATCGAGGTAGCGGCCATGAACCAGCGCCAGAAAAATATGGGCTATAACGCCGCCCACGACCTGCTAAACCGCTTAGGTATAGCCGAAGATATCCCCGAGGAGGAGGTAAGGAGCGACCTGCAGTCGTTTGATTAAATCCTCAGACACCCAGCCCCAAGGAAGGAACCCAACATATGTTAAAAATTGTAGGAGACACACACACACACACCGTTGCCTGCGACCACGCGTTTTCCACCCTGGCGGACAACGTTGCCCAGGCAAAAAAACTGGGGCTGCGCTTTCTCTGCGTAACCGAACACGCGCCGGCCCTGCCCGGCTGCGCAAGCGAAGTTTACTTCGCCACCCTGCCCAGCAATCTTCCGCTCGAACTCGACGGTGTAAAGCTCATTAAAGGCGCCGAGCTGAATATACTGGATTATGACGGCGCGGTTGATCTGCCGGATGATATCATCCGCCACCTGGACTGGGTGATAGCCTCTTACCACCCACCCTGCATCGAGGCCAAAACACCGGCCGAACATACCCGCGGCTGGATAAAAATAGCCGAAAACCCGCATATACATGTTATCGGCCACTGCGGCCGGGAGGGCTTCGAGTTCGAGTGTGCCCCCGTGCTCCAGGCATTCAAGGACTTTGGTAAAGTGGTAGAGATAAACTCCCACTCCCTGCACCGGGGCCATTCTATAGACAACTGCCGCGAGATAGCCACCCACTGCGCGCAGCTGGGCGTGCCGATTGTCATAAGCTCAGACTCGCACATATACTTCAAGGTGGGCGCGGTGCAGCCCGCTATCGACATGCTCGAGGAAATCGGATTTCCCCAAGAGCTCGTGCTCAACGCCGACTACGATAGGTTTATGCACGCAGTTGAGCGGCACCGGTAACTAGACACTGAAGGAGCCTGCAAGATGGACAAAATCCAGACCTTTGCGGGGTATCTCGCCGAGAACAACATAACCACCGCCAGAGATGTCCCCTTGAGCGAAAAGTCTACTTTTCGCATTGGGGGGCCGGCAACGCTGTTTATTCAGCCGGACAGCCAGGAGCAAATCGCCCTGACCTTGACCTTCGCCGCCCGAGAAAACATCCCGCTAATGGTGTTGGGCGCGGGTTCTAATATACTCTTTGCCGACGAGGGCTACTCGGGTGCGGTGCTTCACCTAGGCGGCGCTTTCGCAGAAATCCGGCGGGAGGGCGCACACCTGATAAGCTGTCAGGCCGGGGCAAAGCTGAGTGATCTTTGCGAGTTTGCGCAGAGCCAAGGCCTTGCCGGTCTGGAGTTTGCTTACGGCATACCCGGCACGGTGGGCGGCGCCGTTTATATGAATGCCGGGGCATACGGCGGCCAGATAGAGGACGTCGTGCAGACCGCGAGTTTTGTCGACATTGACGGTAAGCTAACCGAATTTACCGCCGCACAGATGGCCTTTGACTACAGGCGCAGCGCGTTTATGAAAATGAGCGGCGCGCTAACCGGGGCGACCTTTAAGCTAACTCCCGCGCCACCGGAAGAAATCCGCGCAAAGATGGACGACTACATGGCCCGCAGGCGCGAAAAGCAGCCTCTGGAACACCCAAGTGCGGGCAGCACGTTCAAGCGGCCGCCCGGCAACTACGCCTCCGCGCTTATTGACCAGTGCGGTCTCAAAGGTCTGCGGGCGGGGGGCGCTGCCGTCAGCGAGAAGCACGCGGGGTTTATAGTCAATCTGGGAGGGGCCACCTGCAAAGACGTGCTCGAGCTTATTGGGCAAGTGCAGCGCCGGGTCGAGGCCGAGACCGGGTACAAGCTGGAACGTGAGGTTCAGCTAGCGGCAGAATTGTAGGGAACGATGCCCACGTGGTTCTGCTGGTTCGCACTACCAGAACGTTACAAGGTTGCCACGCTATACATCTGATTTATAAAAAAATTAAAATTAACTAATATCGCCATCGCCGCAACAACCGGCCGCCCCATATAGTACCGCATATTTCGACAACTATAAGCAAAATTTCACTTCTCGGGGGTGTTTTCTATGGAGCTGCTCATCGTCACCGGTATGTCTGGCGCGGGCAAAAGCCAGGCAGCAAACGCCCTGGAGGACATCGGCTTTTACTGTGTGGACAATATCCCTCCACGGCTGATTACAAAGTTCGCCGCACTCCCCCGGGATTCAGCGGGCCATATAAATAAAATCGCGCTAGTTGTGGACATGCGCAGCCGCCGGCTATTCTCAGATTTCGCCTTTTGTTTGGACGAGCTTACAGGGCGCGGGCTGCCTTTCAGGACCTTATTTTTAGACTGCGCCGACGCTCAGCTTCTGGCCCGCTACAAAGAGACCCGCCGCCGCCACCCGCTATCCGGGGAGGAAGACCCCGATATCGAGGGGGCCATTACCCGGGAACGGCTGCTGCTGGCCACCGCCCGGGAGCGAGCCGACTTTGTGGTGGACACCTCCCAGATGGGAGCAGGCGAGCTGCGCGCCCGGGTGCGGGAGATGTTCTTGGTAGATGATATGGGAAGCATGGCGATAGTCTGCGCCTCCTTTGGCTTTAAGCACGGCACTCCAGCCGACTGCGACCTGCTCTTCGACGTGCGCTGCCTGCCCAACCCATTCTACGAGGACAAGCTAAGGGAGCTAACCGGCTTGGATAGCCCAGTGTGGGATTTTGTCTTAGGCAGCCAGGAGACAAAAGGGCTAATGCCCAAGCTGTTTGATTTTATCGATTACCTAATCCCCCTATATATTCGAGAGGGGAAAAGCCAGCTTGTGGTTGGCATCGGCTGCACCGGTGGTAAGCACCGCTCTGTGGTGCTTTGCCAATTGCTGGCAACCCATCTGGAGGGGAAGGGCTTGTTGGTAACGGTGCGGCATAGAGATATTCAAGTAGGCGGGTAGCAGATGGAATACACATCCTTCGCAAGTATGGTCAAGGGGGAGCTTTGCGCCGGGCGCCATAAAAGCGCACGCGCACGCCAAGCCCAGGCTTACGGAATGTTTGCTTTTGCCCAGGCTTACTCCCCGGACAAGATAAAGTTGAGCACCGAGAGCGCCCAGGCCGCCCGGGTTTACCATGAGCACCTGGCGGCCTTTGCCCCCCGCAACGCTGAGATTGCGCAGATACAGAGAAGCGTGCGTGGCCGCCTGCTCTACGAGGTAAGCCTTGCCCGGGAGAGCGACAGGCGTACCCTGCTTGGCCGCTTAACCCGCTTTGAAGGGGAGTTGGCCGGCGAGCTCACCGGCCAGGAGGAGCGCGGGGCCTTTTTGGCCGGGGTGTTTTTGGTCTGTGGTAACATCTCCCACCCGGAAAAGGGCTACCACATCGAGCTAACAGTGCGTGAGCAGCCACTGGCCGACGGCCTGACCGGGTTGCTCGATAGCTTCTTACCCGGGGCCTCTCTGACGCGCAGGCGGGGGACTTGGGTGGTCTATTACAAGGACAAAGGGCAAATTCAGGACCTGCTGGCCCTGATGGGTGCCGGACAGGCCAGCCTGGCTGTCATTGAGGTTGAGATGCTAAAAGAAGTGCGCAACCAGGCCATGCGTCTGACAAACGCAGAGACCGCTAACATCGACAAAACCATCCGCGCCGCCCAGCAGCGAGTAAAGGATATCGAGACCCTGCTGGACAAGCTGGGGCTTATGGCCCTGCCCGAAGAACTGCGAGAGGTCGCCACCGCGCGGCTTGAACACCCCGAACTCAGCCTGCGGGAGCTGGCCGAGTATTTTGAGGGTCGGCTAAGCCGGGCGGCCATATACCGGCGGCTGGAAAAACTAAGCAAACTGGCGGAGGAAATAAGGGGTATGTAGGGATGCCGCTTTCTGCATCCACATGTCTTTTTCCATGCAGTGCGGTATTGTCGTGGAAAGTTTATATTAAGGGAGATAGATTAGAATGGAGCAATCACGAAGCAGAGATATTATAACGGTTGTAATAACTACCGTTTTCGTTATTGGATATATGGGGCTTACAATTTCAGGGCTTTTTAATCTAACAAATTTGTTAAACATACATAGTAATGCAGCCTTTTATATTGACCAAACAATAGGTGTATGGATATTACTGATACCCACTATCATGTTTATGTTTCGGGACAAAGAAAGCCTTATAGATATTGGATTTATGCGAGGGAATATACTCCTTCAGTTATTGGTCGGATTGTGGCTCGGCATTGCTTCAATCATTATATTTACAATCATATCTGTTATCACGGGTGTAGAATTTTTTATGGGGCTTCGCAGTATGTCCTTTGACTTTGGGGCGATAACTTTAACACTTGTTCATGCTTTACTAACATGGGCTTTGGTTGAGGAAATTATATATCGGGGACATTTATACAAAAAGGTTAAAAACATCACAAATTCTATGTGGGCTACCATAATAATCACGTCTTTGATATTTAGTACAAAACATATATTTGCTTTTGATAATCTGCATATCTTCTTGCCGATGGCATTTCTTTTTGGTCTCTTGTGCTGCATTTGCAGAGAAAAAATTAAACATTGCTCGTTACTATCCTTAATTATCGCTCATTCGGTCAACAATATGTTAATGTACACTTGATGTGCAAAATAAGCATTATCTACAGACAGGCAACGTAACCAACGTTTGCCTGCGGCAGGCAGTCATTTTTTAACGCAATCGGAAGGAACAACCACAAATGACCGACTTTACCCATCTCCACGTCCACACCGAATACAGCCTGCTGGACGGCGCTTGCAAGCTGGGACCGCTTATTTCCCGCGCGGCGCAGTTGGGGATGACTGCCCTTGCTATTACCGACCACGGAGTAATGTACGGCGTGGTAGACTTCTACAAAGAGTGTAAAAAGCAGGGTATAAAGCCGATAATCGGCTGCGAGGTCTATGTGGCCCCCCGAACCCGGCAAGATAAACAGCACGGCGTCGACTCCTCGCCCTACCATCTTATCCTGCTCTGCGGGAATCAGACCGGCTACCAGAACCTTATTAAACTGGTTAGCATGGGCTTTATTGAGGGCTTCTACTCAAAGCCTAGGGTAGACAGGGAATTGCTCGAGCAGCACAGCGAGGGGCTTATCTGTCTCTCAGCCTGTCTTGCTGGGGAGGTGCCACGCGCGCTCCAGGCTGGCGACTACGCCCGCGCAAAAGAGACCGCCCTCTGGTATCAGAGCGTTTTTGGTGAGGGCAATTACTACCTCGAAATCCAAGACCACGGTATGCCCGAACAGCGGGAGATTCTGCCCTTGCTGCGCAAGCTCTCGGCGGAAACCGGCATACCGATGGCGGCCACCAACGATTCCCACTATATAGCCCGCGAAGACGCCAAGATGCAAAACGTGCTGGTCTGCATCCAGACCAACCGCACGGTTGACAGCGGCAGCGATATGGAGTTCGCCACCGAGGAATTCTATCTCAAAAGCCCCCAGGAGATGCACGCGCTGTTTGCTGATTACGAGGGCGCGGCGACAAACACCGCCAAGATCGCCGAGCGGTGTAATGTGGACTTCACCTTTGGCGAGACCAAGCTGCCCCACTTCACAGCACCACAGGGCAATGAGAACGCCGAGTACTTCCGCGCTTTGTGTCTCGAGGGCTTGCACGTCCACTACGGCGACAAACCCGCACCAGAAGTAACCGCCCGCCTGGATTTCGAGCTGGGCGTTATTGAAAATATGGGCTACACCGACTACTTCCTCATAGTCTGGGATTTTATCCGTTACGCCAAAGAGCAGGGTATATCTGTTGGACCGGGCAGGGGTTCCGGGGCAGGCAGCCTTGCGGCTTTTTGCTCTGGCATTACCGGTATCGACCCCATCAAGTACGGGCTGCTCTTCGAGCGTTTTCTCAACCCCGAGCGGATCTCGATGCCGGACTTCGACATCGACTTTTGCTACGAGCGCCGGCAAGAGGTGATAGACTACGTAACCCGCCGGTACGGCTCTGACCATGTGGCGCAGATAATCACCTTCGGCACCATGGCGGCACGTGGCTCTATCCGAGACGTTGGCCGTGCCCTAGGGCTTACCTACCAGCAGGTAGACGTCATCGCCAAGAGTATCCCGTTTGAATTGGGGATGACTATCGAGCGCGCACTGCAGGTCTCGCAAGAGTTCAAGGCTCTTTACGAGGCCGCCCCTGAAAATCGTGAGCTTATAGACATGGCCCGTAAAATCGAGGGTATGGTTCGCCATGCCTCCACACATGCGGCGGGCGTGGTCATCACCCGCGAGCCGGCAGACAGTTACCTGCCACTGCAAAAAAACGACGAATCAATCGTCACCCAGTACCCCATGGGCATCCTCGAAGAGCTGGGGCTGCTCAAGATGGATTTTCTCGGCTTGCGCAACCTGACTGTCATCAAGGACGCCCGGCGGATGATAAAGCGCCACACACCTGACTTTGAAGTCGATAGCATCTCCCTGGACGACAGGCCGGTCTTCGAGATGATGGGTCGCGGGCAGACAAACGGCGTCTTCCAGTTCGAGTCCCAGGGTATGAAGAACGTGCTTACCCAGCTAAAGCCCAAGCATATGGAAGATCTTATCGCCGTCATCTCTCTGCACCGCCCTGGGCCGATGGAGTCGATACCCCGGTACGTGCGCAACCGGCACAACCCCGGGCTGGTCAGCTACCCCACCCCAATGCTCGAGCCTATCCTCAAGGTGACCTACGGCTGTATCGTCTACCAGGAGCAGGTTATGCAAATCTGCCGAGAGCTAGCCGGGTACTCATATGGCCGGGCCGACCTTGTGCGCCGGGCTATGAGCAAAAAAAAGCACGACGTTATGGAAAAAGAACGCCAGGCTTTTATCCACGGGGAGGAGGGTCCGCAAGGCTGCGTGGGCTGTGTAGCTAACGGCGTGCCCGAGCATATCGCAAGCGATATCTTCGAGCAGATGTCTTCGTTTGCCTCCTACGCCTTTAACAAGAGCCACGCAGCGGCCTACGCCCTGCTGAGCTATCAGACCGCCTACCTAAAGTGCCACTACACCAAGGAGTACATGGCCGCCCTGCTCACCAGCATTTTGGACAGCACCGACAAAGTTATAGACTACATAGGCGAATGTAAACGCCTGGGGCTGGAGGTGCTCCCCCCCGACATAAACGAGAGCGAGCACTCCTTTACAGTGGTGGGCGAGAAAATTCGCTTTGGGCTGCTGGCTGTCAAGAATCTGGGGCGCGGCCTTATCCGCGAGCTCTGCGCCGAACGGGAGCGCGAGGGCAAGTTCCTCAATCTCGAGGACTTCTTGCGCCGGATGCAGGGCAAAGAGCTGGGTAAGCGCGGAATCGAAAGTCTTATTCGCTGCGGGGCGCTGGACAGCTTCGGCCATAACCGCCAACAGATGGAAAAGGGGTTCCCCGCCCTGTACGAGGACATAGAAAAGGACGCGCAGAACAATATAAGCGGCCAGCTGGACTTATTCTCCGGCACTAATAAAGAAAAAGAAAGCGCCGGCTATGTACTCCCCGACCTGCCCGACTACCCGCCCCAGCTGCGGCTTGCCTACGAGAAGGAGACCACCGGGCTATATCTTTCCGGCCACCCGCTTGAGGCCCACGAGGAGACCGCCGGTAAAATAGGCGCGGTCTCAGTCGCCAGCCTTCACCAAAGGGGGCGGGCCGAGGGTGAGCGCGCACTTCTGCTGGGCATACTAGCAAGCAGAAAGCTCAAGACCACCAAAAGCAACGAAATGATGGCCTTCGCCCAGCTCGAAGACAAAACCGGCACTATCGAGCTGATAATCTTCCCCAAGACCTACGCACAAAGCGCCTCCATGCTGGCTGAGGGCCAGGTGGTCGCAGTCCGCGGCCGGATAAAAGAGACCGAAGAAGGGGCCGCCCAGCTGGTCTGCGAGGATATCCTCGCACCCGAAGACGCTCTGGGGGACGCTCCCTCCCCCGCTGCCCACGCGCAGAATATGGGACCGACCACTGCCCCACCCTCCTCCGGCAGACAAGGGATGTACCTAAAATTCCCAGGGCAAGGCAGCGAGCTGGTCGAGCGGGCACAAAACCTGCTGGCCGTCTTTGAGGGGCCGCTACCGGTCTACTTCTACTACAGCGACACCGGCAAATACCTGCGCGCACCTCGTGGACTCTGGGTATCCCCAAACGACGTGCTAACCCGGGAACTTGCCCTGCTGCTGGGGGAGACAAATGTGGCGCTGGTGCAATAGGTTAAATTATGGTATAATGTCCGCAGAAGGGCACGGACATTATAACGATGTGCAACGCCTCGCCGCTAAAGCGGCAACCGGCTTTTGATGCACAATTATACCAACGCTGCGCTTATGGTATAATGTCCGCAGAAGTACACGGACATTATACGATTTGATCGCCGCCTACGGCGATGCCAATTATACCACGCCCTGCGGTTGTGGTATAATGTCCGCTAAGGCGGCAATTGCCAACGCTTCTGCAAGTTCCCGGCTCTCAATTTTCAACTACCATACGAGGAGGTTGTGCTCATGAAAAACATAAAAACAATCGGAGTGCTGACAAGCGGGGGGGACGCCCCGGGGATGAACGCGGTTGTGCGCTCGGTTGTGCGCACCGCCCACTCCAATGGTTTGAAGGTAAAGGGTATACTCAAGGGGTACGCCGGGCTGCTGAGCAAAAACGCTATCGATATGGACCTTGCCAGCGTCAGCGGCACTTTACAGCGCGGCGGCACGATTTTGGGTTCGGCCCGCAGCAAGGAGTTTAACACCCCCGAGGGCGTTGAGAAGGGCAAGCAAAGCTTAATCGAGATGGGCATTGATGGCCTGGTTGTCTGCGGCGGGGACGGCTCGTTCCGCGGGGCGCTTGACCTTTCTGCAATAGGTATTCCCTGCGTGGGCATCCCATGCACGATTGACCACAACATAGGCTGTACTGACTACACCATAGGCTTCGACACAGCGGTAAACACCGTGGTTGAAATCGTGGACAAGCTGCGCGATACCTCGCAGTCCCACAACCGGTGCTCGATAGTTGAGGTTATGGGCCACAACTGCGGGGCAATAGCCCTGCACGCCGGTATCTGCTGCGGAGCCGAGGCGGTTATAATCCCCGAGGTGCGCAACGACCTTGAGCGCGATGTACTAAACCAAATGCGCGAAGCCCTTAACCAAGGCAAGACCCACTTTATCATCATTGTGGCCGAGGGCGTCACCGGCGAGCGGGCAAAGCAGCGCAGCATGGACACCCAACAACTGGCCACCTTCATCGAAGATCGCGTGGGAGTGGAGACCAGAGCCACTATAATCGGCCACGTACAGCGGGGAGGCAAACCCACCGCCCGCGACAGGCGGATAGCCTCGATGATGGGCAACTACGCGGTAAATATACTAAAAAAAGGCGCCCACAACCGAGTAGTCGCCATGAAGCGCAATACCGTTGTCGACTACGACATCAAAGAAGCGTTGGAGATATCCAAGACCATCAACTTTGAAGAACTGCGGACATTCAACGAGATTCGGTAGAACAACCGCGACCTTGGAGGGTTCTCATTGTCACTCGACCTTAGCGCAAAACGCAACCTGACCATGCTGGTGGATTTTTACGAGCTAACCATGTCCAACGGCTACCTTGTCGGCGGCATGGGAGAGCAGGTGGTTGTGTTCGATATGTTTTTTCGCAACATACCCGACCGGGGGGGCTTTGCCATCTTTGCGGGGCTAGAGCAGCTTGTAAACTACCTGCGCGGGATAAAATTTACCGACGAGGATATCGAGTATCTGCGCGGGAAGAAAATATTCAGCGAGGAGTTCCTTACCTACCTGCGCGGGTTTGAGTTTGCCTGCGACGTCTGGGCCTTTGCCGAGGGCACCCCGGTCTTCCCGAACGAGCCGATGGTTGTGGTGCGCGGTCCGGTCATACAGGCGCAGCTTATCGAGACTATGCTGCTGCTCTCAATCAACCACCAGAGCCTTATCGCCACCAAGGCCGGGCGGATAAGCCGGGCAGCCGGGGTCCTGCCGGTTATGGAGTTCGGCTCCCGGCGCGCCCAGGGGTATGACGCCGCTATTTATGGGGCAAGGGCCGCGTATATCGGCGGGTGCACGTCGACCTCCTGCACCCTCGCCGGGCGGGAGTTCGGCATCCCCGCGGTGGGTACAATGGCCCACAGCTGGGTGCAGCTGTTCGACAGCGAGTACCAGGCTTTTGAAGCCTACGCTAAGCTTTACCCCGACGAGTGCATCCTGCTGGTGGACACCTACAATGTGATGGCCTCCGGCATACCCAACGCCATCAAAATATTCGACCAAGTACTCGCACCCATGGGTCGCAAGCCAAAGGCGGTGCGTATAGACTCCGGGGACATTGCCTACCTTTCCAAACGGGCCAGGGCCACGCTGGATGCCGCTGGGTACCGGGACGTCAAAATCGTGGCCACCGGTGCCCTGGACGAGTACACTATACGCGACCTTTTGCTGCAGGGGGCAAAAGTAGATATCTTCGGCGTGGGCGAAAAGCTCATCACCAGCAAGAGCGAGCCGGTTTTTGGCGGCGTCTATAAGCTGGTCGCCGCCATGGACAGTCAGGGCAGCTACACCCCCAAAATCAAACTGAGCGAGAGTGTGCACAAGATAACCACCCCCGGGTTTAAAAAGGCATACCGGTTCTTCTGCAAGGAGAGCGGCAAGGCCATCGCCGACTACATCATCCACCACGACGAGGTGATAGACGAAGGCAGCCCTATCACCCTATTTGACCCCAACGCTACCTGGAAGCGCAAGGAGATCTCAAATTTCAGCGCTCAGAGCCTCTTGCAGCCCGTATTTGTGGGTGGCCGCTGCGTCTACACCCCGCCCCCGCTCGCGGAGGTGCGCAAGCATTGCACAGCCCAAACCCAACTGCTCTGGGACGAAGTCACCCGCTTTGAGCGGCCCCACCGCTACTATGTCGACCTCTCGCAAAAGCTGTGGGAAACAAAACAGAAAATACTGCTCGAAAGCGGACAGATGAGCACGAAAGGAGCCGGCCATGTCTAAAGAAAGAGCACTCGAGCACCTGGCAAAATGGGGCAAGATCGAGAGCGACGTTATCGACACGGGGGAGTCCACCGCGACGGTGGCCCTGGCCGCCCAACAGATAGGCGTGCAGCCCGAGCGCATAGCCAAGAGCCTCGCGGTCTACGCAAAGGAGTCAGGTGCGCTTCTGGTACTGGTCTCCGGCACCGCCAGGCTAGACAACCAAAAATTCAAGGCGCAGTTTGGGTTCAAGCCCAGGATGCTGAGTGCCGCGGACACCTTAGAGCTGACAGGCCACCAACCGGGCGGGGTCTGCCCTTTTGGGTTGCCGTCAGGGGCGCAGGTCTACCTCGACCGCTCGCTGGAAGGCTTCGAGAGTGTATTCCCCGCCTGCGGGTCGTCGTCCTCATCAATCGAACTTACCCTGCCAGAGTTGGAGGAGTACTCCCTAAGCGTGGGGTGGGTGGATGTTTGCAAAGCCCCGGATATGTAGAGGCAAACGACGGCGTATAGCTCATATCTAAATACATGACCACTACTAAAGACAAAGCCCCGAGGACACCATGTCTTCGGGGCCAGGTTCATGTTTTGGTCAAACCCCTACATGTCGTCCTCCAGCTTACTGTTGAGGTTGAAGCTAAGGTTCATCAGGCTGTCGCTTAGCTGTACGTTTTCCACCACAATGTCCCCTGCGAAAAAGCTCAAAATATCGCACTGCGAGAAGTTCCAAAAGCCGCACACGCCCAAATCCGCCAACGTGCTCACCAGCTCGGGCACAGCCCTTGATGGAGTGCAGATAGCGGCTATAAGCGGCCTGTGCTCAATGCAAAAGTTTTTCAGTTGGGCAAGGTCACGCACAAACCAACCGCCAATCTCCCGGCCGATAAGCGCAGGGGAAACATCGAATATCCCCACCAGGCGAAAACCGCAGTAGCTGAACTTCATGTTGTTGGCAAGGGCAGAACCCAGGTGACCGGCCCCAACAATGATTGCCGGATGGGTCTTGTCCACACAGAGTATACGGCCTATTTCGGCGCGCAGGGTGGCCACATTGTAGCCGTACCCTTGCTGCCCAAACCCGCCAAAACAGTTGAGGTCCTGGCGTATCTGCGAAGCAGTAAAGCCTATCATCTCAGCAAATTCTCTGGAAGATATGCGCTCAGCGCCGCTTTTTTCGAGTTCGGTCAGGTGGTGGTAGTACCGGGGCAACCGGCGTGTAACATGCTGCGAAACGCCTGGGTAGCTGGGCATACGCTCACCTCCAAAAATAAGAATAGCCTAGGTAGGCAGTTTTGACTTGCAACACATTTTACAGTAAAATGCGATGGTTGTCAATTCTCTTGGGTCACAGCCACAACTTAATCACATGATTTTGCGAGGCGGCCTACGCGAGAATAAGCTAAAAAATAAAAGAAAACAGACGGGTTAGCCCGGTATTTTGAAATAACGCTTGACAACTCCCGCCGCGATAGTTATACTAGTGCTTGTCGAATTATTGAGGGAGGTTTTTTTAGATGTCCACCTACATGGAAAAGGCGGGGCAAGTACCGCGCAAATGGTACCTGCTGGATGCCGCCGACAAACCCCTGGGCCGTACAGCGGTTATTGCGGCACATATTTTGCGGGGCAAACACAAACCCAGCTTTACCCCCCACGCCGACTGCGGCGACCACGTGATTATAATCAACGCCGAAAAAGCCGTGCTGACCGGGCGCAAGCTCACCCAAAAGTTCTACCGCCGGCATTCCGGCTGGGTTGGCGGGCTTAAAGAAATCCGCTACGATGACCTGATGAAAAAAAGGCCCGAGCAAGCTATGATGCTTGCTGTTAAAGGAATGCTGCCGGCTACTGTGGTAGGGCGCAAGTCTTTGACCCGCTGCCGGGTTTATCGCGGCGCACAGCACGACAACGCGGCCCAAAAACCCGAAGCCTGGACGCTGTAGAGAGGGAGAAGAAAAATGGGAGTATACGATACCAAAACCTACTTTTACGGCACCGGCCGCAGAAAACACTCTGTAGCCCGTGTGCGGCTCTACCCCGGCGCGGGTAAAGTGACCATAAACGACCGCGACATCGACGACTACTTTGGGCTTGAGACCCTTAAACTGATAGTTCGCCAACCGCTGGAGCTTACCGAGACAACCCAAAAGTTCGACGTGTTTGTACGCGTAGGCGGCGGCGGTGTTACCGGCCAGGCCGGAGCTATCCGCCATGGCGTCTCGCGCGCGCTGCTGGTCTATGACCCGGAGCTGCGCCCCGCCCTCAAAAAGGCCGGGTTCCTCACCCGCGACCCGCGGATGAAAGAGCGCAAAAAGTACGGGCTCAAAGCAGCCCGCCGCGCACCGCAGTTCTCGAAGAGGTAGTTTTTCTATACCAACAAATGTTGCCCGGTACCTATTCAGGTGCCGGGTTTTTTTGTGCTTTACAAGAGTGCAGTATAGTAGTATAATAAGTGGCATATAAGCATACTTTAGTGCTACCAGAAAGGCGGTATATTGATGAATATAAAACCCTCGGCGGCGATACGCAAGAATTATAACGAAATCTCGGAGCTTTGTAAGCGCACTAAGGAGCCGGTGTTCCTCACCAAAAACGGCGAGGGCGACCTTGTGGTGATGGACATTGCCACCTACAGGCGCAGGGAGAGTGAGCTTAAATTGCGCGAGATGCTGCTGCGAGCAGAGGACGATATACTGCATGAACGAACTTATACAGTAGAAGAAACCGCCAACGCCATGAGGCAGGCCATTGCGGAGGTCAGAGATGGAAAGCGAAGTTAAGACGCACAAAGTAATCATCTCGGCCCCGGCGTGGGAACAGGCAATCGAGCACGCGCGCTACCTTGCGCGCATCAACCCCGATGCCGCCGACAAGTTAGTCGAAGCCTTCCTCGCAGCCACCGGCTCGCTTGCGGCAATGCCCCAACGATGTTCTTGGCTTGCGCAGGCGCAGGATTTGGCAGCGCCCCAGAAATACCGAAAAATGCTGTTTAGCAGCCACTACCTGGCATTGTTTGAGATACGTGAAGATGTGGTGTATATCACTGTTGTGGTAGATTGTCGGCAGGAATACGAGTGGCTTTTGTGACACAACGAAACTTTGCCCGGCACTAGTTTTGGTGCCGGGTTTTTTGTACGCTTTATACACAACACTAACATAGGAAATGCTTATACTGCGCGGTAAAACAAACCCTATTTATCTCTACAAAGCTTCTTTATATTCGTTAATCCCGCAAGATAATCTAAGCTTACGCCATACTGCCTAGCAAGTAAAATAGCAATATTAAGTGGTGGCTCTCGGTCGCCCGACTCGTACCTTGTGTATGTTGTTTTGTGCATATGAAGAATTTCAGCAACTTGCTTTTGCGTCAAATCCGCATCTTCCCTTAAATCTCTAATTCTTTTGTACATTTGTCAATATCTCCTCCTGCAAAGCAAAAGTCTACATTGACATAATACACCGAATGGTGTATTATGTAATAAATATACACCGTTCGGTGTACAGGAGGGAATTATGGAACAGTTAAAAACCTGTCAGACATGCAAGCACTTCCGATTGCACTATATTAAATCCGGGAAATCTTATAGCTCAATTTATTATGGACATTGCGTTTATCCTCGGTTAAAAAATAGAGATTCCGAAGCACCTGCCTGTAAGCATTATGTTGTGAAATAACAATGTAATATTTTAACCTAAAAAGGCCGGTACCTGTGTGGATACCGGCCTTTTTGCTCGTTTTTGCACCCCCTCACCCCATTCCTCATACACTGAGGAAAAACAACGAGGTGATAAAACTATGGGTACCGGTTACTTGAAAATCCAGACCCGGGCAGCGGACGGCGCTATGGCTGTGGGCGACGCCCGCGTAGTATTGCTCGATGACGCCGGCAACGTCCTGTTCGAGACTTACACAGACCAAAACGGCGACACCCAGGCTCTTGCCCTGCCCGCCCCCGACGTAGCGCTTACCCTGGACCCCGAGTACAACCAGCCCGCATACTCCACTTGGACGGTGGCGGTCGAGAAAGACGGCTTTGTGACAACCTGGGTGCGCGGGGTAGAGGTGGTCGACACCGCAACCGCAATCCTCCCGGTTAACATGGAACCGGGGACTAACACCCGCAGCGTGCAGGAAATCCGCATACCGCCCATCGGCTTGTTTGCCACTCAGCGCGACCAGACCGGCAAAGAGCCGACCCTCAAGGTGCTCGAGGAGGTCATCATTCCCGACTACATAACAGTCCACCTGGGCGGGCCAGACAACACAAGTGCGCGCAATGTTCGGGTAAGGTTCACCGACTACATAAAAAATGTAACTTCCAGCGAAATCTACCCCACCTGGCCCCAGAGCGCGCTTGAGGCCAACATCCACGCTATTGTCACTTTCGCCCTCAACCGAGTCTACACCGAGTGGTACCGCAGCCGTGGGTATAACTTCGAGATAACAAACTCCACCGCCTACGACATGTCTTACCGGGAGGGCGGGCCGGTCTTCGAGAATATCAGCCGGATTGTGGACGATATCTTCAACGTTTACGCCCACAGGCAGGAGTTCAAGAACCCGTTTTTCACCTCGTTCTGCAACGGCACGACCGTCACCTGCCAGGGGCTGGCCCAGTGGGGCACCGTTGAGCTGGCGAACATGGGCCGCTCTCCCCTTGAGATTCTGCGCGACTACTACGGCAGCGATCTCCAGTTGACCGAAAGCAAAAGCTATTCCTCGGTTACGGAAAGCTATCCAGGATACGCCCTGGGGCTGGGCAGCTCGGGAGATGACGTGCAAAAGATGCAAAACTACCTTAACAGAATCCGCGCGAACTTCCCGCTTATACCGCCAATAGCCAACCCGAACGGCGTCTACGGGGAGGACACCGCCGAGGCTGTTAGGGCTTTCCAACGCACTTTTAACCTGAGTGCCGACGGCGTAATAGGCCGCGCCACCTGGAATAAGATCTCCTACATATACACCTCTGTCACCCGCCTCGGTGACCTGGCCTCGGAGGGCGAGCGGGTCGGCATCGGTCGCAACCCGCCAACCACCACAATCTCTCAGGGCAACCGGGGGGAGCTTGTACTTCTGCTACAATTTATCCTAAATGCAATCGCGCCGTTTTACCAGCTGCCCACCGTGCTGCAAGACAATACCTTCGGCGCCCAGGTCAAGGACGCGGTCATGGAGTTCCAGAGCACATTTGGTCTCACCCCGGACGGTGTGGTCGGCCCGGCCACCTGGCGCAAGCTATACGAAATTTACCACACGATTTACGGTATGCCCAAGCCGCCTCCCACAACACCGCCGCCCCCTACCGCTCCCCCCTACCCCGGCGCCCTCCTACGGGTTGGTTCAACGGGCGAGAGTGTAAAGCTAATGCAAGCTTACCTAAACGCAACCCACCAGCGCTACCCCAGCATCCCCACCCTTGAGGTAGACGGTATCTTCGGGCCGCGCACTCAGCAGTCGGTAGTCGAGTTCCAACGGCTGTTTGGCCTTGCTCCCGATGGCATTATAGGCCCGCTCACCTGGGACGCTATCACCCGAGCCGTGCACGGATAAAGCCATTTAACTTGAAAAATGCCACTTTATTTTCAAGTTCTCACACTCGCAGAGTGTGTTGCGGCTGAGCCGCAAATGGCGCATACACGGGCTTTCCAGCGCATAGCGCTGAGTGCGGCTGACTTTGCCGCACCTTCAAAAGCGTTCTTCTTTTGAAGTGAAACAAGTATAATTGTCAACAAGAGAGGAGCTAAGATATGCCAAATCAAAATAACTTGCCGCTGATTGTAGTCGACCCCGGCCACGGCGGCTGGGACAACGGCGCCAGCTGGGAAGGCCGGCTGGAAAAAGACGACAACCTCCGCCTTGGGCTGGAGGTGTATAGGTTGCTGCAGGAGCAAGGCATACCCGCAATCATCACCCGGGACAGCGATGTGTTCGTAACCCTGGCTGATCGGGCTACCATTGCCAATGACGCTGGGGCAGACCTGTTCGTCTCGCTCCACCGCAACTCTTACCCCGAACAAACCCCAACAGCCAACGGCGTGGAAAACTTCATCTACCTAACCGCGCCCGCAGAGACTTCGGGCAAAGCCGCCCAGCTGGTTCTTGAGGAGGTTGTGGAAGTGGGCGTCCAGGCTGATCGGGGGGTCAGCCGGGGGGACTACTACGTACTGCGCAAGACAAACATGCCCGCTATGCTGCTCGAGATGGGCTTTATCATTAACGAGATTGACAACCAGCTCTTTGACGAGCACCTGCAAGACTACGCGATGGCAATAGTGCGGGGAATCTTGCGGTATTTTGGGCTTGCCGTCAACGAAGATACACCGGGGGATCATCACCCCCATCTCCCACCGCTCGGCTGCCCGCCCTGCCCCAACGCGGAGGTAATGCAGGCCCAACTGCTGCTAGGGGATCGATTCGGCCTGGGAGTACCTCTTAGCGGGCACTACGACGCCCTCACCCGCCAGCTAGCCGTAATTGCGCTGCAGGAAGCCCTAAACAATGATCTGGACGCCCAGCTGATAGCCGACGGCATGCTAGGTCCCGAGACCCTGGAGGCCTTTGGAAAAGTATACCCCGGCAGCCGGGGGAACGTGGTTTTGGCGTTACAACTATTGCTTATGCTGGGCGGGTACTCCCCCGGCAGGCCGGACGGCATGTATGGTCCCGACACCCAGGAAGCCGTGCAGAAGTTCCAGCAGGACATGGGCCTTGTTGCCGACGGCATCATAGACGCGGATACGCTTATCAGCTTAGTGGGCAGTTACGGCAGTCCCCCAGTGTAGGCCAGGCGCAAAACGACAACCGCCCTGCACACTCAGCAGGGCGGTCATATTATGTAGGGCAACCGCCTCGGCCGCGCCCGTCGTTGGTTCAGCGCTACCTTGCCCTACGCCTCGTGTAGCCGTCTCTCGAATAATACCCGCTGGATATCCGGTGAACAGGCGCATCTGCGGTTTGCTCGGCCGCACGCTGCTTTAGCTCAAGGCGGCCCATCCGCCTGCGCCTGCGCTTTATTATTTGGTGCCTACGATAGAAGACAAACGCTGCAAACGCAAGTATAGCTGCACCCAACACGGCCCCGACAACCCGCAAAACGGTCAGCCAAGCAGGTGATCTCGGCGCGTCCTCTGCCGGTAGGGTGAGCGCCGCCACAACCGGAATATCCAGGTGCGGCTCAAGCTCAAGCTCACCCAGCGTATTCGGGACAAAAGGCAGGGTCTGGGGCAGCTCAAAACTTATAGTGTAGGGTGCGGGGTGTACTGGGTCGTAATAACCAGGCGCACTGCGCTGGATCTGCAACCGGGCCGGGTCGGCGGAGGCGTGTATCAGCGCGGTAAAGGGTTCGTTGCGCCCAAAGGTAGCACTACCTATCTCTTGCCCGCCCTGAATTACCGGCACTGTCCCCCCCGCAAACTCCTCGGCCTCTACGGCAATCGGAACGAATTCATCAAAGCCAAAGTCGAACAGAGCGCGGGTGTCAATGAACTTGTCCCACCGCGCGGAGGAGTACATGACTACGGCAACTAAATTGCGGCCATCCCGGGTGGCGGTGGTGCTCATGGTGTGGCGGGAGGCGTTGGTAAAGCCTACCTTACCCCCGGTTACTTCAGGGTCAAAGCCTGCTATACCGGCGACAAGATTATACTGCATCTGGTGGAGAGCGCGCTCTTCGTTCATGTTGGTGGCGGGCATAAGGCGAAACGCGGCCCCAAAATACCGGCGGAACTCCTCGTTTTGCATGGCGTAGCTGGTTATCAGTGCTATATCGTAAGCGGTGGTGTAGTGCCCGTCCTCGTGCAAGCCATGGGCGTTTGTAAAGTTCGAGTTAACCGCGCCAATTTCGTAGGCGCGTTGGTTCATCATCTCGGCGAAAGCTTCCAAACTGCCGGCCACGTGCTCTGCCAAAACGTTGGATGCATCGTTTGCAGAGGGCAGCATCATGGCGTAAAGAGCGTCCTCCACTGTCAGCCGCTCACCCTCAACCAACCATATATGAGCGCCGTAGTAAGGCAAGTCGAGGGCGGTGGCGGTGGCGGTCATAATCTCGTGCGGGTGGGCGTTTTCCACCACCAGCAATGCGGTCAAGATTTTAGTGGTGCTGGCCGGGTATACCCGGTGATGCATCCCTTTATCGTAAAGCACTTGGCCGGTGTCGGCGTCCATTAGTACAGCCGTGCGCGAGCGTATCTGGCTAGGCTCAACAGCCCCCGACATATGTAGGGGAAAAGACAGGCATACCACAGTCGCAATAAGCAAAAGCGCAAGGGTTCTCTTCATAGTGTCCTTCCCAAATTTCCACGATTTTCCAAAATGCTTTGAGTTTCGACTTTAGGCTTGCTTCATTATATCGCTATTTAATATTTTTTTCAAGTGCCGGTCGGCATGTGTGTGTAAAAGAAGCGTTAACAGAGTGTAAAGCCCATCTTGCCTCTACTTGACAGCCACACGCTTTTGTACAATAATGTATGCAGCTACTTTTAATGAACAGAGGAAGCACACATGGAAATCGCGCGAGAAATACCGAGTACGAGAGCGCTCGCAAGGCAGTGGCGCGGCGCGGGGCACAGCGTCGGCTTTGTGCCAACAATGGGGTACCTGCATGAAGGGCACCTCAGCCTTATTGAGCGCTCGGTGGCGGAGAATGACAAGACTATAGTCAGCATTTTTGTAAACCCCACCCAGTTCGGCCCAACGGAAGACCTTGAGGCCTATCCACGGGATTTGCAGGCCGACCTCGCTATCTGCGAGAGCGCAAGGACCGATCTTGTATTCTGCCCTGCCGCGGGCGATATGTATAGGCCCGGCTCCAGCACTTTTGTAGAGGTAGGCGGCCCTTTGAGCGCAGGACTTTGCGGAGCCAGCCGGCCCGACCTCTTCCGCGGGGTGGCCACGGTGGTAACCAAATTGTTTAACATCGCACTGCCCACCCGGGCCTACTTCGGCCAGAAAGACGCCCAGCAGCTGGCCGTTATAAAGCGTATGGCCGAAGACCTCGACATGGGTATCGAAATCGTCGGCTGCCCCACTGTCCGCGAGGTGGACGGACTTGCCAAAAGCTCGCGAAATAGCTACCTGACACCCGAGCAGCGAGCAGCCGCCAGAGTGGTCAGCCGCGCGGTCTTCGAGGGTGAGCGGTGCATAGCCGCCGGAGAGCGCAGCCCTGGGCAGATAGTAGACGCCATGCGCAAAGCAATCGAGGCTGAGCCTTTGGCGCGGATAGATTACATCGAAGTTGTAAACGCCCATACCATGGAAAAGCTGGACCGCATAGAGGGCCGCGTGCTCGGCGCACTGGCCGTATTCGTGGGCAGCACCCGGCTGATCGATAACTTTATACTAGAAGTATAACCGGCGGCCAAGCTCGCATATCCCGGGGGTTTTATCATATACTTTAAGTAGTTTGAGGTAAGCTTTCCGGGAGGAATATGAATGGGCGAGAAAACAGGCGGTACCGGCTTTTACCGGGTGCTGAGTAGGCGGGCGGCGCTCTTTGTGCTGACCCTTGGAGCAGCGGCGTTTTACCTGCTTGCAGGGGTAGCGGGGTTGAGTGTGGGAGTGCTGGCCGAGCCAACCAGGCGCCCCATTTACTCGGTGGAGACCCCGCAGATGCAGGTCGCCTTGGGGCTTAATTGCGCCTGGGGCAACGAAGATATAGAAGAGATACTGGCCGTGCTTGCGCGGTACGACGTGCCCGCCAGCTTTTTTGTACTGGGCCAGTGGGCGGAGCGCTACCCAGAGTCGGTGCGAATGATTGCAAGCGCCGGCCACGAAGTCGGCAGCCACTCAAACACTCACGCGGACATGACCAACCTAAGCGAAGGGCAAATACAGCGCCAGATAAGCGAGAGCCTCGAGACAATCCAAGGGCTTACGGGAGTGCGGCCAACGCTCTTCCGCACGCCATCGGGGGCTTACAACAACCAGGTAATCGCGCTGATAGAGCAGGCGGGCCTCTACCCTATCCAGTGGGACTGCGACAGCCTGGACTACCGAGACCTCACCGCCGACCAAATGTGGGCTCGCATCTCTAAAAACCTGCGCCCCGGGTCAATTCTGCTCTTCCATGGTGGGACCAAAAACACCGCAAGCGCTCTACCGCAAATCATAGAGCAAATCCGAGCCGAAGGCTACGAGTTCGTACCGGTTTCGCAGCTGATTCACCCCCGGCCATATACGGTGAACTTCGAGGGTAGGCAGAGACCGGCGTAAACAAATATTAGCGAATAGAAAAGGGCAGGCGCCCGCTGGAGTTGATGTTACCTTGTTTTGGAAAAAGAAACCGCCCCCCCCTCCCTTCGTCTCGGCGGTGGTGGTGTCCGCGGGCGCTGCCACGCGGATGGATGGTATCGACAAGCAGCGCGCCGAGCTTTTCGGGTTGCCGGTAGTGGCCCGCAGTATTCAAGCCCTTGCGGAGTGCGAGCTGATTTCCGAGATAGTGCTGGTCTGCCCGGTGGGGCAGGTGGCCGACTACTACGAGCTAACCAGAGACCTCGAGCCGGGGCAGGTGAGCAAGATTGTAGAGGGCGCGTCTACCCGCCAGGCTTCGGTATTCGCGGGGGTGCTAGCTGCCAGCGAGCAGGCCGAGTACTTCGCCATACACGATGGCGCCCGGCCCCTAGTCACCCCCGAAGAAGTAACCGCCTGCGTGGAAGCCGCCTTTGAGCATGGGGCGGCGGCACTGGGTGTAAAGCCCAAGGACACCTTAAAACAGACGGGCGGGGATGGCTACATAACCGCCACCCTAAACCGGGACGAGCTGATAGCCATACAAACGCCTCAGGTATTCGAGGCTGGGGTTTACCGCAAGGCAATGGCGGTCGCCCGGTGCGAGGAGCGCAGCTACTCGGACGATTGCCAGCTGGTTGAGCGGCTGGGCAAAAAAGTTTACATAGTAAGCGGGCGGTACGAGAACATCAAAATCACCACTCCGGAGGATTTGATTATTGCCCGGGGGCTGCTCAGTTGCCGCGAAGGCGGGCCAGCCGAAGCTTTTTTAGGAGAAGGATACTATGCCGACACTTAGAATAGGCCACGGCTACGACGCCCACCGCCTTGTGCCCGAGTGCAGACTAATTCTGGGCGGGGTGGAGATCCCACACCACCTGGGACTTGACGGCCACTCAGACGCCGATCTGCTCACCCACGCGGTAATGGACGCCATGCTGGGCGCACTGGCTCTAGGAGATATAGGGCAGCACTTCCCACCGGGGAAGGCGGCCTACAAAGACGCAAACAGCCTAAAACTGCTGCAAAAAGTCACAGAAATGGTAGCGGGCCAAAGGTTCACGCTCTGCAACTTGGATGCCACCATTATAGCCCAAAAACCCAAACTGGCCGACTACATACCGCAGATGCGAGAAAATCTAGCCGGCGCTCTCGGGGTAGATGTTGGGCAGGTCAGCGTAAAGGCCACCACCGAGGAGGGGATGGGCTTTACCGGCACAGAGCATGGCATCGCCGCCCACTGCGTAGTGCTGCTAGCCAAAGAATAAACAACGTCCGGTAAGCGAAAAGCTCTCGCCTACCGGACGTTGTTATTTTATATCAGAATGTCAATTAATTACTTAGGGCCACAATACACACCTCTGCAAATCATCGTCCCAGCAGTGCAATCATCGCCCCGGCCACAACCGCCGAGCCTATGGTGGCCGAAACGGTAGGTCCCATCGCGTGCATCAACAAGAAGTTGTTGGGGTCGTACTTTGCACCCACCTGCTGCGAAACACGCGCCGCCATTGGCATTGCGGATACCCCCGCACTGCCAATGAGCGGGTTGACCTTGCCCCCGGTGACGTGGCACATTATCTTGGCGATAAGCACACCGGCAATAGTGCTGAGAATAAACGCAGCCAGCCCAAGGCCGATTATAAGCAAAGTCGTGATAGTGAGGAAGTTCTCGGCCCGGGCGGTAGAGCCAACAGCCAGCCCCAGCAGGATAGTTACAATATTTATCATCTCGTTCTGCACGGTCTTAGAGAGACGCTCGGCAACACCCGACTCTTTGATAAGATTGCCAAGCATAAGCATACCCAACAGCGGTGTAGCCTGCGGCACGAGCAGCGCAACCCCCAACGCACTGACTATGGGGAAAACGCACCGCTCGGTCTTGGAGACCGGACGCAACTGCTTCATAACTACCCGGCGCTCTTTGTCGTTGGTCAGCAACTTCATAAATGGCGGCTGTATGATGGGCACCAGGGCCATATAGGTGTAGGCCGCTATTGCCACCGAGCCCAAAAGGTGCGGCGCCAGCGAGGCCGTTACGAAGATAGTAGTCGGCCCATCCGCCGAGCCGATAATAGCTATAGCGCTAGATTCCTGCGGGGTAAAACCCCAGATAAGCGCACCGAGGAATGTGGCGAAAATACCCAGCTGTGCCGCCGCACCGATAATAAAGCTGGATGGAAAAGCAATAAGCGGACCAAAGTCTATCATAGCACCCACGCCCAGAAAAATCAGCGGCGGGAAGACTACCAGCCCAATACCCAAGTAGAAATAGAACAGCAAGCCGGCCGGCTGGGTAGCCACCCTAAACAGCTGGTTGCCCTCAATCGCGAAGGACTCGCCCAGCCCCAGAGTATCAATATAAGGCGGGATACCGTTTCTTACAGCCTCTATAATCTCAGGGGTAACGCGCACATACTCATCATTGATCAGCAGATATTCAAGCAGCTGCATTTCCTGTACAGGTGGGTTAAGTATCCCAGAAAGCGGCAGGTTGGCCAGCAGCATACCAAAAGCTATGGGCAGCATAAGCAGCGGCTCAACACCCTTTGCAACGCCCAAATAGATAAGTACACAGGAGAGCATAATCATAACCCAGTACCGCCAGTCGTTCATAGCCGCGAAACCAGACTCTCTAAACAAAGCCGAAAACGTGTAGCCAATTTGTCCAAGCATTCAAAACACCCCCGGGTGGAAGATTACAAATAACAAAAGAATAGGTAGGTTTGCTCTTATATCTAGATGACCTTGACCATCGTTGCTATTTACTATTTTATCAGAACGGCCTGGTGTTCTGCTGCATGCCCGCAAAACCCCAAACCGGGCGCTGACGCTGTGGCACTGCCGGTGCAGCCGGGACCGCAGCCACTGGGGTGATACTGGTGATTGCGTATGGGGTGGGCATCAAACAGGCTATGGCCGCGCTGATTGCGGCAACGGTCTCCCCAGTCGGCGAAAGGTTGGCCTGCGCAGGGGCTGCAGGCGTCGCAACAGGGGCGGTGGCTACCTGTACGGGGGACTCTTTCGCGGGCGGGTCTGCTTGCTCGGTGGCCTTCTTGCCGCGCTCTACACGGCCAACGGCACGGCTCATTAGATATATGCAGCCAACCATAATAGCAAGGGCCACCAAAACCACAAGCATTCCTGGTATAACAACAGAGCCCACCATGCCGCCTATTGTGAATTCCTGCATGAGAATCCTCCTTGAGTGTGTCTTCTAGCGCTAAAGTTGGCAAGACAAACAAGCGCCGGCGCACAAAAGTCCATGAAAAATTATAAAACATACAGTTATTAGATTGCAAGAGCATACAGCACATAATTTTTGAAAATCTTTGTGCGGCGCAGGTATTCGGGTGGGCGCCCCCCATACGTCTCATGTAAAGTCGCAAAGCTGTTAATTTAACCTGCCATACACCGGATACTGGATAGATTTTACTTCGCAAACGTGCTATACTTAGAAAGTATCATACTCGACAAGAATCGCTTTACAAATATTTTTCCCTTGCGGAGGGTTTTTATGAAAGACATTTTGCAGCAGGCGCTAAGCCAGTATTTTGGCGCACTCAACGAGGTTCAGAGGCGGGCGGTCTTCACGGTGAAGGGGCCGCTTCTAATTTTGGCGGGGGCGGGCAGCGGCAAAACCACTGTACTTGTCCGCCGGATAGAAAACCTCATCCTCTTCGGGGATGCTTACAGCAGCGCGCCAAAAAGTGTCCCCCCACAAACGGGCGAGCTTCTAAAACGCTACCTTAGCGGAGAAAGTGTCGAACCCCACGAACTCTCTCAGGCGATTGGGAAAGACCGAGTGCGCCCCTGGAACATACTTGCGATAACCTTTACCAACAAGGCCGCCGGGGAGCTGCGCGAGCGCCTGGGCCGCGCACTCGGCAACGAGATGGGAGAGCAGGTAAACGCCTACACCTTCCACGCACTCTGCGCGCGGATCTTGCGCCGGGAAAGTGAGAAGCTGGGCTACGAGCGCAGCTTTACCATCTACGACTCAGACGACAGCGCGCGGGTGATGAAGAACTGCCTCAAAACCATGAACCTCAACGACAAGCTCTTCCCGCCCAAGGCTGTGTTGGGGGCAATCAGCCGGGCCAAAGACGCAATGCAAACCCCCGCAGAGATGCAGGACACCGCCCGCGACTTCAGGGAAAAGCAGATAGCCCAGCTGTACGAACTCTACGCCAAAGAGCTTAAAAACGCGAACGCCATGGATTTCGACGACCTTATCTTCCAAACAGTGCGGCTGCTGCGGGACTACCCCGGAGTCAGGGACAGCCTGCGAGAGCGCTACCGCTACATAATGGTGGACGAGTACCAGGACACCAGCCACGCTCAGTACCTGCTTATCTCGCACCTGGCTGGCGGGCACAAAAACCTCTGTGTGGTGGGGGACGACGACCAGAGCATCTACAAATTCCGCGGGGCAACCATTGAGAACATACTCAGCTTCGAGCGTCAGTTCCCCGGCGCCGAGGTAATCCGCCTGGAGGAAAACTACCGGTCTACCTCACATATCCTGGGGTCCGCTAACCAGGTTATAGCCAACAACACCGAGCGCAAAGGCAAAAACCTTTGGACAAGCCGGGGCGGCGGCGACAAAGTACTGGTCCAGCGGGTGGAAGACGAAAAAGATGAGAGTGAGCGCATTGCCAAGGCAATACTCGAAAGCGTGGCCGAAGGCGCAAAGTTTGCCGACCACGCTGTCCTCTACCGAGTAAACGCCCTCTCAAACTCCCTTGAGCAGGCGCTGGCCGGGGGCGGTATACCCTACCGAATTATCGGCGGAGTGCGCTTTTACGAGCGCAAGGAAATCAAAGATATGACCGCATATCTAACAGTGCTGCACAACCCCCACGACAACCTGCGCGTTGTTAGAATCATCAACGAGCCCAAGCGGCAGATCGGCCCCGCCACCGTGGCAAACGCCCTGGAGATCGCGGACGGGCTGGGGCTAAGCCTGTTCCAGGTGCTCGGGCAGTGTGAGCAGTTTGAGGCGCTAGCCAAAAAGAAGGTCGCTCTGCTGGGCTTTGTAGACACGATAAATACCCTGACTGAACTCTCCCAGACCCAGCCGCTCAGCCACTTGCTCGAAGAGATACTTGAGCGCACCGGCTACCGCGCCATGCTTGAAAGCCAAGGGGACGAGGGCGCCGGACGTCTGGAGAATATCCTTGAGCTGGGCAGCAACCTGATACACTACGAGCAGCAGGTCCCCGAGCCCTCCCTTTCCGATTTTTTGGAGGGGATAGCCCTCTACACCGACCTTGACAACTACGACGCGGGCGCCGATGCCGTGGTGCTTATGACCATCCACGCAGCCAAGGGGCTGGAGTTCGAGCAGGTGTTTGTGGCGGGCATGGACGAAGGCATCTTCCCCGGGCGGCAAGCGGGCTTTAATCCCCAGGAAGTGGAGGAGGAGCGCAGACTGGCTTACGTGGCTATCACCCGGGCAAAGCAGCGGCTCTGCATAACCACCGCCGTCAAGCGGATGCTCTTCGGCCAGACGCTGTACGGCACGCCCTCCCGCTTTATCGGAGAGATACCCGAGGAGCATGTCGAGCACGCCGACCACACCACCCCCCGAACACCACCTCCCCGCAAGACCGCACAGCCGCCCCCAAAAAAGGACTGGGGCGCAGCCACTACAATTGGGGTAGGCAGCGCCGGCGGGTCACCAGCTAAGCCCAGCGGGGAAAGCTACTCGCCCGGTCAGCAGGTCGGCCATAAAGTCTTCGGTCAGGGCGAGATCCTTACCGCCAAGCCGGTGGGCGGCGACACTTTGCTGGAAGTCCGCTTTGAGGGCACCGGGGTAAAGCGCATAATGGCGAACTTTGCCCGACTTGAAAAAATCTAGGCTTAAAATATGCTCTACTAACAGGGTAATTTGCCATAAATTAAGCACAGTCCGCACAAAAACGGCGTGAATTCATAAACTGTACTAAAACAGTAACAGTATTAGGAGGATGCGCCCATGTGCAGATCGTCTAGATTTCAGACCGACGCCACATCCGCCCGCCCCCTCAGATCGGCGGCCACCCTTGCCTCAGCGCAGGTGATGGACTCCTGCTCCGAGCGGGAATGCTTTGAGGACCTGCAAGTGTTCTTTGCCGAAAAAGATCAGATAATTATTGATAACTGTGTACTTGTAAGGAACCCGGCAGCCGTACTGGAAACAGTCAACTTCGAGGTCGAGCCTATACCCTTGCAGGATGGCTGCTTCACTGTAGATTGTGCCATGCGCTTTTACGTAAGTTGCGACGCCTTCCTCTCCCGGGAGGATAGGCCCCACCGGGTTACCGGAACTACATACGTGCAAAAGCGCGATATACTTTTTGGCGGCGAGAACGCTGCCCGGGTATTCAGCTCGGATGGCACAAATACCACCGCACTGCCCCGGGCGAGCATTCAGGTAGCTGAGCCTGTGGTGCTCAGTTGTCGGCTGGGTGAGACATCCACCGGCAAGGGCGTGTTTATCACCATGGGTATTTTCAGCGTAACCTCCCTGGAGCGTCCGGCCCAGCTGGCTGTCCCGGTTTTGGAACGGCTGGTCGCACAAAGAGCGTGCGCAAATACCACCGAACGAGCCGCCTGCGAATTGTTCGACAACATGCGCTTTCCCACCGAGCAGTTCTGCCCAGGGCGGCGAAGGAATGGTACGAGGAGATAATTGAACATGTAGGGGTGGGCATCCTCGCTCACCCTTATATAGTCGGGAGTGGACAAAAAGTGTCGGCTTTATTAGGTCGGGGGTTTTTAGGCCTTAAGGGCAGGGGATACGGTGACGTTTGTGCTGCGTAGTAAGTTCCAGGGCTTTAAGGTCAAGGTCCCAATCTTAAATTCGCCTGCGGGCGAGGAATAAGGTGCCGCTCATGCCGCGGAGGCACTTACTTTCTTTGCTCCGCCAAAGAAAGTAAGCAAAGAAAGGCGGCTGGGGGGAGGACCAGTATTGCTACGCTCCAAAGGGCGAGCTTCGCATACAACTCCCCCCAGACCCCCCACTGGTAGGTCAAGGGCAGGTTGGTGGGGATTGGTATGTTGTGTGGTAGTTGTCTTCGTCTGCAAGAGCGGTAGGTTTTTAGTGGGTAGAGGCATCGTTTTGTGAGGGCGGAAAGCTGCGGTTCCGTATTGGTTACGTTTGCGCAAAGGTCAAGGGCGGTGGTTAGGGGCTGGCGGCAGGACTTCGTCTGCCTTAGCTGTTGGTAGTTGACCGCAAATGCGCAGTGCGCGGAGAATCCACTGTATCCGGCTGTGCTAAAGCAAACCTACCCTGCGGCTATGCCAGCACGGGTGTAATAAAGTAACGAGTCTTCGCAGTAAGGTGTTTGCTGATGATTATGGTTAGTGCAAAACGCATCGACATTAAGCCCAATTACCGCCTCCCACAAACATGACCTTGACCTACCAGTGGGGGGTCTGGGGGGAGTTGTATGCGAAGCTCCGCCCTTTGGAGCGAAGCAATACTGGTCCTCCCCCCAGCCGCCTTCTTTTGCTTACTTTTCTTGGCGGAGCAAGAAAAGTAAGTGCCTCCGCGGCATGAGCGGCACCTTATCCCCTGCCCGCAGGCAGAATTAGTATTGGGACCTTGAACTTGAACTTGAACTTAAGACCTTAATGACCTTGACCTTAAAGCAAACTCAAAACTCACCAGCCGTATCAACGCCTTTGCCCACTACCAAGTATAAGGCAAACTTGAATATTTGGCGCAATTAGTGTATAATGCCACTGCTAGGCAAATACCCGGCCCTTCCCAAAGGAGCAAATAAATGCCAATTGTAACATTGCTGGCCCACACCCCCGACCCCGAAAAAATAGTCGCGGCGGCCGCTAAGCTCTGCTACAGTGCGGCGGGCATTGCCGACCTGCTCGATGGTCTGACAGACGAGAAAACCGCCGCCTTTCTTGAGCGGCTGATGGGGCTAGGCCACCACAGCCCCTTAGAACACGCCGTATTTACCTTTGGAATTGAAGGCGTCTCCCGGGCGCTGCTGGCCCAAATAACCCGCCACAGGATAGCGTCGTTCAGCGTCCAGAGCCAGCGGTATGTGGGGCTTGACGACTTTGGCTGCATAACCCCGCCCAGCATCTCCGAATACAGCGACGCCAAAGCACTCTTCGACCAAAGTATGGAAGAAGCTGGCGTTGCCTACAATAAGCTTGTGGACACCCTCTACTCCCGCTATAAAGCCCAGCTCGAAGCGAGCGGCAACCCCAGCGCGGACAAGCTTGCCGCCGCCAAAAAACAAGCCCTCGAGGACGCCCGCTTTGTACTGCCAAACGCCTGCGAGACCAAAATGGTGCTCACCATGAACGCCCGCTCACTGCGCGGCTTTTTCGCCCAGCGGTGCTGCGAGCGCGCCCAGTGGGAGATACGCGCCCTGGCTGAGGAAATGCTAAACCTGTGCAAAGCGGCAAGCCCGCAGCTGTTTGCGGGAGCAGGACCTCCCTGCCTGAGCGCACCCTGCCCGGAAGGTAAAATGAGCTGTGGAAGACAGCCCCAAGTCCGCGCACGTTATAACTTAAAATAACGAAGGGGATCGCTCCCCTGAAAGGACAAAAACTAAATATATGCTAAAACTTCGCGAGATAACCCTTGGCGACAAAGCCTGGATGCAGCCGCTCTACGAAAAGTCTTCCTTCCGCTCGGAGGAGTACAGCTTCACCTTCACCTACATGTGGCGGAATATACTCGCCTATAGAGCTGCCGAGCTGGGCGGCTTTCTTGTGCTTAAAAGCGGCAAAGATCAATCTTACCTCTATCCCCCCGGCGCAGGGAACGTAAAACCGGTTATTGAGGCCATGATCGCAGACGCGCAGCTTTGCGGCCACGGCTTTACCTTCTTCACCGTTCTGGCAGAGCAGAAGGCGCTGCTAGAGACCCTATTCCCGGAGATGTTCGAGTTTAAGCCGATTCCCAAATATGACGACTACATCTACGACGCCCAGAGCCTGATAACTCTAAAAGGCAAAAAGCTGCACTCCAAGCGCAACCATATCAACCGCTTTAAGGCCGAGTACCCCAACTGGAGCTACGAGGCTGTTACCCCCCAAAACATGCCCGAAGTCATTGCCATGAGCAGGGACTGGTGCCGGCGCAGCATGTGCGAGAGCAAAAGCCTGCAGCACGAGTGCGAGGCCCTGGACAGCGCCCTGCACGACTATTTCAGCTTGGGATTGGACGGCGGACTTATCCGGGTGGATGGCAAGGTTGCCGCCTTCTCGATGGGGGACAAGCTCACCCACGACACTTACCTTGTCCACGTGGAAAAAGCCTACACCGAGTATGGCGGCTCCTATGCCATTATAAACCAGCAGTTTGCTGAGCACAACTGCGCCGATTACACCTATATCAACCGAGAAGACGACTCGGGTGACGAGGGGCTGCGCAAAGCAAAGATGAGCTACTACCCGGTTATGCGAACGGAAAAGTATGAGGCGAGGCTAAAGTGATTGTACCCGCAACCCCAAACATGCTGCCCGCGCTAAAACAGCTCTGGCAAACCTGCTTTGGCGACAGCGCCGCCGGCACAGATTTTGTGTTTAATGGCCTGCTGCGGCCCGAGCGTATGCTGGTGAAGGTCGACGATGCCGCCCGGCCGGTGGCCATGCTCTGTTGGCAGCCTCTGACCTTTCACACGCAGAGCGCGGCTTTTGACGGCGCGTATATCTTCGGGGTAGGCACACTTCCGTCGCACCGCGGCAAAGGCATCTCCACTGCGCTGCTGGAAAAGGCCGAGTCCACCCTGCGCGGGCAAGGTGTACGGCTGAGTTGCCTGGTACCCGCCAGCGAGAGCTTGTTCGATTTTTACGGCCAGCGCGGCTTTGGAACGCAGTTTTACTACAAGCTGCTACGGGTGGGTCGAGATAAAGTACCCGCCACCGCCCAGAAAGGAAAGCTCGCCCCTGTAACTCTTGAGGACCTCGAGGAAGAGCGATATAAGACATTCGGCCGCTCACTGTTTGGCGCTTGGGACAAAGACTATTTGCGCTACACCGCGTTGGAGTGCCATTTTTGGGGCGGCGAGGTTGAGCGCTTTACCTGTGAAGATATGACCGGTTACGCGGTCTGCTATCCGGATGGGAATGGGGGCATACTCATAAAAGAGACGTCGGTGCCCGCCTTGCAGCTTGACACATTTCTGGCAGCACTTCACCAGCGTTATAATGCGCAAAGCTACCAGCTTCGCCTGCCCGTAGACTTTGCGCTTGGAAACAAATGGTCGGCGCAGACCTTGCCTTTTGCCATGACAAAATGGTATTATAAGGAAGACGCGCCAATTGGCGACTTTTGCGGCGCACCCTGGTTTGCGTTTGGGTTAGACGGATGATTAAACAAGGAGGTCCACGCCATGCTGTACATCTTTTTCGCGCCGGGGTTTGAAGAAACCGAGGCCGTTGGCACCCTGGATATGCTGCGCCGGGCCGAAATTGAAATAAAGTCGGTGGGGTTAGGCGGTAAAACAGTCACCGGCTCCCACGGTATACCGGTAGTCTGCGACCTTGAGGAGAGCGAGCTCAGCCTTGCGGGTACCCAGGGTATAGTCCTGCCCGGCGGTATGCCCGGCACCCTCAACCTGGAAAAGTCGGAGGTGGTGCGCACAGCTATCGACTACTGTGCTCAGCGGGAGCTGCTTATCTGCGCTATTTGCGCGGCCCCTTCAATTTTAGGGCGGGCGGGGTTGCTTGCCGGCAAGCGCTTCACCTGCTTCCCCGGCTTTGAGCAGCTTGTAGAAGGCGAGTACACCGGCGCACGGGTAGAGCGGGACGGTGCGCTTATAACCGCCAAAGGCCCCGGCTGCACAATCCCGTTCGCGCTGGAGATTATCCGGGTGGTCGCTGGGGAGCAGCCTGCCCATAAAGTGGAAGTCAACTTACAATGAGTTTTGAAACTTTTACGAAAAAAAAGCGACTTCGCGCCCACTTCAAGGCGCTGCGTGCGGGGATTACACCCGAGCAAAAAGCCCGGTGGGACGCAGGCATAATTGCCAACCTGCTAACCCTTCCCGTCTACCGGGAAGCCTCTACCCTGCTAGCATACATGCCCGCGCCCGGGGAGATTGACACCCGCCCATTGCTCGAGCACGCTTGGAACTCCGGCAAACGGGTAGCGTTGCCCCACTGCCTGCCGGACGTTCGGGGCGTGATGGAGTTCTACATTGTTGGCGCGGATACCCCTTTGACCCCTGGAATCCACCGCAGCCTTGAGCCCGACCCCCGCTCTCAGCAAAAACTGATAGACTTTACCGGCTGCCTCTGCCTGGTGCCAGGCTACGCCTTCGACGCCCGGGGGTTTCGCCTAGGGTACGGCGGCGGCTACTACGACCGCTTTCTCAGCGGACCGTACAGCGGCGGGCAGACCGTTGGGGCCTGTTACCAAATTTGCAGCTTGGAAAAGCTCCCCCGAGGAAGATACGATCACCCTTGCGGGTACCTGGTAACAGAGGTGAGAAGCCAGAAATCAGAAGGCCGATAAGGACGCTCTCAACCTATGCAAAAGCCGAAAGCCCCACAGCGGGGGCTTTCGTGTATGTACCTTTATACGTCATTTATGTACGATTTGTGCCTAGCGGCCGCAGCAGACGAACAGGATAACTAAGAGGATGATAATCCAGCAGCAACCAGAGCCACCGAACCCGCCGAATCCGCCGAATCCGCCGCCGCTGTTATCGCAGCAGCAGTCGTTGCAGCAAGAGCTTCTATGCATTCCGTGTGTCCTCCTTCTTTCTAGGATGCTACATACTATGCCCTGCTAAACTGCCGCGTGAGACACTCTGTCGGTCCACTTACACCATAACCAAGGGCTTTTGAGGAAAAACTCTAAGAAGTGGGGCGCCCACCGCGGGCTTATTTTGCAAAATCAGAAAAACTGTGATAGTTTTGGAGGTCGTCTTTATGGATAGAGATAACCCGCCACGCAGGCAGCCTACAGGTGCCGAGCAGCGCGCTAGGCGTCAGCAGGCCGAAAACCAGCAGCGCAACGGAGTCTATCAAAGCGAGGAGCGCAGGCAACCCCGCGCCCAGGCAAGCCAAAGGGATAGCCGCGAGCAGCCAAGGGCGCGCGCTGGCGGCTACTCTGCCGGGGGGCGTCCGGGGGGCTCGATGCAAAGCTCAGGCGGGGGCAGACCGCCCTACCCGCCAGAAAACTACCAGCACCAGCCCAGGGATGACGACCAAGGCCCTCCCAGGGGTGGCGGTCCGAAACCGCCGCGCGGGCGCTGGTTTACCGCAATGATTATGGTAGCGTCTACATTGGCGGTCTGCCTTTTTATCTCGTTGTTTTTGGTTCAGAGTGCATTCGATATGCTTGGGCTAAACCAAGAGGATTATCAGATAGCGATAACCATACCCCAAGACGCAGAAATCTCCGAAGTTGTTCGGATTTTGGGGCAATCCGGGGTGGTCAGCCACCCGACAACTTTTAGGTTTTACCTAAACTTCCGCTCGGTGCAAGCCGAGAACCTGCTGCCTGGGGACTATATCTTTAACACGCGGATGAGCTACGATGAGATAATCCGCGCAATGATGACCGGGCGGACAGTGCGGGAGGTCGTCCGCCTCACCTTCATCGAGGGCTGGACACTCTGGGATTACGCGCACTACCTGGAAGAGCATGGAGTGGTGGGCGCCGAAGAGTTCATCGAGTACCTCAACACCGCCGACTTTGGGTTCGAGTTTTTTGGTATGATAGACCGGCACCCTCATCGCTTCCACATGCTTGAGGGCTATCTCTTCCCGGACACTTACGACTTTTATGTCGGGGAAAACGTGGGCAGTGTCGCCAGAAAGTTCTTGCGCAACTTCAACGACCGGGTGATGACCCCGCAAATGCTCGCCGAATGGAGCAGATGGGTCTAACCGTAGACGAAACTCTCACCCTCGCTTCGATTATCCAGCGGGAGGCGGGGCTTCCAGATGATATGCGTATTGTCAGCTCGGTCTTCCACAACAGGCTGAACTCGCCCAACTTCCCAAGGCTGGAGTCGGACGTTACCGACCGGTATATAGAAGAAGAAATACTGCCCCGCCTCACCTTCGTCAATCAGGCTATACTTGACGCCTACGACACTTACGTGGCCGAGGGGCTGCCCATAGGCCCGGTCTGCAACCCCGGTATGGACGCTATAATGGCAGCGCTCCACCCCGAGGATACCGATGTGCAGTTTTTCTTCTTTGTAACCGACGTCACCGGAGATTTCCACTTCGCTGTGACTTATGCCCAGCACCAGCAGAATATTGCGCATGTGTTAAGCATAGGCGAGGAAATTGGCGGTATTGGGACTCAGCAGTACCGATGAGGGATCATAGAGCAGAGGACAGAATAGAAAAAGTGCTCGCCGCCCCGGCCGAACTCCTCTCCCCCGCCGGGGATGAAGAGGCTCTGCTGGCGGCTTTGCGCTACGGCGCGGACGCTGTCTACTTGGGCGCAAAATCTTTCGGGATGCGGGCCAAGGCGGCCAACTTTGAACTTGATAGCCTTGAGGGCGCGGCTGCACTGGCCCACAAGTACGGCGCGCGGCTTTACCTTGCCTGCAATACGCTGCCCCGAGGCCGGGAGCTTGACGAACTGCCGGAGTTCATCCGTGCGGCAGCTCGTGCTGGTGTGGACGGCCTTATTGTTTCCGACCTGGGGGTTTTGGCTCTGGCAAAGCATTTGGAGCCGGAACTGGAGATTCACATTTCCACCCAGTTTGGTGTGGTGAATTACTTGACTGCCCGGCAACTGTACGAAATGGGTGCCAGCCGGGTTGTACTAGCCCGAGAGCTGACACTTGAGGAAATCGCCGAAATTCGGCAGAAAACCCCGCCGCAGCTCTGCCTGGAGGCATTTGTGCACGGGGCTATGTGTGTTTCGGTTTCGGGGCGGTGCGTGATTTCGAACTACCTCACCGGGCGGGACGCTAACCGGGGCGAGTGCGCCCAGCCCTGCCGCTGGGACTATGCCCTGATGGAGCGCTCACGCCCGGGCCAGTACCTCCCGGCCTACGAGGAGGATGGCTATAGTTTTTTGCTCAACGCCAATGACCTTTGTATGATCGAACACCTGGACAAGCTTACGGCTGCCGGCGTGGGCAGCCTTAAAATCGAGGGGCGAGCAAAGTCGGCGTACTATGTGGCGGCGGTTACTGGCGCTTACCGGAAAGCGCTGGACATATTAGCCGAGGAGGGCGAAGGCTACACACTGCCCCAGTGGCTGCTCAACGAAGTGGAAAAAATTAGCCACCGCCCCTACTCCACCGGCTTTTACCTGCGCGGCAGCCCACCGGACGAAGACAGGGTGCGCGGCGGGTACCGCCGTACCTGGCAGCTAGTAGCCAGTGTCGATGGCTGGGAGAACGGTTACATCCTCTGCACCGAGCGCAACCGTTTTGCACTCGGCGAACAACTTGAAGCGCTTACGCCGGAAGGACCGCCAGTCTCGCTGACAGTAGGGGAAATACTCGACGAAGAAGGCCAGCCCATCGAAGTGGCCCGCCACCCGATGATGAAGGTGCGCATTAAGTCCGAGCTGCGTCTGCCCGCGGGAGCTATGCTGCGCAGAGAGCAGACGCAAGATTAGCGCAAACTCCCACATTGAAGGACCCCCGGCCTGTGTAACTTACAGGTCGAGGGTCCTTTGTACAGTTTGTCTGCCTACTTCTTCCTAAACCACACCTGGCAGATATCGTCGCCCTTTGCAATTGTCTTGCCCAGCTCGAACTCGAAAGTGGGGTACTCGTTGGCAATGCCGCGGTCGCCGTCCATGGCAATGTCGCAAAGCTTTTCGATTTCCTCTTCGGTTGCGCCAAGCTTTTGCCAGGCGGCGACCAGCGGGCAGTAGTGGAACTCGATGTACATCTCCTGTGGGCTTACGCTCACGTCCATCTCAAAGATGTTCTTGACGTTCTCGGTGGCGAATGTAGGGGCGAACTCCTCGAGATTTTCAGTCTTCGCGAACTTGTTCTTGCCGTGGAAGCACCCGCAGCTAAAAATCGCGTCATGGGCAAAGTCATAGTCCAGCCCACGCTTTCTCGCTTCCTGAATCAGCAGGTAGAACCAGGTGGCGCGGTGCTCTATGGCGCCCCGTAGATCCTCGATGTGTTGGCCCCTGTCGGTGGGCGTGTTCTTTATCATCAAAATTCTCCTCTGGGTATAAATTGCGCAAATTATAACTTTTCGGCGATAAAATCCATCAGCGTCTCTATCTGGTATGCCATGGTGACGGCCCCTGGGTCAAGGTGTCCTACCCCGCGGTCACCCTGGTAGTAGGCCCGGCCGCGTACCGCCGCCATTTCCTTGGTGCTCGCGGCACCGTCTATGGCCGCTTGCTTTACAAGGGTGAGGGTCTCGGTCTCGCCCTTGCCAGTCGTCAGGCAGTCTTTGTAGCACTCCACCGCCGGGTGTAGCGCGTCTATCATGGTCTTGTGCCCCGGCTCGCTCTTCCCCCGGCTCATTATGGCACTCAGCATGGCCTCGAGCATCGCGCAGATATCTCTGCTCTCAAAAGCCTCGATGTCAGCCAACCTTTTGGCGGCCTCTATATAGGCGCTGCCGTAGAGCACTCCCCCCGAGCCGCCTATGGTCGACATCATGGTCATGCCAATTTTTTTGAGCGCGCCGGCCGGCGGTAAACCGGCCAGCTCGCCAGACATACCCAGCAGCTTCTCGAAACCCATGTTTATGTTGGTCCAGTGGTCGCCGTCGCCTGTAGCGGCGTCCAATGCGGTTATATACTCCCCATTTTCATGGATTTTTTTGTGCGCGCGTGCTATCCACTCGACGTAGTCCGCGGTTGTCAGCCTAAATCCCAATTTAGCCGCCCTCCTTACACCTTGAACGCGGGGGTGTCGCAGGGGGCGTCGAGCAGGGCCTTCAGCTCGTCGTCAAGTTTGAGCAGCGTGAGCGAGCACCCAGCCATCTCGATAGAGGTCATAAAGTTGCCCACAAAGGTTTTATACACTTTAATACCCTTCTCTGCCAGCAGCTGGCGAACTTCGTTGTTTAGTATGTACAGCTCCATAAGCGGGGTGCCGCCCAAGCCGTTTACCATAAGCGCGACCGGGCTGCCAGTAAAGTCGTAGTCTGCCAGAATTTTGCCCAGCAGAACGTGAGCGGTCTCTTGCGCGGTTTTTACAGCTGTGCGCTCAACTCCCGGCTCCCCGTGGATGCCCATGCCCACTTCGATTTCGTTCTCGCCCAACTCAAAGCCCGGCTTTCCCACGGCGGGCAGAGTGCAAGGGGTCATGGCCATGCCCATGCTGCGGATGTTGTCGCAAACCTTTTGCGCAACCGCCTGTACTTGCTCGAGGCTGTCCCCGCGCTCGGCTGCGGCACCGGCAATCTTGTGGACAAACACGGTACCGGCAATTCCCCTACGCCCGGTGGAGTAAGTCGAGTCGGGCACTGCAACGTCGTCGCGTACGACAACCTGCGCTACTTTGATGTCGTCCATCTCGGCCATCTCACCGGCCAGCTCGAAGTTCATCACATCACCGGAGTAGTTCTTGATGACCATCAGCACGCCTGCTCCTGCACTGGCCTGTTTTATCCCCTCAATTATTCTGTCCGGGCTGGGGGAGGAGAACATGTTGCCCGCCACTGCGGCGCTCAGCATACCTTTGCCAACATACCCGGCGTGTGCTGGCTCATGTCCGGACCCGCCGCCCGAGATCACACCGACCTTGCCGGCCGCTTTCTCCCGGCGGGAGATGACCTCAAGCTCGGGGGTGTAGAGCAGCTCGGGGTGCGCAAGCTCCATCCCTTCAAGGCTCTGGGATACCACGTCGTTGGGGTTGTTGATAATCTTTTTCATTGCGATGCCTCCCTTTTGTTGTCGTTATTGATGAGCGCCAAGGTATGCTTCCTTGACGCGGGGGTCCACTGCCAGGTCCTTTGCAAAGCCACTCATTGCTATGCTGCCGGTCTCAAGCACATAGGCCCGACCCGCCACTGAGAGCGCCATGCTGGCGTTCTGCTCTATAAGCAGGATGGTGGTGCCCTGCCTGTTAATATTCTTTATCAGCGCGAATATTTGCGCCACCAGGGTGGGGGCCAGACCGAGAGATGGCTCATCTAGCAGCAGAAGTTTGGGCTCGCACATCAGTGCGCGGCCTATCGCCAGCATCTGCTGCTCCCCGCCCGAGAGGGTGCCGGCCAGTTGCGCGACACGCTCTTTCAGCCGGGGGAAGAGGCTGTACACCCGCTCGAAGGAAGCGGCGACCCGGGCTTTGTCGTTCTTAGTGTAGGCGCCCAGGCGCAGGTTTTCTTCGACCGTCAGCGCGGGGAAAACCTCTCGTCCCTCGGGAGAAAGGCTGATTCCCATGCGGACCATCTGGTGGGGCGGCGCGTTTGTTATATCCTTGCCCTCAAAGGTAATCTTGCCTCGGGAGGCCGTTACCAGCCCAGCGATCGAGCCTAGGGTAGTTGTTTTGCCCGCGCCGTTTGAGCCTATCAGCGAGACGATCTCCCCGGCGGCAACCTCAATATCTATCCCCTTGAGCGCGTGGATGTAGCCGTAGTAGGTGTGCAGCCCCTCGATTTTAAGCATCGCCGTCATTGGTTTTCACGCCTCCCAGGTAGGCTTCTATCACCTTTTGGTCGCTGGCAATCTCTCGGGGCCGCCCGTGGGATATCCGCTTGCCGTGGTCGAGCACGTAGATGCGGTCGGATATCTTCATTACCAAGCGCATGTCGTGCTCAATCAGCAGTATAGTGTAGCCCTTATCGCGCAGCGAGCGGATAAACTCCATCAGCTCCTGGGTCTCTTGGGGATCCATTCCGGCGGCAGGTTCGTCCAGCAGCAGGATTTTGGCGTCTGTAGCTATTGCCCGGGCAATTTCCAGCTTGCGCTGCGAGCCGTATGGCATGCTGTCGGCATAGTTGTGTATATAGTCGCCCAGGCCAATAGAATGCAGAATCTCCACCGCCTTGAGGGTGAGCGCAGCCTCCTCCCGCCCAAAGCGCGGCGTGCGAAATAGCGAATCGAAAAAACCGTATTTGGTCTTGATATGCGTGCCCACCAGCACGTTTTCGATAACCCGCATATCCCCAAACAGCCGGATGTTCTGGAAGGTTCGGGACAGCCCGGCCTCGACAATATCTTGGGGCGGCAGGTTGTGTATCGGCTTGCCCTCGAAGTATATCTCACCGGCGTCCACCTGATATACCCCGGTCAGCATGTTGAATACTGTTGTCTTGCCCGCTCCGTTGGGACCTATTATGCTGACTATCTCGCCCTTGTCCACGTGGAATGAGACGGCATCTACCGCCACCAACCCGCTGAACTGCTTGGTTATGGACTCTGTTTGCAGGTAATGCTTGCTCATGCTTTACGCCCCCGTTCCCGGGATTTTATAGGGCAGGCGGCTCTTCCAGCCCAGCAGGCCCTGGGGCCTAAAGCGCATCATAACTATCAGCAATGCACCGTAAACCACAAAGCGGTAAGTCATCAAAAAGCGGCCGACCTCGGGGAAGGCTATGATGATTATAGCGCCCAGAAACATCCCGCGCATGGTGCCCATACCGCCCACAATAACTATAGTGAGAATAAGCACCGACTCGTCAAAGCTGAATGTGTTGTGGTCAATAAACCCTATTATAGGCGCATAAAGCGCCCCCGCCACCCCGGCTATAAGGGCCGAGAGCACAAAGGCCAGCACCTTAAAGCGGGTGGTGCGTATTCCCATCATGGTGGCGGCTATGGGGTCTTGTTTTATAGCCTTAAAAGCCCGCCCGGTCCGGGAGTTTACTATCGTGTAGCAGGCAAGTCCGGTCAGCAGCAGCATAACCAGCATAGCGTAGTAAAACCCATGGTTACCAAGTGTAAACGTGGTGCCAAACAGCTCGGGGGCCGGTATACCGCCAATGCCCAGCGGACCCCGGGTTAGCGAGCGCCAGTTGATTATAACCATCCGAACAATCTCGCCAAAGCCCAGGGTTACAATGGTCAGGTAATTGCCCGAAAGCCGCAGGGTGGGCAGCCCCAGCAAAAGCCCACACCCGGCCGAAATTGCCATCGCAACCACCATCGCCACCAAAAACGGCGCGTCCAGGTTGATTTTCATAAGCGCGTAAGTGTAGGCGCCAATAGCGAAAAAGCCGGCGTGGCCCAGCGAGACCTGCCCCGCGTAACCGGTGAGCAAATTAAGGCCCAAAGCAAGTATGGTGTATATGCCAATCATAATAAACATTCGCATGACAAACAGACTAAAACCAAATAGCGGCAGCGCCAGGAGTGTCGCACCCACCACCGCCCAGGCAATAAGCTTGTATTTATCCAGAAAGCTCTCGAGTATGTAAAGAAGATCTTTTTTCATGCCGGCCACCTACACTTTCATGATGGCCTTCTTGCCGAACAGGCCGGTAGGTCGGATTATCAACACCAGTATAAGAATCACGAATGCCACGCTGTCCCGGTAGGCGCTGCCCAAAAATGCGGCCGCCATGCTCTCCGAAACGCCGACGATAAGCCCACCGATAATTGACCCGGGCAGCGAGCCTATTCCACCCAGCACCGCCGCCGAAAACGCCTTTAGCCCGGCGTTAAAGCCCATGGCCGGGTAGACTATCCGGTAGTGGCTGGCAATAAGGCCCCCCGCAATGGCAGCAGACGCCCCCGCCAGAAAGAAAGTGAAGGATATGACTAGGTTTATGTTTATCCCCATAAGGCTGGCGGCTTTTGTGTTCTGCTCGGTGGCGCGTATGGCAAGGCCGATTTTACTTTTGTGTATGATTATCGTAAGCACGCTCATGAGTATGAGCGCCACCAGGCACATCATCAGCTGGGCCGAGTTTATCCGCACACCGGCGACCTCGACCATCCCGAAGTCGAACAAGGCGGGGAACCCCCGGGTCTGGCTGCCAAACCAGATGGTCATAAGATTGGTAAGTATATGGGCAATACCTATAGTGGTGATGAGATTGGCTATTGGCATCGACTTCTTTTTGCGCAAAGGCTGCAGCGCGGTTTTGTCGATGAGTACACCCAGAAGCCCGGCTATGACCATAGCTATTAGAATAGCCGGGGCAACCCCCACCTGCATACCTATAAAGACAAGGGCTATCTGTGCGCCAAAGGCGTAGACCGCCCCGTGGGCAAAGTTAACAAGGCGCAAAATTCCAAACACCAGCGAAAACCCCACCGCTATCAGTGCATAGGCCATGCCGATAGCCAAGCCGTTTATAAACTGTTGGGTGAGTACAACCGCATTGATCATAGTGGGTTCACCAAAATCCTCTCCAGCACGCCAGGATATGAAACAGGCGCCACCGGCTCGCATAGCTGGTGGCACCCGCCGGTTAGATTTAGTTGGTCAGTACAAACTCACCGTCCTGGATTACGACACGGAAGAAGTCCCGCTGCACATCGCCGTTTGCGTCGAAAGTGACAACCCCGGCAACGCCGTCATGGCTGATAGTATGCATCATCTGGCGGACAGGCTCGCCCGCAGTGGTGCCGGCAGCGTCAATGGCGTCGAGCAGAATGCCGACCGCGTCAAAAGCCTGGGCGGTAAGGGCACTGGGGCTGTAACCAAAGGTTGCGATGTACTCGGCCACAAAAGCCTGAATGATAGGGTCGGGAGAATCGGCGAAGAATGAGACAGGGAAGCGCACACGCTCTACCGAGGGACCTCCGATATCGATAAGGTTACGGGTGTAGGCGTTGGAGAAGCCGAGAATATCAACCTCGGGGTTGATGGTGCGGTACTGTATGGCGAACGGACCAAGGGTAGAGTATTGGCTGACGCTGATAACAGCCTCGACCCCGGCAGCCTCAAAAGCGGTGATAGCCGGGCTAAAGTCAGGCGAGCCCTCCATAACTTCCTCGTGGGCGACTACCTCTACACCGGGCATACCTTCAACCAGGTCCATTATAACGTCCGAGGTACTCACCCCCCAGTCGGTCATGATGGAGAGTATACCTATGCGGGTGGCGCCAAGGTCGGTAACGGCAATATCCAAAATCGCGCCGGCCTCAACAACCACAATAGAGTTGTTGCGGAAGATAAACTCGCCGATGCCGGAAAAGTCAACATGCCCGGCCGAAGGGGAAATGTTGATAATTTGGTTCTCGTTGTAAGTGGGGGCCGCAGTCATCGCAACACCGGAGGAAAAGTGGCCTATAACACCGGCAAAGTCGCCATCAGAGACTATGCGCAGGGCAATTGAGGCGGCTTCTTCTGCGGAATTTGCGTCGTCAAATGGAACGATTTCGACCTGTCTGCCGCCCAGCACGCCTCCGGCCGCGTTTCTTGCCTGGGCTTGGAGCTGCGCCGCGTTGAGGAAGCCCTGGCCGTACTCGGCGTTGTCACCGGTCAATGGGGCCGCCACGGCAATTCTTACCGGGCCGCCTTCGGCCACGGCACCGTTTTCGGTGGGCTCGCCCTGCTCGAAGGTCCATTGCCCCTGGGGTTGTTGCTCTTCTTGTGCGCACCCCGCAAAGATTGCTGCAACAAGGGCAAGGGTAAGCAAAATACCAATAGTTTTCTTTTTCATATAAATAGCTCCTTCTCGCGTTTATTTTTGAGTGTGTCTAAGCGCTTGCATATTCACATCCGCAGCTCGGTCACAGTGTTTTCGGCAGGCCAGCACCTCGCGGGCCAAAACGTGGAGTTTAAGTTTATGCGCCGGTGGGCAGCTTGAGTACAGCGTGATAAAAAATATAGCGCAACGCCCGAATTCCCGCGGCGCGGCGCAAAGTAAATTCAGTTACACCCACAAGGGGGCGTCCATATGTTTTATAGTAGGCGCTGCAGTATGGCGCAACATCGCGTAAGGCCGCCAATTGAGCACTTCCGCGCAGAGGAGTAATCGGCGAAAATATAAGTATCATCGTCAGGGGTCCTGCCGGCAAAACCCAAACACGCATTTATTCGCTCAAGGCAAGCTAGCGTCGCCACGCAGCCAGCTTGGGTTATGCGGGCGGTGTAATTGTCCATTGCTCGGCCAACTTTCGCTCGTCGAATTGCGAGGAATTGTACTAAAACTATACAGTGTTCGCGGGTAATTGTCAAGCTGGGGAGGGCGATGGGAATGGCTAAACGCGTTGGTATAGCTAGCTAATTTGGGATTTGTTTTGTTCTAAGGTCAAGATCTTAAAGTCAAGGTCTCAAGGTCAAGTTCAAGGGACCAATACTAATTCTGCCTGCGGGCAGGGAATATTGAACCGCTCATGCCGCGGGGGCACTTACTTTTCTTGCTCCGCCAAGAAAAGTAAGCAAAAGAAGGCGGCTGGGGGGAGGACCAGTATTGCTACGCTCCAAAGTGCGGAGCTTCGCATACAACTCCCCCCAGACCCCCCACTGTTGATATCCCTCCGCCGGGGGCGGATGTGTGCAGGTTTCTCTTAGCGCGGCCAGATACAGCGGATTCTCAGCACAGCTGCGCACTTGCCGGGTCGATTATTGGCAACAGCTAAGGCAGACGAAGTTCTGCCGACAGCCCCTAACCACCGCCCTTGACCTTTGCACCAACGTAACCAATACGAAACCGCAACTTTCCGCCTTAACAAAGCGGTGCCTCTACCCACTAAAACCTTCCGTTCTTGCAAACGAATACAACTACCACACAACCTGCTAACCCTCACAAACCCGTCCTTGACCCACCAGTGGGGGGTCTGGGGGGAGTTGTATGCGAAGCTCCGCCCTTTGGAGCGTAGCAATACCGGTCCTCCCCCCAGCCGCCTTTCTTTGCTTACTTTCTTTGGCGGAGCAAAGA
>Ga0131853_10000890_pt1 | contig 53801 bp, 57 predicted proteins | sample TergutLab28metaG_FD_92764 | JGI IMG/M metagenome (GOLD analysis project Ga0131853, IMG submission 92764) | Labiotermes labralis P1 segment gut microbial communities from Petit-Saut dam, French Guiana - Lab288 P1 (version 2) (version 2) | ecosystem: Host-associated > Arthropoda: Insects >...
CAGTGTTGGTTTTGAGCCAACAGGGCAAGTGGTTGGCGGTGAAATTGTCGCAAGGATGAAGATTTAATTTCACAACAAGGGAGTGGTAAAATGATAGAATTAAGACCAATATCTATACTAAGCGATAATGTTAAAGAGTGTGTAGAACTTGAAGTAGCACCAGAACAAATAAGCCTTGTGTCACACAACGCCGAAAGTTTAGCACACGCATACATCGCAAACAGCTCAAGGGGACTTGGTAGCCGTGCCGTTGCTTATGCCATTTATGCAGATGATAAGATGGTTGGCTTTGTGATGTATGCCTACTTTATGCCTGAATACGATGATGATTGCAACACGGGCAAGCCTCACTATCATTTCTGGCGTTTTATGGTGGACAAAAACCACCAAGGCAAAGGATATGGCAGGGTGGCTCTTACAAAAATCATTGAAGAAGTGAAAACAAAACCCTGTGGCGAAGCGGAGATTTTTTACACTTCTTATGAGCCTGACAACCCTTATAAAAAACTTTACCACAGCCTTGGTTTTGAAGAAACGGGGCAAGTATCTCCTTATGGCGAAAAAATCGCAATAGTGAAGATTTAATTTTGTGAAAGGAAGTGAAATTACTTGAGCGAAGCAATTAAAAAAATAATCGCCAAAACCTTTGAGGATATGGCGGCGGGGCTGGAAACAGGCAACTTTTCCGCTCCAAAAATTGGTGTAATGGTTGAAGGTAGTGAGCATGGCGAGGAAAATATGCGTGAAGGCGGAAGGCTTGCCAGCCGTCGTGGCGTTGCCCCTGTTTTTGTGAAAGATGCAGAGGAAATGGACGCAAAGCTGGCAAGTGGCTGTATTGACGGTGCGGTTGCCATGCACTACAATTTCCCTATTGGTGTTGCCACCGTGGGCAAGGTTATTACCCCTGCCGAAGGGCGTGAAATGTACATTGCCACCACCACAGGCACATCTGACACTGACCGTATTGCTGCCATGGTTAAGAATGCCATCTATGGTATCATTGCCGCAAAGGCTGACGGTATCGAAAACCCAACAATTGGTATTTTGAATATAGATGGTGCGCGCAAAGTGGAAATGGCTTTGCAAGAGCTTGCAAAGGGTGGCTATAAAATCAACTTTGCCACGTCAAAACGTGATGACGGCGGGTCGATTTTACGTGGCAATGACGCAATGAACAACCCTTGTGACATCCTTGTTTGCGACAGCTTGACAGGCAATGTCTTGATGAAATTGTTGTCTGCATATACCACAGGCGGAAGTTATGAAGCCCTCGGTTTTGGCTATGGCCCTGGTATTGGTGAGGGTTGGGATAAATTGGTTATGATTGTGTCCCGTGCGTCAGGCTCTGCCGTGGTGGCTGGTGCTATGGAATACGCTGCCAATTTGGTTAAGGGCAAATGGCAAAGGGTCGCTAAAGCAGAATTTGCATCTGCTAAAAAAGCGGGTCTTGCTGGCATTTTGCAAAAACTGACTGCCAAGCCAGAAGTGTCTGGTGAAGCACCAGCTAAAGAGCCAGCGAAAGAAATCACCACCGCAGAAATTAGTGGCATTGAAATAACTGACCTTGAAGATGCCGTGCAAGTGCTGTGGAGAGCGGAAATTTACGCTCAAAGTGGCATGGGTTGCACTGGTCCGGTCGTGCAGGTAAACGAAGCGAAATTAGAAGCCGCCACAAAAATCCTTGTGGAAAAAGGGTTTGTGGCAGAATAATTAGTTTGAAGTGCGGGGGCTGGTCAAAGGTGACCGCCCCTGCATTTTTGTGGAGGAGAAGCTATGAAAATCGCTAACAATGTCCATATGCTTAAAATTGATAATTATTACTTAACTTTGCTTTGGGATGAGCAAAATTTGGTGCTGGTAGATGCAGGCTTAGCCGAGCAACACGAGGCTTTGGTGGATGCCATTAAAGCGGCGGGTTTTGACCCCGCAAAAATTACCCATATTATTTACACCCATCAAGATGGGGACCATGTGGGCGGCGGCCCAAGCATAGTTAGCGTTGCCGCAAATGCCCAAACCATGGCGCATGTGGATGAAGCCCCCTATATTGACGGGCGCAAAACCCCAACCAAATTAGCAACGGCTTTGGCTAATTATGATAATCTTGATGATGCAGAAAAGGCTGAAATGGACAAAATTGTGGCAAAGGTTAAGACAAGGGCTTTCCCGCTAAGCAAAACATTAACGGATGGGGAAGTTTTGCCCATTTGCGGCGGTATTGAGATAATCCACACCCCGGGACATACACCGGGACATATTTGCCTGTTTTTGCAAGAAAGCTGCATTATGGTGCTGGGAGATGCCGCCAGCATAGAAAATGGCGCATTAACAGGCTTTAACCCTCAATATATCCAAGATTTGGAGCTGGCAGACAAGTCCATCGAAAAGCTGCGTAAATACCCCATGCAAGGGGCAGTTGGCTATCACAGCGGTTTTTTCAAAATAGGCTAAATTTGGTCTTGACAAGGCGTGCGCCATGTGGTAAAATTGTTTGTTGTGTAGGCAATGGCGCATAACTTATGCACCATTGCACGTAGTAACCACTCGGCTTGGGCTTAATTCTTGCAGTGCAAGAAGCCCCGTCGGTGAGTCTTATTAGAAAAGGTGATGAAAAAATGTACGCAATTATTGAAACGGGCGGCAAGCAATACAAAGTAGCCGCAGGGGACACCATTAAGGTGGAAAAGCTTGCCGTGGATGCCGGTGGCAACTTTACTTTTGATAAAGTTATGTTTGTTTCGGGAGATTCTCCTAAAATCGGTGCGCCTTATGTTAGCGGCGCAACCGTAACGGCTTCTGTTTTGGAGCAGGGCAAGCACAAAAAAGTTGTTGCTTTCAAATACAAGCCCAAAAAGGCTTACAAGCGCAAAGTGGGACATAGGCAGCCATACACAGCACTTAAAATCGAAGCCGTAAACGGCTAGGTTATGATAAAAGCCACATTTTACCGCCAAAACGACATCATCAGCGGTTTTAAGGTGCTTAACCATGGTGATGAAATTGTTTGCGCCGGCGTGTCCGCTTTGGTGATAACCTGCGTCAACTTTATCCAAGCAAAACTTGGCGTAAATGCCTTTGTGGAGCATGACCCAAAAGGCGGCTTAATCCACTTAAAGCTTAGCGAAACCACCGGGGATGCCCAGATAATATTGGAGCATCTAACCTATGGTTTGGAGCTTATAAAAGAAACTTATCCCAAAGAGATAAAAATTTCGTTTAGAGAAGAGGTTTGATAGCTATGATTAAAATGAATTTGCAATTTTTCGCCTCTAAAAAAGGTGTTGGTAGCTCCCGCAACGGCCGTGAGTCTATGTCAAAACGCCTTGGGGCAAAGCGTGCCGATGGGCAAGTGGTGCGTGCAGGCAATATTTTATACACCCAGCGTGGCACAAAAATACACCCGGGCAACAATGTGGGCCGTGGCAAAGATGATAGCCTTTTTGCACTGGTTGATGGGCGTGTAAGCTATGAGCGCATGGGCAAAACCCGCAAAAAAGTTTCTGTTTATCCGGTAGATGTTGCAAACTAATAAAAAACAGGCTTGCAGTTGTTGCAAGCCTGTTTTTTATTTTTATCACCTGCTGTAAAACCTAAAAATGTGATATACGCCATCCTCTATAATAGATGGCTGCCTAATCAGATGAGGGGAATAGTTAATGTGAGATTCCGCAGGGTAGCCGGCCTCAGACTTTGCTGTGGACCAGCTTACAATTTCCAAAAACAAATCATCACTAAAAGTTGAACAGTCACGGCTATCCAGTTGGTGATGCCATCTGTCACTTACCCTATCACTTGGTACAATATTAGCCTTTGCAAAGCGTAATATTGCCTCCGCTTCCTTATCTATGCAGGTAATATTCCCAACTTGCCTTAAATATGCCTCAATTCTCGGGTCGCTTGGACCATTAAAGCTGTCGTCATAAAAAATAGAATTGTCGGGCATTACATACCACACAGGGACGGGCGTAGCTTGGTCAGGAAGCAGCATATACCTGTAGAACGCAAAGGAGTCACTGGGTATATTGCTGGCGTATGCCATCCTGTTCAAACTTTCATAACGGCTATCCGAATTGGCTATTACAATTAACGAAACAGTAGCAATTGCAACAACGGCAACCAAAATACCCGATAAAATCTTTTTCACGGCTTATGCCTCCCCTAAAATCACAAAAACGATTAACAAATACTATGAAAATCAGCCGAACCATACCTACCCACCTACATATCTTCCCGTGAAAAATTCAAACAAATCTGTGCGCCAAAATGCGCATAGAGACCTTCAGCACCATAAGCATTAACCACATAACCATCCGGGTTAACGATATGCACACTTAGTGTTGGTTGAAACAGCGTGTTAACCCTGTAACCCAACAAAAGATAGTTTAATACGATCTCGGGCATATGGCTTTCTTGGTGGCGGTCATATACATTATAGTTGTAATGTGCGTAGTCTTTGTTGCATCCAGGCAGATCATAGGCCTCACTACCCAAAAAAATATACCAAATAATATGAACACCATCAGTATATCAAAAAACACACTCATTATCAAGAGTTTTTTACGTATAGTAATTTTTTCAATAGATGTTAATGTAGGGCAGGGCTTGCCCCCTTACTCCCCCTCCGCAATTAACGCAAGCACTGTTTGCAAAGCATCCATACCATCACGGTTAAAATGGTGGGGTACTGTGCCGTATTCCCAAGGCCTGCCGTCTGCGCTTATTATGTATAGGGGGTCATAGCGCACTTGGAAGGTGGTGTTGGGTAGGGTAATGCGGGAATGTACCGCCGTTATATACGCCGCCATGCCTCCTGTGGTTTGCCCTACCAAAGTGGCAAATCCTGTTTGATGAAGAAATGCTGCTATTTGCTGTGCAGCAGAAAAATTATTCATATCAGTTAGCAGCCACACTTTGCCGTTAAAGGGCGCACGGCGTTCCGGATGGGGTGCAACAGAAATATTTCTTGCAATATAATAATCCATTAAACGCAAGTCACTAATAACAGCTTCTGACATATTAGCATGGGGGAATATGGTTGGCAAATCGCTAATATTAAAAGGCATTGCTGTGTTTGTGCGCACAGCCCCACGGCTAAGCTGCTGTTTGTTGTTCTCCCCCGCCATATAAAATTGGTGGAAGGTGGTTTCCAGCGGATAGTCAATTAAAGGGGTAATTAGGGGTCTTGTGAATAGTTCGAAAAGGCCACCGTAAATCCCGCGCATATCAAGGATGAGGTGCTCAAAGCCCTCTAATTGGCTATAAAATGCATCCACACGACGTATGTCAGCCGGGATGGGTGTGCGGCTAAGGGAGTAGGTGTGTATACGTGGCAACCTTATGTAGGCAACCTGCCCTTCCGTCAAAATTTCTGTGGTTATTCTATGGTTATTAAAGCCTAATGTGGGCGTAACCCTTTGGCTGTGGTAAAGGTGCTCTTCGCTCCATATGTGGCTTGTTAGTCTATCACCGAAATAACTGTAAACAGTTCTTCGGCGATTATTAAACCTTTGGTAGCTGCTTTGAAAATATCCGTAATAGCAAGCCAGCCACAAATGCCCCACGGGAAAGGCGTGGCTAAAAAAATCATCTCTTAACATATTCCAGAAAGATATGTAGCTAAATGTTTCGGGCGCATCTAAAATGCGTTGCCTCAACTCCGGCACAAGAGCCATCATATCAACCCCATTGCGCCTGTAAATTATGCCGAATGATGGGAAGTTTTCTTCAAGGGCAGTCATTAGATAGTCAAAATCCTCCAAAAACTGTTCTCGGGTTAATTGGGGCGGTTGCCATTGGGGTCGGGGCGGAGTTGGCATCAGTGATGTAAAGTCCAGCTCTACAGGCTGCACGGAGGTTGCTGTTTGGGACATCCGGGGATCGATGCGTGAAATTAAAATGGCGGGCAGGAAAATTAAAGCAGCCGCAAACAATGCAACAAATGCCGTTGTTATTAAGATTGATTTGTATTTTTTCATTTTTGCCTCCAAATTCAAAGCAACACCCCAACCCTGCATTGCTTGAAAACGGCAGGGTTGGGGTGCATTAATTATCCTTTATTTAACAAAAAACAATACTACCACGGATGCGAGCCACATGGTCGTGGTGGTGGCACCGGGCGATTAAAGCCGGGGGCAGTAGTGCCGCAATTACCATCACAAGCCCCGGGTTGAGTTGAAAGTGCGCCAACACCTATGTAGTCAGGCTGGCTGTCAAAACTTCCTGCCATAACAACAGCACTGGCGGAAAACACCATGGTCAGCGTCAAAATTGACGCAACGATTTTCTTTTTCATTTGCAATTCCTCCTAAAATGGTTTTTTAGGAAGCTCCTTGTAACATTATAGCAAACGCCATCTGTATTGTCAAGTGTTTTTTGATGCTTTTGGACAATTATTTTTTAATACTTAACGTTTGTTTGGTTAAATTCAGTAATTACCCTCCGCAATTAACGCAAGCACTGTTTGCAAAGCATTCATACCATCACGGTTAAAATGGTGGGGCGCTGTGCCGTATTCCCAGGGTCTGCCGTCTGCGCTTATTATGTATAGGGGGTCATAGCGCACCATAAAGCCTGTGTTTGGTAGCGTAAAGAAGTGGGACGGGAAAGAATCCATATACACCGCCATGCCACCTGTTGTATTGCCTACAAGGGTTGCAAAGCCCGTTTGGTGAAAAAATGCGGCAATATGCTGGGCGGCAGAGAAGTTGTTCATATCGGTTAAAAGCCAAATTTTTGGGTCGAAGGGGGCACGCCTGTTGGGGTTTGGGTGTGCGGTGTGGGTTCTGGGCATGTACATGTCCATTTGGCGCAAATCCGTTATAATCTCCTGCGAAAGCACACCATAACCAAACAAGTTATTTAAAAGACGGTCGCTAAACGGCTCCCTGGTAGTGAATGTACCATGCCGGTCTCTGCTTTGTAGGTTTAATATGTACTGGGTGTTTTCTCTTCCAGCCATGTAAAAGTGGTGGAAAGTGGCTTCTAAGGGGTGGTCTATAAAGGGCGTTACCAACATTTCTTTGAAATGCTCTGTCCAGCCACCTGTGTGACCTCTTAAATCTATGATAAGGTGCTCCATTTCTTCCAGTTCAGCAAAAAAGCTGTCTATTAGGCTTGCTTGGGTGGGGTATCCAATCTCGTACCTTCGCATGTCGGGCAATCTTATGTACGCTGCATTTCCATTGGCTATCACATCCGCAACGATGTTAGTGTTGACAAAGCCTTGCTCATTGGTAATCAAGCGCATATATTCAGCACTTTCTGTGTACCAAATACTGCCCCTCAGTCTATTGGAAAGGTGGCTGTAAACACTTCTGGAACGGTTGGATGTAGTGTGGTGATGGTAAAAGATTTCCATGAAGTCTTGATAGTGAACCATCCTCAAATGCCCCACAGGCCAAGCGTTGGATAAAAAATCCCTTCTTAGTAGCTCATAAAAACTTAGATAATCCCATTCCGTTGCTTCATCCAATAAAAGCAACCTAAGTTCTGCTGCCAGTGCCAGCATATCCACACCATTGCGCCTGTATATTATGCCGAAGGATGGGAAGTTTTCTTCCAATGTTTTAATTAGGAAGTCGAAATCATATAAAAAGTCTTCTTGTGTTAAATCGAGTATTGGTGGCACTGTGAGGCCTATTATTGGCGGCTCTTCCCAAAAGCTTAGCTGGTCTCGTTCGGCACAATGCTCGCATGGCCAGCTTTCTCTGTTTGTCGTAAATCCATAGCCATTATTACTTGTATCTTGCCTCGCAACCATAGCGATAAAGAATAAGATTGTACCCGTTATAAGCAACGATACTATGGCTGTTATTGTTAGGCTGGATTTGCGCTTCTTATTTTCCTCCATATATTCACCCCTCTTAAAATAAGCGACCGCCCAATCGGGTGGCCGCTTACAATTAATTCGCTTTTTATCAGCTTATCCCTTTTCCCACCAGAAATAGATACCGCCGCCGCCAATAACACCCGGCGGGCGACCTCCTGTTACTGGTTTTGAGCCTCCCACCGGCGGTGTATTAACTGGCGGGGGTGAGGGTAGATCCGGAGGTGGCGGGGTTCCGGTGCCGCCATTACAAGCATCAGGATGTGTGGAAAGCGCACCGAAGCCTATGTAGTCAGGCTGGCTGTCAAAACTTCCTGCCATAACAACGGCACTGACGGAAAACACCATGGTCAGCGTCAAAATTGACGCAACGATTTTCTTTTTCATTTGCAATTCCTCCTAAAAATGTTTTTTAGGAAGCTCCTTTCGAAGCTCCTTTCGAAGCTCCTTGTAATATTATAGCAAATACCAATGGTGGTGTCAAGTGTTTTTTCGCTACCTTTTGAATATGTTTTCAAAACTCTTCTATACAATCCTCCGTATCCACATCCACCAAAATAACATCATCCCCTATTTGCTGTATGGCATCCCATGGTATGCAGTATTCCGAATCCCGCCCCAAAATACCGAAAACACGGGCAGGACCCGGCACAATTACCTTGGCAATTTCCCCGCTTTTTGTGTCAATTTCCAAATCCGCTGCAAAGCCGAAGCGGGTGCCGTCTTTTATGTTAATAATCTCTTTTTGCCGCAATTCGTAAATCCTAACCATACAAACGCCTCCTGTCCTTAAAATTTTATTCCCCCCACCTTGCTTTTATAACCCCGCCGTGGTATACTGATAAAAAACATATTTGTTGGGAGAATGATCTTGACACGTTCTGAGGTAAAAATCCGAAGTAGAGAGTTATTAAAAATTTCCATACCCATGGCTATTGAGCATATATCTGTTTCGCTAATGGGCATGGTTTCTATTATGCTTATTTCTTATGTGGGCGAACATGCCACCTCCGCCCTTGGCATGGTGGATGCCATAACCCACCTTATTTTAGCGTTGTTTGCCGCCCTTACCACCGGCGGCACCATTGTGGTTTCCCAATATATGGGCAGGGAGGATAGGGCATCCGCTAAACGGGCGGGTGGGCAGGCCATTATGTTGTCCGTGGTGTTTTCGTTGGTTATGTTTGCCGTAATCGCTATTTTCCGTGATGCTATATTGGCCGCACTGTTTGCCGAAGCCGAAGCGGATGTGATGACGGCAGCACGAACCTTTCTAACCATCCTCAACTTCTCCTATCCCATTGTGGCGGTAACGCTGACGGTTTTCGGCATTATCCGTGGCACGGGGGATACTTTTGCGCCCATGATAATATCTGTAATTATGAACGGGTTTAATTTGGTGCTGGGCATTATCCTTATTTGGGGGCTGGATTTGGGGGTTTATGGTGCGGCGTGGGCTTTAACCGCCTCCAAGCTTGTGGGGCTTTTGGCCGCCATTTGGTATTTAACAAAAAAGGCCAAAAACCTGCGTATTAACAAACTTAAATACTTTAAGCCCGATTTTGGGCGGCAAAAAGCCATTTTGCGCCTTGGACTGCCCACCAGCTTTGAATCGGGCTTGTTCCAAGCCGGCCGCCTGATAACCCAGGTGATGATTGTTTATATAAGCACCGCCGCAATAGCCGCCAACACCATCGGCTTTGCCATGATGAATTTTGCAAATGTACCCGGCATGGCCCTTGCCACAGGCACCATGATTTTAGTTGGCCAGCGGGTGGGGCGTGGGCAAACCCACGATATTGTTAAAACATCCATGTTTTCCCTTGTTATTGGGTTTGTGTTTTTAATGGCACTTGGCTTGTTGATGATATTGTTCCGCAACCCAATTTTTGCCACATTTAACCCCACAGCGGAAACTATGGAATATTTACCAACCATTGTTATTTCATATCTGCTTATTGCCCCGTTTTTCTGGCCTGCATCCTTTATCTTGCCTGCATGTTTGCGTGCCACGGGGGATGTGGTGTATCCTATGATTGTGTCAATTTCCACTATGTTTTCCGTGCGCATTTTGCTGGGCTTTGTGCTTGGTATTGTGCTTGGCATGGGTATTACAGGGGTTTGGATTGGTATGTATTTGGATTGGGTTGCACGATCCGCCTTCTTTATCCCAAGGATGTTGCGGGGTAAATGGAAGGGTAAAGGCATCACCACCGAGGATAATTAGCCTTGGTCACGGCGAAGCGTCCTAAAAGTAAGTATTGCAAGGCATAACACCACCAAACCAACCACCACCAAAGCAAAGTGAGTGGCAGAACTTGCCAACACACGGGTGGGTGTGGGCGCAAAAACTGCAATAGCAACACTTTCTTCAATGCTTTTTGTAAAAAGCGGATAAACCATCCATGTTATAAAGGCAGAAAGTGCCCCATGCCCCAATTTACACAATATGTAAATGCCACTGCTTAAATCCGTTTTCCCAATAAAACTAAGGCTTTGAAACATTATGGACAAGCCGCCAAAACCCAGTAAAAATGCCGCCAAAGCCCCAATTGCACCGTTTATACCAAATTCTGATAAAGCACCAAGTCCCCCTGTCATTTCTACAATGCCCGTAAGTACAGCGGGTGCATAATCGCCGTCCATCGGCACAAAATCGGCCAAAATCCCAAACAACCCCACCTGATTAAGTAATGCAGAAACCACCGAAAACAGCACAATAAACCCACCTACCAAAAGCAGGGTTTCCATGGCGTTAGAAACTGCCTTGCCAAGTATTTGCCCAAACGCCCCCCTAGGTTGCATGGTGATAATCGGTGTTTGCCCTGCTTCTGCCCCATCCCCTTTACGCTTGCCATACAGCCGCATCACAAGCCCTATGACAATGGCACCCAAATAATGGGTAGCAAGCAACAAATAACCCAAAACCACCGACCCAAACATACCCGCAGCCACCGCCCCCAAAATAAACAGGGGGCCGCCATTATTGGCAAAACCCAGCAACCGCTGCGCTTCAGTTTTTCCAAGCTCTCCCCTGCCCCGCATTTCGCAAACAATTTTTGCCCCAACGGGATATCCGGAAACCAGCCCCATAGCAAGGGCGAATCCGCCACGGCCACCAACCCTAAAAACCCACTTCATCACAGGGTTAAGCAACAAACCAAGCACATTTACAGCCCCAAGGGCTGCCAGCACATTTGCCCCTATCACAAAAGGTAAAATACCCGGCAAAACGCTGTTAAACCACAAAAAAAGCCCCCGCCCTGCCGCCTCCAAAGCAACCGTCGGGTGCGCAATTATCAAAACATTTAAGCCCGCCACCGCCAAAACCAATAAACCACGCCAAATGCGTCCATTAAGATTAAGCATAAAAGCACCCCTGCACCATTATATTCAATAACAGGGACAACAATTCCCTGTTGACACAGCCCTGCAAATTTGGTATTATTTTATGGTATGCAGTCGAATTTTAAGGAGAGAGATTTTATGGGTCGTTTCATCACCAGCATCACCCAAGCTATCGGGCAAACGCCCCTTTTGCGGCTGGATATGATAAAAAGTCACTTTGGTTTTGAGGGTAATATTTTCGCTAAATTGGAACATCTAAACCCCAGCTTTTCCAAAAAGGACCGCATTGCCCTTGGTATGGTAGAACTGGCAGAGCGTAGAGGGCTGCTTAATCCCGGGCAAACCATTTTAGAAATGTCCAGCGGCAACACGGGCACGGGGGTTGCCATGGTGGCATCCGCTAAGGGCTATCGCCTAATTTGTGTACTTTCCCGTGGTAACAGCCCCGAACGTGCAAGGATGATAGAAGCCTTCGGCGGCGAAATTTATTATGTGGACCAACACGAAAGCTCCACCCCCGGCAAGGTAAGCCAAGCGGACATTGAACTGGTAGAAGAGGCCGCCATACGCCTAACAAAGGAAACGGGAGCGTTTTTTATTGACCAGTTTCATAACTTTGACAATACATTGGCGCAAAAGCCCGCCGCAATGGAGATGTGGGAGCAAAGCGGCCGCCAAATACACGCCTTTGCGGACTTTATTGGAACAGGCGGTACATTTACAGGTTACAGCCGCATATTAAAGGAATTTGACCCTGATATACGCTGCTATGCAGTAGAGCCCGACGGTTGCGCATACTATAAAGGCGAAGTAACCCCCGGTGCCTGCCACCGCATACAAGGCGGCGGATATGCTAAACATGTGGAAAATGTAGATAAAAGCCTGATTGACGGTTGTATAACCGTAACCGACAAAGAGGCGGAGGAAATGACCCGTATGCTTGCCAAAAAAGAGGGTATTTTTGCGGGCTTTTCGTCGGGGGCAAATGTTTTTGCCGCCATAAAGCAGTTGCAAGGGGAGGATGCAGGCAAAAATTTCGGCATAGTTATTAATGACTGTGGCTTAAAATACATGTCCACCGACCTTTTTGAGCATAGGCATTACGAAATTTAATATAAAGGAGAGCAGTTAATGAAAAAACCGATGAAAAAGGCAGTCATCGTTGCCATAACAGCCATGATAAGCATAGGTACAACACTGGCAGTTAATGCCGCAGACGAAATACGCATACGTGTGGATGGGCAGTTTATTGACACGGGGGACACGGCACCCCAAATGCATAATGACCGCACCTTGGTGCCCCTTGGCGCAGTTATGACCCAACTGGGCTTTGCGGTAGATTGGGACCCAGCCCACCGCACCGTATTTTTAACCATGTATGGCATGCCGGATATTTTATTACCAATTGATGACAGGCCTGCCGTTAGCGGCTTTTCCTCATTTAACGGCATACACCGTGCAGGGGAAATGTATTTAAGCGACAACAGGGTGTTTACATTGGATGCCGCCCCAACCATCATTAATGATAGAACCATGGTGCCCGTACGTGCCATTGCCCAAGCGGCACAGATGGAGGTAGACTGGGACCCGGTAAACCGCATTGTGGAAATTATAACATCCACCACCAGCGAAGTGCCGCCAACCCAACGGGTAGCAATTGAAAACAGAAGGCAAACGGAAGCGGAAAGATCGGCGTGGGTTGCCCACTATTGGGCAGCAGGCGGCATTTCCGACTTTGAGCGGGAAATTGTTGCCGTCATAAACCAGGTTAGGGCATCCTACGGGCTTAGCCACCTTACCATCGATTATGGTTTAGCTATGGCATCCCGCTTTTATGCCCAAACCCTTGCAGAACTTAATTTGACACTAGGCCATAACGAAGGGCCTTATGGCGGTTCTGCCGGCACGGTGGAATCCTTTGGTTTTAACTGGAATGCCGTTAATGCCCTAGCGGGACGTTGGACGGCGCAAGATACTGTGGATGCTTGGATGGCAAGCTCCAGCCATCGCCAAAATATCCTAACCCCTGCCCTGCGCTATGTTGGCATGGGCTCCCATGAAGGCGGCCAATGGGGCATAATTAGCTATTCGATTATGAGCAACACATCATCAGGCTTCACCGCCCCATAAATACAGTTAAGCGTAACAATTAAGGGATGGACAGTGTGTCCATCCTTTTTTGGTTGTGCCGGGGCAAATGCCGCACATAAATGCCACAAGACCCCAACTCCTTTCAAGCCTTATCGGTTTCGGTATTGCAGGGTATGACCTTGATGGAAGATTTTGCTTTACCCCCTCCCCATTTTTTTGAAGAAGATGCGCCAAACTGAGACAGTGGGGATGCCCTATCATTCAACAACCTACGTGCTCCCGACCAAGTAAAGTCATAGTAAATAACTTGGCCACCAACTTTGTGCGCCCCGCCCCCGAGCCCTGCTGTGTTTTGGCAGAAAGTAGCTGCCCGGGCGTTTCGCCCAAGTATCAATCCAATATTGTGTATGTAAATTTGAACAGCAACCGGTCAATAAGCCCACATCAACTTATTTCCAACAGCGTGGTTTATGAAGTAAGTCTGATAGCCTTTCTTTAATCCCGCTTACAATTTACCGTAGGGGTGATATATCCGAAAACCCCGGATTCAAACCCAGCCGGAAGGTAGCCTATCACCATTTTAGGTTACAGGCAGCTGGTTGGAATATACCATTTACTATTCTCAGCTTGATATATGCAGCCCACCGCATCAAATAGCTATTAACTTTGATTTGGTTTATGCTTAGGCAAGGGGTTGAAGTTACACGATTTTAACCCTTTGTTTTTTGTTATTATTTGGGGGTTGACAAAAAAGGGCGCATAGCTTATAATGAATTTATGAATATAATTACATATATATTCACTGCATGAATGGAGGTGCCAAATGCCAAGAAGTTTTAGCGAAGCTGAGAAGGATAATATACGCCAAAACCTAATTGCAGAATGCAAAAAAAGCTGGTCCACACACGGCTATAAAAAAACCAGCGTAAGCGAACTTTGCGCCAAGGTGGGCATTTCCACAGGGGCATTTTACACATTCTACACTTCCAAGGAAGCTTTGTTTTGTGATGTTATGGACGATTTCCAAGCAAGCACAAGACGGATGTATGATGAAACCTTATCTTCCCCACCAACGAAAGCGGAAATTTGTCAGGCTCTAAAAAAGCTTTACCTGGAATATGCCGAAAATGATATTATCACAAAACGGCACACGCCCGACTACAAGAGCTTGCTAAACAAACTGCCGAAAGAGTGGCGGGAGAAGCACAGTGCAAAAAGTAAAGATAATCTGGAAAACACCCTTTTTGCGCCAAATATCAAGATGAAGGTGAGTAAGGAGCGGGCACATGGGATAATTGACACATTGTTGTTAAGTGTTGCCAATAAAAACATTATCCCTGACCATTATGAAATTTTTTGCACCCTATTAAATTGTGTTATTGGTGAAATATATGAGTAAATTTTAAGGAGATAAAACAATGGATAAGTTAATTTTACAAGCCGGGAAAATTTTCAAAGATGCAGACTTTGACTGGTGCGTTTGCGGCGGCTATGCACTGGACATGTTTGCCGGAAAAAAACTTCGTGACCACGGGGATTTTGACATGTGCTTTTTTAAGCAGGACAGAAAAGAGGTTTTGCAGTATCTAATAGACAGGGATTGGCCTGTTTACGGACGACAGGGAGGATGGGACACAGTGCCCGTAAAACAGGCTATTTTTTACAAAGTAAAAGATGTTAGCGACCCGGACCTGGCAGAAATGGGCTTTTGGGCAGTTAAGCCCAATGGCTGGATGGAAATGTATGAGTTGCCACGTACAAAAAACAACGCATACTCATATTTCAACAGCGGCTTTAACGAGGATGAGTTTACTTTTATCGAGGTTGCATTTAATGACAAAGAGGGCAATGCATATATTCTGCAAGACAACCCAAAAATTACCCTTCCAATGGAGCGGGCAATACTTTTTAGAGATGGCACACCATATCTTGCCCCCGAAATTATCCTTTTTTTCAAAACAGACGAATGGTCAGCAACCAATTCATATTTAGGGCCTAAGATGATAACGGATTTTCACGCCGTTATGCCCTTGATGTCGAAAGAACAAAAAGATTGGCTTTTGGATGCCATAAAAACCGCCCACGGCGAACACACGCCCTGGCTTGATAAAGCTTTGGAGGGGATGATATAATGGATAAAATAATTTTACAAGCCCATGAACTTTTTAAGGATGCAGGCTTTAATTACGCCATTTGCGGCGGTTTTGCCCTCGAAATGTGTGCAGGCAAAAAATATCGTGAGCATGGTGATTTTGACATGAGCTTTTTTGAAGATGAGCGGCAAAAAGTGCTGCAATTTTTACATAGCAATGGATGGAAGCTATATGCCCGATATGTGGATTTTGCAGACCGAAAAAAGTACCTTGCCAACCATCTTCTTCATTTGGTGGAAGACCCGGGAGATGCCAAATGGGATGATTGTGAAAATTTTGCAGCTGTGTTGCCTGATAGCTATGCAAAGGCCCATTTTGTGGAGCGTGCAGGGGTATACACTTTTGCTTTTGACGAGCCAAGACTGACCAAGCTGGATTTTATCAAAGTTTCGTTTAGAAAGCGGCAAGGCGAAAGCTTTATGGCTGCAAAAACACCTTTGCATATGGATAAAGCGATACTGCATTCTAATGGCGTACCTTATATGGCACCCGAATTTATGCTCTACCTTAGAACGCCCGAATTTTGCTCATGGCATCCGCTTCAAAAACCCAAAACCGAGGCGGATTTTAATACAATAATACCCCTATTATCAGCAGAGCAAAAGGATTGGTTAAAAGCGATCATAAAAACCGCATATCCGGGCGGAGCCCCTTGGCTTGATGGTATCTTGGAGGGTGGCATACAATAAACAATGCAATATCAACAAATGATGTTTACGAAATGTCTCCAAGTTTATTGTTGCAATTTTAGCGGGAAATGGGCATAACCTACACTATACTGACAATATAGAGTGTATTCGCATTTAAGCTACAAAAACCCGCAACCCAAGCTCCATGGGTTGCGGGTTTTTGTGTAGGGGGTTTTCATCTAAGTAATAACCCCATTGCGGAATTGACCTGCAATGGGGCGTGGTAGGTTATTATTCTGCTGTTAACACACCATCCGACATGCGGAATACCGAATCGGAAGCTTGGGCGATTTCTAAATTGTGGGTTACGACGATTACGCAGTAGCCCTGTTGGTGGGCAAGTTGTTTAAGGATGTTAATTACCGCCTCACCATTGGCAACATCCAGGTTGCCTGTGGGCTCGTCCGCTAAGATAACCCTTGCGCCCGTGGACAAGGCACGGGCAATTGCCACACGCTGCTGCTCGCCGCCGGACAGGTTGGATGGATAGCGTTTGTGCTTTTCTTCGCCAATGCCAACACTTTCTAACAGCTCTTTGGCACGGGATTGGGCAGATTTGCGAACAACCCCATTGGCCTCCATGGGATAGCAGACATTTTCCTGCGCTGTTAGCAATGGAAACAGGTGAAAAGCTTGGAAAATCATAGATATACGCTTGCGGCGATACAAGTCCAAATTCATCTTGGAAAGGTCGTCACCATCTATCAGCACACGGCCACTGCTGGGCTTGTCAAGCCCGGCCATGATGGATAATAGAGTAGTTTTGCCGCTTCCGGATGGGCCAACAATGGCGTGTAGTTGCCCTTCCACAAAATTTACACTTACGTTTTTAAGCACATCACGATCACCACTTTTGTAACGATAGGTTATGTTTTCAAGATTTAGCATAATTTATCCTCCTCGGGTGCGGGTGCACGTTGTGCGCCCTACTCTTTTACCTGTAATAATTCCAATGGGGATTTTCTTGTAACCACAATTGCACCGATAATTGCGCCAATTAATGCTCCGCCAAGATATACAGCGGTGATTGTGAGAATCTCCATAACCCCAAAGCCCCAACCGGCCAACAACAACCAAATTGTGCCAATTAAAAGCCCGCCAATGCACACAATTAGTAATTCTGTGGCAAGCATACTTCTTGCCCTGCCTTTGCCACCCCCCAAAACCCGCATAATAGCAGCATTTTTAGTGGATTGTAGCATGAGAAGCATGGACAAGCCAAGGGCAATTGCGCCTGCAATTATCAATGCGATGGGATACATCAGCTCCAACAACAGAACGGTTTGCCCTACGGCAGTGGTTATGTTGCGCAACTCCTCATCCAGTAAAAACAGGTGCAATTGGGTGTTGTGGAATCCGACAGTGCGCACAACCCCTTCGAGATATTCCCGCACATAGGCAACTTCACGGTTTTGGGCTGTGTCCACATCAAAAGCAACAACGGTGTAGCCCAGCCAACTTCCCAGCGCATCCGCCAAAGGCGGCAAAGGCAATAGGGATACGCCATTTTCTTGCACACCATCCCTTGTAAAGTGGTTGTTGTGTGTGCCAATTATCTGGGCGGGCATATAACCCATGGTGCCTATGCTGATGGAGAAGTATCCGATGTTAATATAGTCCCCAAGTTCCAGCCCTGTGCGATTTAATGCCCAGTATGATGCGATGACCGGTATACGGTCACCCAGCTGGAAGTTTCTAAAATCATCCTTGCTAAACCCTTCGGCAAATTCAAATTCAATCTGCCCTAAATGGTCGGTATTTTCTTCCACAAAAAAGTCAATATCATTAAATGCCAGCAATCTGTCAAAATTCCACATATTCCCCCAAATGCCCCAGTCGGGGTCGATGCCCGAAGCTTCCCGCCAATTTTCCGGCAGGCCGCCCCCATCAGGCGTTGGTATGAAGAACGAGCGCAAAAAAGCTGATTCTACGTAAATATTGTTTAACCATTCCTCCTGCGCCAATACCCGTGCCGCTGTTTGGGGTCGGATTACATCCCCCAAAAAGCCAGGGGCAAAAAGGTTGCCCATGCCCATGGGCGGGGAAGTTTCGTGTCCCGGCAGGTTTGTGCCAATGCGCCCACGCACTATTGTTGTATCGTACAGCCTGTCCACTTCCGCTAAATTGCGCACCACAGCTTCCTGTAACCAGCCGATGGATATTACGAAAAACAGGGCAACCATAAGCCCTAAAAGGGACTTGACCAACGAGCGGCGCATGTGTCGCCCAACCCAGCTAAGGGCATTGGGCAATTTTGCGCCATTTGAAACGGGCAGGGGCTTGTCCGGTAAGCTAAACTCCTTAAAAACAGTGGTGATTGGTGCATCTACCGGGGTTTGCTCGTGTTTTTTATTATTTTTCGGGATTCGGATTTTTTTGGTGCTGCCCCCCTGCAAAAGCACCAAAACAGGGGCATTAAGTATGCGTAGGGCAATAATTATCACCATAACCAGCAATACCAAAAACACCGCTGTTGCCATGCCAACTATCCAGTAAAAACCAATGCCCACATCAAATTCAATAATCTGTGGTGGTGGCGGGCGCAAAATTGGGTGCAAAAACACTTCCTCCTGCAAAAATGTGGCAAAGGGCTCCAATGCTGTGGCGGCGGCAATGCGTGCCACATACCAGCCCCCCAAAGTACCCAATGCTATGGCGGGTATGCCCAAAAACAGAAGGGATTTAACCGTGTGCAAAAGCACCGACCCACGCCCCACGCCTATTGCACGGTATATGGAAAAATCCCGTTGCCGTTGGCGCACAAAGATAAACGATACAAGCCCAAGCACCAACAGTACCACGGCCCAAAATACCACGGCATTAAACAAAATGGTTAGCAAAACGGGGTCTGCTGATGCCCAGAAGTTTAGGGCATCACTTCCATCGCCAATAATTATGATATTGTAGCCCAACAACTGTTCGTTATCCCTTGACCATAGCAAAAACTCCTGCTCCTGTGTGGGGTCTGCTATGGTAAAGCTATGCCATGCTGCCGGCAAATACCCTTCTCTCCAATCAATTCCAATATCCTCCCGTATGGGCGGCGACAAGGCAAACCCTTCCGGGATAATGGATGCGGGTACATAAGCAAATGTGCCGCCAAAGCTGACAAGGGGGATTGGTCCAAAATAAGCAAATGTGCCAACGACTTCCAATTCCAGCATATAAGGGTTGTCGCTTGGGGTAGAGCGTGCAAAGGGCATGTTTAAGCCGGGCAAAACCCCGTCCACATACTGATGGGGGTGCAAAGCAATTTGGATAGTATCGCCCACGCTAATATTTCTGCCACGGGCAAAGCGGGTATCAACATACACCACATGGTTGCCTTCCAGATAATCATCCAAGTCTATGGGGCGGCCACGGGCAGGGCGCACGCTGGCATTTGCCCCAATAAATTCCGATGCGGTGGTCAAATCCCTTGTGGCTACAATTTGCATGGCGGATTGATGGTGGCTTAAAAAATCAAAAACATCAGGCAGATGCGATAGGTGGGGATGGGTAAAATCCGCCCGCTCTCCCCCCGGCTTATCTAAGAACCAAAGCCCCGCCTCTTCGTTAAGGGGCATCATATTTAGCGTGTCCCGTTGTCGCCTTTGGGGGAAATGGGGGGCACCATCAATGCCAAAGTTTGTAAAAAACCGTCCACGAAAGAAGAATCTTTCACCAATTTCAAAATCTTCAAAAATATCCCAGCCATACACATAGGGGTTATAACCAAGCCATAACTGCTGGCCGGCTATTGCCATTTCTTCATAACCTGCATACACATAATCCACCCGCAAATCCAGCCAGTGCATAAATTCAGGTTGGTCGGGAGTGAGAATATATGTAATAGTTGCGTAAAAATAAGCATCCGATATGCGTAGTTGCTCCGCATCATCAGCAACACCTCGCCACATGCCCATGGTATCCATATTATGCATGCCTTGCAAAATGCCTTCAAACACCTGCCGCCTATCCTCGGTTGCTAAAAAACCGCTTTCCCACAGCAAATCTACCACGGGGGATATGTCCATATGCACACCATCTTCGGGTTGGATAAAGCCCACGGTGTGGTATGTATCAGCAATTTCTAAAATTTGGTTGCGCACCACAATATATTCCACCGTGCGCAAAACAAAGGCAAATGCTCCAAGTGCCATAAGCACCACCAAAAGCAATGTACGCATGGGTTGGCGCAACATGGATTTAAGGGTTACATTTCGCTTTTTCATCACTCTCGCCCTCCTGCGTTTTTAAGTATTAAATCGCCCGAAACGACTTCTTGATAGATGGTTGGGTTACCGAAATACAGCACCGTATTCGTCCCCGGGGGGAAGGTTGAGATCTGTGAATTCAAGTTTATCTCCAAGGTGGATTCTGCATCCACAAGCACTGATGTGTTGCGCCCTGCCAAATTTAGCACCGCATCACTAACGGGCAAACCGCTCATATCCACGCTGTTATTGGTGGCATGGCTATAAAGGACAAGGCTGTCACTTTCCCCGAAAAAGCTTATATCAGCAACGCCTGCCACATGCAGGTTGGTGCTTGGTGCATTAACTGTTATATTTACGGGGTTTTGGCAATGGGTATGTATGTTTACATCACCCTGCACGCCGCTTTGGCGGTGTAAAATGCCAATACCAACATCAGCCACATCGCCACTAACACCCACATAAATCCTTGTAAAATCCCGCAAATTTTTATTCGCAACCACATTAACCCTAAGGGGAGGGATGGTTAACACGCCATTTTCCACATATCCGTCCACAAAATCCATTAGGGCTTCATCCACAACAAAATGCACAAAATCACTGTCACTATGTGTTATGTAAATTGTAGCGGGAAAATCTACATCAATGGCGTAAATTGGTACGTCCAGCTCTATTTTTAGCTGGCTTAAATTATTTTCGTCAAAACTGACACGCACAATATTCTCGTCCCGCAAATTTGGCACGTTTTGCCAGCTGTATCCCCTTGGCGGCATAAAATGTGACAGGCTTAGGGGGCTTTGTGCCGCTTCCAATAGGGGTGCAGCAAAGGTAAAGCCTACCAAAGTTACAACAGAAGCAGCCCCAAGGCAAAGTGCAGAAAACAAAAGCCTGCCACGCTTTTTTGCCCCTTCCAAAATAGCAGCAATGCGCTGTTTTAGCATCTTTTTGCCGGTGCTTGCCATGGATGTGGAAAGATGGGCAGGCACAACGCCCACAAGGCTCAAAATCAGCTGGCTGTAACGTTTTTTGTCACCTGTTTCCATGCCATGGGTGGTTAGGCTGTCGCAAATCATTTCTGCATCCTTATCCGCCTGCCTTGCCATAAGGTATACGGCAGGGTTAAACCAATATACGCATTTTACCGCTAAAAGTAGCAGCTTTGCCCAAATATCCCGCCTTTTGTGGTGGATAAGTTCGTGTTTAAGCACAAATGCAAGCTCTGCATCAGAATAATCCATTTTTGACGGCAAAATAATGATTGGACGCACAAGCCCCGTTAACATAGGGCTTGCAATGCCCTTGCAACGCAAAACCCTTATTTTTGTACGTATCTTTAATTCAATTTTCTGTTTATCTAAAGCCGTTAATATTGCGGGATTGTTTTCTGTGTATCCCCAACGGTTCAAAAAGCGCAAAATAGCAATATGCTGTGCTGCGTGAATAACAACAGATGCAAGCACGCCGCCAATCCACGCCCAAAACATGGCATCAAGCAGCCCAAAGCGGGGGTCTGCTTGCACAAAATAAATCGTTTGCCCGGAAAGCCTTTCCAAAGGCACGGCAATTTCCACAGTGGGTGATGGCAAAAAGCCTATAAAAGGCAACATTAATGCTGCCGATATAACCAGCCATACCACAAACCGTCCATTGGGTGCATAAAGCCGCCGCATAAACGGCGTTGCCGCCAAAATAAGCAGTATTATTGGTGTTGTTACCAGTGTAGCACTTAAAACCCCGTAAAACAGCGTCACTTGTCTTCACCTGCCCTTTTATCAATAAACTGGCGCAACTCTTCCAAATCCTCTGCCGAAATGGCATCGCCTTGATACAGTGATGCTACCAGCCCCGTAAACGAGCCGCCATGTAGCCGCTTCAAAAATGACCTGCTTTCCTTGGCAAGGTACTTATCCTCCGCCACAACAGCGGTGTAAACATTGGATTTGCCTTGTTTGGATACTTCCAAAAAACCTTTGTCCGCAAGCCTTGCCAAAAAGTTAAGTACGGTGGTCAGTGCCCACTTTTTCTTACCGCCAATCTCTTCCATAATCTGGGCGGATGTGGCGCAGCCCCCCCGCCACCAGATAATTTTCATTATATACAATTCTGTATCAGGCAATCTGGCATTTTCATCCATACGCATCCCCCTTGGAAGTATTTATTAGAGTGTGTTCACACAAAGCTGTGCGGCAGCTTAATGTGAACACGCTCTAAATTCATTTTACACTTGTAAAATAAAAATGTCAAGCGTTTTTTACATTTGTAAAATGTGATGGAATAAATTTGACAATGCTGCATCAATGTGATAATATATGAATGTGCAATGAAATCAAGACTTTTGGAGGGTTTTATGGGAGCAAGGCAAGGGGTATTGGCCGTAATAGCATCGGTGGCAATTCAACTAACATTGGGTATTATCTATATTTGGAGCGTTTTCCAAACAGGCATCGCCAATGCCATTTTTAATGGCAACAACGCCCATGCGGCAATGGTTTTTTCCATTGTTTTAGCACTTTTTGGTATTGGTGGGCTGGTTGGCGGCAAGTTGGCGGCAAGGTTTGGTTTGCGGCGGGTAATTTTTCTTGGCGGCTTAATTTTGGGTACAGGCACCCTTATAGCATCTTTTGTACAGCCGGAATTTGGATGGCTTTTGTGGCTCTCCTACGGGCTTTTGGGTGGGCTTGGTATGGGTTTTACATATAGTACCACCATAGCTTGTGCACAAAAGTGGTATCCACATAAAAAGGGCATGATAACGGGCATTATCGTTGCCGCCCTTGGTTTTGGCGGTGTAATCTTCACCCCGCTAATCGAATGGATGATTGGTATTTTCGGCGGCGTTGGCACATTGTACCAAGTCGGCGGCGAAATGATGACCTTGCGGGTGCTTGCGGCGGTGTTTTTTGTTGTGTGCAGTGCGGGCAGCATTTTTACTGTAGAGCCGCCCGAAGGACATATGGCAGACAAGGCCGCTGCAAGCCCAAAAGCGGCAGGTACAGCCCGCAATTTTACCAGCAAAGAAATGATTAAAACCCCGCAGTTTTACCTGCTTACAGCGGCTTTCATCTTCTCCGTAATCGGCGGGTTGATGATGATTGGCTTCGCCCGTCCAATTGCGGTAGCCCATGGGCTATACGAAACCGCAACCATTGGTGTTTTGGCAATCGCCTTGTTCAACTCCATCGGCCGCTTGTTTTGGGGGGCAATGTCCGACCGTTTAGGGCGCATTCCCACCCTCATCATCCTGCTTGCCCTTTCCGGCGGCATGTCTTTGATGATGAATGTGGTAAGCGGATATTTTATTTATGTGATAATCGCCCTTATTGGATTTAGTTTTGGCGGCATACTAAGCAACTTCCCCGCCCTTACTTCCGATTTATTTGGCAGCAAGTTTATGGGCGAAAATTATGGCTTTGTACTTATGGGCTTTGGTGTTGGCGCAATTATATCCAGCCAGGTTGCAGGGCATTTTGCCAATGTTTCCCAGTATTATGATGATATCAGCCGCCTGTCCCCCGCCTTTATAACGGCGGCAACATTTGCAGGCCTGGGTATTATTATTATGGTAATCCTGCGGGTTTTTGGCAAAAAGGCGGCCGCATAGTATGGAAAGCGTCAAAAATCGTAACGTATGGATGATTGTTGTGTTTGCATTATTGGCATGTGTGGCTCATGGGGTCGTGCTGTTCACACCTTTTAATGATTATGTTTACACATCCTTAGTAAAGCTTACCCTTTTTACGGGCTTGCCCCTGCTACACTTTGCAATTTCAAAAGAAGGCCGGTTTAGGGGTTTGTTTTTGCCATGGGAAAATAAAAAGAGCAAAAAGCTCTCAATCTTACTGGGGGCGGTTGCATTTGTTGCTGTTTTTATCGGTTTTGCCATAATACGCCCGTGGCTGGACGGGGTCATGGTTGTTAATGCCCTGTCCAATGCAGGCATCACCGGCGACAACTATATTTTCGCAATAACTTACTACATAATCATAAACGTAGCGTTGGAAGAGTTATTTTTTAGGGGCTTTATCTTCCTAACCCTTTACAGGATGGGGTATAAACATTTTGCCCACATTTTTTCCAGCCTTTTATTCGCCCTTTATCATGTGGCAATTATGCGGTATGGGGCAACGCCCGGCCTGTTGCTTGTAAGTGCCGCAGGGCTGGTTGCGGTAGGGCTTGTGTTTAACCAAATAACAAAAAGATGTGGTAACGTGATTGGCAGTTATATTGTACACGCCAGTGCCAGCTTGGCAATTAGTTTAGTTGGGTTTTATTTTATACGCTGATACTTGGACATATCTGTGCCCAATAAAATAAGCCGCTTTGCGTAGTGTGATGATACTGCACAAAGTGGCTTTATATTATCCTTAGTTTTTCTTCATGGGTTTGGGTGGTTATGGTTAAGTGCTCAACTTTTCTATTTACATCCATGAGAAGGTTGTAATCTTCATTTTGCTGGTGCATTACCCCATGCACCAGGGTTGTAAGTTCGGAATGGGTTTGCTCTAAGCCGGCTAAGCGAGCATCCATACTGTCAAGTCGGCACTCCACACTATCTAATCGGCGTTCTACGCTATCTAATCGGCGTTCTACATTGTCCAAGCGGCGTTCTACGCCACCAAGTCTTAGCTCTACACCATCCAGCCTACGCTCCACGCCACCAAGTTTGTGGTTGGTTTCCGCTTGCCCTCTAAGTAATTCATCTAAAATAACTAAAATCCTATCTTCATTGGTCACTTCATCACCACCTTTATTTTAGTTTAACATATTCGGCCAGCTTTGTAAAATATTTTTTATCTCTTTTTAAAAAGCAAGCCCCCGCCACGCAAAATGATGGCAAAAACAATAAACACCCCAAAAAAACCAAATGCAGTGTATCCATAAGAAACCATGGTGGAAAAGCCCAGATGGGCGGCGGTTACACCCAAAGCCGAGATACCGATTCTAATTTGTGCTTTACTGAATTTAGTGCGGCTTGCCAGCCAGTTTGTAAGCGCAAATGCGTTTGTAACAGCTGTGGTAAAAATTGCTAAAAATAGCAAAACCGTGTAGCCATAGGCAATTGCGGGCGCAAAGCTTTGCCCCAAAGCAAGCATGGGTAATTGCGCATCCTGCACAATGGGTAGGTTGGCAAGCAGGGCAACCACAAAAATTACACCAATAATGGCTATTAGGCCACCACCCAAAAGCCCGCCCCAGCGTGCAATTTTAGGGCTGGTGGCAAGGTTTGGCATGGCGGCAAGCACCGCCACAGCGGTTATCATATTATATGATGCGTAAACAATAGCGGAAAACGGCCACATTATGGTGCTTTGAGATGCCTGCGTTATTGCAGGTTCTGCCCTGTTAAAAATGGCCAAAATACCCATAAATAGGGCTCCCACCACTAATATGGGGGTTATTATTGCATTTGCTTTTACAATCCCATCAATACCAAACAACAAAACCCCGAACGATAAAACAGCAAGGATAAATGCACCTGCCGAAAAGGGCAAATTTAGGGCTTGCTGCCCCATTGCCCCTGCCCCCGCTAACATTGCAGCAAAAATAACAAAAATAAATAACCCGGTAACCACATCCAGCACAGCACCCAGCTTACGCCCAAAAACAGCACCCATAAAGGTTTTATAGTCACCAATGCCTTCCCGCACACAAATGGCCAGCACCGCCCAGCCGCATAGGGCAATAATCAAGCCTGCTAAAATAATGCCAAAAATCCCCATATGTCCATATCGCAGAAAAAAAGTTAAATGCTCTTGTCCGGAAGCAAAGCCCGCCCCGAATATAAGCCCTGCAAAAATACAAACAATTTTAGCGATTTTTGCCAAGTTTTTGCCCTTATCCATAGCATGCACCCCTTTGAAAGTGTATGCTTGTCAAGTTGTTATATGCCGAAGAAATGCACCAGCATAGCGGCAGCACAACCCCTTGTTAGATATGATTGCGAAAGTTGCTGCGGCAATGTAGCTTGGCAAGCCACATGCCCTACTATTTCCAAATATTGCCTAAGCATCCCATGTGCCTCTTGTGCAGTAACTATGTCATGCGGGCGAAAATTTCCATCATTTTCAACCAAACCCACACTAACCGCCCAAATGGCAACCGGGTAATACCAAGCACTTTCTGAAACATCCAAAAAGCCGGCAGGTTTTATTGAAAAAGTAGATCCATTGTTGAAATAGTGAGCATTTATCACGGCATGTAAAAAGGTTGCACGGCTAATAGGTTGGTTTGGTGCAAAATATCCCGCAGAAAAGGCATTCAAAATGCCTTTTGACCCCAAAATTGCCGCATAACAGGCGGGCACAGGCAAAACCACAGCATGCATGGGCGGCGGGGCGGCCTGCATTGGTTTAGGGGTTCTTTTTGATTGTGGCAATTGTTGTTGCGGGAGTCTTACCGTTGTACTTAAAGAAGGTACGGGCAAGCCACTTTGCAGCCGGTCATCAAAAAGCCCGTCATCATAATTGCCGTTTCTCTCATCATCAGGGATTGCGGGTGGTTGCGGCTGCGATGGCGGCTGTTGCGGCGGGGCCTGCCCGCCTATGGGCATCCAAATAGGGTTAATGGTTGCTACAATTTGCCCGGGATATGCACCCGGCGGCATTACAAAACCATTTTCGTGTATAAGAATCGGGCTTTGCCAGCCCGCCAGCCTATACCCTTCTCTGGTAAGTGCAGGCAAGGTAACGGGTGTGTTGGCAGCAAACTGCAACTCTTCCCCATTAATCAACACTCTATATAGTATGTCAAAATTGCCCCTTACCACCACATCATGGTGGGGCATTTGCATATATAAGGGTGGTATGCCCGAAAACCGAGGTGTTGGGCCGCCTTGCCAATTTATAAACTGGAAAAATGGCATGCCTTCCATGGTAATCCAAAAATCTTCCCCGGCAGGGGCATAAATGAAGGGATTCGACCCTTGGTCATATTCCACTTGCCATCCAAATGCCCCCATTTCCACGGCGGGGCGGGCGTATTTTACAAATTGCCCATCAACATAAACAGCAGTAAAAACCCTAAACACATCCTGTGTCAAAATTGCCGTTGCGCAAACTGCCAAAATTGCCAAAATTTTACTCACAAATATCAATCCCCTTTGTCGATAATTATATAACTTCGTCGAATATCTGTCAAGTATTTGTATAGTAAATGTTGGTTGCGGACGTGATATAATTGGAATACATTGGAACAAGGTGAACTTTTTTCACCTACTGCATTGTTGAAGGGAGATATTGTATGAAAATTTTTATTGATGCAGGCCACAACCACAGCGGCTTTAACATGGGTGCCGTAGGAAATGGGATGAGAGAGCAGGATATTACTTTTTCTGTGGCATATCTGCTTGCGCCTATTTTAGAGCGGGCAGGGCTTACGGTGCGCCTATCCCGCCCTACTTTGGAAACCAATTTGGGTATTGATAATGCCAGCTCCATAAACACCCGCTGGCAAATGGCCAACGATTGGGGTGCTGACTATTTTGTAAGCATACATGTTAATGCCGGGGGCGGCACAGGGGCAGAAACCCTTTATGGCAGGGCAAATTCGGCAGAATTTGCAAGGGTTGTGCAGGATGTGTACAGCAAAGCCATGGGCCTGCGCAACCGCCGTGTGTGGCTTAGGGAGGATTTAGGAGTGTTGCGCAACACAAAAATGCCCGCAATACTTATAGAAACGGCGTTTATCGATGCGCCGCAGGGCAGCCCCGATTTGGAAATTTTGCGCAACAAACATACCCAGATGGCACAGGCCATTGGAGATGGGATTTTACAGTATCTGGGTGTAGAGGCTCAGTCAAATCCGGTAGCGGAGCGTTTTAACCAAGTAGCAGAAATGCCCATCTGGGCAAGTCCCACCATCCAAAAACTGGTGGATAAAGGCTTTTTGTCAGGCACCGGGCAGGGGTTGGATTTATCTCTTGATATGATACGAATCTTCGTTATTAACGATAGGGTGGGTTTATACGGTTAAATCAAATTCCAGCGTGCCACGCTCTGCACCATTAACAATTAATGTGATTGAATGAATACCGGCGTAATGCTTGCGTGTGGACAAATCCCTAAACGAATGGGTTTTGGCATAGGGCTTGCGCTGGTCTTTTTTCATGGCAATTTCGGATATTTGGAAAATTTTGGGGCTTTGTTTGCCATTCGCCTTTACAAAACCAATGGTATATTCCAGCCGCACTTTGGTGTCCTTTTTGGTGTGTATGTTAAAGTAAAATTCAATACTTTCGCCAATTTTAACGGTTTTTGACGACAGGGCAAAGCCGCTTGCATTCACCGCATCCGCATCACTAAACCCGAAAACCGCCATAACAGCGGTATGCCTGCGTTTTAGCAGGGTACGGCAGGCATGCTTAACAAGCCAGTCGGTTTGAGGGCTTGTGCCATGCCAGCGTCCCGCAATTTCCGCCACCAAATCGGGGTGGGTTTTAGAAATGTCGTTAAGATTGTTAGCAACGCTTCTGCGCACATATTCGGAAGGGTCATCTTTTAATTGTTCCAAAATGGGCAGTACCGGGGTGGGGTCTTTCTTAAATTTGGGCAAAGCCTGCGCCCAAGGCAGGGCAGGTCGGCAACCCTCGCTTGCCAGCCTGCGTATATGCTCGTTTTCATCCTTTGCCCATGCCATCATCTGCGCCATCATGCGCTCTTCATGGTTTATGATGAAGGGGCGCACAGCAAATTCTGCGGATGCGTAAGGGGTGTAGCGGGCAAGTGCCGCCATAGATAAATCCCAATGCTGCTCATCCTGCCCGTAAACTTCCACAAAATCAGGAAAGGACATTACTCCAAACTCCGCCCAGCCCCCATCGGCATTGTATTGGTTTAGGGTGGCATCAATCACCTGCAACGCTTCGGGATAATCCTGCGGCAAAAATTTGCCCAAATTTAGGGTTATTTGGCGCATGCGCTGTTTTAACTCCAGCCCATCCCATGTGTTATCCATTATGGATGCAACAAAATCGGCCGCCGAAAAGGGCGGGTATGCCTTTTTAACATTATTTGCCAGCCTACTTAAATACTCGTGGTTTATAAGGCTTTTTAGTGTGTCGCTCATCGCACTCTCCTCTGATCCGCTATTTCAAATTCAAAAACAACAGGGTTATTTATATTTTCGCTAAGTGAAGTTGATCAACCGACTTAATTTTAAGCTTTATCACCAATGCCCTTTGAAGTTCGTATAACTGCCCGCCTGCACATCTTTCGAAATGCAGCCCCACATTTGGTGGCGGGCTTACATGCTTCCCTTCCCTTGCACGCTTATAATGCCCATGGGAGCATTTGAATTGTAGCGTCAATGCACCATCGCATCCTCCAATGTCCTATATGTTTTTGCAGAATGTTCTCGAAAATCGATACCACATCTTCCGGGATGCCGCTTTTCTTCTTTTTCATTTCGCTTACCATGATTTTCATCGCAAGCCTTCCGTTGCTTTATTTACCTGCCAACTTGCGCATTTCGGTAGCGGCGGACATGGTTGTGTCCGTTATTTGTGCGCCGCCGATAAGGCGTGCAATTTCGGCAACCACACCATCTTCGGGCAGTTTGTGTACATGGGTTACGGTGCGCTCGCCTCTCGGTGTTTTTTCGATAAGGAAATTAACATCCCCCATGGCGGCAATTTGGGGCAGGTGGGTAATGCATAGGATTTGGTGGCCTTTGCTGATAACCGATAACTTTTCCGCCACCTGTTGCGCCGTGCGCCCGCTTATGCCCGTGTCAATTTCGTCAAAAATAAAGGTTTCTATGGTATCATAGGCGGCAAGGGTCGTTTTTAGGGCAAGCATGGTGCGGGACATTTCGCCGCCCGATGCGATTTTGGATAGGGGGTACACTTCCTCACCTTTGTTGGTGGAAATCATAAACTCGGCATTGTCAAAACCATCCCGCCCAAAGCCCTTGCGCCTTTGAATGTCGATGTGAAAACGGGCAGCCTCCATACCCAAACCATGCAAAATGCCTTCGATTTGGGAGGATAATTCAGCGGCAGCATCTTTGCGGATCTTGGACATTAACAAGCATGCACGCCCAATTTCCTTTTCCAGTGACTTTTTTTGGTCTGCCAGCCGTTCCAGCTCATCTTGGCTGTTTTCGATTCTATCAAATTTTCCTTGTAACTCCTCAGCATATTCCAAAATTTGGGGTATATCTTTTTTGTACTTGGCTTTTAGGCGGTATAGCAAATCCAGCCTTTCCTCTATTTTATCAAGCTCCTCGGGGTCATGGTCCAGGGCTTCGGTGTAGCGTGCATGGTCTTTGGTTATTTCCAGCAACTGCTCGTGCAAAGTTTCCAGTTTTGCGGCAATATCCGCACGGGACGGGTCAATGGTCGCCAAATTACGTGCAAATTCCAATCCGCCGCCAATGTCTGCCGTTGCCCCAAGGGCTTCTGCCAGCCCATTTGCTGCCAAAGTTAGTTTTTCGCCTTGTTGCAGGAAATTTTTGCGCTCTTGCAGTTCCTCCTCCTCATTTGGTTGCGGTTCTGCCACCCTAATTTCTTCCAGTTGAAATTGGTAAAACTCCAAACGGTCGGCGGGTATGCCGCCCTCTTCTGATAAGTTTGTAATGGTCTTTTGCAGGATTTTGTATTGGCTTATTAGCTCCGACAGCTGCGCTTTTGGCTGCGCCAATTGCTCTTGGCAAAACCTATCCAACAAATGTAAATGCTTGGAGAAATTTAACAAGGACTGATGCTCGTGCTGGCCATGAATGTCAATTAAAAGACCTGCCACATCCCGCAACATGCCTATGGTGACGGTTTTACCATTTATCTTGCAAGCCGTTTTACCCAGTGCAGTGTGGCTGCGGTGGATAAAAACCGCCCCATCCTCCTCAATGGCAACGCCCATTTGGGCAATGCGGGCAGCCACATCAATATTTGCCACGGTAAAAAACGCCTCCACAGCGGCAAATTCTGCCCCGTGGCGCACAAAATCCTTGCCCACACGGTTGCCCAGCACAAAATTAATGCTGTCAATCAAAATGGACTTGCCTGCGCCGGTTTCTCCCGTAAGAATGTTTAGGCCCCTGCCGAACTGCACCTGCGCCTCTTCAATTAAAGCCACATTACTTACTTTTAGATGTTCTAACATAATATTCCCCTAAACCTAATCTCTTTCGATTTGGCTCGCCATAATTAGAATGTTTCCACTGCGTCTAATTATTTCAAATCCATGCCTTTGCCAAAAACTTATGCCTTTTGCATTATTTTCTATCACACCCAGCTGGACAGATTTGTAACCGGCCGACATGGCGGCATTAAGGACAGCATTAACTATATTGCTACCAATTTTTTTGCCGTGCAAACTACCATGTACCAGCAACAAACCAATCCAAAAGCTACCTTGCTCCGGAAAATTTTCTATCAAGTCCAAAACCGCTGTAATTTTGCCGCCTTGCCAAATGCCCACGTAAATCTTTTGTTCCATGGTGCAATTTGGTGGTATTGCGTCAATATCGTTTATGCTGCTTTCTATGGTGGCTTCTTTATTCTGTGTTAGTATAAAAAAGTCTTGGTTTGTGTTGTAAACTTCAAAGGCTTGTCCAAAGTTTTGCTTGGTTATGGGCATAACTTCGTATCCATCCAACCATCCTTTTATTTTATTAAGAAAATTTTGTCTACTCATAATAATCAACGCAGACCCGGTTTTGGGTTACACTAGCAACGAAGGCGGCAGCCCTTTGGTGTTCGGGGTGTACTTGGTATGCGGCAAGGGCCGCTTCGTCCTTAAACAGGCTGTCCAGTACAATATCTCTATTGCTGGTGGGCAGCATTTCTATGTTAACTTTAATCTCCATAATTTCCGGAATGTGATTTTTAAGCCCTTCCAGCTCCATTTTCACCTTTTGGGCATTTTCCTTGTTTTCAGCATCCGTGAAGCCATCTTTATAATTCCATGCTACAATGTGTCTTAACATAATTAATCCCTCTCTTTGGAAAGCTTTTCTAAACGCTCTGTTAATATGCCCGTATGCAGTTCAAAAAGATTGTTATCAAAGTCGTAAAAATATATGGATGCGCCTTCATTTGCTTTGCGGGGGCGGCCTGGTTTGATTTCTGCACCAACCTTGTTTATTCGTGACAAATATTCATCCATCTCCGTTTCTTTGATTTGGAAGGCGATATGGTTGTAGTTGCGCCGGGCATGCGGCTCGCCAAGGTTAAGTGCAACCCACAGGTCATTTACAAGAAAATATTTTACCGCAGAACTTGCATAAACCTCTTCTGCCCCAAAAATTGTGCGCCAAAACCACGCCGACTGCTCCAAATCTTTAACCACAAAGGTTATGTGGCTTATCATCTGTAAAACCGCACACGGGTGATGATTTCTTCGTCAGCATCAACGGTGTAAACTGCCATAACATGTCCTTCACCATCTATGCCGTTTCTGCCCACAACCCGCTCTTCGTCAAAAACAAAATTACCAACAACACTGCGGTGTACAATTTTGCAATGCAGATTTGGTGATGCGGCAAACATTGCGCCATAACGCTCCCGCATGGTTTTTCTGCCCTGCATTAGCAAGTTACCCTCTGCATCCTCGCAAATACAGTCCTCTGAAAAGCATATAACAAATTTGTTGATATCTCTATTGTTATAAGCTTCTAATTGGGCTTCTACCGGCTTTAAGATTTTCTCGTTATTCATAATATCTCCTCCTTAGTATCGTCTGCTTTGTTTGATGCGCTAACCCCTTCCCTCTTGCTTATTATCGGATAAAGTTTAACAACAATACCGCAAGGGCGAATGTGCCAATCACGCCGGTTACGCCAGAAACGTAGTGGGCAAAAATAGCAAAATCTGTGTAGCTACCGCCACGCACGTGTATGTTAAAAGAATGGGTAAAATCCCAAAATTCCCGTGGGTATATAAAACCTGCAACACTTAAAAGCAGCAAAGGAAAAGCTACGATTATACACATTACCATAAGTCCGAAAGGGGCTGGGTCACCAGCTTGGTACCAGTTTATGTAAATTAGCACGGTCATCACCCCAAATAAAATCCAAAGCCCAAGGGTGGCAAGCCACATAATAAGCCCTCTTTTGCCCGTGTCTTCCAATTTTCGGGCAAAACGAATCGCCGAACCTTCTCCATCTGCGGAATGGATGGATTTTAGCTCCTGCACCCGCCTTTCATGCTCATGTTTGTGATGGTCGAGCATATCTGCGCCCCCCCTTATGTCATTTTTTTGCGGAATAGTTCGTAAAAGCTAAGGTTGCAGGTGCGGATGATGTTAGCGGTGTACTTAGATGCCTGCACAGTTATCTCAATAAACTTTTGTTTGGATTTTAAGATATACTCCCCGTCATATGCAATCATCAAATGTGGGGAATTTTCAAGCTTTATGGTGATAATGTCGCTATGGGACACCACCGCAGGCCGCCCGCTTAGTGAATGGGGGCAAATCGGCGTAATCGCTATCATCTGGGCATCGGGCTTTAATAGGGGGCCGCCTGCCGACAAGCTATATGCCGTTGAGCCTGTCGGCGTAGCAATCACAACCCCATCCGCACGAAAATCGTCCATATATTCGCTGTTAAGGTCGATATGGCAATGAACAAGGCGGGGGTTTTGCCCACGATGCACGGTAATATCATTTAACGCCAGCAGGGGCGTGTCCGCTGTGGACAGGCGGGCTTCCAGCATCATGCGCCGCTCCACACGATAATTGCCTTTTAGAAGCCGCCCAACGGCATCCAGTGCCTGTGTACCTTCTACATCAGTCAAATAGCCCACATTTCCGAGGTTTATGCCTAAAAGGGGTGTTCCCAGAGGGGCGGCGTGGCGGGCAGCAGCAAGCATTGTGCCGTCACCACCCAACACAATTGTGGCATCGGCAGGGGTTTCAATATCCACCACCAAATGCCCTGCATGCCGCACAAAATCTGCCAGTTGCCTGGTAACAACTTGGTCAATATCCTTATCCAAATTTGTGTAAAAGCTTATTTTCATCAAATTTTCTCCGATATTAGGAAATATGATAGAGGCATCCCTTTGCCGTCATACACATCGGTGTTGCCGGAAACGCTGTAATCATATTCGCACAAACGCACGGTTTTTAAGCCATTTGCCGCCATTGCATTGATAATGCTGCCCATGGTATGGGAAAAGCTGGTAAAAGTGCTGGACTGCTGTTGGCCGGAAATATATGCCATACTGCTTGTTATCCACGGGTCGCTACGGAAATAGGAGTAGGTGAATTTGTTAGGATTTTCCCCATCAAACCCCTCCTCGTCGGGATAGGGCAGCATAAATTCAAATGGATGAATTTCGTACATAATTACCACCCCGCCGCCTTTTAGGCATTTGGACGCCTTTTCATAAAACAAGGTTAAATCTTCAAACCAGCAAATTGCGCCGATTGTAAGAAGCACCACATCAAATTGATTATGATATTTATCGGGTATATCCAAAATATTACATGCGACAAATTCGCAACCCTTTATCCCTGCTTTTTCGGTAGTTTCACGGGCTTGCTCTATGATGTTTTCTGCTATGTCAAAACCCACGGCACGCTCCACACCCAGCCCCGTCAGAGACAGCAACTCCCGCCCGTTATTACAGCAAAAATGCGCCACCGACTTGCCTGTGAAGTTGATTTTTTCAAGCTCTGCCTTCATGTCGTCGGTGAAAAAAGGTAATTTCTCATTTTTTAGCTTTATATGGTTTTCGTCACCAAAGTTTTCTTTGCGGTTGTCAAAGGCCTGTTCCCAAGCCCGCTTGTTGGCTTCTGTATATTCCATACTACTTCTCCTTTTCAAATAACAATAAATATTCTTCATTGCCGTTTTGGCCTGTGATAGGTGAGGTTTCAAGGTTTTTTGGCACCAGTCCGGCATCGTTTGCCGCCTGTTGCACCTTTTTGATGGCAGCAAGGCGGTCTTTTGGGTCTTTTATTACGCCCCGCTTATCCACCTTGCCCGGCCCTGCTTCGAATTGGGGCTTTACCAGCAACACACCTTTGCCACCTACCGCTAAAAGTTCTGCAATTTTAGGCAATATTAGTGTGATGGAAATGAATGACAAGTCTGCGGCAACGAATTGAGGTGCAAAGGGCATGTCATCAGCTAATAAGTCCCGTATATCCAGCCCTTCACGTGATATTACACGAGGGTTAGCAAGCATTTTGTTCGACATCTGTCCACGCCCATTTTCCACGGCAAACACGGCCTTTGCGCCATGTTGCAACATGCAATCGGTAAACCCGCCTGTGGATGCACCAATGTCCATGCACAGCAAACCCTGCAAATCCAGCTTAAATACCTGCAAAGCGTGGGTCAGCTTAACCCCGCCACGGGAAACAAATTGGGGGGCTTGCCCATCCACACAAACCCCTGTATCTACCGGAAATTTTGCGCCAGCCTTGGTTTGGGGCTTGCCATTTATCTTTACCTTGCCCGCCAAAATCAATTCCTTGGCATATTCCCTGGATACGTCCAAAAGGGCGCAAACAAGGGCATCTAAACGCTTATCCACCCTGCACAATCTCCAAACATTTTTTGTACATACTGTCCCCATCCAGTTCCAATTTATTAAAAATTTCCTGCCGTGTGCCTTGGGGTGGAAAACCACCCGTGATGGCGAAATGATACACTTTGGGGGCAGTTACACCAAGGACTTTAAGACGGGTTGCGAAATATTGACCAAAGCCACCTTGAAGCACATTTTCTTCCATTGTAAAAATATGGGTGTAGTTTGCAAGCTCCTCAATCTGGTCATCCTTTAAGTTGTTGGCAAAACGGGGGTTTATCAAGGTTGCCCCCAGCCTTTGCGCTACCTTCGCCCCTTTGTCCACCATAGCACCAAGGGCGATTATTGCCACATTTTCACCTTTTTCTAAAATTTCCCATTCACCAAATCTTAAAGTAGCCAATGCATCCGCATATAGCTCAGAATCCGCATCCTTTGGGTATCGTATAGCAACAGGGGCGTTCAGCTCTATGGCAAAATCCATCATAGCTGATAATTCCGCACCGTTGCGGGGTGCCAGCACCGTCATATTAGGCATGTGGGATAGGTAAGAAATGTCAAAAATCCCCTGATGGGTTTCCCCGTCACCCGGCACAATACCTGCCCTATCCAGTGCAAAAACTACCGGTAAATTTTGTATGCAAACATCATGTATTACTTGGTCATAAGCCCGTTGTAAAAATGTGGAATATATGGCCACAACCGGTCGCAACCCACTTTTTGCCATGGATGCGGCAAAGGTAACGGCATGCCCTTCCGCAATTGCCACATCAAAAAACCGCTTGGGAAATCCTTTTGCAAACCCCGTTAAGCCAGTGCCGGCAGGCATTGCGGCAGTTATGGCAACCACCCGCTCATCCTGCATACCAATTTCTACCATTTTTTTGCCAAAGTTATCGGTAAAAGTGGTTTTTTTGGCGGCATTAAGTGGCTTGCCTGTTTTTACATCAAAGGGCTCCACCCCATGAAATCTGGCGCTTTCCCTTTCGGCAGGGGCATAACCCTTACCCTTTTGGGTAACCACATGCAGAAGCACAGGCCCACCCACTTGCTGTATATTTTTCAAAACTTCAATCACTTGTGCTAAATTATGCCCGTCAATTGGTCCGTAATACTTAAAGCCAAGCTCCTCAAACAAAATGCCGGTTTGCAACAGGTATTTCAGCTTGGTTTTAGTGTTGTGTATGGTTTTTTCTGCTAATTTGCCTATTGCGGGCACGCCTTCCAAAAAGCTTTGCACGCCCCGTTTTGCGCCGATATAGGATGGCGAGGTGCGTATGCCGTCCAAATAACCACTAAGCGCACCTACGTTTTCGGATATTGACATATTATTGTCATTAAGCACCACCAGTAAATCAGCCGGGCTGCGCCCTATATTGTTCATCCCTTCCAGTGCAAGCCCGCTGGTTATGGCACCATCGCCCACCACGGCCACAACTTTGTGGTTTTGCCCCAGCAAATCACGGCTAACGGCCATACCGTGGGCAACTGATAAAGAGGTGGAACTATGCCCAACATCAAAAGCATCATGGGGACTTTCGTCGGATTTGATAAAGCCTGACAAGCCGTCCAGCTGGCGCAAGGTTTCAAATTTATCCCGCCGCCCTGTCAAAATTTTGTGGGGATAGCATTGATGTCCCACATCCCACACAATCTTATCCATTGGGGAGTTAAGGCAAAAATGTAAGGCGATGGCAATTTCCACCACCCCTAAGTTGGACGCAAGATGCCCCCCCGTTTTAGATACCGAGCGCACCAAAAAATCCCGCATTTCCGCTGCCAAGGCGTTTAGTTGGGTTATTTTTAGTCCCCTTAAATCAGCAGGGCCGTTAATTTTATCCAAGTATCTCATGTAACAATCCTTTCAATTAAGGCCGCCAAAAAATCACCTTTCGGTTGGCTTTTAATCCATCCCAAATGCCCACCCATATCAGGCGGGGCAATTTTGCCTGCATTCGGGTCTTTGTCCGCAATATCATCCAGGGCTTGAAAGGCAAAACCAAGGTCGCACCCAATTTTCACCATTTTGTCCACAGTGTTTTCGTCAGCATTTGCACATAGCGCACCTGCACCAAACGCCGCCATAAACAGCTTTGCTGTTTTATTTTTGTAAATATATTCCAATTGTGCATGGGTGGTTGGCTCGCCTGCAAGTTTTATGTCAACGGCCTGCCCGCCAACCATACCCAAAGCCCCCGCATTACGTGCAATTTTTGCCATTGCACGTAAAAAGTTTGGGTGAGGGTTATCCACGCAAAAATCCGCCATAATCTCAAAAGCACGGTTTAGCAGGGCATCTCCTGCCAAAATTGCCATCCCTTCCCCAAAAACCTTGTGGTTGGTGGGTTTGCCACGGCGCAAATCGTCATCATCCATGGCAGGCAAATCGTCATGGATTAGGGAGTAGGTGTGTATCATTTCCAGCCCACAGGCAAAGGGCAGGGCGTGGCTTGGGTTGCCGTCCAGCATTTTACAAGCGGACAGCAAAATAACACTGCGCAACCGCTTGCCGCCGCCAAAAAGGCTGTACTCCATGGCTTTGCGCAAATCATCAGGTATATCAAGTTCCATGTATTTTCTCAGCCCGTTATTAACGGCCTCAATTTTCTCTGTCAGTTCCGCATTAAAACTCATTTTTACCACCTTTGAAAGGTGTTAGCACAAAGCCTTCTTCCGACTGTTGCAACACCATCACTTCCGCCTCAATGCCATTCAAAACAGCGGCACAATCGGCCGCAAGGGCAATACCTTCTTTGTATAAAGCCAGCGACTGTTCCAATGGGGTGTCGCCCCCCTCGATTTGGTCAATAATCTCGTCCAAGCGTTGTATACCGCCTTCAAAATCAAAATTACTCATAATATCTCCGCTTCCCGCTTAATATCTTGAAATTGCAAGGTAATGCGTTGTCCGGGTGTTAGCCCTGCCCCATTTTTTATAACAGCTTCATCATAACTTTCCACCAGCACAAAACCACGGCGCAACACCGCCATGGGGCTGACTTTCTCCAAAATATCACCCTTTGCTGTTAGATTGTGCTTGGCACCCTCCAAACGCCGCAAAAAAGCACCATGCAAGGCGTTTGTGCGCATTTGTAAACGCATGGGCAACCTATCAATCTTTTTTACCAGTGCAGAGCCAAGCCTATCCACCCCATCCTGCAAAAGCCCTGCCATTGTGCCCAGATGAGGCGTTGCCACTTCCGCCGCCTGGGTTGGTGTGGCACAGCGCAAATCTGCAGCAAAATCACATAAAGTAAAGTCGGTTTCGTGCCCAACAGCGGAAATTGTGGGTATTTTAGACGAATATACCGCCCTTGCCACAATTTCGCTGTTAAATGCCCACAAATCTTCAGCAGAGCCGCCGCCGCGACCCACAATCAGCACATCTGCGCCGCTTTGGGCGTTGGCAAGCTTGATGGCTTCCACAATTTCTTGCGGGGCTCTGTCCCCTTGTACAAGGGCAGGGATAATTAAAACCCCCGCCATTGGGTTGCGGGTGCGGATTATTTTTAGCATATCCGCCACCGCCGCCCCCGTAGGCGACGTAACAATAGCGATTTTGCGGGCAAAACGGGGGATTGGCCGTTGGTTTGCAAAAACCCCTTCTGCCAGCAACTTTTCCTTTAACTTTTCCAGTGATTGGTAGATATTTCCTTCTCCCGAAAGATGTAAAAATTCACCAATCAAGCGCATATCCCCGCTTTTTTTATAAAGGGATACCCGCCCATAAATCCGCACCAAATCCCCATTTTTCGGGGCAAAGGGCAACTCGTCCGCTTCGTTTTTGAAGATTACACAACGTAAGGCAGCCTCCTCGTCTTTTAACGTAAAAAACAAATGCCCGCTACCGTGGCGCACAAAGCCCGAAATCTCACCCTCTACCCACAAACTGCACAGCAGCATGTCATCTTCCAATAAATCCTTAATATATTCGGCAATTTTGGATACTTTGTAGGCTTTAACTTTCACTTTTTTTCCGCCTTTCAGCTTGGGCGGCGGCTTTGCGGCGCACACCTTCCAAAATGCCGTTTACAAATTTGCCCGCTTCCTCTCCGGAAAATTCCTTGGCAATATCCACCGCCTCGTTAATGGCCACGGCGGCCTCTATATCTTTTTCGTGCAAAATTTCAAAAATCGCCAGCCGCATAATGGCAAGGTCAATTTTATCAATACGGTGCAAATCCCAGTCTACTGCTGTTTTGTTAATAATACGGTCAATTTTTTCCAAATTGACAAAAACGCCGTCATAGATGCGGCGTACATAATCAGGCTCGCTAAAGCCCAGGTCTGCCACTTCCCAGGCAAGCCATTCGCTGTAATAATCCAAATCCATAGGGCTATCAGGCTGAAAATCCCTTGCAAAAATCAGGCATAGGGCATGCCGCCTGTCGGTTCTTCGTGCCGCCCGCATTATCTCCTCACAGGGGGCTTTTGTGCTGTTTTTTCAAATCGCATCCCCGCCACATTTACATTAACTTCTTTCACGGTCATACCTACCATGGTTTCCAGTGCTGTTTTTATGCGCTTTTGCACCTCTTCCGAAACTTGGTGTATTTTATGCCCAAATTTTACCATAATAGTGATATCAACCTTTACGCCATCATCTAAGAGACCGATTTTTACACCCCTTGCAAAATTGCGCCGGGCAAAACGTGCGGACATTTCCCCCTGCCCTGCGGGATGGGACCCCGCAATAACGCCATTTACCTCCAAAGCTGCCGTGCCGGAAATTATCGCAAGCACCTCATCAGCAATGCGTATTTGCCCAATGCCGCCGTTTACAGAAACTTCGTGCATATATTTTCTCCTCCTCTGGGTTTAATTGGAAACCAAAATGCTAATACTACAAAAATATTATAACAAAACTTGCCCAATAAAGAAAGGTTAAACTGATGAAAAAAATAAAAAAGTTTTCGACTATATTTTTTGTTGCGGTTTTGGCATTGTCCCACACTGCCTTTGCTTACGAATTTTATCACCAGCCCGCCCCACCCCCCACATTGCCCTTGGAGGCGGAGCTTGCGCTGGTGGTAGATGCGGCAACTGGCCACATCCTATACAATCGGGGCGACCCCCACGCAAGAGCCCTGCCCGCCAGTATGACTAAGGTAATGACCGCCCTTTTGTTGCTGGAAAGCGGTGCGGATATGGATGACATAATCTTCCATTCACCTGAGGCGGTGTATACAATCCCCCGCAATTCCAGCCATATCGCTATGAATGCAGGGGAAAGCCTAACTGTTTCCCAGGCCTTGTATGCCATTATGCTACCCAGCGCAAATGATGTAAGCAACGCCATTGCAGAATTTGTATCGGGCGATATGGAAAGCTTTGCAGTGATGATGACCCAAAGGGCGCATGAGCTTGGAGCGGTAAATACAAATTTTACCAACGCCCACGGCCTGCCTGATGATAATCATTTTACCACTTTGTATGATATGCACCTTATTATGGCGGAAGCCATTAAGCAACCCAAATTTGTACAAGTGATAAATGCGCCACGCTACCGCATACCACCAACAGATTTTCAACCGGAGCCCCGTTTTATTGACAATACCAATGCCATGGTACGCCCTAACGACCCCCATTTTTCCTTAGATACAGTGGGCGGCAAAACCGGCTGGACGACCCCGTCCGGCCATACTTTGGTATCCTACGCAAGGCGGGATGGGATAGGGCTTATTACGGTTGTAATGGCAGCAGAGCGGCGGGATATTATTTTTAACGACACCGCAACCCTGTTAAATCATGGTTTTGAGCAGTTCGATCCCCACCAGCTGTTTACAGCATCAGAGTTAAGTGTGGGTGCAGATTTGGTGCAGCGCAGCCGTGAAGGGGTTATTGTTATTGATTATATGCCCATTGTTGCCGAAAGAGATGCGCTGGTTTATTTGCCACACAATGTTAGCCCCGATGATGTGCAGGTGGAATTGGCCCTGCCAAACCGCTTAACTGCCCCTGTTTACGCAGGGCAAACCGTGGGACGGGTAACACTAACATATAATGGCAGGATTTTAGACCAAATACCCCTGCGCACTGCACAAGCAGGCATAGGTTTGCCCGCCGAAGCATTGGAATCCCTTGCCCCTGCTGTTAACCCTTTACAGGACTTGGCAACCACCCTAACCGAATATTACCAAGAAAACCTTGTGCCGGAATGGTTAACCCTGCAAAACTTGGTGGTGGGCGCAGCCACCGCTGTGCTGGGCACAACTTTTTTGGTGCTTTGTGTAAAATTTTTACGCTTTGGAAAATCCCGCCGCAAGCGTGGGATGATGGCCTATTCCAGCAAAAGCTTCAAAACCCATATTAGCAAAAATTACAAATATCGATAACCAATGTTTCCGCAACGCTATCCTGAAATTTGCCTGCAATAGCGTTCACATGATTGCTTGGTTTGCGATAGATATGGTTCCAAAGAAATAAGGCTTTCCAGTAATTGGAAAGCCTTTGTTTATCCAATGCCCAAAGCCAGACTCGAACTGGCACGGCTTTAAGGGCCGCAGGATTTTAAGTCCTGTGCGTCTACCGGTTCCGCCATTTGGGCTTATTTGGTTAGGTGTCGGTAGTTATATCATCCCAGGGTTGCTCACAATAACTAATTAACCAGTTTAGGGCATGGTGCCGCTCTGCCACAATGCCGGGCTGGATGGTATCCATTTGTTCGTTGTTTATGCGGGCATCCACGCATGCCCAATTGTAACGGTAAATTAGGTCGGCTTGGTCCAAAATCTGTTCTTTGTCCCGCAAAACTGCCGCCGATAGAAAATCATCGAAATTTGCATGATTTTGGATGATTTTGACAATATTTGCCACATCGCAAATATTGTTAGGGAAAGTCAGTTCGCCAACAAAGCTTAATGCCCAAAGCATCACATTTAGACATTCATACCGCCAAGAAAATTGGGTGGCAGCGTGCAAATCCATGGCATCATCCATTAAAAAGCTGATTTCGTTGGGCGTGAAAAAGGTTTGGGCATTGTATCTTTCGGTTATCATGGTTTGCAAATCCAAAATTTCCTTCCAATCCATATCCCCGGCACCGATGCATTCGCCACGCACAGCAACAACGCAAAGGGCAATGGCACGTTTTGCCACCGCCTCTTTTGTTTGCAGGGTTACTTCATGGTTTTCTTCAATTTGCGGTAGATGCTCCATGGTTTTAATGCCCTTGGAGTGTAAGAAATCCATACTTTCCTGTTTGCGCCGGGCAGCCGTTTTAATTTGCATATTGCCCTCCCAAAACAAGATAGACTTTTTCATCTTCTATAAAAAACCGCTTCACAGCCCCTGCATTTTAGCGTTGCAGAGGTTGCTCGGCCGTCAAGGTGCCACCCGGATTTGAACCGGGGGTGGAGGAGTTGCAGTCCTCTGCCTTACCACTTGGCTATGGCACCGATAAAAACAATTAGGAATTAAGAATAGGGAATGGGGAATTTAATTCCTAATTCCTAATTCCTAATTCCTTTTAGAAATTGACCCGTAAGGGATTCGAACCCTTGTTACCGCCGTGAAAGGGCGGTGTCTTAACCCCTTGACCAACGGGCCGTAATTTGCTACCATCAACAGCAACAAAAAACATTATACAACATGGCCTTGGCTATGTCAAGAGTTTTTTGAAAAAAACTTAAAAAAATTTTGGCAGGCCAAAAATGGTTAGGTTTTGGTGATGATGATAAGATTGCGGGTTATATCACCGGGCAAGGTTATTTCCGAAATTTGAGATATTTTGCCGCCAAGCTTTGCAATGGCTTTTGCACCTGCATCCAGCTCCTCTTGAAAATTTGGGCCCTTCATGGCAATAAAGCTGCCGCCGTTTTTAACAAAGGGCAAACACCAGCCTGCCAGCTTGTCCATGGCAGCAACAGCACGGGAAACGGCCAAGTCAAAGCTTTTTGCGTAACCTGCGGCTTTTAACCTATCCTCGGCACGGTCGTGGATGCATGTCACACCATCCAAGTCCAGTAATTTGGCAACCTCTTCCAAAAACTTTACCTTTTTGCCTCTTGCATCCAGCAGGGTTAAGCTTATATCCGGGCGGACGATTTTTGCCACCAAACCGGGAAAACCGGGGCCCGTACCAATGTCGATAACCTTTGCGCCTTGCTTAATATGGGGTAAAATCGTTAAGCAGTCCAAAAAATGTTTGGTTACAATGCCTTCATCATCGGTTATGGCGGTAAGGTTTACTTTTTGGTTGTATTCTTTAAGAAATGCTTTATATGCCCACAACTGCACCAAAGCATGCTCATCCAGCACAGTGCCGAGCTTTTGCCCTTCGTTTTGTAAAAATATTTTCAAATCCATTATCTTCCTCTTTCCAAATGCACTAATAAATTGGCAATATCAGCAGGGCTTACACCATTTATGCGGCTTGCCTGCCCAATATTAGCCGGGCGTATGGCTGCCAATTTTTGGCGGGCTTCCAGCCGAAGGTTGCCCACCCCATCATAATCAATATCCGCCGGTATGCGACGGTTTTCCAGCTTTCTAAACTGCTCCACTTGCAACATTTGCTTGGCTATATATCCCTCGTATTTCAAGTGGATATTTACCTGCTCTGCCACATCTTTTGGCAGGTTGGGACGGTTTTCATCCAGCGGGGCTAAAATTTCATAACTTAGCTCTGGCCTTTTAACCAGCTCTGCCAGCTTAAAACCTGATGAAATCTCCGTGGACCGGTGCTTGCGTAATAATTGGTTTGCAGTTGGGGATGGGGCAACAACAGTGCTTATAAGCCGCTTAATTTCGGCATTTATCTGCCCTTGCTTGTCCATTAGCCGTTGATATCGCTCCCCACTTATAAGATAGCCCCGTCCCTTAGGTGTTAAGCGCAAATCTGCATTATCTTGCCGCAAAAGCAATCGGTATTCCGCACGGGAAGTCATCATGCGGTAGGGTTCATTTGTGCCTTTTGTTACCAAATCGTCAATCATCACGCCGATGTAGCCCTCGGAGCGGTCAATGGTTAAAGATGGTTTGCCAAGCACCTTAGCTGCGGCGTTAATGCCTGCAATCAATCCCTGTGCGGCAGCCTCTTCATAGCCACTGGTTCCATTAAACTGCCCTGCGGAAAAAAGACCGTTAAATGCCTTAAATTCCAATGTGGGGGTTAGTTGGGTTGTATCTATGCAATCATATTCTATGGCATAGCCAAAGCGCATAATTTGGGCGTTTTCCAGCCCAATCACACTACGGTACATCTGCACCTGTACATCTTCCGGCAAAGAGGTGGACATGCCCGAAATATAAAGCTCTTGCGTGTTTTCCCCTTCGGGTTCGATAAAAACTTGGTGGCTGGCTTTTTCCCCAAAACGCACCACCTTATCCTCAATGGACGGGCAATAGCGGGTACCCGTGCCTTCAATTGCACCCGAATACATGGGGCTGCGTTGGATATTGGCACGGATGATATCATGGGTTTTTTCGTTGGTATGGGTAAGCCAACAGGAAATTTGGGGGCGAGCTATGCTTTGCGGCGTGTTTTCAAAGGAAAATGGCACAATGTCCTCATCACCCTTATGCTCCATCATCTTGGAAAAATCCACAGAACCTGCATGTATACGGGCAGGTGTGCCCGTTTTGAAGCGAAACATGGTAATGCCCAGCCCTTTTAAGGCATCCGCCAGTTTATTGGAAGCCGCAAGGCCATTGGGGCCACTGTTTACACCAACTTCGCCCCAAATACAGCGGCTGTTTAAGTATGTGCCTGTGGCGATTATTAGGGCTTTGCAAGGATATACAGTGCCGGAGGCTGTAACCACATCCAATGTGGGCAAAATATCCACAACCTCAGCTTGGATAATTTGTAGGCCGGCTGTATTTTCCAGCACCGCCTTCATTTCCGCAGAATAGCGGTATTTATCCGCCTGCGCCCGAAGGGAGTGAACAGCAGGCCCCTTACCAAGATTTAACATGCGGGACTGGATATAGGTTTTATCAATATTTTTACCCATCTCCCCACCCAGCGCATCAATTTCCCGCACCAAATGCCCCTTGGATGTGCCGCCAATGTTGGGGTTGCAAGGCATCATGGCAATAGAATCCAAATTTATGGCAAATACTTTAACAGAGCAACCCATGCGTGCCGCCGCCAAGGCCGCCTCGCATCCCGCATGCCCTGCCCCTATTACAATTACATCCACTTCACAAGCCTTGTACATGGCACACCTCCTAACATTTATCTTTGAAAATAAACAGCTTGCTTGCCAGATAGTTAATCACCAACACAATAACATGGGCAACGGCGAAGATGACCAGCTCATTAAACTCCAAAGCGTCCACGAAAACAAACATAATGCCCGTGTTTACACCTGCTGAAAAAATCCGTGCCGCCAAAAACAAAGCGGCTTCCTTGGCGGCTCCGGCTTTACTGCGGAAAACAATAAACTTGTTGGCGGCAAAAGCAAAAGCCACAGCAACAACCCACGAAATTACAGTGGAAAGCCAAGCATCCAGCCCCAAGCCCCATGATGCAGCAAAGTAAATAGCAATGGTGATAATGCTGGTTAAGCCGCCAAAAAACAAGTATAGTATAATTTCCCTATACCTGTCAAACATTTGCTTAATTTTCATGCGCAAACCCCTTTATTGCGGCCACAGCGGCGGGTATGACGAAAATAAAGGCGGGGAAAGCATATCTCGCCTGCCCTTCAAAGAAAAAGGGGATGACGATTAAAAAAGCAAGGTTTATAAATATTATGGCGGTGTGCAAGCTTATCCTTCCATTTTTTGTAAACAGCCCAACGGCGTATTTTTTAACCATTGCAAACATAAACAAAAAACCTGTGCCGTTAAGGATGAAGGTGATTATACCGGCGGATGCTTCCAAAAAGTTATGGTTGCGCCTATGCCATGTGCGCTGTGCCTCGGTCAAACCCTCGTCATACATAGGTGAAACATTGGCCGCCCACTGGGGAATATCGTTTGCCCCATCAAAAAATGTGCGGTACACACGCAAAACACCCAGTTTTAAGTATTCCACAGGGTTTTGACTTATCCATTCCCTTGCCCATGCACTTAAATAGGGCTCCACATCATATGCTTGGTGTATGGTGCGCCCATCCAGTGCCTGCTCCAAAATAGCATGCCTATCGGGAAAATCCGCCGTAGCACGCAGGGGGTTCATCCAAAGGCCATTTACATTTTCATTATTATTATTAATAAACAGCACATATCCCGAATTATACGAAACCGGTATAAAGCGGCCAAAATGTGTGTAATTGCGGATTGCCCACGGGGTGATTATAACAACCATAACAGCAAAGCATATACCTGCAAAAGCCAAACTGCGCTTTAATTGCTTTGTGGCGGACAGCATATAAATACCTGCAATCACAGGATAAGCCATCATAAACGGGCGCACAAGGGCAGTTAGGCCGATAAGTGCGCCCAGCACAAAAAACGCAGGCGTTTTAGGCAAAAAGTAAATTTTAACAAAAACAATGGCGGATAGTAAAAAGGTAAAAAACACCTCCGTGCCAATAACATTTACATATGCGATATATTGGGGTAAAAACGCCGTTATAGCAAGGGCTGTAAGTGCAAATTTTCTTTTTTCAAATATTTTTTTGTATATAAGCCAGCAAAACACCAATGTGCCCATGGAAAAGGCGATGTTTAGCCATTTGCCCGCCAACACATCCGTTGTGCCGATAATGCGGTAAAAAATGCCCAGCACATAGGGGTAGCCGCTGCCCTGCCAAGCCACAGGGCTACCGTGCATGGTGTGCCCCAAGCCATTTGCAATGTTTTCGGCAATCATTTGGTAATTGGCAAAGTCAAAAAGCTGTACCGTTGGCACATTTAGCACCCAATAAATACGTAATAAAAGGGCTGCGGCAAAAATTACAAGCAAGGGTATTTCGGCTTTGGATATATTTATCTTTGGAAATTGCATACATTTCTCCTTAATATAGAAATACAAAACTAAGCACACCAAACAGGGCAATAGATGCGACAAGAACCTTGTCACCCAAGATTACGGAAACAGGATCCCCATGGGATTTTTTGTGGCTGATGGCAAGCAAGTACCTGCACCCAATAAAAATTATAAGGGGCACAGTATAAATCATAAGCGGCACGCCGGATATGGCCCACAGGGCATAAAAAACCATGGCAAGCCCCATACACACAAACATCATGGCATTTAATGCGCCTAAATTGTATTTCGCCAATGACTGCCTACCGTGGCCACCAACCTGCATCATCTCGCCCCGCCGCTTGCCAAATGCCATAAACAACGCAGCAGCAGCAACCGTCAAAAACATCCATTCGGAAATTTCCACAGATATGGCGGCACCGCCTGCATAAATGCGCAACACAAAGCCTGCGGCAATGCAAAAACAATCCACAATAGGGTAATGTTTTAATTTTAGGCTGTATACCAAATTCAAAACCACATAAATCCCAGCAAACAAAGCAACAAACCACATTCCCAAGGCAAAAATTAGTGCAAAGCAAGCAGCCAGCAGCAAGGCGGCAAAAAACACCGCCTGCTTTTTGCCAACCCGCCCCGATGCAATGGGGCGGGTTTTGTTGACAGGGTGCAAAGCATCCTTTTCACTATCAAAAATATCATTAACAACATAAATAGCAGATGCCGCCAAGCAAAAGGCCGCAAAAGCCGCCGCCGAAAACCAAACCACGCCATGGGGAAGGCTTTGGGAATATATCAAAGGCGCAAACAGCAACAGATTTTTGATATAATGTTTTGGGCGCATTAGTTTTATATAGTTGCGTAGCTTTGTCATGTCCGCTCCTTATTTTGGTTTGGGTCGCTTACTTCAAAATTATTTAGTGCCATTTTTATCTCTTGCCCCATATATGGTGCATTTCTTGCCATTATTTCTTTTTCCCTCATTTTTTCTTTACATCTAATGTTGCCTTGCTTATCAAAGAATGCGAAAAGCAAAAAAGTCGCAGTTATCGGGAATAGGAAGCGTTGGTGGTCAGTTTCATTGTGCGCAGAAAAGTATATTGAAAATGTAATAAATATTGCTACAATAGCGTTAGAAAACCAAAGTACGCTTAAAACACCTACCACCCAATGCAACGCATGAAACAAATGCCAAAGGAAAGCTGCTTAAAGAGTTTTGCAGCTTCGTTGTGCGGAAACTTTTTCGCAAACTTCGCTCTCATAAAAACACAACCCCATCGTTTAGCAAGTTTCCAAACATCTGCTTCTCGAGATGTGCTTGTGCTTCCAAAAAGCCTTTGTGATGAGTAAAAGTGCCATTTCCCAGTTAATAATCATTCCCTAAGTCCCCTGCTACCTACCAAATTCATGCGCAAGGCGGCCGGCCACCACATAACGCATATCCCACCGCACATTGGTGCAAGTGGAAAGCACCAAAATATTATCATAAATATCGCCTGCAATGCCTGTGTTTATCACGCTTCGGCGGTTTATTTCATCCACCAACTCCCCAAATTCCTCCCTATCGTGGAAGTGCACTTGAATATAATCAAAGTCCACATTAGTGGAGAATGCGGAGAAAATTTCATAAATCAGTACAGCGTGGTCGGTTATAATCACAATATGGGGATTTCTCTCAAAAAACTCCTGCCCCATATAAAAGCGCAGGTTGTGGAACATGGTGCCATTTAGCATGTTGTGCCCATAAATTACAGTGTTGGGGTTTGTAAAATTTGGCGTATTTTGATAGTCCATAAACAAAGCCCCATTTACATTGCGGCGGCGAAAAATATCGTGGTACAGGTAAAAAGCATTATCTTCCCCCTGCACCACCGCATTGCCCACACGGGTGCCGGGTATGGTGATATATGCCACAATGTCAGGATTTCCGGTCATCTCTCTAACATCATCCAGCAGGCGGCTGTCCAAAAAATCTAATAAATGGGCGGGAAATGGCTCTGCGGGGTCGATATCCGCAATTTCCGCTAAAAAGCTTACAAACGCTTCCACCTGCTCCTCAAAAACCTCCTGCACGGCTTCGCTTTGTTGTTGGGTTACCCGCCCATCCCGCCAATAGCTTATGGCATCCCCTAAATTAAAGAAAAATGCCGCACCAAAGCCAAGGGTGCTGATGGCCAGTAGGATTAATATTAAATTGCCACGTTTTCGTTTTTTGGTTTTTTGTGACATATTGCACCTCTCAAATTTCGGTCTAATATGATTATATCACAAAAACATGCCATGGTCAATCAAAAAAGTGTTGCTTAAATTGCTTGCATCTGGTAAAATTAGAGTTGATTGTTATTTTACGAAAGCAAAGAGGTGTAACCAATGGGCGTTTTTAATAAACTGTTCAAATCATACAGCGAAAAGGAAGTTAAGCGCATACAGCCCCTATTGGCAAAAATTGAGGGTTTCCGATCCAATATGAAAGGGCTTAGCGATGAAGCCTTAGCGGCAAAAACCCCTGAATTTAAGGAAAGGCTTGCAAAAGGCGAAACCCTTGATGATATCCTGCCGGAAGCCTATGCAGTGGTGCGTGAAGCTGCCGTGCGGGTTTTGGAGCAGGAGCATTATCCCGTACAGTTAATTGGCGGCATTGTGCTGCACCAAGGGCGCATTGCGGAAATGCGCACAGGTGAAGGCAAAACCCTTACATCTACCCTACCCGCCTACCTTAATGCGCTTACGGGCAATGGTGTGCATGTGGTAACTGTAAACGAATACCTTGCTAAACGTGACTCGGAATGGATGGGGCAGGTGCATCGCTTTTTGGGGCTTACGGTAGGTTGTATTTACCACGGGCTAAACAGCGAACAGCGCAGGGAAGCCTATAATTGCGACATAACCTACGCCACCAACAACGAGCTGGGTTTTGACTACCTACGTGACAATATGGTGGTGTATCAAAAAGATATGGTGCAAAGAAGCCTAAACTTCGCTATTATTGACGAAATTGATTCTATTTTGATTGACGAAGCCCGTACACCCTTGATAATCTCGGGCGCATCAGGCAAATCTACTGATTTATATAAGGTTGCCCAGCGTTTTGCCATCACCCTTAAAAAAGGACGCATTTTGAATGAAGAAGCCGCCCTTAACCCCTTACAAAGGGAAGAAGTTAAGGAAGAAGGTGACTTTGTTGTGGATGAAAAACAAAAAACCGTTACCCTTACACAGGAAGGTACTGAAAAAGCCGAAAAATTCTTCGGCATCGAAAACCTGTCGGATCCTGATAATTTGGAAATACAGCACCATGTCAACAACGCCCTAAAAGCCAACTACAACATGCAGCTGGACAAGGATTATGTTGTAACCGAAGGCGAAATTGTTATTGTTGATGAATTTACAGGGCGCATGATGCCCGGCAGGCGTTATTCCGACGGCTTGCATCAAGCTATTGAAGCTAAGGAAAATGTAAAGGTGCAAAGGGAATCCAGAACCCTTGCCACCATCACCTTCCAAAATTTTTTTAACAAATACACCAAAAAATGCGGTATGACGGGTACAGCCCTAACCGAGGATGGGGAATTTAGGGATATTTACAAAATGGATGTGGTATCAATACCCACCAACCGCCCCATTGCCCGTATAGACTTGCCCGATTCTGTTTACACCACGATGCAGGGCAAATACCAAGCCATTGTGGATGAAATTGCCAAATGCCATCAAAAAGGCCAGCCCGTGTTGGTTGGTACTGTAAGTATCGAAAAATCGGAGCTGTTAAGCACTATTTTGAAAAAGGCAGGCATTAAACATAATGTACTTAATGCCAAACACCACGAAAAAGAAGCGGAAATTGTAGCAGAAGCCGGTTTGAAAGGTGCTGTAACCATCGCCACAAACATGGCGGGTCGTGGTACGGATATTAAGCTGGGCGAAGGCGTTGTGGAGCTGGGCGGCCTTAAAATAATAGGCACAGAAAGGCACGAATCCCGTCGTATTGACAACCAGTTGCGTGGTCGTGCCGGCCGCCAAGGGGATCCGGGCGAAAGCCGCTTCTTCATCTCCGCTGAAGATGATTTGATGCGCCTTTTTGGTGGCGAGCGGATGAAAACCATAATGCACACCCTTAAAATGCCCGAAAACGAAGCCATTGACAGTAAGGCACTAAGCCGTGTTATCGAAGGGGCGCAAAAAAAGGTGGAAGCTAACCACTTTTCCGCCCGTAAGCACCTGTTGGATTATGACAGGGTAATGAACGAGCAGCGTGAGATTATATACGGCGAGCGATACAAAATCCTATCAGGTGAGGATATGAAGGACCATATCCTGTCCATGCTAAAAGATGTGGTTGGGCGCACTGTGGAAGATAATATGGATGCAGAAACCCAAAAGTTGGATATGAATGCCATAAACAAACAGTTGGAAATTCACCTGCGTCTGCCACCTGTTGCAAAAGAGCTTGGTAATGATAAAGAAGCCCTAAAAGCCCGCATTTACCAAGAAGCTATGGATTTGTACAACAGACGTGAAACCAATCATAACGACTCCAAGCCGGAGGGGTACCCGGATATGCGGGAGATTGAGCGTATCGTTATGCTACAAGTGGTGGATCAAAAATGGATGGGGCATATTGATGATATGGACCAAATGCGCCAAGGCGTATCCCTGCAAAGCTACGGCCAGCAGGACCCGCTAACAGAATACCGCTTCCTGTCCTACGATATGTTTGACGAATTGTCCAAAAACATTCAAAATGACACGGTTAGGGCAATGTTTAATGTAACCCTTGCAACCCAGCCACAGCGCAGGCAGCAGGTGGCAAAGGCGGCTTTTACCAATAAAGATGCCACCGCCGTTAAAGCCCCCACCAAACGTGCAGAAAGCAAGGTTGGCCGTAACGACCCCTGCACCTGCGGCAGCGGCAAAAAATATAAGGTTTGCTGTGGTGGATAATCTATGATTAGGCCTATGGGGCTTGATGATATACAAAGGGTGGCAGAAATCCACGTTTTTGCACAGCGCATGGTTTATAACGGCATTGTTTCTGATAAATTGTTGTTTGCAGAAACCACCGTGGCCGGGCGGGCGGAAGAATTTGCCAAGCTAATCAGCAAACATGGCTGCCATGGCTTTGTTTATGATGATGGCGGTATTATACGTGGGTTTTTGATTGTTTTTCCCTGTACTGACACAAAAAAGGCAAATACCCTGGAAATAGACCGCATTTTTGCCGACCCGTTGATGAGAGGGCAAAGGATTGGCAGTAAGCTGGAAAGTTTTTGCCAATCCTTTGCCGCAGATAAAGGTTATGACGAAGTTTGCCTGTGGGTGCTGGAAGGCAACCACCTCGCCATAAAGTTTTATGAAAAAATGGGCTACACCTTTGATGGCAGCAAAAAAATAACCATGAACGGCGAAGCAACATCTGTGCGATACAGTAAGAGGCTGAAGTAATGCATGATTAAAGTGAAAAGGCGCAGGTTTAGGAATTGGTCAAATCGGCGGAAGGTTGTTTGATGGATAGCCTTGGTTATTGCTGTGGTTTTCGTAATACTTTCAGGCATTGCAAGATGGCACCAACAAACAAGTTGGGGGTTTGCCACCGCCCTTGTGGTGCATACCATGCCAATTCCAATTCGAAACATGGAAAAGGATATTTTGAAAATCGCAGGTTTCAGTGCGTTTTCAAAATGTGCTTTTCCATGATTGAGAATGGAATTGGTACCATTCGCTACAACCCCGCAAACCCCTGCCATGCTCGATTGGGCAACCATGCTGGTACATCTGCCACTTTCAGTATTATCGTCGGTACAGCCTTTGGTGCTATTGTTTACTATGCTGGGATGGGATAGATGGATGGTATGAAGGATGAACAAAATAGCGTGAGGATGTGACTAATTATGATTGAGCAAATTAAGGCGCAATTGTTGCCTTATGGAGCAAAATTAAATGAAATGGGGAAATCCCTTTGACATAGAGGGGTTGGAGGAGCGGGCAAAAAAACTGACCCAGCAAACCTATGAGCCTCACTTTTGGGATGATGGTAATGCTGCCCAAAAGTTACTTAAAGAAGTTAAGGGCATAAACTTTCGTGCGGAAAACTTTCGCAAAATAGAGCGGGCTTATGAAGAAGCCCTTGTTTTGATCCAATTAGCGCA
>Ga0131853_10000891_pt1 | contig 53791 bp, 52 predicted proteins | sample TergutLab28metaG_FD_92764 | JGI IMG/M metagenome (GOLD analysis project Ga0131853, IMG submission 92764) | Labiotermes labralis P1 segment gut microbial communities from Petit-Saut dam, French Guiana - Lab288 P1 (version 2) (version 2) | ecosystem: Host-associated > Arthropoda: Insects >...
CCACGCACCAGATACGGATACCGCCCGCCGCGTTCCCGCCAAGGGACAGGAACAATTTCATCTCCGCCGGAACCGCTATCGGCATCGCCCGCTGAATCGCCGGCGCCATCAGCCGAACTGTCAGGCTCTGCAGTATCAGGTGCATACTGCGAGTTGATAAGCTCTTCGATATCTCTTTGCATTTCTTCGCTAAGAGAACTGAGGGTTACATTCCTAGCTTCCGGAGTGTCCACCATTCAATATACCCCCCTGATGCTAAATGTCTAACCTGTCAGCGTAAGACTGTCGCAGTTTCACACCAGTCGGTTCCCCGCCTGAATAAAACATATAATACTCATTATACCAGATGTCTTTGCAGAATCCTACTCCAAAGCGAATAGCAGGGTCCCATTGGCGCCCTATTTTGCGGGCTAAAATCGGGACCCTGCCGGATGACCCGGAAACTGCATGATTCAAGCTCATATCGACGGCTACGATCTGATGTTTTTTACCGAGGTTACTTGGTTGCCCGGTAATACCGGTTTAAGGCGGTGATGAAAATAGGACAAGCAAACGCCCCCGGCAGATGCTCACAGGCATATGCGATTCTAAGCCTTATAGCCGTGTCAGGTGAACTGCCCACCGCCCAAATCAACCGCCTTTCCGGTGGTAGCGCATATAAATCCAAGTTGATAAAAGCCTTGAAAAAAAGAAAACTGATCCACACCTTTTACAGTGATAAACTGCGCGCTTACAGGCTAACGTCCTATTCAAAAAGCATCCTCATTGCCGACAACAGCAAGCGATTTGCGTTCTTTCTGACGGGCAATGCAGACACAAACGTCCTTAAAAGCGAGATTACCCGCCGTTTGAGGCTAAAAAGCATATCAGAAACGTTCGTAACCATGCTTAACGCCGGTGTGTCAATATACCGAGATGAGAAACCTGATGTGTTCTATCCTGACGTTGGCGGCGGCACAACGCAATTCCTCATTGTGACGGCTCCCGCATTCTACAACTCGCGCGAGATAAAAGAGCTTGGAGCAGGATATGCCCAGATACAAGGGTCGCGAGCTGTTGGTGCGCTCCTGACAAAAACTGATGCCTTTGTTGTCTACAACTCAGGCAACTCCCTTCCGAAATGGGACTACAAATCTGAACTGAGGACCAAGGCGTTTATGAAAACGGTTCTCTGTCGCGACCGTCTTCCACATCAATACAAGCCTGGTGATATCCGCAGCATGATGTTGGGCAAAGATATGGAGCAGGCGTACCAACTTCTCACAAGCACAGGCGGCGTGAAAAGAAATCATTTCGTGCTTGACGGCAGCTATGACAGTTTTATATATCTCACAAACGACCATAACGGCGAGGTGGTGCTAAAGCTCTTATGTGATTCAGAAAAAAGAAGTGAACTCAACCATATCCTCTTGGAAAACCTTTATGATCGCGACCCAGGCTTGCTCATTGAGAACGACGCCATAGACGAAAACGGTGAGCCGGTATTGTTTGCTTATGATTGCGATATGCCCCGCATAACGCGATTCAACTCCGCGCTCATACTCCACAGCAGAAGGGGCACGCTGATATGCTTTGATTTCCAAGGTGATGCGCTGAGTCGGTTCTGCAGTAGGAATGTTAGGTTACAGACCATCGACACAAAGAAACTTGAAGGGAGGTTTTTCCCGTAAAAAAACTCTGGAAACTGATAATTTTCGCACCGATAATCCTGGCCGCCATGCTTTACGCAGGTGGTTATCTCGCTCAGTTTGTAGGAAACTACGCAGAATGGCAGAAAACCGGCGGCTTGCCCGGCGACGGCACATCCCCCGTCCTTCCCTCAGCCTCCGTGGCTGCCTGCATTTCCGCCGTATTCACCCCCCCATATGGAATGTATGGAATCTTTATTTGTGCAGGGCTTCTCGCACTGCTAATTATCATCGTTATGAAAATGGGCTGGGGCGATAAAGGAGAATACGACCGCGAGCGCAATTTGATTTACTCGCGCAAAGGGACATATGGCACGGCGGGTTTTATGTCCGAGCGCGAAATGAGCGGCGTACTCGATCTAGTGCAGGATATCCGAAAACACAGCGGCACAATACTAGGGCTGATTGGCAATAAAGTCGTTTGCGTCCCGGAAGACAGCATGATGAACCGGAATATTGCAGTATACGGTGCGTCCGGATCCAAGAAGACCCGGGCTTTTTGCATTAATATGGTTCTCCAATGCGTAGTGCGCGGCGAATCGCTATTGATTTCAGATCCGAAATCCGAGTTATACGAAAAAACCAGCAGCTATCTGCGCAGCAAAGGATATGTCGTCAAGGTATTCAACCTAGTGTCTCCGGAGAACTCAGACTCGTGGAACTGCCTTGCAGAGATTGAGGGGCAAGAGCTGATGGCCCAGCTATTCTGCGATGTGGTCATAAAAAATACGGGTTCGGAACGCGGCGACCATTTCTGGGACAATTCGGAGATGAACTTGTTGAAGGCTCTTGTATTGTTTGTTGAGCAGGGCTACCCCCCGGAGGGGAAGAACATCGGCCAGGTCTATAAGCTGCTCACGCTTTCTTCAGAGAATGAGCTTAACAGCCTGTTTGACGCGCTCCCTGTAACACATCCCGCAAAGGCGCCGTACAGCATATTCAAGCAGGCATCGGAATCAGTTCGGGGCGGCATCATCATAGGGCTCGGCTCAAGGTTGCAGGTGTTCCAGAATAAACTCATACGCCTGATAACAAGCCGAGACGAAATCGACCTTGAACTGCTTGGCAAGCAAAGGTGCGCATATTTCTGCATAACATCCGACCAGGATAGCACTTTCGATTTCCTGAGTTCGTTGTTCATATCCTTCCTTTTCATAAAAATCGTAAGGTACGCGGACAAATACTGTGAAGACGGCAAGCTTCCTGTCCCCGTACATTTTCTTGGGGAAGAGCTGGTCAACTGCGGGGTCATCCCAGATCTTTCGCGAAAAATTTCTGTCATACGCTCAAGGAACTTCAGTATGTCATGCGTATTCCAGAACTTGGCGGGCCTCCAGAACCGGTATCCATACAACCAATGGCAGGAAATCATCGGAAATTGCGATGTTCAGCTATTCTTAGGCTGTACGGATGAACTCACGGCAAAATTCATATCCGAGCGCACAGGAGAAGCATCCATTCACGTTTCCAGCAAAGCAAAGATGCTCGGCACATGGCGTATATCAGACTATACGCCTGAATACCGCGAGACCAGCGGCATAGGCAAGCGAAAACTTCTCACAATGGACGAAGTGCTGCGATTGCCTATCGACAAGGCGTTGGTCATAATGCGTGGTCAAAAAGTTCTTCAGGTAGATAAGTACGATTACTCGAACCATCCGGAAGCAAAGAAGCTTATTCCCTGCAAGGCGTCGGGATATATACCTGACCGCCCCGTAAGCATGAGAATTGAGGAAATCGACGTCCCGCCGCCAGGAAGGCAACCTTTACGTCATCGAAAAAAGGAGAAGCCGCCGGAATCAGTCACAAGCGAATCCGATGGTAAGCTCCGCTATGTGTCAGCGGACAAAGACTCTATCATGTCCAACCATAATGCAGGAGGAAAACAATGATGCCAAAGAAAACAGAAGAAGCCGACATAGACAATACCACTGACAAAACTCAGGAAGTTGCAGAACAGGCAAAACATCCGGATTCAAGCGAGTTAGATATTAATGACTTGCTTGAATCCATGGATGACCAGCAAAACCAAGAAGCAAGCGAGTCATCACAAGAAAAACCAAAAAAAAGCTCACGGAAAAAGAAAGAATCACTCCCTGAGCCGGTAGTTTCAGAAGCTGCCGGTAATGAATCAGAGGGCGAACCCGCCGATGCTTTAGAGGTTTCTTCAAATGACGCGGTCCCGGCTCGGCTTGCAGGCGGTGCTGCCCGAAAGCGCACCGCACCGCCGCCCATTCTCACCATCGAATCAAAAACGGAAGTGGATACTCAAGAGAACCTTGAAGAAACAGCATGGCACGAAATCAGAAACGCCTATCGTACCCGGAAAATCCTCGCCGGCTCCCTTGGCGGAGTAGAGCAGACCGAAGCGGGAAAGACCATCGCTATCGTGAACTATAATGATTTCCGCATCGTAATCCCTATGAAGGAAATGATGATCAACCTGACCCGTAACCCCTCCGGGCCTGAATACGATGATTTGATGCTTCGCCAGAATAAGATATTGGGCAATATGCTTGGCGCGGAGATAGACTTCATCGTGAAGGGCATAGAGTCAAAAAGCCGTAGCATAGTGGCGAGTCGCAAGGACGCCATGCTCAGAAAGCGGCAGCTTTTCTACATGAACACCGACTCCGCCGGCATGTATCGCATTTATGAAGGGCGGATCGTGCAGGCGCGCGTTATTGCCGTGGCTGAAAAGGTAGTACGAGTTGAAGCATTTGGTGTAGAGTGTTCGATAATGGCACGTGACCTGTCGTGGGATTGGATTGGCGACGCCCATGAGCGCTTTAGCGTCGGCGACCAGATTCTTGTTCGAATCCTCAGTGTGAAGCGAAACAACCTTGAGGAAATATCAATCAAGGCCGACATCAAAAGCGTGTCGGACAACACAAGCCATGAAAACCTGAAAAAATGCCGTATCCAGAGCAAATATGCCGGAAAGGTGACGGATGTGCATAAGGGCGTCGTATATATCCGCCTCGCAAACGGCGCCAACGCGATAGCCCATTCATGCTATGACCGAAGGATGCCGGGAAAAAAGGATGACATCAGCTTTGCTGTGACCCACATTGACGAGGACCGTGGCGTAGCTGTTGGCATTATCACGAGAATCATTAAACAAAACCTGTAAAGACAGCGTTGATCAACAGATAGGTTGCTGCAAATAACAGCAACCTGTCAAGAATTAAGGTAGGTGGTGGTTTAACTTGCTACTGCGAATCCGTTGGATTCTGAAATCAGAAAAGGCAGAGGCGAATTATTTTTCCACGATTGTATTCATCTTTGTCACCGTCTTGATGCTGGCCTTCATCATCAATTTGTTTTCGATAATATCGACCAAACAGCAGCTAGACCATGCTGCTGACCAGATGGTGAAGCAAATTCAACTCGCCGGCGGAGTAAACGCCGAAACTGAAGCCTTGTTCGCGTTTTTAAGCTCCCGAATCACTGGTGCGCAAAACATAACCTACACCATAGACGCCACGTACCGCTCGCCCCGACCTCCGGGAATGACAAACGCCATCCAGCTCGGCACCCCGTTTTTTATAACAATTCAGGGGAGCGCGAACCTCGGCGGCTTTTGGAATTTTAATTTGACGCAGGTTACTATTGTGGCAAGAGGCGCGGGCGTCAGCGAAATCTACTGGAAATGAGGCGGGATGATGAACGGGATTGCTCAGAATCTGAAAAAAGCCTTGCGCAATGACAGGGGAGACATTACTTTCTTCACTTGTTTCTTTGTCGTTGGCGTAGTCATGCTGGTGGCCTTTTTGCTACTTTACGCCTCGGTCCGGATAAATGTTATCAACATACGGAACGGCGCGAAGATGGAACTCAATAACCTTGCCGCCAGCATATACGCAGACACATACCGCGCCCAGAGGGAAGTCAACTTTGATGAGTATATGCGGACGTTATATTCAAGCACCACTTATACCCAACAGCTTGAGCGGGCAGTCCGCGACGGCCTCGCGATGAAAGTGCCGTTATCCACCGATGATTACCGGGTGCGCAACATCCGCTTGGAGTTCAATCTTACGGGGGACAGGATCGAGTATGTGTTTACCTGTGATGTCGAATTCTTCATCACGATGTTCGGGAATAGATACCCGACGATCACACAGCAAGTAAGGCTGACCGGGCATCATAACACCAAATTCTAACGGCACTGTTGAAAAAGCAACCTGATTTTATGTAAATAATACTCGAAAGGGGATGAGACAATGAACAAGCTCACAAAATCAAAATCATTCATCGTGGGAGCGCTCGCGGTACTCTGCGTCGCTGTCCTAGCAGTCTGCGTATTGATGGGAAAAGGAAAAACGCCTGAATTCATACCCGACGCCCCTGTCCCTCTGGCTGTAATTGACAGTTGGACAGAAAATACGGCCTACATCGCTGGAGATTCCGGAGTTTGTGGCAACACATTCGAGCGCCCGGGTGAGGCGCAAGCTGATTACAGGTCTGTGGAGTATCCGAGGGTAGTCGAAGAACGTGGGGATGAGGTCGTTATCGATTTTACCGATCCCAACCCGCCAAAGGCCCCGCCTCCGAAAGAACCCGGGACAAACCCCGACAATAACCCCACCCCTCCGCAGCCGGAGCCTTCCGGCACACCGCCAGTAGCAATCCCGCCATCCAATCCGTCGCCCAGCACTCCAGTGCCCGGCAGAACCAATGACAGGGGCGAATTCTATGACCCTGTGTTCGGATGGGTCAGGCCTGGAAGTGTTGTTCAGACAGAAATCGACAGTGCTGGGGATCCAAATAAGATGGTAGGAAGCATGAGGTAGAAAACAAAATACCGTTGAAATACGCAGTCTATGGCGGCTGCGTATTTCTTTGTCAAGAGGAGGTTACAATGAGGAAAATCATAGCCCTGCTGCTCTGCGCAGCAATTGTATTGGGAGCGTCCCCGATTGTCGCGCTTGCATCGCCGGGAGATCCGAATATTGATGGCGGAGGCGGTGGAATGGGAACAGGGACGTCAAACAATTTCTGGAACCCCGGCAACGACGGCGTCAGGATAACGGTCGTTGCCGCAACAACCGGCGCTGCAGCATCAGCGCCGATGGATTTCTCAAACAGGGATCAACCCGGCTCCATTTCGCATTTTGGCAAAGTCAATAAACTACAGTACCTTGCCGGCACACCGCTCACACTGCAGTCGGGCGCGGCTTACCAATGCTTCAAGCCCGCATACTCAATGCCCTCGATCATCAGTAGCGGTGGCCGCAGCAATATTGAAGCTATAAGGAGGTACTTTTGCAGCGAATACGCCGTCATGATGGTTGCTGATGCCGCCGGCTTTGATTACGAGAACCTGATAAGCGGGGAATACAAGCTGTTGTTGGAACCGATTGCCTATTTCACTTTTAATGGACAAAGGTACGCTATGACCGCCACAGAGGCGGCGCTGTACGACCAGCTCGCAAATGGGGCGCTGCGTTCCAGGCTCCCTTCCCTAACTCACCAAAACCTTCCGCTCGCTATGTTCCTGGAGACCCCGGATTTAGGGTTACCTGCTTATAGCGGCGCCAGAAGCGGACGACAAACTAATGAAGCCATTATATCGTCGCTTGGAATGGGTATCGTCAGCTTTGCGGAAGAACATTTAGAAATACCTGAACCCGGGGAAGCTGACGTTGAATACAGAGTAAACACTGAGGTCGTAACATCGGTCACGCTAAACGCTTTGGAAGAAATAAACCCTGACGACCCCGCAACGGTCAGATTTATTATTGCTGGCACGACCTACACGATAAACTCGATCGTAGTTCCTGCTGGCGGCACTCAGCTTGTATGGGTCAAATGGACAACGCCCGCGACCGAGCAGACGATCACAATAACGGTCTCCGCCAGTCACGGATTTCTGAGCGAAAACATCATAGTAGCAAAAATCGTAGACCTTGACCAAAATCCACCGCCAGATCCGCTTGCGACAGACAGGAATGATAGATTTGTCGCCCCAGCCCTCCCGATCAAGGCGCATGTTGCATCGGCATCGTGGTCAGTCTGGTGGGCACAATGGCATCCCTTCTGGGTATGGATCGAAAACTGGGTGACTTATTATGATTCATGGAGCTATACAGATGCGGAAGGAAACACATCCAGCGGCTCATCCAGCTATAGCGTAGACGAGGGCTGGTGGGAAGACCATGGTTGGTGGGATTTTTTTTCTGACGATTATGCGGCGAGCCTTGCTGCTTCAAGCGTCGTATCCCCCGATGAAAGAGTACCCACAGCCGTCGGAAAGCTCATGAAAAGCGGATACGGCATAAACAATAGGGTCGCTGCGAATTTCTCGACTAACGCCCCTGCCAGTCATGTCGCGCCCGCTCAAACAGCGGTCAGTTGGTTCCCCGAATTCCAGTATGAAACATATTGGCGGCTTCTTGAGCGGACTTCCGGCGCATACATGGCGCAACTTGATTTCAGGCGCAACCCATATAGCTTATTTGACAGAAGGGCGCACTTCACTCCAGTGTGGTATCCCGACGGGACATATATGGTATACACCTGGTTGTTGGACGCATGGACTCCCGCTGGAATGCTCAGTATGAACCTTAACGATTATGTCAATATATCGGGCAGCCTCTTTGACGACTGGTATACGAACCGTGAGTAGCACATGGCAATGGGTATATCAAATCCTCATACTGCTTGCCGTCGCGGGGTTTGCTTTGTATGACTTGAAAACGAGAATGGTGCCGGACAAAGCACTCCTTCTCTTCAGCACGGTGGCGCTCGCCTCACCTGTCGTAAACGCGTTGGGTCCTAATTCAAGCGTTGACATGTGGAGTTTGAAAGCAAGCCTTTATCTGCCGGCCTTACTAGGTGCAGTCGTGGGCTTCACTATTTTACTGGCGGCCGCCATAGCCTCAAAAGGCGGGACCGGGGTCGGCGGCGGGGACATCAAGCTCGCCGCCGTATTGGGTTTTATCCACGGATCTGCTGGCGTGATGAGCATACTGTTTGTCTCTTCGCTTCTTGCGCTACCTTCTGCGTTGATATGTAAAAAGCGATCCGGGGATCAGCGCAGTAGGCTGCCATTTGTGCCATTTATAGCGATTGGATGCCTTGTCGTCACAATCGCAAGACTCATATAACCGATAGGAGAAACAAAAATGAAACTAAACAACCGATTTATATTCGGCATCGTCAGCATTGTGCTGGCAGCCGTCATCGCGTTTATTGCCTTGCCCACAATAGCGCGGCAGACGAACGGCACGACGGAGATAGTGCGAATCGTTCAGCCGGTGCAAAGGGGCACTGTTATCACGGGGCGGGACATTGAAATTATCGAGGTTGGCGCTCATAACCTGCCTGCCAACATAGCAAGGACTGAAGATGATGTTGTGGGCAGATTTGCAGCCGCCGATCTCTTCATAGGGGACTATATCCTTACCTCGAAAGTGAGCTATGCACCCGTATCCGCTGACATATTGCTCAGCAGCATACCATCCGGGAAAGTAGCAATATCGTTGACTGTCAGAACTCTGGCCAGCGGTCTATCCGACAAGCTCCTTTCCGGCGATATTGTCCGTATATACCATTTTCTGAACGAATCAAGGGACATCGCTGAACTGCACTTTGTCAGGGTTCTTGCGGTTACCGACTCCAAAGGCGTTGACGTGGACTATTCGCTGTCACTATCGGAGGATGAGGAAAAGCGGCAGACCGCAACGATAACTATTCTAGCTTCGCCTGAACAAGCACGGATAATCACCGCTCTTGAAAACGACGGCATAGCCCATGTCGCCCTGATAAGCAGGGATAATGAGCGGCTTGCGGAAGAACTGCTGGAAATGCAGGAAGCCATTTTATATGAGATATACTTTCACGTTGCAGAGGACCCGGAAGACGGGGATATATCCCACGATGCAATGCCAGAGCCAGAACTTGGCATGGGCACATCCGCCGACGCCGCCGACTCAGGCGAGATTCATGCGGAGGGGTAAATGGGAAAGATAATAACTGTTTGGGGCAGCTCCGGAAGTGGGAAATCCATGTTTTCCTGTATCCTGACAAAAGCCCTTACGAGAGATAAGCAAAAAGCCATAGTCATAAACGCTGATTTCAGCACGCCTATGCTTCCTGTCTGGTTGCCGGATCAAATCATTGAAGCCAGCGCATCCATCGGGCATGTGCTAGCATCCGTTGAGATCGACACTGCGCTTGTGGCAAGCAAAGTAACGATTTTGAAGTCGTATCCATTTATCGGGCTAATGGGATACGCTGCCGGTGAAAATCCCTTGAGTTACCCGGATATAAAGTATGACATGGCGATGAGCCTCATCACCAATGCAGCGAAGCTGGTGGACTTCGTAGTCATAGACTGCAGCTCGAATATGACAAACTTCTTCACACCGGCTGCAATAGACGCTGCTGACGTTATTGCAAGAATACTGACGCCTGATTTAAAAGGCGTCAATTATCTAAAAGCACACCAGCCTCTGCTAATGGACGCGCGATTCCGCTATGACGAACATATTAATTTCGCCGGTATGGCGCGACCGTTTCACGCTATCGAAGAAATGGGGCACATTATTGGAGGTTGGACTGGGTTGCTGCCCTATAGCAAAGAGATAGACAGGTGCGCCACCGAGGGCGGGATGTTCAAAGCTATCGACTATTGCAACCCCCGCTATTTGGCTTCGCTGAAAAAATGTATGGAGGCTGTAACTGATGAACAACCTTAATGACATTTTCTTTACGCCTGTTGCCTCCAAGGAAATCACATACGAGCAAATACTAGTGGATGTACAGAGGTATTTTACCGAGAATCACGCTACAAAGCTAGCGGGCGACGAGAACCAGGGCAGGGCCGATGAAGTCCTGAAAGAACTTATCACCCAATACCTCGTGAAACGCAAGTACGCCATAGACGGTTACTCGACTCATGACCTCTGCGGCAAGCTCTACGAAGATATGGCAGGATATTCCTTCCTGAAAAAGTGGATATACAAGCAGGACGTGGAGGAGGTAAACATAAACGCTTACAACGACATTGAGGTTATTATGGGCAGTGGGCGGAGTATCAAGATACCAGATAAGTTCAGCTCTCCCCAACACGCAATTGACGTTACCCGTCGTATGCTTTCAACATGCGGTATGGTCATCGACGACACTATGCCCTCAATCATTGGGTTTCTGGACAAAAACATCCGAATCTCGGCGGACAAAACCCCGATTGTTGACTCAGACGTAGGGTTAAACGCCAGTATCCGTATCGTCAACCAGCAAACAGTGTCGAAAGAAAAACTGTTGAACACTGGTAGCGCCACCAGTGAAATGCTTGCTTTCCTCACAGCCTGCATACGGTATGGCGTCTCAGTCTGCATCGCCGGTAGCACGGGATCCGGCAAAACCACAGTCATGGCGTGGCTGCTCTCAATGGTTCCCAACAACCGCAGGCTGATCACCATTGAGGAAGGCTCCCGCGAGTTCGACCTTGTAAAGCGGGATGAGAATGGCAATATACTGAACTCGGTAGTCCATCTGCTCACACGGCCACATGAAAACCCGACAATGAACATTAATCAGGATTTCTTGCTGGAGCGTGTTCTGAGAAAGCATCCCGACGTTATTGGTATTGGCGAGATGCGTTCCGCCGCCGAGAGCCTTTCAGCAGCCGAGAGCTCCCGCACGGGGCATACGGTCTGCACAACGATCCACTCAAACTCATCGGTATCGACTTACCGCCGCATGATGACTCTGGCGAAACGAAAGTATAGCATGGACGATTCCATACTCATGCAAATAATGGTTGAAGCCTATCCCGTGGTCGTCTTTACGAAACAGCTTGAAGACCGAAGCCGAAAAATCATGGAAATCATCGAAGGCGAAGACTTCATAGACGGCAAGCTTTGCTACCGTTCACTGTATCAATACGACGTAGTTGACAACATGGTCGGCGACGATGGAGAGATAAAAATCGTCGGTTGGCATAAAAAAACAGAAAACATATCGGAAACACTCAAGAAACGGTTTCTCGACAACGGCATTTCGAGCAAAGAACTGTCACACTTCCTATATGACGAGGTGAATTAGCTTGCAGTATATAAATATCATTTGTTTCATTCTGCTTTGCAGTGGTTTATTTTATTTGTTTGACATCAAGATCAGCGACATTTTGACGGCTTTATCAAAGCGAAGAGCCGTTACTCTGAGCGACGAGCTGAAAGTGCTTCTTGGGACGCCGGTTAAGAGATTTTTCAGCCGGGATTACGAAATCGGGCAAATACTGAAGGATACGGGGCGGCAGGAGCAATTCGAGTTCATAAAAAGGCTTTCTGTAGTCCTGTTTGCTGCCGGAGCGGTGCTTTCCTTGATAATAGGTAATATGTACATGATGCCGATCATGGGCGTCGGGTTATCACTGGCGCCGGTTTGGTATCTGCGTTCCACGGCGGGAACATATAAAAAGCATTTGAACGAGGAACTGGAAACTGCCGTATCGATCATCACAACGTCCTATTTGCGGACCGAGGATCTTGTCCGGTCGGTAAAGGATAACATCCCGTCCATAAACGAGCCTGTCAAAGCTAACTTTGAAGCGTTCGTCTATGAGGCCGAGATGATAAGCGCCAGTCTGACCTCAGCAATAAACAGCCTAAAAATGAAAGTGCCGAACCGCGTGTTCCATGAATGGGCAAACACTCTGATACAGTGCCAATCCGACCGCACCATGAAAAATACGCTGCCGGCAGTCATTCAAAAATTCAGCGACATCCGCATCGTGCAGTCTGAATTGGATGCTATGCTGCACGGTCCGCGCCGGGAGGCTATCACAATGATGTTCCTTGTGGTTGCCAATATCCCATTACTGTATTTCCTGAACAGAGATTGGTTTAACTCACTAATATTTACAACGCCTGGCAAGATTGCCCTCGCCATATGCGCGGCAATCATCCTGTTCGCAGTGTCGCAAATAATGAAGCTGTCAAAGCCGATAGAGTATGGAGGGTGATGCAATGGCTGTGCTCGCGTTACTGGCATGTGTGCTCACAGGAGTCGCGGCCTACAATTTTTCCTGCGCCTTTGCCGACATACCGACTATAAAAACATCCAAGATGATGTTGTTCAGCCGTAAACAGCAAGGTGTAAAAAGTGACAAGTTGCATGACGTCTATATAACCCGAATCGCTGTTGCGTTCGAAAGATGCGTCAAGCTGGATAAACTTAAAAGGGACAAGCTCCAAATTGTGCTTGCCATTGCAGGCATCGAGGTCAGCCCGGAGGTATATACGCTCAAGGCGTATATCACTGGCGCGCTCGTAGCATTGTGTTCAGTGCCGGTCTTTATCATTCAACCACTTTTTACCTTGCCAGTCATCGCCCTCGCCGTAACGATGTGGTTTTCGACCTATTACGCTGCCTTCGATTTCGTAAAAAAACGCAAAAAAGTAATAGATGCCGAGATACCAAGGTTCGCTTTGACGATAGCGCAAAACCTCGAAAATGACCGCGACGTGCTGAAAATCCTTTCTCAGTACAGGCGGGTCGCCGGAAATGAGTTCAAACAGGAACTTGATCAGACCATCGCTGATATGAAGACAGGCAACTATGAGAACGCACTGATACGGTTTGAGGGTCGGATCGGGAGCTCGCTTCTCAGCGATGTGATCAGGGGGCTTATAGGAACTCTTCGCGGGGACGACCAGAGGATGTATTTTAAGATGATTTGTTTCGATATGCGGCAAATCGAACAGAACAACCTGAAAAAGGAAGCCGCAAAGCGCCCGAAGAAAATACAGAAATACTCGATGATGATGCTCATATGCATTATCATAATTTACTTGGTGGTTCTCGTCACAGAAGTCATCGGTTCCATCGGCATTTTCTTCAGTTGACCCCCTGCGGGGATAAAGTATAGATATTCTGATTCAGGGAGGATGCGACTAATGTATTGCAGTGGGTTCCCCTAGCGCCGCTATATGCGGCAGGGATATGTTCATGAAGCGGATCGGTCGGAATGCTGCTGCCCGGTCTTTTTTTATTTAAAACAAAAAATATTTACTGGAGGACTTGTATGTCTGGAATTATAGCTTTTTTACGCGGCAAAGCAGCCTCGCTCACAGAAAGAGCGCGTTTGGCAATATCAAACCAGCGCGGCGATTTTTACATCAGCGACGCTGTGAAAATTATCATCGCGGTGGTGCTAGGCGCCCTTCTATTGGCGGCAATCGTACTCATATTCAACAGCACCGTGATTCCTCGAATCACGCAGGCGATTCAGGACCTGTTCAATTAAATCTGAACGAATAAGGGGGCAGCTTTAGAAAACAGAGCTGTCCCATCTTATTTCTCTACAATAGTGAATCGGGTGATACTGGAGATGAAAGGCATGGGAAAAAAATGTGCAAGCTCTTATCCTTCCTTTGCGCAGCAAAAGGAAACTGGCGAAACTCCATCTACATTGAATGCGAAGGTTGCCACAATGCCAACCGCAATCCATGTAACGGATACTTGTTGGTCCCGGATTCCGATGGTCAACCTGTAGTAATTCCCGCTGGAGCTGTGTATAGCATGACGGGGCTGAGCGCCGACAAGGACGAATGCCGGGCAGTCATTCATAGGCGGGACTTTGAAATGCTGTATGCGCTCTGGTTGGAATGGAACGTCACCACATCAAAAGAATGCGCCCTGCTTCAGATAGCGGGTCAACGCAATTGCAGGCGCGACAGCAAAAGGCACTCATGCTGCTACCAAAAAACACGGACGCCTAATACGTATTAAATCCGCGAATCATGCGTATATGACGTCGTACGGAGGTGATGACTTGAAAAAGAACGTAGTGAAATGCCATTGTGGGGCTCATGCGGCAAGGCGCCCCGCATCGGTCGTCCATGGAGATAAAGCAATCGAGGACTTCCTGTTTGTCTGTTCACGATACCCTGCCTGTGATTCATATGTCGGCGTACATAGAAACTCCAGCAGGCCTCTGGGTACTCTGGCTGGCAAAGAACTCCGCTGCAAACGTATAGAAGCGCACAGAGTTTTCAATCAACTCTGGGAAAGTGGCCTTATGAAGAAATGGCAGGCATATAAATGGATGGAAGCCAAACTCGGCCTGAACAGCCAGCAAGCCCACGTCGCCAGATTCTCGTCTTACATGTGCGACGAACTGATTTCTGTTTGTAAACAAACTTTGGAGAATAACCATATGCGCCTTGCTTCCTGACGGTCGGGCCGGAGAGGATGACGTGAAATGAGAACCAACAAAACGCTTTTTATTTCTTTTAAAAAACATACTCGAAAGCAAGGTGATATCCATGACCGGTATAACAGTTCTTAACGACAATCAGAGGCAGCTTGCCGTCAATCATATCGACATAGTGAAATGGGTAATATATGAACACATCAACGTGAACGAAAACATATTCGGCCTCAGCTATGACGATCTGTATCAAGAAGGGTGCCTATGTCTTTGCCGTGCCGCAGTTACACATAACGGCGAGAGGGCGCAATTCGTCACTTATGCGCAGGTTGTAGTTAAAAACGGGCTTCTTACCTATTGCAAGAAAATGGTCAAAAAACCAAGGAATTTCATAAGCATTGAAGACCTCCCCCTGGATGCCGGCGGTGACATAAGCGACAAAACCAATTATGCTGACGATGGCGTATACGACGCGATCCTTTCAGATGCTGTTGTATTTGGCCTGCTAGAATCGGTCAAGCCCGAATACAATGGAATAGTCCGCCTGGGAATCGAGGCGCTGGAAATGAAGATCAAGGGCTATACGGGCGCTGACATCGCGCGGCTGTGGGGCGTAGAGCAAAACCATGTTGGCGCGTGGATCTCCCGCGCGAAGGACAAACTCCGGAAAAACGAGCGGTTTATGGCGGAACTAAAAGCTGTATGACCTCTGTCGACGCCTTGTTGTAGATGGTCTCCGCAAATCGTATATAGTACCATAAAGAGATTGGGGGCGACATTATGATTTCATTATATACAGCCGTCGGCAGGATCGAGCGCAGGGTAGATGAAAATGGGCAGTACCCGGTTGTCATGGTAAACAACAAAGAACATATTGTTGATATCTCCGAGATGATAGTCTGGACTTGCTGCAACTGGAGGATACTCGATCTACCCGGAGTCGGAAAGCTGTTCAGGCAACTGGCGCGTGACGCCGGAGCAGATGAAAGCGTGGGATTTGAAATATATACTGAACGACTGCTCCGTAGGGGCCTAATTGTCAAAGGCGTTGGCGACGATAGCGCGGGTGCTCTTTACGACCTCCTAAACAGCCTTTACATCATTCCCGTAACGAGCGGCTTATTCGTCAAGATTGCGGCATTCCTTAAATTCACCTTTGTTAATAGGATGCCTCTCAGCAGGGCAAAAATCGTGTTTCGGAGAGAATCCCTCACAGATGAAGAAATGCGGGTGGTCAACCTGGCAAGGCAGACGCAACTTTCCACGGCTGAGCTGATTAAGTGCGTTGAAACCGGCGTCTACGACCTGTCCAGCGAGAGCAAAGTCATGGCAGTTCTATATGACGACGATGTTACGACCTGTGACAACATTGGCAGCTACGCCAAGCTGTTCCACCAGCAGCGGCATGTCCTTGAAACAGTTGCTAACCTCTATCTGCGCAAGCTGATAATTTTTGAAAGGCTATGATGTAAAGGTATGAACTCACTGAAAAGCTGCCCTAAAGTACTGTTTCATAAGATTTTGTTTACTGCGCTTGTAGGCATAGGATGCCTTATCGTCGGCACTGCGTACTACATCTTCTCAAAGGACACCATTACACTAACTCTGAGCGGCTTCGTGTTTGCTTTCAGCATTATACGCAGCGCAGGGCTTTACTATACGACAGCAAAGCAAAAATATGAAATAGTAGAGGGCACCTGCATCGCGGTGTCCTCAAAACCGTTCCGGAAGCATTTCACGGTTAAGATTATGGACGAAACAGGAATCGAAACCTCTCTCCGGCTTGGTAAGCAGGCAAAGATCAGGATTGGGTTTCGATACCGATTTTACTTCAAGCAGGGGCAGCGCCTATCAATTGGCAGCGAATACTTCGACACCGCGTTGTCGTCCGACCACTTTTTAGGGTTCGAGGAACTCGGCGAGTTTGGTAAATCGAACAAAGAACTTAACGCCGAAGGTTTCAAGGAGAATAAAGCATAAATTATCCATATATAGCGTTTTCGTGCTTGACAACCTCAATATACAGTGGTATACTGAGCCATGTAATTGATTTTTGTGCGTAATCCTTTTGGATTTGCAGACCTCGCGGTTTGTATGGCGAGAAAAGCTCGCATTGCACACGTTGTTAAGTTTGTATGCTAGTGCCAGTAGTATAACTGCGCCCTTTTTTGTGGGTCCGGTTGCTTACTGGCACTTTTTATATAGATAATTTAGCCTAAAGGGCAGAAAGGAGAGCTATGTCACAGTCAGTCACCATCGGGCGCGTAATTGCGGACTTTGATCTGAAAACTAGTGCAAATGATAACAGCTATGTCCGGTTTAGCCTTGCTGAAAACATAGGGTACGGCGAATCATCACATACCCAGTTTTTGCAGGTATGGGCATGGGGAGACGACGCAAAGCACTTAATCAAGAGCAAAGTCAAAAAAGGCAGTCTGATATGGATATCCGGTCAGCTAACGCTTGAAGAATTCAAGAAGCAGGACGGTATAACCACAGACAAACGGCTGAAAGTCATCCTCGACAGTTGGGGCTATATCCCCGGCGGCATGCCTAGACGCAGCGCCGGTAATGAATCCACCCCACAGGATGCCACCGAAACCAATACTCCGCATGATGCGCTCCCTGGTGGGGAAATCGACGGAGACAGAGAAACCTTGCCGGAATAGCATCCGGCGCCATTACGAGGGACCACCAACGTTCTTTCAGAGTGATACTGAAAACGTTGCCGGTCCCTCTTTTTTTCGTTTTCACAGAAATAATCATGGAAAGGCGGTAACGCGAATGAAACACAAAAGAGTATTTGGAAAGAGCCTCACGTTTCTGATTGTAGGCGTCCTCGCAGTCACGGCGTTTGTCAGAGTCCCGGAACAGACCTGGTGGCTTGCCGGAGTCTTCGCCATATGGGGTATCTGGACCCTGGGAAGCCTATTGCGGTCAAACAGTTCGCGAATAAAGGCAGCGCTTGATTTAAAACAAGGGGCAAAAACGCCTATTCAGGAGCCATTTGAACCGTGTGGCACTGGTGTCCAAGTTGATGGCGACCCAACAAGCGCCGCGCTGTTGCGACACGTGAATTGTCGGATTTCCGCTTATCTGAAATCAGCATATCCTGACGTTACATGGGAGTGGTTGACGAAGGATCCGGAAAGGCTTGCCGCTGAAGGCGGTACTGGAAGGATCCGGCTGCATGGTATCACCGACTTCAACTACGCAAACGTGATATTCGACCAGATGGCGCGTATTGACTGCGACATGCTGAGGATCGTGCCGTTTACAGAGCTGAAAGAATCCGGTACAGCCGAAACCGTGAGATCCAGGGATGACCTCCCGGTTGACCCGGAGGTATGGTACGGCATCCAAGGCAAAAAAATCCTTGAAGCCTGCATCGCCGATCTAAATTCGCGCGGCCATGCCAATCTGATCATCAAGGAAAATGGCGACATCTGCTCCCGTCAGGCTGACAACGAGACGGTGCGTGACAAATTCAAAAACTTTCCGGGCAAAGGCATATGGCCAGCACTCACCAAGGTCATTGAGAACCAAGGGCTTTCTGCGTCAGTTTCAGACGACTGCATTAAAGTGTCATGGTGACACCGGAAGTAAAAAAGCAGAAAGGAGGAACTTAACACTATGAAGGCTGGAATGACAATTATGGAGATGGCTTCCGAGGTGCGGCGACAAAGCTCCGAAAAGGCAGACTATATCGTGGATACGCGGCGTCTTGAGATGGAGGCGTTCGGAAACGGCATTGTGATGAAAATGCTCAATGACGACAGAGTTGACATGATTGAGCCGCTGGACGTAAGGCAGATAGCGCACAGGCAGATCGGGGCGCGTATAAAAATCCCCGCAACCTATTACGACCGGATGCTTGAGGGCAATCCAGAATTATTGGCGCAAAACGTCAATTCCTGGTTTCAACGCGAACCTGAGCAAAGGATGCTACGGACACTCGACGGGTCGGCGCGTGCATTTCTTGGCAATACCTACCGACTGATCGACAATTTTGAGATACTGCAGGCTGTACTCCCTATTATCGGTGAGATTGAGGACGCACGGTTTGAGAGTTGCCAAGTCACGGAAAGCAAGATGTACATCAAAGTGATTAACCCGCGCCTTGAGTCAGAGGTGAGTGTAGGCGACGTCGTTCAGGCAGGCGTCATGATCACAAATAGCGAAGTCGGGCAAGGATCATTCACTGTCCAGCCGCTGATCCTGCGGCTCGTGTGTATGAACGGCATGGTGGTCAACAGCGCTAAAACCAGAAAAATCCATCGCGGCAGCGCAAACACAGCCGATGAGAACTATCTGATTTACAGCGACAAGACACTTGCTGCAGAGGATCATGCTTTTATGCTCAAAGTACAGGACACTGTCCGGGCGGCGGTAGATGAAGCCAGGTTCAACCGAGTGATCGAGTTGATGCGGGAAGCATCCGGAGCGCGGATGACTACAAGCGATATTCCCGCCGTTGTCAAACTTGCGAGCAAGGATTATGGACTGACCGAAAGTGAAGGGTCCGGCATCCTGAATCAACTGATTGAGGATCGCAACTACACGCTGTATGGTCTTTCTAATGCGGTCACCCGGTACAGCCAGGATGTTAACAGTTACGACAGGGCAACCGAGCTTGAAAGCATCGGGTACGACATTCTTTCAATGGACAGGCAGCAGTGGTCCCGGCTGAACCGGGCGGCCATGCAGGCAGCCGCATAATGATTGCGGCAATACATAACGTAGTTACAATGCCGGAAACGGTAAATAAGAATAATCGAGGAGGGCTACTATATGAGTACCGAAAACACAATGATGGAACTGTGCAACAACTTCCGTTTACCAGATATGGCAAACGGAGCCGAGTTTTCTAACGATGACCTAGCCGACGATATGGACGGCCTGCGCTTTAGCTTTCAGCGCATCAAAATCCCTTCCGGCGGCGCTTTGCAGTTCGAGATACCCAGCGATGACCCGGAAAACCCTGATTACACAAGGACGATAGACGGTGTAATCCTCCACAATCATGCTGCCTGCGCCTACTGGCCTGAAGGCAGTGAGGACGATGAGGACGCTACGCCACTTTGCTCGTCGGTCGACGGCAAGATCGGCATAGGCGAACCCGGCGGAGACTGCGTGACCTGCGCGCTCAACAGATTCGGCAGCGGCATGAACGGTAAAGGAAAAGCGTGCAAGAATACGCGCATCCTTTATCTGCTGCGCGATGGGGAGTTCATGCCCATCCAAATCACATTGCCGCCTACCAGTATCAGGCCGTTCAGCGACTTCTACAATGTGGCATTCGCCGCCCGTCGTCGCGGAGCTTGCGGAAGCATCGTTTCAATAGGATTGAAAAGGGTCGACAACGGCAACACTTACAGCGTCGCCACTTTCAAAAAGGTACTAGACTTTACGGGCGAACGGCTTGCACAGGCTAAAGCTTATTCCGAAGGGTTTAAGGCGCAAATCAAGGGCATAAACCAGCAAAGAGCAGCAGACGCCGCAGCCCGTAGTGACGACTTATACGGCGATTATGAAAACGGCGATGGTCTTTGCGGTGACGGCAACAGCTTTTCTATCTCATCCCCGGGCGCAAGTATCGATGGGGACAAAGAGGCATTGCCAGCTTGAGAAAGGTTATTGTCACGCGTTGAAACCGAGTGACACAGGATATCAAAGGGATGCTGCCGGACTTTAGTCCGGTGGTATCCCCATTTTTTTATTAGGAGGATCGAAAATGGTTGAAGCAGAACTTACACCGGAGCAACAGAGTTTCGCTACAGAAAATCACGGTCTGGTTTACGCCTTTCTGAATGAAAGAAAGCTTCAGGAAGATGATTATTACGATATTGTAGTTTTCGGATACCTGAATGCGGTCAGGGAGTATCTGACCAATATCATTGTAAGGCAAAAATATGAATTCAGCACCATTGCTTACAGGAAAATGAACGATACGCTCTATAGGCACAATGAGTATTCGAATCGGCAGAAGCGAAAGGCATTTACGATCAGCCTTGATTCTATCGTATTCGGCGACAGTGAAGCCATTCCCTTTCAAGAAGCACTGTCCATCCCTGATTCAACGGCACTGGAATTTGAGACAGAGCTCTTGATGCTTGAACTCGCTTCCAGAGTTTCAAAGCGTGAGATGGCCGTTATCCGCATGAAAACGAACGGATATGGGGCCAAAGAAATCGCTAAAGCGCAGCAAATACCGATTAAGGGCGTCAACGAAATGCTGGCAGGCTTGCGGGAAACCGTTCTTGCCGTGTGCTATGGATGAACCGGGTTCAAAAGTCATAAGTCAAAACGAAACGCAAAGGAGAAATTGAATATGGCAAACATAGCCTACGAGGTACTGGAGAAATTTGGGGTTCTTTCCGAATCGTCAACTGGTTGGACTAAGGAACTGAGGCTAATGAATTGGAACAACCGTGGCCCTCGTTACGATTTGCGGGAATGGTCGCCGGGAGACAAAAAAGCCAGCCGGGGGATCACCCTGTCTCTACGCGAGATGAGGGCTCTCCAAGAATTATTAATGGAAACGGAGCTACCCGACCTCAATGGCGATGAAGCCGGGAGCGAAAGTGACGATGGCTCAGGCACACTATAACAATACTTAACAGGGGAGGCAGATATGCTGAATCAAGAAAAGAAAACAGTTTTTCTTAGCGGCTCCGTGCAATTGCCCTTAAAAGTCGGGACACGGGCGCTTATATTGAACACAGGCGGGCCAATATGGACATCCACAGTAGTTGCGATACAACAAATATCAGAAGACTTGATCGTTTTCGAGACGCGCAACTCCACATATTGCGTCGCTCCCAAACAATCGCCGGCGCCTGCAGCAGTTTACATGCAGGCAGCCTTGTGCGCTTGAGACCTTTCGAAGCCGCAGGTTGGGATATCCCCTCCTGCGGCTTTATTTATAATTATCAACAACAAGGAGGTGTTCAGAATGGACATCCTATCAAAATTGGAAAACATAGAATTCCAGATCACTGACAGGTTTCCGCTAGAAGATATGGAGCATTGCAGACGTGAGGAACTTGTCTATCAGGAAGTCTATCATATTTGCAGCGAGGTGGCGTTCATATCGGAAGCGGCAAACGTGAAACTAAAGGATTTTACACATTGTCCTTACGTCCAAACCTTAGATGACAATATGGACAAGGTCTACGCTTGCAGTGAAAGGTTCATAGGCGAAGTCTGCGGTTACTTCAGGAAAAAATACGCGATTACAATTGACGCACCGATCTGGAAAACAAGTCAAGAGGAAAGTGGGCGAAAGCATAAAAGGGAAAGATATGATGTAGTTCCGCTGCAATACATACTTGACAGCGTTTATGACCAGATGGGCGGAATGTCCTTTGAAGAAAAAGCTTTCGTCGAATTACTGGAAGACGCGAAGGGATCTGTGACGGCATATAATGGGGATTCGAAATATGTTATACGCAACTCAAAGTTGGTTATTGATGAGTTCTATTGGTCACACAAGGATTCCATCTGGGAAAGATACATGGCTAATGTCGATTCATCGCACCGCTCCTTTTTCAAGGCCCTAACTCATTTTGAATACGGTTATTATGACGTATCCCAGAAATACGGGCTTCTTTGCGGCTACCGGATCGATGAAAAAGAGGGGAGCTATGACAAACACGTTATATCATCGACCATCGTCCATACCATCAAGGTTTTCAAAAACGGCAAGATAGAGGTTGAGTTCAAAGATTACGGCACGGCTGTAAAATTCATGGAAACTTACTTTCCTGGCATCCCGCAACAAGAAGCAGAGCGAGGGGGGACGAAATGAAGTATACACCATCGGCTCAATCAGTACCGCAGGGCAAGCGGGCGGAAACCAACGACAAATTGTTGTTTCTGGTCGAATATGGCAAGCTGGAGCAATATGGAATAACCAACAATGATGTTTTCAACCTATACACCGGTGACGGCGGGCTGCATGGCTTGAAGTATGGAGATTACGATGATTACTATTCATATAGCGAGGTAAAAAAGGAAATCGACAATGGGCAATATCTTACGCCGCCTGTAGTCGCAGATTTTCTAATGCAGTGCCTGAAACCGGGCAAAGAGGACGTTATCATGGACATGACAGGCGGAACTGGCGTATTTGCAAACAGTGTGCCGGTCGAGTGCAATTTCTATATGAACGAAGTCGATATCAAAGCCGTCAGGATAGCACGATGCCTGTACCCCGGAGCAAACATCACCCACGGCGATATACGCGAATATGGGCCAAGAATCAAAGCGGATATCATTGTCGGAAACCCGCCTTATAATCTGAAATGGGATCAATCCGGCAATGAGGTGCAGTCGCAGTATTACTACTGCCTGAAAGCGTACAAGCATTTAAGCCCCGGAGGGATCCTTGCCTTGATAATGCCAGGCCAGTTCTTGATTGACGAGTTCTCTGAGGGTGCGAAAATCAAGGAAATCGAGGAAAGGTTCAGCATCTTATGCCAGTTTGACCTACCCGAAACCATTTTTGCCGCGAGCGGCGTCAAGTCGTTCAAAACGAAAGTCATGCTGTTTTACGCAAACAGCAAGCACTTAGACCGTATACCGTTCAATAATACTAAGATTGCTGTGAACGTCAGCGAAGAGGACGCATTTTATGTTTATGACACCTTTCTGGCAGGGCATATTGAAAGGAAGAATAGCGTCAAGGCAAAGCTGTTCTATGAATCTCTGGACGGGGATCGGCGGTGGCATACAGAAAAGTTCCTGTACAAAATCAGGACATATCTGTATCACATAAAATCCAATCCCAAAACGGAGAAACTGTATGCGTCGTGCCTTCAGTACATAGATGAATACAAATACCAAAAACAGCCAAGCGGAATGCCTTACGCTGAGTGGGCCAGAATCAAAATCGAGCCGGAAGACGTGATCCGGTTTCTGAAAAACGCCTTGCGGAGCCAAAGCTGCCCTCCTGAACGGGATGTGATCGAACTCGTCAAATCGGGTACCCTCGTCCGCTTGAAGGCTCGCAGCGAAAAAACCAAGAAACAGTTGGAGCGGTCGAGGCACATCAAATCAATGTCGCTCCATGAAATGGTACTACAGAACGAATACCCGTTTTTTGACGCCCGGTTGAAAAAACTCTTGAATAAAAAGAGGCGGGCTTACGAAAACCAGACGACCCCATATGACATCGTCGCCCCGGATGCAGGCATTCTTGCGTTTCTTGCTGATTTCGTGATCTATGACAGCCTGAACGAATGCGAAATCAGATTAAACGAACGCCAGCTTGTGGATACAGCGAGGATACTGACCAAACCATACGGCATCATCCAATGGGAACAAGGTTCGGGAAAAACCATATCCGCGCTTGCACAACATTTCTATAGGATCAAGCACAATAATATATTCTGTAGCTTTGTGGTATCGACTGCCATCAGCATCCACAACAACTGGGATGTGGTTTTGCCATTCTACGGCGTTGACTATATGGTTATCAGAACATGGGAAGATGTGGCAAAAATCAATCATGGCCAGTTGGTGCTAATCACATTGGACATGCTCATTAGGCTGCAGCGGCACGTAAAAAGGTTTGTAAAATCACACTGTCAGAAGCTATTCCTTCTATTTGACGAATCTGACGCAATAACCAACCTTGAAAGCAAAAGGTCAAAGGCCGTCAAGAACTGTTTCCGCAAGTTGAAATACAAGGCCCTGTTAACCGGAACGCTCACACGCAACAATATCAATGAGTTTTTTTCCGAATATGAATTGTTGTACAACAACAGCATCAATATGCTGTGCCTGTGCGACCATATTTATGTAAGGGAAAAGAATCAGGACGATTTGCACCAAGAGCACAATGAAATGTGCGGGCATCCCTTCCCTGCCTACAGGGCAGGATTCAGGTTGTTTCAGAGTTGTTTCCTGCCAGAGAAGATCACAGTATTCGGTGTTGGGCAGAACACCCAGGATATATATAACGCGGAACATCTTGATGAAATATTGGGGTATACCGTAATCACAAGGACATTTGAGGAAATCACAGGCAAAAAAATCTATCTGATTCATCAGGTCATGTGTCGGCAGTGCGAACCGGAAAAAGCATTGTACAAAAAAGCAGCGGAGGAATTTTACAAATTAGAATACCTGTTCCGTCTGAACCCTGCATCCAGAAAAGCGGCTGTGCTCCGGCTAATCAATCAGCTTCTGACACTTTTGAGAATCTGCGCAGCCCCTCAGACTTTCGATGAATACGAATCATTTGAGTCGCCTGCAAAGTTCGTCAAGGTCATGGAGTTGCTGCAAGAACACAAAGAGCAGCGGATAGCCATTGGCGTCCGGCACATCCCCGTCATGAGCGCCTATGAAACGGTTATCCGCGAACAGTTCCCGGACAGGCCGTTGTTTGTCGTGTCGGGTCAGTCCACTTCGCTGAAGCAGCGCAGGGAGGTCGTCAAGCAGATGGAGCTAACATCAAACGGTATTCTGTTGAGCACTCAGCAGTCGCTATCCTGTGCTGTGAATTTCGACTGCATAGATACCTGCCTGATTCCGGAACTATTCTGGAACAATGCGGCGATGTCGCAGTATTACTTCCGTTTCATACGGTACACCAGCACACGCTTCAAAAATGTGTACTTCCTAACCAATTCGCACACCATAGAATCCAATCTCCTGAAGATGGTGATGGTCAAGGAAAAGCTGAACCTGTACATGAAGAGCCAGCACTTGGACGACAGCGAGGTGGAGGAAAAGTTCGGCATAGACTTCGACCTGCTGAGTATGCTGTCCCGAAAAGAATACGACGAGGACGGTCATGTAACAGTAAGATGGGGCGAGCAGAACATAGCTTAAACTATAACCGCTATAGAGCAGGGGAGGCGTCCGCGATAGGCGCCTCCCCGCTTTTATGTGTACTTGGCATGGGCTGATGACTTTGCGGAAAAAGTACGCTAAAGGCTTGGCAGCAGGAACTGTCACGATGCTTCTGAGATTGATGGGTTATCCTCAATTGCCAAGTAAAACCAACCATTCTCTAATTGGGAAAAATGCCTCCTGAAATGATAATTTGGACCATCGTGAGCAGTAATTATTACATCAATAAACCCATCATCATTCAGGTCATTTACCAGTATTTCTTGAATTTGCGAGCCGTTCGGGAAATTGGTTTCAAAATAATAGATAACGTTGCCATTAAAGTCAGTAAGATATACAGAAGGAAAAGGCCTGCTTCCCCTATGCTCCCCAGCGATGAAACGCACATCACCCCACAAGTTGAGATTAGTTTCATAAGAAAGCTCTTCTAAAACGACGAAGCCGTCAAAATCAGCAACTGTAAGCGGTCGATAAGTAAAGCGTCCGTTATTAATTCTTGGGCTGTGATTACCTCGATTCGTGTATTCAATATTCGCTTCAATGATATCACGTTCCTTGAATGCCAAAGCGATATTGCCTTTCCATGTTGAATCGCCAAAGTCGCCTTCTGCGGAATTGCCATTCAGTGAAACGGTCATATTGCTTTGAATGTGTACATGACTATTGGCGCTACGAAAAACAGGCGGAAATGCTGGGTCATGGACACTAAAATACCCATAAACCACACCTTCGTCATTTCTGTCAAGTCGAAAACTCGATAGGTTTTGACCGCCAATCTCCCAATCATCATTTATCCATATCTTTCTTAGAAACCCATTAAAGTCAAAGTGTTGAGTTGTATCTTCCGTAGTCTCGGCAATATATTCGGGGATTTCAACACTATCGGAAAAACGGTTATCAATAATGTTTAATGAATTTCCGCAGCCGAATGCAAACAGCACAAAAACAAGCATAGTTATTTTTTGTATGTGTTTTCGCATCCGGCATGTTCCTCCATTCCCCTATTGCTGTGCGAGAAAACCGTGCCATCGATTGGCATTGTCGATTCTCTCCTGAAGCCTTTGCCTGCCTTGAGGGGACTGATGATCCGCTGACCTTAAATATATTGCATTGAATATAAGTGTCAAATCTCTGACGCTATGTGTTGTGGATGATGCAAATTCCTGATGCGTCATTCCTGCTAGCGCACCATCCGGCGGAGGAAAGAAGTCAATTGCGCTTCTCCATGTATCCCCTTGAAACCATTCCCCTCTGCCGGGTCTAATTGAGTCAACAAAGTACTCCAACTGCAAGTCCATTAATTCCTTTGGATTGTTTATTGCTAAGTCATTTGCCCACTCTGCAGTTCTGCCACTCAGAAATTTGTTGCCTGATGGAGTCCATTGAAGCAAGCCATAGCCGCTTACGCCCCCACTTGTAACATTGACGTTTTCCCATGCTCCCGGATTCAAAATACTTTCTTTTTGCATATTTCCAAGTACCGCTGCTATTGCATTGTTTGTCCAGCCTCTCCCTGATAGAAAAGTGTACACATATAATGCGTTTGCCTCCAGTTTATCCTGGGTCATGAAATTAATTGATGCTACGGCATTTCCCAAAGTTGCATAAACAATAGTATCCGTTACGGAGGCGCTTGTGCCATTCTCTTTTTCCGTTCCCCTAAGCGTAACAACAGCAGTCCTGCGCTGTTGCTCCCACGCAAGGTCAAAGCCAAGCGCCGCACCTAGGCCGCTATGGACATCACGAACAAGTACATTTTCCAATATGAAGCCAGCTTCCCTGACTCTGGCAACCCCTATACTCCTGCCGCCCACGGGAACCACATATCTGCCAGCCTCTCTTCGGACGTCTTCCCTCCGGATCCCCAAGCCTTCAAAGAAGGAAACGGGATCAATGACATAACTGCTTCCGCCAACCAAATACGCGGAGTACAGAGGATAAGCCAACGGAAGGACTCCCCGCACTCCAGGGTTATACGAATACATCCTCTGATCCGTTCCGCGTATCTCTACATCAGCAAGATGCCGTGTATAGTACATTTCGCTTCCAATGGTCACATCGCCACGCACAGACGGAAAGAGCCTTCGCGGCCTCGTTATCGGCTCAACCTTTTCCCATCTATACCCCATGTTAAGCATTAGCTCATAAGAAAGTGTAGTTCCATCGCTATCGTTGACAGTCCAAATCGTGCTATCTCCTGTGAAGGTCATTTTCGATCTGAAATCTTCCGAGCGTTGCCCCGTTCGGCTGACAGTGCTGAATACAGCCTCGCTATTGTCAGGGAATGCTGGCCCCGCTGCCGCTACCATGGCAACATTGCTCGCAGAGGCAACCTTGACACTGGGTGGCACTGGATTCAGCTCGCGAACTGCCAGCGAAAACGTGCCGGCACCGGATTGGTCGGTGAACCTTTCGGAGTAGCTCAGCACAAAGCCTTTGTTGAACTCATACTGCCCGGCCGCCTGGCCCGCCGCCACAACGGAAGCTGAAATCTTCTGATACGCTCCAGGATGGGTCGCCGGGACCAGCGCCCATTTAATCGCGTTTATCGTTTCGTCTTTCGGGTCAGCACCTAAGTCTGCGCTGATTTTGCCTGTGACCGAGATAGTCCGAAGTTCATCATGCCACAGGTCGAAAGGGTCAATATTGGTTGTTCTTGAGAATCTGAGCGTCTCTACCGTTTCCCCAGCAACATTGAAGGCGTTTGCCCCCTCCGCTTTTACGGTGATATCCATCTCCAACGCTCCCTGCATCTTCTACGTCCAGAAACATTATATCATGCTCAGACCGATATTACGAACGATTGAGACAAAATTGATACGAAATTAACAATACCTCAACAAACATCTCTGCATATAGCGTGATAATGCTTGACAACTCCCATATATAGTGTTATACTTAGCCATGTAATTGATTTTTGTGCGTGTTCCGTTGGGACTATAGGCCGTTTGGCTTATATAGCGGATGAAGATTTCCGCATTGCACACGTTGTTAAGTTTGTATGCAAGTGTCAGTAGCATAGTTGCGCCCATTTGAGGTCGGCTGCACACTGGCGCTTTTTTTGTTTTTTTGGGGACTTCCCCTCTTTAGCGAGTATGACCACAGTTCATGATTTCATTACCATGAACAAAAGACCGGACTCCCGGTTGTGCGTCGTTCTCGCTTTTTTATTGCCTTAGAGCCAATTGGCTGAAGGATAAACTGAAAGAAAAGGTGGGATCAGAATGAAAGCGAATAATAAAAGCGGCGTTCCGTACCGCCCAAGGTCACGGTCTGCCAAAAGCAAACGAAAGAAAGGAGAAAAAATATGCCGGCTCTGCAAACGGGTCATTCACCCATTGTCATCGTAGACACCACCGGCCTCAGCAGGGAGACGTGGCTGGAATATCGGCGTACAGGAATTGGCGGCAGCGACGCCTCGGCAGTATTGGGTGTATCCCCCTTTACTACAGCTCGGGATCTCTATTACGACAAGCTGAACATAGTTGCAGCAATAGACGACGACGACAACTGGGTTCAAAAAGAAATCGGGCATCTGCTTGAAGACCTTGTAGCGGAGATATTCCACAGAAAAACGGGATACAGCATCTTCCAAATGAAGAGGATGTTCCGTCATCCGATCCATCGCTTTATGATTGCCGACATCGATTATTTTGTGGAAATGCCTGACGGCACAATAGCACTCCTTGAAATCAAGACCACGAATTATAACAACAGGGATAGCTGGTGGAACGGGAATGACGAGATTGTCCCGCTAAACTACGAGCTCCAGGGACGGCATTACATGTCTGTAATGGACGTCAACCGCATCTATTATTGCTGCCTCTACGGAAACAACGATAGCGAGGTCATAATCCGAAACATAGACCGCGACTTGGAATATGAGTCGGAAATGATCGCGCTTGAGGAACACTTCTGGGCAAACCATGTAGAAGCTAAGGTGCCGCCCCCCTACACTGAAAACGGCAATCTGATTATGGAGAGCGTACGTCGGCATCACGGCGCCGCTGATCCGAACGCTCCGGAAATCCTGTTGAGCGAAAATTACGCAGTAAATATAATGCGCTACCTTGAATTGCAGGACTTAAAGCGGGAACTGGGTAACAGGACTCAAGCTGTTGAACATCAAATGAACAGGATAAAAGGCTTGATTGTAGATGAAATGGGTCAAAGCTGCCTGGCTTCCTGCGAGGTCAGCGGGACGCCTTATCTCATCTCATACAACCCGGTAATGAGGACTGGCATAGACAAGGACAGCCTTCAAAGGCTCAAAGAACGCTACCCGGACGTTTACGATGAATTCGTCACAATAACAGAAAGCCGTAGATTCTATCTGAAAGAGAAAGCGAGGAACGCAGCTTGAAAAAAGCACACATATGTTCTCCCCTGTACGCGCAAACAGGCGAAACGAAAAAACGGAGGGGATTGATTTGAGTGGCATATAAAGGCACATACGACCGGACAATCTACAATGACCCGGTCAGCGGATACTGCGTAATCAGTGTAAAATCCTCTGATGCCAGTGTCCCCCAGCAGGCAAGAAGCGCTTACAAGCACAGGGATCGCCTCATTCGGTTCACAGCGACTGGCTACAAACTCCCACTGACAAATGCGGTTGAAATCTCGCTTGATGGCGATTGGGTCGAATCGCAATATGGCACCCAACTCGCTGTCAGCAAATGGGAGGAAATCATCCCGCGCACGCTTGAAGGCGTCAGGGGCTACCTAGCCTCCGGCCTTATCAGCGGCGTCGGTGAAAAAACAGCCAATGACATCGTAGACAAATTCGGCGTTAGCGCCCTCGACATTCTTGAGCGAAACCCCGAAAGGCTGCTTGAGGTCAAAGGCATTACCGAGAAAAAACTGGAAAAAATCAAAGAGTCCTATACACAAAGCCGGGCTATCCGCGACCTGATGACCTGGCTGGCCCCGTTTAAAATCACGCCAAACACAGCAAGAAAGATTCATCAGGAATTCGGTGCCCACAGCGTAACAATCATACGGAAAAATCCCTATGAGCTGTGCCGCATAACGGGCTTCGGGTTCATAAAAGTTGATGATATAGCGCGGAAAACTGGTTGCCCGCCTAACGATCCTACCAGGATCCGGGGCGCACTGTTCTACATCCTCGATGATAACCGCAGCAGCGGCGGGCATCTATATCTCGGCACAGACGATTTGTGCAAAGAAGCTCTCGCCCTGCTTAACGAGAAGCTTCCCGAATCCAAAACCCGCCTTAATGAGCGGGAGGTGTCGGATGAGCTCTACAGCGTCATATTGAGCGGCGGGTTGACTGCTGACAGCGACGCAATATATCTGCCACGCTGCTTCGAGGCGGAGGATTTTGTCGCCAAGCGCGTTGCGGAGATGCTTATGGAAAAAAGCCAAACTGTTAGTATAGCGGCCGAACTTGCAAACATAAAAAGGGAGTCCGGTATCTTATTGTCCAGAAAACAGGAGGATGCGGTAAATATGGCCTTCCGGCATAACTTGTCCATTATCACAGGTTCGCCCGGAACCGGAAAGACCACAGTTTTGAAAGCTGTGATAAAGCTGTTCGGGCGGCTGAGAAACGGAAGAATCCTTCTTACAGCACCAACAGGCAGAGCAAGCCGCAGGATGGCTGAGAGTACCGGCTACCAGAACGCGAAAACGCTCCACAGCGCCCTCGGCCTTATTACAAGCGACGATGAAAAAAGCCATTTGAATAAAACAGAGTCCATCGATGCCGACCTCGTAATAATAGATGAGTTTTCAATGGTGGATATGTGGCTGGCGTCAGAACTGTTCTCAAGGCTGAAACAAGGCACGAAAGTATTGATGGTGGGCGACGCCGACCAGCTCCCTAGCGTGGGGGCCGGTAATGTGTTCAGGGAATTTATCTTCTGCGGACTGATCCCCGTAACCGTACTGGATGAAGTATTCCGGCAGTCGAAAGACAGCCTGATTGCACACAACGCCAAATTCATCAATGAAAGCAAGACGCGGCTTTTTTACGGAAACGACTTTGTTTTCATCGAATGCGACACACCTAAGCAGGCGTCATTGAAGATCCAAGAAGTATATCTCGATACGGTTGCAAAAGAAGGTGTCGAAAACGTCCAAATCCTTTCACCGTACAGGGAGGACGGCGATGCCTCCGCCGGGAAACTCAACGAGGTCATCCGCGAACTTGTGAACCCGGCATCCCCGGATACGCCGGCAATGAAAGCGGGACTTAGGGTTTTTCGTGTGAATGACCGAGTGATGCAAACAAAAAACAAGGGTGGCGTATCAAACGGCGACGTCGGCTTCGTGCGTTCAATCGGTTTGAACAGCGACAAGGAGCAGGTCATGACGATAGAGTTTTCGGACTCGCGTTTCGTAGATTATGCACCCACCGAATTTGGCATAATCGAACTCGCTTATGCTATGACAATACATAAGGCAATGGGTTCAGAATATGAAACCGTAATCATCCCGGTATTGTCGGCGCATATGGTGCTGCTCTACAGGAATCTGATTTACACAGCAATAACAAGGGCAAAACGCCGTGTGTTCCTTGTGGGACAAAAAAGCTCGCTGATGATAGCGATACACAGGAACAAGACAAGCAAACGGAACACCATGCTCGGACAACGTATAGAGCGATATTACCATGCACATTCCGACGGGATCTCTGCAATGTCGGAGCCTTTCAGGCGCACAGGTTAAGTATTTTTGCCACAACGCAAAGATTTACACCTGTGTTTTATGTTTATTAGGCAGGTGATGATTATGAAGAAAGGGTGATACAAATGGCAGGCTGCAAAATATGCGGCAAGGAAGTCTTTGGGTATGGTGGCAACATCAGAATGCCTTTATGCAAAGAACACTATGTTAAGACGCTTCAACTAGCTTGTTACTTCTATAATCGCGACGAATGCCCTTATGAAGGGACAGAAGCAGAATGGGAAGCAGTTGCAGAAATCGCAACAAGCGGCATTACAGTATTCGATTTATGTTAGGAGGAATAATTTCAATGAACACAACAGCTAAATCCATATTCGAGACTCAGGTGGCTGTGTCAGGGCTAAATAAGGTCGCAGGGTTCGACCCTCGGAAATTCATGAGGAAGACTATCTCGGAGCTTACGAAACAAGAGATCATATACCTTGACCTCAAATACAAGAAGCTTTGGTTCAGGCTCGCTTATCCGAAAGGGCGTATCAAAAAGACTGCCCTGAAAATTACCGAGCAAATCGCTATCATCGAGGCTAAGGTATACTTTGACAAGGATGACGCCGAACCTGTTGCCAGCTTTATCGCTCAGCGAAACGCGGACGGCAAGCTTGGCTCCTTGTACATCGAAGCGGCGCAATACGCAGCAGAGAACCAAGCTCTTAACGACGCCGGCTTCGGGTTGCAGTTCTGCGACATCAGCCAAGGCAACGATGCAGAACAGCTCGACTCCGGGGTGCCTGTCAGCATTGCGGCAGCCAAGGACGCTGCCGTGCCGACGACAGATGAAACGCAGATAACCCAATCTGTCGTTGAGGCCCCTTCAGTACAGGCGCACGAAACCGGGAAAGCAGTAAAAAATGCAATCGCCACAGAGCAAGCATCAGCAATCATGGATGCGGTGACAGATAGTGTAGCAGAGGAAACACAGACGCAAGAAGAAATTCAGGCGCAGCCGGCCGACGAAAAAGTGCCCTCTGAGCAGCAGGCCGAAGTCATAATGGCAGCGACGGCTGTAGCCGGGGACGAAAAGGAATCGCAGCCTAACAACGAAACCCCAGCACAGCCAATCGAATCGTACAGCGCAGTAACGGATTACACCGCCAACATGGCTGTTGATGAGATACTTGCGTTGATGACGCCGGAGCACGCTGCGGCTGTGGTCGTTGACACAGGCACCTGCAAAGATTGGACGCTGGCAAAGGTCGCAGCAGAAAGACCGGCAAGCCTCAAATGGTATCTCAACGGCTATACCGGCGCCAACAATATTCTGAGAGCTGGCGCAAAGCTGCTTCTTGACGGGCTACTTGAGAAAAAAGCAGCCTGAGCCTTCCGCTTGGCGCAACTGGATAATTAGCGGAGGAGGTGATGACATTGGGAGAATTCCCGTTTGGCATCATTGAAGTGGCGTCGCTACTAAACCTGCGAATCAGACGCCGGCAGCCGAATAGCGTTTATACAGATTGCCCTTTCTGTGGCGACAGGCGGGGAAAAATGAATATCAACATTCTAAAGAACGTGTTCCGTTGCAACTATTGCGACGAAAGCGGCGGGATGGTCGCGCTGTACGCAAAAGCGCACGGCATCAATAATTCTGTCGCATACCGTGAAATCTGCGATGCGATGCCGGGTTGCCCAACGGAACCTGTTGTGTCACAGATTGGCCATACGGGAAATCTTCCGCTGGGCAATGAGGTGAAAGGAGAGCAGCAGTCTCTTTTTGAAAACTCCAACCTCGCGGATATCGAAGAAATCCATAAAACCATGACCCAGTTGCTTGGTGTGCTTTTTCTTTCGGATACTCATCGCAGCAACCTGCGAAACAGGGGTTTGACAGACGAGCAGATCAACTGGCTCGGCTACAAAAGTACGCCGCCGTTTTACTACTGCCGCCCTATTACAGCGCAGCTTATGCGTCAGGGCTGTAGGGTGCATGGAGTGCCGGGATTCTATATTGGCGACGACGGCAACTGGACGGTGAAGTTTTCCGCAAAGACCGCAGGGATGCTTATTCCGGTAAAAGGTATTGACGGATTGATCCGAGGCGCGCAAATACGCTTGGATGTTCCAATCAAGGACAAAAATGATGACACAGACAAAGATGGCACAAAATACCTTTGGCTTTCGTCTTCAAACAAGCATATGGGCGTGACCTCGGGCAGCCCGGTTCACTTCGTCGGCGACCCTTTTGCACGGGCAGTCTATGTCACCGAAGGAAGTCTAAAGGCTGATGTTGCACATTGTTTGATGAACCGCTCTTTTGCGGCAATCGCAGGCGCCAATAACCTCAGTCAGCTTGACCCGGTCTTTTCGATGCTGGCGCATTATGGCACTAAGCTGATCGTGGAAGCGCATGATATGGACAAGTTCTGCAATAAAGCGGTAGAGTCCGGTGCCTTGAAGATCCACGCCATGGCGCGTAAATATGGGATCGAACCGAGGCAGTTGACATGGAATCCGGCATACAAGGGTATTGATGACTGGCAACTATCTTTGAGAAATAAACCGAAGGAGGAAAGCTTTAACGAGTAAATTATAATTGTTCATAAACAAACACAGAATCTAAGAATGGCCGGCGCGGGAAAACCTGCGCCGGCACTAATTTGTAAAGGAGATCAGAATAATGGGAGTATTCTCTGATATTGACGTGGAACAAAGGGGTCAAGGCGGAATCGCGCCTTTTTCTCTAGACAATGGCACGAATGGATCGTCCGCCCCGTCGGCGTTTGACGATGAAGCCCGGCAACAGGCAGAAGCGGACACCGCAGCAGCCGCGCTCACCATGCTCAACGGATGCACGGACGAGAGCGATGGAGATGACGGTGACACAACAGAGCCGGATAAAGAACCGGAGCACGCCGCGGATCAGAAAAAAGCGGAGCACGAAGCTGCTGAAACCAAGCGAAAAGCCGAATGGGAAGCGAAACGGGCAGCTAAAAAAGCTAAAATCGCGAAAGCATTGGATGAACTGCTATCCATGTCCGATGACGACGTAATGGGCGAATCTGTCAAAAGAACCGGTGCAGACCTCGAACGCCTGACCCGGCGCAACATGAAGATGTGCGTCACCGAGCATATCCAGACATTATGCTTGGATGACCCTGTATTCGCGCGCCTGGTGTGCCATCCGCGAAAGAACATGATCAACTGCTTCAAGTATATCAATAAAAAAGCGGAAGAATATGTAAAACAGGAATTGGAGGCGCTCGGCGAAAAGGCTATGGGGACTGTCGCCGAAGACATCCCCGACGACCTCTGTTATAAGTGGGCAGAGGACTATTTTAGAGACCCTGACGCAGAGATTGATCAGGATAAGGATGATAAGTTTGTGCCTAAGACGTATTATGGCGGATCTTCTTCCTCAAAAACTAAGAAAAAAGAACCTGCAAAGAAAAAGGAGGCAGAAAAACCAAAACCATCTGCTCCCGAAAAGAGCGCTGACGTCGACCAAATGGATCTCTTTGGCGGGGCTGTCGGAGGGGCTGCATGATGCTAATAAACAAAAAAGAATGCCGCAAGTATGCTGATCCGGGGCTGAGGTTCAGCCCCGGCAGCGGATTGCTTATCCTTGAAAAGATGACACACATAGTCCGCGCATCAGTAAAGAACATAGCAAGACGGCGCACGCTCGTTCTGTACTTCTACGACCGCGAAAAAGCGGCGTCTGGGTATAATTCGCCGGAATACACGTTGTTTCAGCGCAGGGACGACTATATAACCCTGCATAGAACAGAAGATGGCACAGAAAAATGGCGGGTGGCGAGCCTCGAAAATCTGGGAAGCCGATATTCCAACATAACCAATACGTGCGCATTTTACCGGCAGCGTGACGAGCAGATAGCCACACGGTTTTGTAATGTCCCGGAAAAGGACGGGTTTGAAGCTCTGAACACATTGCAGACTGCCATTAAGTGTTTCCGCCTGACAAAGCGGGTATTAGCGCAGGAAAAAAGAGTCATCGAACGTATGAATGCAATCCCCTCAGTTCCGCGCGGGTTGAAAGGATGGATCCATAACGAAGTGCTGCCGCATTACATTTTCTATGATTATGTTAGGGGCGGGAAAGCTATGAAAGCCTATTGCACCGCCTGCCGCAAGGACATCATGGTCGGCGGCGCTAAGTATAACGCCTACGGGAAATGTCCACAATGCAAAAAAGCTGTGACTTTCAAAGCAAGCGGCAGGGCAAAACGTGTCTGGGACAGGGCAACCGTCCAGATGCTGCAAAAAGCTGGCGACAACGAACTGGTCCTGCGCATTTTTAAGATATGCAACGGTCTGCGGGATTGGAGGCAGCCTACTTTATCTATCTGGGAAAACGCAAGATGCTTCATCCGGCAGGACGGATCAAAGAAAATGGCTTGCGAAGCTTACTATTACTCTTATAACAAGGGTACGCTTACAAATTGGGTAAAAGGCGTACGCCCAAGATTTACAAACTATCAGTACCATTTTGAGGGCGACACCTGTGGCCATTTGTATTGCGGAAACCTTGGAGCCGTGTTAATGGACACCCCGTGGCAATACAGTCAGCTTGGGCGTTTTCACCAAATCGACCGTGAGCCGCTGGAAGTGCTGCCTTACCTGAAAACGTACCATAAATACCCTGCCATTGAGTATCTGGTAAAGCTCGGTTTGACCAAACTTGCGGCGCAAATAATCTATGAACACAACGGCGCGAAAGTAATAAACGAGCACGGAAAGGATCTTCGGGAAACACTCAGCGTTGAGCCGGAAGACCTCCCTGTTCTCCAGAAAACCAATGCAAACGTACGGCAACTGGAGTTGTGCCAAGGACTCAGGCGGCATGGCTTTCGTGTGGATGAGACGCTAATCAACTGGTATCAGGAACGTGGGATACTCACAACAGAGGATGTGCTGATCCCTCTGAAGTTCACTACGTCGTTAAAGCTAATGCGATATGTTGACGAGCAGCAAGATCAGCTTGATGGCGAGAACTCTGTGCACGGTTCTCGACGCTACGACAGGCAGGGCAGGGTTCTGTCTGAGTACAAGGATTATCTGGAAATGGGCACGAAGCTTGAATACGATTTCTCCGACAGTTTTGTTCTGTTCCCTAGAAACCTGCGGGAAGCCCACGACCAGGCAAGCGCACTTTACGATTCGAGGAAAAAAGCCATCTTCGACAAGGCGATTCGGGAAGCGCACCAGGGTCTTGCAGCCCTATACCGCTTCACAAAAGGCGATTTTACAATAATTCCGCCCAAGACCGCAAATGAGATCGTCGCTGAAGGCCATGCCTTGCACCACTGCGCGCACACATATGTAGAGCGGGTGGCTAAAGGGAGATGCATTATCCTATTTGTCCGTCAAAAGGAAAGCCTAAAGGAACCTTACTACACTGTTGAGATCCAAGACGGCCGGATTATCCAAATCCATGGTATGCGACATTGTGCTCCAACGCCGGAAGTGAAGAAATTCCTTGCTCAATGGGAGCGTAAGAAGCTTGCGGTGGCGAACACATATAATGCCGCTGCATAAGAAAGAGAGAGTGATTTTATGAGATTTATTTCAAACAATGAAAGAATCCTCGAACTGACCAATCGGCTCAACCGGTGGCGGCATGAGTATTACAACCTCAACCAGCCTTCGGTATCCGACGAGGTCTATGACAGGGCCTACAAAGAACTTGAACAACTTGAAATTGACGCCGACTGCAGGATGAGCAACTCACCGACACGGTCGGTCGGATATGCGGTCGTGGACGGGCTAGCAAAAACAACACATTCTATCCCCTTGCTATCATTGAAGGATACAAAGGAAGTGTCAGAGGTGATGCGCTTTATCGGTTCGCATCAGGTCATGCTCATGCATAAGCTTGATGGCCTGACCCTGAACCTCACATACGAGAACGGCAAACTGATTACAGCGTCCACCAGGGGGGATGGGAATGTCGGTGAAGATGTCACTCACAGTGTTCCCGCCATCGAAGGGATACCTGCGAATATCCCATACAAGAAAAGGCTTGTCGTAACCGGAGAGGCGTATATCACAAAGCCAACTTTCGAGCGCTTGCGCAGCACACTGCTGGACAGCACAGGTAAGCAATACAAAAACGCCAGAAATATGGCGGCAGGGTCGATTCGATGCCATGACGCCGCCGTATGTGCTAAACGCGGTCTTGCATTCTCGTCATTTAGCGTGTTGGAAGGGCTCGACGAGGATGATAAGGTCGCCGCAAGCAAGTTTCTAAAGCTAACGGCGTTGAAGCATCTCAGCTTTTCAACCTGCGCTTTATTCTTGTTGCCGATGAACTCATCTGAGAAGGAAGCCATGGAAAGCATTGAAGAACTGCGGTTCTTAGCTGATGAGAGAGGGTTGCCAATCGATGGCATTGTCATAACATATGACGACATCCCGTATTCGCTCTCTTGCGGCCGTACCGGGCATCACTACAAACACAGCCTCGCATACAAATTTGAGGACGGGTTGTTTGAAACAGTCCTTCAAGGTATCGAATGGACGCCGTCGCGCTCCGGAGAGGTTTCGCCCGTGGCGTTATTCGGCACTGTGACAATTGACGGGTGCGATGTATCCCGTGCCAGCCTGCATAACTTGACGTTCATCAAGAATTTGGAATTGAGGCCAGGCTGCCGGATTCTCGTCAGCAAACGCAACATGATTATCCCTCACATTGAGGAAAACCTCGACCGTGGCGGGTATGACGAACAACTTATACCCTCTGCGTGCCCCTGCTGTGGATTTCCAACGCGGATTGACCCAGACGGCGACGCAGAAACACTTCACTGCGACAACCCGGCCTGCGCCACGCAACGGCTTCGGCAGTTTGTTCATTTCACAAGTAAAAAGGCTATGAACATAGAAGGGCTGTCAGAAGCGACGCTGGAGAAGTTTATTGGCATGGGTTGGCTCCGTGACTTCACGGATATCTTCCGCCTTGATGAACATGCTGGAGATATCCGAAACATGGAGGGTTTCGGCGAAAGGTCCTGGCAACGGCTCTGGGGATCCATATTGAGCAGCCGTAGCACCACATTCGAGCGGTACCTGATTTCAATGGACATACCAATGATTGGGCGCACCGCAAGCAAAGAACTCAGCCGTTGTTTTAACGGCAACCTAAAAGCCCTTGAAACCGCCGTGGACGACGGGTTCGACTTCACGCAGCTTAGTGATTTTGGTGAAGTCTTGCACCGGAATATCCACGAATGGTTCAGGATAGAAGAAAACAGAATTATATGGGAGGAGTTACAAAAAATGATCAACATTGAGCAAAAATCAACCAACGTTACAGGGGGAGCGGACAATCCGTTCGCGGGGCGCACGGTCGTCGTTACGGGTAAGCTTGAATTCTTCACCCGCAGCTCGATCAATGCCAAAATCGAATCGCTCGGAGCGAAAGCTGGCAGCGCGGTATCAAAAACAACCGACTATCTTATCTGTGGCGAAAATGCAGGCAGCAAACTCGACAATGCGAGGAATCTTGGCGTTCCTGTCCTGACAGAGCAGCAGTTCCTCGAAATGGCTGGCACTGCATAGCGCTATTATGCCTGAGTTAAAGCTTATCGCGTGTGCATGATTCATGAAGGGGGAGTGCTTCGGCACCCTCCCTTCAAAGTCAACAGGAAGGAGGAACAAATTTGGAAGCTATGATGAAGCCATTTTACGGCGTGATGAATAAATACGAAAAGCACTTTTCGGAGCATGGCGTCAGGGCGAACCTGATTAAATGGGAAGAAAACAAGTTCGGGCTCGCCGCGCTCCTGCGCAACCACCCTGCCTGGGACGAGGACTCTATGGCGGTTATATTGCCACTAACTGAAAACAGGGGCATAGACCGTGAAACTGTCGATCAGCGCAAAGCGGCGCTACTTGCGCTCACTATGGGCAGCCAGTTGACAAATGACGAGCAAACCGATTTGCGCGCCGCACTCACTGCCGCCACAGACGAATACAGCGAACTGTTGTCCGAGGGAAGCGTTGAGATCATCAAAGAAAGAAGCGGCATAAAGTGCGTCGCAGGGCAGAAAGCCACAAGGGTCATCGGGAAGCTCTGCCAGAAATACGGTGTAGACAGACATGTTCAGTACAATTCAATCTATCCGCAGCTTGCCGATTCCCTCAGCCCGAGGGACGTTCAGAAGAAGGCTTTGCTTTCGGTGCATCCCTGTGCGTTTCTTGAGATGGCTGACAAGAATAACAGTTGGAGCTCATGCCATAATCTCATGGACGGAGGCTATCAATCCGGATGCCTTTCGTACATGAACGATAGCACCACCATAATGTTTTATACCGTTGACGGCAACGTTACGAGCGATTTCTGCACTGTACCAAAGCGAAACCGACAGGTATTCTGCTACGCAGAAGGGATGCTCCTCCAGTCGAGGCTATATCCGAACATCAATGACATGGATGCTATCAAGCAGTATCGCTCAATTGTGCAGGAGGTCATCGCCGCTTGCCTTGGTGTCCCAAATCGTTGGGTATTAAAGAAAAAATCAAAGGAGGAGAAAGATAAAACCTTTGTGATTGCTGAAGGTAGTCGACAATACCCGGACTATGACAATTACGGCACTATATCGACTCTCAAGGGCCTGGATGTGCATGGGCATATCATAATCGGCGGCTTTGCATACTGTGTATGCTGCGGGAAGCCGCTTTGGAAGGGTCACTTAAAATGTCACTGTGAGGACAAAGTGGTATGCCATGACTGCGGCAAGACTGTGCCAGCGAATGGTGCCCGCTACCATAACGGTACTTGGTTGTGCTGTGGTTGCCTGTTAATGTGTGCCGCCTGCAGTACAGTCCTACGCGACGGCGATGGCAACCTGTTCCCCGCTTTTGACAAGCATGGAAACGTCGTTCACATATGCGAGAACTGTTACGAAAACACCATCTCGCCGTGCAGGACGTGCAGTGTGCAGGTTGTGTGCCCGTCGTCTCAGAGCAACCGTTTCTGTCAAAGGACTGCGGTCGCCGCATAAAATACTACCGTCGGCATCGTCCGGCGCCACGAAGGGAATGACAATAATATGGATTTTGAAATAATGGTAAGAATGACGCAAAAGGAACTTAAATCCGCTGTCGCGGAGGAACTGAAGGAGATGGGGTATCCCATCAAGATAGCGGATGGGTATTTGTACGCGCAAGGAGATATCCCAGTACTATTGGTGGCTCATCTTGACACTGTACACCGAGAGCGCGTCAGGGAAATCTTCTATTCAAAGGACGGAACCCGCCTGATGTCCCCCGAGGGGATAGGCGGCGATGACCGCTGCGGCGTATATATCATCTTGCAGGTGATACAGAACACCCGCTGCCATGTCCTTTTCTGCGAGGATGAAGAAACCGGCGCGATTGGCGCCAGGGAGTTTGCCAAAAGTAAGATAAAGCCGAAAGTAAACTACATCATTGAGGTAGACCGGCGCGGCGCGGACGATGCGGTTTTCTACAACTGCGACAACCCGGAATTTGCTGAATTCGTTTGTGGTTTTGGGTTCATTGAGGCGCGCGGGTCTTTCAGTGACATTTCGGTAATTGCCCCTCGTCTCGGCATTGCGGCCGTCAATCTCAGCGCTGGGTATCACAACGAGCACAGCAAGTCGGAGTACGTCGACCTGACAGAAATGGCTACAGTCATGGAACGGCTATCCCGGATTGTGGAGACGCCATCTAAGAAATACAAGTATTTGGAGAGGACTCAGCTATCTTTCTATGGAAGCTACGGTCAGCAGGTCCTCGACCTATGGGGCTATATGAACGAGCCACATAAAGAGAAAAGCGAATTGCTCATGCCGCTGCCCGATTCGGCTTATCTGTTGATTGATGGGCATCAGGTGGAAAACTGCGGCGATTACTTCATAAATGCGCGAAATAATGTATATGACTACATCCACCATCTCGATGCAGCCGTAAAGTCAGAAAACACGACCGTTCACTCCCAATCAGGGACGCCGCTACGTTTTTCTAAGGATGAGGCTATAAGGGTCCGTATACTCCCAGTTGAAATCGCCCTTGAAATGTTGGGATACCTCTCATAGAACTGCTCTAAGAGGAAGGCTTCGGCCTTCCTTTTTTTTGAAAAAACATAATAGCAACTATGGCAATAATTTACATATTATGGTATAATATGTCATAACAGATTACGAGGGGGTATTTATATGGTTACGAAAGAACTAAGAAATGAACTACTATCACTTAAAATCACACGTAGCGAATTATACGAGATAAGTCGTATAGCAAGAAAGCTTGGTATGTCACGTCCTAATTTGATTATTGACGCAGTAAGAAAGTACGAAAAAAGCATTGAAAGCTTAACCCAGTCTCCTACACAAAAATAGCACAACATTACCATGCTCTCTATAGGAAACCACGGAAATATGTAATCCGTAATTATGATTATTCATCGAAATAAAAACACCGCAGTTTAGCTATGATGCAAAACTGCGCTTTTTATTCCCTGAGCTGTTGAAGTTATGCGTATTAAATCAGTATATAGTAAGCATAGAACATAAAAAGGAGTTGTTTTTCATGCTAATAGCAATCGACCATGGCAATAAGCAAATCAAGACGGAGAGCCGGATTTTTACATCAGGTATCCGCGAAAGCGACACTAAACCCCCTTTCGGCAACGACATCCTAAAGTACAATGGGAAATACTACACACTCTCTGACAAGCGCATCCCATATATGCGCGATAAGACGTCGGATGACCGTTTTTATATCCTTACCTTGTTCGCCATAGCTTTTGAGCTTGAAGACCGAGGATACCGCGATCCTGACGTGCTGCCAGTCAAACTGCTGATAGGTCTGCCGCCGGCGCATTTCGGGGCACAGTATGAGCGCTTTGAGAAATACTTTGTGCGTGGCGAAATTGAGGAGTTCGAGTTTCACAGCAGAAAATACGAGATATACATAAGCGAAGCCACAGCATATCCGCAGGCTTTCGCCGCAGCTATGCCCGTATATAGCCGAATCAGCGGATTCCCGAAGGTAATGGTGATCGACATTGGCGGTTTTACTGCCGACTACCTGCTAATAAAAAACGGGCAGGCGGACTTAACCGTATGCGATACGCTGGAAAATGGCGTCATCATTCTTTACAACCAGATCATAGGAAAAATCAACTCAGAACTGGACATGCTCCTGGACGAACCTGCAATCGACGCCATTCTCAAAGGCGAGCCAACCGAGTACGGTGACGATGTGAAGCGTACTGTAACTGATGCTGCGCAGGTATTTATATCCGATTTGTTCGGCAATCTGCGCGAGAGGATGATCGATCTGCGATCCGGCAAAACCGTGTTTGCCGGCGGGGGCTCAATTATGCTCAAAAACCAGATCGAGGCATCCGGCAAGGTATCATCCCCTATCTTCATTGATAAGATATCCGCAAATGCGAAAGGCTACGAGTTGCTCTATAAGGCTTCAAGAGCGGGGCGGTGATTGTATGGCTGGCAAGCAAGTAGAAACAAGATTTACTATACAGTTCAGCCGTACAGATCCCACTCACCTCCAAGCAGCCGAGATCCTCAACCGCCAGGGCAGGCGCAGCAAAGCTCAATACCTTGCAAATGCAGTGCTTCATTATGAAAACTGTAGCGAAACTACGAAAATGACTCGCACATCTGTACTTGATATAAAGGTAATCGAGGCAGTCGTATACCGGATATTGCAAGATAGGGCAAATGACAATGCCGATATCCCTTCGGACTCTGTTCCAACAACGTCACCCAACGCGACACAATCAAAACCACTGCCACAGCAGCCTGCAGAGGATCTCGATTTCGATGAAGCAATGGAATCCATTGGTGAGGATGGATTTAATGCAATCGCTGGAGCACTGGATATGTTCAGGAAAAAGTAGGTGTGAGCCTCCCACACAGGAGGCTTTTCCCCTGTATCTTTTTACTCTTCTCAAACATCCCTTGACCTGATTGGTTGATTGTGATAAACTAATGGTGGTCGGTCTTGACCAATCACTTGGGGGTGCATAGTAATTATGGAAAATATATTAAAATTATTTGACGCAGAATACAAGTTCATGAGCATCGTTTGGGCGCTTGAGCCTGTCAACTCCACAGAACTGACAAGGATATGCGAAAGCGAGCTTGGCTGGAAGAAGCCGACCACCTACTCAATGATAAGGAAATTATGCGAACGTGGCATAATGAAAAACGAAAAAGCCACGGTCACGACGCTTATTGCGCGGGAGGATGTGCAGAAGTATGAAGCCGGCGTATTTATTGACAGGGTTTTCAAGGGGTCAATTCCCTCATTCATTACATCGTTTTTGCAAGGCAAAGAGATTTCGGAAGAAGAAGCGAGAAATATAAAACGTCTGATTGACGAGGTGACAAAAAAATGACATCTGTTTTTATCACGATTTTAAACATGAGCATTGCGGCAAGCGCGGTCGCCTTGGCTGTCATGCTTGTGCGGATACCATTACGGAAATCTCCAAAAGTGTTTTCGTATGCGCTTTGGGGCGTGGTGCTGTTCCGGCTGGTATTCCCGTTCAGCATTGATGCCGCTTTCAGCTTAATGCCTACGGCATCAAACGCTATACCGCTGGACATAATTTACTCGCAGACCCCCGCAATCCAAACTGGCATACTGCTTGTCGATGCACCGATAAACTCAGCTATAAACACAGTAGTGGCATCTGCAAACCTCGTGGCCATCGACCCTGATAGAAATGCAGGTGTGAACCAAGGAGACTACGCGCCCGCAAACACCGCAACTGGGGGAAATCCCATCCAAATGGCTTTGCGCATCGCTGGATATATTTGGTTGGCAGGAGCCACTATCATGCTGATTTATGCGGTAGTTGGGTACATAAGGCTTAAACGGCGTGTATACTATGCAACGCTGATACGAGACAATGTATATGAATCTGACAGTATAAAAACGCCCTTTGTCCTTGGTTTTTTGAGTCCAAAGATATATATGCCGCTTGGGATTGAGCAGCAACAATACGATTATATACTAAAACATGAGCAGACGCACATAAAACGGCTCGATTATCTTACGAAACCACTAGCGTTTGTCGTCCTGTCCCTTCACTGGTTTAATCCTGTCATTTGGGTGGCTTACATCCTAATGTCAAAAGACATGGAAATGTCATGCGATGAAGCCGTGTTGAAGAAAACTGACGCGGACATACGCAAAGACTACTCTTCATCATTGCTTGACCGATCAATAAGGAAGGCTGACCTGATAACCCCGCTTGCTTTTGGGGAAAGCAATGTGAAATCCCGGATCAAGAATGTGCTGGTTTTCAAGAAGCCCTCGACTTGGCTGACAATCGTATCATTCATGATAGTAATAGTATTTCTCTTTACGTTTGCTTCAAATCGGTCCAGTGGCTACTTGATTCCCGACAGTGGGGATCTAAGCCTGCGTGGTTCAAGGCAGACAAGCATGGCTTCACTGCATTTTCTCTCCCCTCCTGCGGCTGCTGCCGGTGACGTAATGAACGCAAGCCCGGAAACGACAGGGGTTGAAGTCGTTAATGACGAAGTAACGAACATATTGCGTGATATGTACGATAACAGCGAATACTTGCATATGCAAAAAGTGGCTGATTGGGTGTACCCGTTTGTGAATGTCAATGAAGGGGCAATTGAGTTATTGATAGCCTTGTTTAATGAATATGAATGGCGGGCAAACAGGACGTTACTTGATTTTACAGCAAGCGATATCGAACTGCGAATAGAAATATACACACCGGACATGTCGCGCGTGCTGACCCTATACGGCGGGTACGATATAGTTCAATACCGCAACAGGAACGACGGAAAAGTCGCGTACTACACATACAGCAATGCAAACGGCGAGGTCAATTACGACCTGGCTGAATGGCTCGGGATCATTGTTGATAGTTCTAACTCTGATTATGTACTTTTTGCCGTTGACGTGAGTGAAGTGGGCGAAGCTCCTAGCGGAAGGTAAATCTGCTACTTTATATCCATGCAAAAACAGCAGGTGGTGGCGGATTGAAACGTATTTTGATTGATAATAACTCAAAACGCTGGTTTTTAGGAAAAAAACACCATTAGGGCATACAGGCGCATATAACGTCAGATATTGGCGAGCAACTAAGCAAATGTAACAGATTGCTCAAAATAATGGAATAATTTATCTTAATATATTGCACCGAATGTTGAAAAGTTGATAAATCCGGTCGGCGTTACGGCAGAACACGTAGGAGGTGAGCGCTTTCATAAGAATCGGTATTTGCGACGATGATGAAGCTGTTCGGAACATGGTTTCCGAATGGCTGAAAACAAGGCCCGAAGTCATTGACCGTAACATTCACACTTTTAGTTGCGGCGAGGCCCTGCTTGAGCACCTTCGCCTTCACGCGCTTGATATCGTGTTCCTCGACTGCAAAATGAACGGCTTGGATGGAATCGATACAGCAAAGGCTATCCGCACTCATGACTGCAGACTCATTATCATACTTCTGACCGGTTTTGTTTCATATGCGATGTATGGTTACGGAGCGGATATACTTGACTTCATCCTCAAAACTGAGTTCTCCGTCAAGGCATCCTCTGTATTCAGTAAAGCCATCAAGCGGATAAAAGAAAACGATCAAAAAACGTACGCAGTCAAAACAGGAACAGGTCTTTATCACCTGAACATTTCTGAGATTTTGTATATCGAATCCCATGCCCGAATTAAAGAGCTCATCACAAGCGATGGCAGGTCTTATGAATTCTATGGGAGAATAAACGATGTAGAAAAGGATCTCAGGGAACATGGATTCATCCGGCCGCACAACAGTTATCTTGTCAACAGCGCTCATATCAGGATTATCACGCCTGATGGCATTTTGCTCAGCAACTATAAGAAAGAAATCCCTGTCTCAAGGGGCAAATACAAACAGGCGTATGATGACATGACTATTCATGCGACAGAGTCGCGGTTGTAGTGTAATATATATGAGTGGAGTGGAGTGTCCCATTATCTATGCTTGTCACTCCTGTACCGCTCTATCTTTCTTATTTGCTAATTCGGCTGACAAATTCCTGGAATCTCCCAATTTCTCCAAGGTCGTAGCTTCTCTTCATCATCTGCCCTAATCGCAGCTATTTTGTACACACCGACATTCTCTGGATTGGAATCATCAATGAAATACACTGAGAAAGCTATCAAGTAAACATCTTTGTCTGTTGTTACTACATATGTACTGTCTGACTTCTCAAATGTAAGCCTTCCACTTGTCCTAGTCCTGACTGATGATGGGAGTGATCGTTGCTCATAGGAGATTACCCCGCCCTGAATTAGCTCGAACAAGTACTCCACACCTTCGTTGAAATACGTTGCTTCACTCAGTGCCTTTTCAGAAAACATTGCCCTTAAAGCCTCCCTGTTATTATCAGAAACAACTTCGAGTATTTCCTCAATCAGTTCATTGGATCTTCCTCCCCAACGATTTGTCGCCATCACATTTCTATTCTCCTCATCCACAAAGGCATCTCCATCTTCATTAGTTGTACTAGACTGTAACTCTTTTGCTGCGTTGCTAATCATCTCTCCATAACATGAACTGCTAAAAAAAATGCAAATGAGAAGCAAGATTAACGTAAAGCCTCTTTTCATGACCTATCTCCCTAAAAAATTAAGGTAGCTGTGTACTTCTGCTCATCAAATGTCCAACGGACGTTTTCCCCGTATTCCAAAAAAAAGCTTTTAAACAACTCTTTGTCATTCTCGAAATAGAGAGTGAACGACGCTTTTAAATCGCTATTATTCACTCTTTGAAAAGCCGGATTAAACGAAGTAATCCACCAGTGTGGCTCTGATGGGTTATATGAAGCGATTGGAGTACCCCTAATGCTTTCTAAAGTCATTGACATAGGCATTGCTAGGTCAGTATCAACAATCCAATGGTCAACTGACACTCCAGGAACGGTCAACCTTCTATACATAGCTAACTCTGCTCCTGCTCCTAAGTTTAGGTAATCGCCTTTCCATGCCCAAAATACCAAATCTTCACCGTTATGCGTAAAAGGGAATTCAGCGTTATTCTTGCTTGTAACACGTCCAAAGATATCTTCATACAGATAATTAAACCCAAAGAACCTTTGCCAGTTCTTTTGCCTTGCATGTATTGTTCCAGTATATTCGTCATAATCCATCATCAATAAAAACGCGCCCACCGTCGTAGTGTTAAGGTTGACACCGTCAATAGGCGGCACGAGTGCCAGAACACTTCCTCCTGCCGCATCCAATTTATTTAAGAATCTGCGCAATCCGTTGTCATCATATTGTGCCGGATTATAATATGGCTCCGCGGCAACACGAATAACATCTGAGATTATTTTTCTGATTTCACTATCAGTCGTCCTGTTTTGAAATCTATGTATAAGCTCATCCCTGAAACCCGGTGGGAACTCATCCAAAATACCATCTACCGTCTCAAGAAAATCATTGAGAAAGACAGTTTCCCAGTCGACTTCGGGTGGCTCAGCATCAGGTTGTCCGCAAGTTCTTGGGATAACAAACCCTCCATGCCTGCACTGAAGAAACGAATCGGTCATAAGCGCCTCATAAGGCGTTTCCCCAGATAAACTGACCAGTGTGTCAGGCGAAGTGTTTTTCCAGCATCCCACAATGCCCACAACACATGGCGGTCCCTTCACGTTATCCTCAATTGCCAGAAGATTCTCGTCAGGATCTTTTTTAGCTCCTCCCATAACAGGATCGAATTTTTCCGACTTTAAAATGATATTTCCTAAACCCCGTGGTCCGATAGGCGATTGACAAACGCCGAACGGCGGAATGTTTAGGGTATCAATATTTAGTACCTGTAGCATTTGGGTCTGTGGTACATTCGTATTGCCCGTAATTCTATTATGTAACCTACTACCAAGCCGAGTGCTTTTAGCGACGTTTAAAAGCGATCCTCCCAGATTGCCTTCTGAAAGATTGCTTGTATCCACTTGTCCTGGCGTACAGTCCATAGCGTTCATTATTGGATAATCTTTGTCATCATTAATATAGGAACCATGACTGCGCGGCAAATTGAGATATCGGTGATGCGACCCATATGTACATGCGAGCCATGCGCCACGAACAAGATACGCCTTAACCGCACCGTCCTTCTCGTGCATCGGAATAGGGTAATACTCATTATCAGCATCATCGCCGCTGGGGCTCGCGTCTTTGCTTGCGTCATCACTCGCACTGGCGACACCTGCTTCATCGATAGGTGGTGTCGGACGAATTTGCAAATCAGTTGGGTCGCCACTTATTTCCCAAATGAGGTCAAACTCGCTTTCGTTTGATACACTGACAGAACCGTTTCTCACACTCGTGGAATCCATGAGAAACCCTCCTCTATTCTTCAATAACTGCCTCAGTTAGCGCAAACCCTTTATATTGCCTGATTAACAGGCTCTCAACTAAATCAAGTCTGATAATCACCAGTCGCTGTGTTTTCGTTTTGACTTGGAAAAGGCTCTTATCCCTGATCAGCGCTCTCTTTATCACGACTTTAGAAAAGGACGACCGGCTATCATTGACATATTCGCTTTTCTCCGACAGGCAATCAATTACGTCCAGCATTGGGATGAAGTATAATTGGGTCAGTTCATTGTCTGGGTCAAGATATGAGATTTGGCGGTACTCAAGGAACTCGTCATAGTTCTCTATGACATCTTTGACCTCGCGTGTAACGAGCATGACAGGCCTGCAGATCACGTCCGGAAATACTGTGTGCTCGTTTGGCTGAATCATCATCATCGTCCTGTATGGCACGAGGCCGGCTCTGCGCGCATTGACGTCCCGCACGTCGATTTTCTGATGAAAATCCGTTGGGTTGGGCATATCCGTTATTCGCTCATCCTGATGCATGACAAAGTATCTCATACGGCCACCTTTTTCTGCGGCATTTTCAGATAAAGCTGTTGGTCGTTATGGAGCCTGCCGAACGTGAACACGCAGTTTTCGGCCACTGTAAGCGTAGGCCAGAAGTCGACCATGTCCGGATGCAGCAGGCAAAGAGAACAAGTGGTCATCACCATTTTATATAGAACATAATCTTTATATTTCCACGCAAGGGCATCTCGTTCATAATCCATGAATCTTGTGAACTGTTTTGCCGCTTCTGACTGAATTGCCTCGACGCTTTTTTGATAAAGCGGGATCAGATGGTGATAAGGGAAATAGGCACAAGATTCGGCGATATCGTCGATGAAGTTGCTGTCGTAAAAATCGATTCGTAGGTCATATGCGCCGGTAAGGATACTTGATTCCAGAAAAGAAAGCGAAATAAAAGCCGTCTCGCCTTTTTCGCCTTTATCCCGCAGTATGGCAGCCTGGTCATCGCAGGAACGCAAGGCAACACGCATATCAGCGAGCAAAACTGTTGCATTGGGGTCAAAGTTCTCAATTGTTTTTATGACATCGTTGAGACCCAGTTCTTCTACTGGTGGTGACAGGGCTTCCCAGATAGCTTGTGTGCGGTTTTGCATATTGGCCCCCTCTTATCTGATGGTATCGGGATGACCTTAACTTTTGAGGCGATAATTGCGTAAGATACCTCCAGAATTCTCTATATTATGAATCCATCGAGAACTGAGTCTTCTAGTTCAAATCATGGAATCACAGGCTTTCATCAAATCTGACATTTATTGCAGAATCATATAATGGGCAGTTATATTTAATCATAATGTCAATAATTCTGTTCATGTTTCTTTCGGTTACTCCATAACAATCAACTCTTACAAATTGCTTTGTAAGCATAAGCTGAAATGACTCGCTCCCTTTTTCGTAATTAAAGTTCTGATTATTCCAATCTTTGAACACTTCATCAAAATCCTGTTGAACTTGGAGAACAGGTATCTCGTCTACGAAATCTAAGAATTCTTCGTTTGATAAAGCCGCATATGTTGCTTCATTTTCTTGATCACCTTTTTTTCTTGCTTTCCAAAAACTCAAATCGCGGCTCATAATGCTCACTCCTTAGTATTCATGTACTCATCAGCTATTTTTCCAACACTTTCTATGCAAAAGCCATTGTTTCCAAAATCTTCTTTGTACTCATTAAGTATATCTCTGTAGTCTGTTTGATTCAAGAGTAGTGCTAATGCTAACAAATTCCATTCGGGTCTTTTTAGCGAATATGTACTCTTCCTAATGAATTCGTTTTTCTCTCTTAACAAACTATAATACTTTTCGTAACTATTGCAACTCTCCCAAAAAATGAATGCATATTCTCTTATGTCGTTAACTAATATGTCAGCAATGTCAGAAACACCTGATTCTCTGGTTATATAGAAATCATAAGGCTCTTTCCGATCTATCAACGTTTCCATACTGATATGTGCAGTGACCCGCTTACTATCATATGCTTTGCTCTGGAGCGCATATATTATCCTATTCACAGCTTCATAAGTGAAGCCGACTGTTGGTCTTATGTGCGCTGAATCCTCTCCTCTAGTTTTTGTTACTAAAACCGAAACATGCTGAGTGCATTCCTTTTCTTTTCTAATGAACACATTTGCGCGTTTCTTTCTGAATCCGTTTTCGGATAACCTCTCTAGAAGTATTCGTTCCAAATCAGAAACTTGTTTCATAACGTCAGACATGAGTAAATACCTACACTTTCCTGTTTAGAAATCTCTTGGATTCCCTTTATTCGGATAGTTTTTTCGCCACCAAACATACTCGCTATTTATCAACATGCATAAGCCTAAAGCCTACAATTCTGTCGATTCCGGCATCATTCGCTCTTTGACCGACCGTATTAAATCCCCCAGACCTAATTAATGCTTCATCCATTTCTTTTTGCTGAATAGTTCTAACTGCGCTTCCACTTTTCACTTCAACTCCAACTACTGTCCCATCAGGTGATCGCGCGACAATATCATACCGTCTCAAAGTGCCCTCAGGTCCACGAACACTAATCTCATTCCCAATTATCTCATTCCCTTCATCTTTCAATATGTTTTCCGCAGCACGCACTGCTGGAGTTCCTGGTATCGTTCCGGAGTTGCCAACAAAATGCCCTTTTGAATTTCTAATGCTCCCATCGCTATATCTCCTATAGCCTAAACTGCTCAACTCTTCATCCGTCATTTCGGACAGTGACACGTTGCTAATATCACTTGGGGCTCGCGGTTGTCTAACATCATCAACAGCATTCCCAGAATCTATCGCTGAACTAAGTTCGGGGTCGCTGGCGGAAAGATCATCAAACTGTTCTTCATTCTGTCTCTCCCTTTTTTCCATTTCCTCCCTGTCTTTACTTATTTTATCTTGTTCCATCTGAGATATCAAGTCCTGAGCCAAAGAAACAACGCCGGATTGCCAAACTGATTGCCAATCAACGTTTTTCAGGTCGATGCCATCCCCGAAAACCGCCATATTAGCCAACTGCATGACGAAGTTTGTGCCCGACCCCGCCATGAATGCGGACGTGCCTGAAATAAAGGAATTGACGACCGGGCTGTCCGACTTCAGCAGGGCATGGAGCATACTGCCTGTGCCGCCCCTAATTGCCTGATTGACGTTCCTGCTGACAACACCGCCGACAGTGCTACTGACGCCGCTGATTAGAAGCTGGGGCAGGTCGATATTTTCTCCGCGCATCCACTGCCCAGCCGCATCGGTGGCAACGCCGGTCGCAAAGTTCGTTGCATATGGCATGACCTTTGATAAATACCTGGCATTCTGTGCCGCCTTGACTGCAACCGTGCTAAAAGACCCAAGACCCATGCTCACGAAAGCAGTCGCGCTCGCGATAAACGCCGCCTTGACGTAATCATCCTGACTGCTGACATTGCCCCGTTTCCAGTCGCTCCTCGCCATCCCCGCAATAGCCAGCCCACCCGCGATCAGGACCGGCGCCGCAGTGCCAAAAGTCGCCGCTGAGATAACTGCCACGAAAGCCACGATAGCCACAGCAGCAATGACGTTAGAAATGAGGCCGCCCCAGTCGAATTTGCCTTCCTCAATCTCATCGCCCACCATAGGGTCATATGGCGTTGAGTTCTGCCCCATGTCGTAGCACTGCCCTTCGGACGCAGTGCAGTCGAAACTCCCTAATGTAACTTCCATACAGGACGATGGCGCACCGCCGGGCGCATAATATGTATCCACGGCCTCCGGCGATGCCAGCTCGATCTGCGGCGCGTCGAACGTCACGCCGCCATTACCGACCACAGTGATGCCATGCACAGTCTCCAGCGTTACGCCATCCCCGTCGTCGAACATGAGCTGCAGCGGGCCGCCGCTCTCGCTGACGAACCCGAACCTGTCCGGGTAGAGCAGCATGAGCTTCCCGTGCTCGCTGGCAAGCCCGCGCTTGCCCGGATCCGCGAACCCCGGCGTCTCCGTCGAACCACCCGCCCTGATGCAGTTGACCGCCATTGCGCTGTCCTCG
>Ga0131853_10000893_pt1 | contig 53771 bp, 33 predicted proteins | sample TergutLab28metaG_FD_92764 | JGI IMG/M metagenome (GOLD analysis project Ga0131853, IMG submission 92764) | Labiotermes labralis P1 segment gut microbial communities from Petit-Saut dam, French Guiana - Lab288 P1 (version 2) (version 2) | ecosystem: Host-associated > Arthropoda: Insects >...
CTCCTACTACTACTACTACTACTATTCCTGTTATTACTACTACTAATATTACTACTACTACTAATATTACTACTCCTACCCCTACTACTACTACTACTACTACTACTGCTACAACTGCTGCTACTACCACTACTACTACTGTTGCTGCTGCTGCTATTGCTGCAAAGCCTGCCCCTTGGAACAGCAATACGGCATGAACCGTCCACCCAGAACTTCAATTATAATTTCGAAATGTAATTTATGCACGATTAATATCGCTCCGAATATAGGAGATTTCCAAACTGGTGTTGCTTTCTGTCATTCTTTCTTACTGGTTTGTATATAAACAGATTCTAGTTTATATTTAAAACGACCATTTGCCTCCTTAAAGTAACACGCGACGCTCTTTCGTGCATGCAAAATGGAAAACTAAACACGAAAATGAGAAAAGCAGCCAGGTATGAAAGTACATTCCCTACAGAACGGTATTTCGGACTATGCAGAATTCTTTGGAATTTTCATGGTAAAATCACAAAGTAATTTTCTTCCAGATTATTTACTACAAAATTACTAAGAAGAAGCAACGAGTATATGAATTTAATAAAATCCTTCAATATTGCTTGAGGTTCTAATGTTTAGAATTTTAATTTTTAAACTTATCCCTAATGGCGATGTTGATATACTGTCTACAACTGCCAAAGCAGCACTGGTGAAAATAAAAGGAGTTTGATTTTGTGACATTCGCTGCTACTTGAAATGCAGAGGGACCATAAGGAGAAAATCTGCACAAACTTATGCTTAAAAATTTTAATGGAGATCACTTCAAAGACTGAAGAGTAGGTGACAAAATAATATGGAAATGAATGTGATTGAAGTAGATTCTCTAGCACTACAATGGAGTCCAGTTGTTGTTGTTATGAAAGTATGGACTAAATACGTGCTGTGCTACAAATCGGAAGGTCGCTGGTTCGATCCCAGCTAGTGTCAGTGGATTTTTAATTGACATAAAATCCTTTCGATCGCACTATGGCCCTGGGGTCGATTCAGCCTCTAACAGAACTAAGTACCAGGAGTATTTCCTGGGGGTAAAGGCGGCCGGTGCGTAAGGCTGACAACTTACCACCATCCTGTGCCGTTGTCATGAAATCTGGGAACCTTAACTTCCTGGAACCCTCTGAGCCTGTCCAGGCCTGTAATGGGACTGCTTTACCTTTACCTTTACCTACATCATTCTAATATGTTCCACCCCAAACGGTACGTTTTAATTTCCCAATCCCTTCCTACCAACATGTACACAAACAGGTAGAAGGTACGTGCAAAATCACACAAAAAGCGTGGCGTTACAACAGACAAGCAGCAGCAAAACGAAACACAGAAATATCGGCAAACCGCATTTAAACACATCAGTGTAGAAGGAATAACTCTTGAATTCATCCGTTCTGCTTAAAGCATCTCAACTTTTCGACTGGAGCCAGACAGTCTATAGTAAATATTAACTGCATAAGACGAACTTATCTAACTTTACGTATGGGACAAATAAAGACACACTACCTGTGTGTAAAAGCAAGAAGACAGAACTGTGAGTGGAATGGGAAGCGAAGTGTAAGGAGAAGGTCTGAAAGACGGAGCGGCCTAATGAGAAATTAAGATCAAGATATATCTTCTTACACGCTGCCAACATAAGGTACTGCAGCCCTGGATTACACGGGGCGATACTGAAAGTGATTCTGGGACTTACAGTATTAGACGGAGTGGTATAAGAGGCTAGCAGGACTCAGGTGCGCATCTGCTCGCAAGCTGGCAGTGGGTAACAAGTAATCAGAATGCACGATGTGGAGTGGCCGCGTTTCTTTAGACCAAACAATCGAAGCGGAGCAGGATATTGAGAGAGACGGAGAAGCAACTGCGCACCTGTGCGTAGGTGCTTTACCCTACTCTTTCTCACATTGGAGCACTTTGTTTTGTTCAGCCGCCGCTAAGTAAGATACATTAATGAATAGTGCCTTCGTTTCAATGATTACATTAATTAATCACTACGCCATTACACCCTTCACATTGAAGACTAAGGAAAGGAATGCCATGTTTCGACTACCTTGTGGTTATCAACATATTTACACGTTTTAACGTATGTTCAAGTTGTTAAATATAGTCTCGTGTACTATAGGGATACCTTCCAGTACATTTTTCTGATCGTGTACTGTCAACAGATCAATCAGGGTCTAAACCTTAATTAATTTGTACCAACAAATTCGTTCAGAATTTCTCAAACTATCAAGCGCGGTATTAATTAATTAATTAATTAATTCTGTTAACTAACTCACAGTGGGGTAGGCGATAATGGAATGCGTGAATACGCAACTCCATTCCTCCCTACGTACAACATATTTTATGAATATTCTAGACACACAAATCAGTCACTTCTACACGGCCTGATTTTCTCATCTCGTTCGTGCATCTGAAAGTAAACGGATAAATAGGGGTAGAAACAAATACTCCAAAAGACAGTTTGTGGCAGTCCTTTTAGGCGCTTTCGCAGAACTAAGAAAAGCGACTATTAGTTTCGTCCTGTCTTTCTGTCTGTCCATCTGTGCCTATCTCCTTGCCCTTCCGCCTGTTCGTCTGCCAATTCGGCTCCCGCTGAACAGATTTTCATGAAATTTGTCATAAGATTATTTTTAGAAAACCAATCGACAAATTCCAAATCTCATTAAAATATGACAAGAATGAAGGGTACTTTACATGTATACCTATGTACATTTATCTTGCTGAAATATTCGTAGAATGAGAAATGTTTCAAACAGAATTTGCAGAGAAATTCAAACACACGTTTTTGTGGTCAGTAACTTCCGCGAAAATCGCGTCGTCTATTAGGCAATTTAGACAAAAATATCGTACAGCCGGACAGGTCACAGATGACAATATACGAGTAATACGGCGTAAGTGCTGTGTATGCTGGACACCTTAAGGCTAGAGACACACACTCAGAATATGTAATACTTATTGCTTTCCACGGCAACAGTGGTAACACGATCGCGCCTCTATGTTACTTTATACGTACAGTGCCCGTCTGGTTTTATTTCAGAAAGGCAAAATTTAAGACGTGTTTTGTGCACTGAAGTATCTTATTGGTAATTTCCAGTTTATATTGAAGTCTATCGTAGACGGTTCGGGATCGAATCCCGGTGGGGACGAGATTTTCCGCCCGTCCAGACCGGCCCTGGGGCCCACCCCGGGTCTTTCCCGGGGGTAAAGTTCGGCCGGGGCGTGCTGCTGACCACTCACCCCCTTCTAATGACGCGGTCATGGAAGAGTAGAGCTATACCTCTACCCACCCTCTGGGCCACACCGGGCCTGTAATGGGATCACTTTACCTTATTGAAGTCCATCGTATAATGCAGCAAACATGAATGGGCAGACCTTCCTGCAAAATTTCAAAGGACACTACATGGTATTCCTAGTCTTGTTACCGTAATAAATGTAAAAGAAACTCTGAAGGCAACTATGAGGCATTTTTCTGTCAACTGCTACATTTAATCCGATTACTACTTTCTTCCTCTATTATAACCATCGGCTGACATCTACTGCAGTTTCGCGACCACAAAACGTTTGTGGTAAAATGAACTAAAGAGATGCTGCCTTGTATTCCCAACCAATTTGCATGCTTCCATAGGAGCGCCTTGCTTTGAAGCGGAATGGAAATCTGATGCTTCAACGATACGTACAACACATGTTACGTTCACTTCAAAAGGGAGATTAGTGCTAATTTTAAACGGCGCATTTTAAAGGAACAGTGCTTTAAGCTGTGTTTTATTTACCGGTCTGAAATTTACTCATTCTATAGCACAAAATTCTTCTTGATCACCTGATATTTGCTACGCTGTTCAAGGAAACCTACATTTTGTATGGAATCCGAAATGTTACGAAGCTTTCACAAGGTGGTTACTTGACTCTACGCAGAGCCAGATGCAACCAATCCACCCCCTCACAACATACTTATTTAAGGTTCATTCTCATGCCATCCTTTCTTCTACGACATACAGGTTAATGGAAGTTAAAAATGAAGTAGCTTGTACAGGCATGTATAGACTGTGTATTATAATGATGGTTTTGGAAAACGATTGTGGGCCGGGTAGCTCAGTCGATATAGCGACTGGCTGCGGGCTGGACGGTCGGGGGATCGAAACCCGGTGGGGGCGAGATTTTCCGCACCTGTCCAGACCGACCCTGGGGCCCACCCAACCTTCTGTACAATGGGTACCGGGTTTTTCCCGGGGGTAAAGAGCGGCCGGGGCGTGACACTGACCCCTCACTCCTTCTAGTGCCGTGGTCAAAAAAGAGTAGAGCTCTACCTCTACTTCCTCTATGGGCCGTACGGCCTGTACAGATCCTCAGTGCCTATACATATAAGAGCGCATTTTACGTTTACTTTTTTGGAAAACGAAAAACCCCAAAACAAGCCAGCTTTTTCCATAAACTTTCAGTCTCTCTTGTTATCATTATTACCGTACAAACATTCTTATTAAAAATCTCTTTACTTCTAATACTACTACCGTTATTAAAATGAATTATCTTAATTCATTTTCTCTAAATCTTATATTATCTTGTTACTACTTATATTTATTGTCTTTACCCTTTTCCTTTACCTCCTCCTTCCCATCTGTCTTTACACTTTCCTTCATCCGTTCCACTCACAAATATAATTGTATCACCTCTCTCTCCTTTGTATATTTGGCGGTATAGCGTATGCATGTCTCCTCTCCCGGGTGGAAAGCAGAAGTTCATATTTCGATTCTCACACTACTGAGCTGGAGACGGGCAAATGTTTATCGATTTTCAATAACTGAATGAATAAATACTCTGTTTATCGGACGGAGTAGTGACGTGAAGTCCAACATGATCCTGTCCGAAGTGACTTGGATTTCTAGGCGCATCTCTCAGGTCGTGTCGTCGACTCTTCGGTTAGTCATTTTCTGACACTATTCGGCACTGCGCATTTTACGAGATTCGGTAGAGGAAAGAAATAAAAAAAAAGGAAAGGTTAAACGTGAAAAATAGAAGAAAGGAAAATTACAAATCACTTATATTTTAAAACATCTTTTCCATTTTTCGAGCAAACTCAGACCTCTTTCAGAAATTTTTTCGTACTTTATCAGGCAAAATCCGTATTCTTTCGAATCATTAAAATTTTATGAGAACAGCGGATGCTAGTCTCGTCGTGTTTGTTCTTCCATCTAACCCAATGAAATAAAGCCTCCCAGCGGATGAATTTTCATGAAATTTCATATTAAGCACTTCTACTTAAATATGTCAAGAGGTTCTTAATTTTGTTAAATCTAACAAAAGAAACAGACACTTTACATGACGACCAACGTACATGTCTGCGATTGGTCTTAACAATGGTGACAGTGTTTTCTGTTATGTATGAGGCCTAAGAAACTAATGACGATTTGAACATCTCTTTCTTTACGAGACAAGTATAGGTAATCGGATATCTCCTCTTTTCAGAACTAATTACAAAAAAGAAAACACGGTATCTCAAAGTCAAAGGGAGGAGCGCAAGAAATAAGATACAGCTAGGGAGCTGGGTGAAACTGCTGACGATCTAAAACATATTACGTGATTCAATGCTTACAACAAAAGACAAAAGTGACTGAGCGTAGACTCCATTAAACACAATCAAGAATATTGGGAACGGTAGGAATAATAGGAAAAACGACACAGCGAAGCCGCAACATGTGTTACGATCTGCGGACTTTTCTAATTTCTCCTGCTTTTCTACAGATACATTTGTCATTCTTACAATCAATTTTAACGTACTTAAAAATGGAATAGTAAAAATTACGGATTTTTATCCTGTCTAACTCGCGGACACGAATAATTACCACTTACCAGGGGTTCTTGGACATGAATATTTACCACTTACCAAGGGTTCCTGGGCACGAATATTTACCACTTACCAGGGGTTACCAGACACGAATAATTATCACTTTCCTGGGGTTCCCAATTACTTATATTCCTCGAGATATGTAACCAAGATATCGTATGGCCGTAATTCAGTGACACAACTCACAGCACGTCAGTGGATTTAAGGTAGAAAATTTTCGCCACATTTTTTAAATATTTCGTTTCAAGGAAATATTAGAGTTTTTTTTTAACTTTGTCTTGATACATACGTACAGGAAGAAGATACATTCTTTCAAAGCTGTCACTCAATGGATACAGAAATTCTTCTGTCTTGTGGGATCTGTAGGCTAATTATCCTGTCCACATGAGTCTTTTGCTATCCTGAACTAAACGAATACGTCCCAGAACCCACCCAAATATATTTCTTTCAGACTCATTTTAAAACTCTCTAGGTCTTTAACGTGGTCTCGGCCATTCATATTTTCTAAATAAATGTCCCTAAGCATTTCTAATTTCTTCCTCATTAGTCACATGCTGTGCCATTTTCACTTTGATTTTGTGTCAATTTTAATAATATCTGGAGAAAAGTATATGTTACGTCTCCATTGCGTGGCTTAATACTGCAGGTTTTATTCCTTCATTATTTATCCACATATTTAAGGAACACGCCGGCAGCAAAACACAAATCTTAACGTCACTGATACCAAGACCAAAAACTCGACAGACATAATTTCCGCCCTGACAAGTACCCTCTCTGACAGCTATCCTAATATGTCCTCTAATTTCTTTCTCGGTCTTATACGTGGACGTTTTCGGGAGGTTCCTTACTCAAATTTTACAGCATTCCTTATACATCATTCTAGCAACACTTCCAGCCTATCGAAGTTTCATAAATTTCACTGCCATAAACACAATATGTGACTCAATCTCACCAAGTTCCTCCCTGTATATAATCACCCTCTTGTGAGCACTTTCGTAAAACTCCTTCGACATATCCGTCCGTACGTCAGCATGGAACAGCTCACCTTCCACTAAACGGATTTTCATAAAATTTTATATTTCAAGTTTTTTGGAAAATCTGTACAGAAAATTCAAGTTCTATTAAAATCTGACAATAATAATAGACGCTTTACGTGAATACCCACGTAAATTTATGATGAAATCTCACTGAATTCTTCTTACAATGAGAAACATTTCAGACGCAGGTTGTAGAGAAATCAAAGAACACGTTTTATGTTCCATAACTTTCCCCCGAAAATAGTGCCGCTTGTGAGATAATGTGGAAAAATGTGGTAGAATCAGACAGGCGACAGGTAAAAATACGGACGGCGCATGCGCTTTGCATGTCGGATATGTAATACACGAATAGAGACAAAGAAATCATGATATTTAGTAGATAGTTCTCTTCCAAATCAACAACGGTTAGACAAATGCGCCTCTATGTTACGTTATACATATATTGCCTACATTGTTGCATTTCAGCTATAATATATGCAGACCTATACAGTCGATGAAATATATTATATGTTCATGGCGTTTAGTTAATAATATTTGGGGATAACTTGTGTGGTAAATTCGTCCTTGACATTTCCACAGGAAAACTAGTTGTACGTACCTATCTCTCGATCTACAGTGGTCATCGATTTACTGTGCAACGAAACTGATAAGTGACCACATTATCAGCTAAATGCAGGAAAGCCGAACATATATGCTTAAATGATGAATAAAACACGGACCAGAAGGAAATGGTACTCCTGGCGACATTTCTCTCTCAGTATACGTAACTATACAAGGTCGTTATCTGTAATATGACGTCATGTCCTCTGGAAACAAACGGCATGACTGCAGAGAGGATCAATGCTGGAAAACCGCGTTCTCTTGCATCGCCGGAGCTGAGTATCCCTGAGGGATGGAACTTTCATATAACGACCTTAGTAGCTTATAACGTGGAGAAGGCTCACACGCTTCAACTGCTCCGAGTAAATTACATAATCAGACGGTAAAGTAGGCATCCATACAGTGGAAATTCAAATTTTAATATTATATTAATTCCGGAAAAAAAGCCGTGTAAGAAGAAAGGAAACGCTTAAATTTACGAATTTTTATCAACTCAGTGTTGAGTGGCAGTTCTTGGATAACCTCAAAGTGCACCCTGTAATATGTCACGAGGTGGTCAATATTTCGCCCCAGCCGCTTTAACCCCGAAAGGAGCCTCGGTACCCATTGTACAGGAGGCTGGGTGAACCCCCAGCGCCGGTCTGGAAGGGTGTGGAAAACTTCGCCCCCACCGGGACTTCAAACCTGAACCACCAGCTCGTGCGAGTCGCTGTACTGAATACGCTATCCTTCCCGTCCATGGATAAACAAAATTGGCGTAATTTTATAAGCGAGGCTACCACAAGATGCAAAAAAAATCTGATTTATTAACATGACCACAGACAGCATTAAAATGTGGCCTATGGAGTTTGAAATATGTCTGGTAGATGAGTGTGAATATTGACTAAGAATATGTAGGCTACTGAAGGAGGAAGCTGTGGTGGTTTGAATACAGCGTCCCAATATGGGCACGGCGAAACTAAATCGGCATGAACTGGGACTACTAGATGTAATGAAACCTGTAATACGAAATAAGCCACCAGAGTTCTAAAGGGTGCCATGAGGAAAAATTCTTTTAACATTTTAATCATTTAGGTCTCTTACGGCATTTGTAGTCTGTATATAAGTAGTTCGTTGACCGGGTAGCTCAGTCGGTATAGCGACTGACTACGGGCTGGAAGGTCCGGGATCGAATCCCGGTGGGGATGAGATTTTTCGCCCGTCCAGACCAGCCCTGGGGCCCACCCAGCCTCCTGTAAAATGGGTACCGGGTCTTTCCCGGGGGTAAAGTGCGGCCGGGGCGTACTGCTGAACACTCACCCCCTTCTAGTGCCGCAGGCATGGAAGAGTAGAGCTATACCTCTGCCCACACTCTGGGCCAAACTGGGCCTGTAACGGGATCACTTTACCTTTACATTTTATACAAGTAGTTCACTGCATTCCTCTTCTGCCTCAATCACTGAATGTTTTAGAAAATATTTAGGGACTTTTTTATGTTTTGTAATACATATGAAGCAGTAGTTGGGTATTTTCATTTCATTGCTTCATCAATTCTGGGAGTTAAAAGTAACTTTTGAATAGTGTCAACAAATAATCTCACAATAAATGCCTACATTCAACGAATTCAAAATATAAATAAACAGCTGATATTAATTTCCTTGCTCACAGGAAACACACTGCCTCTCAATGGAAAAGACTCATCGAATAAAGTCACTGACAAGAATAACACCGTTTATTACGAAAATAATGCGGAAGAAATGAATTACTGGGGCAAAATGCAGTCTTTGAATTTTTCAGCAAGTGGTCTAAGAGTAAATATTGTGATTTGAATTGTTAACATAAATAAGGCTGCAAAACACAATTTGTAGGAAACAACAGTCCAAGCAAAACTACCACAAAAATTTGAATCTATATTGCGTGGCATTTTTGCATAGTGAACAGCTCAATGCAATTAGCATATTACCGGCATCTAAACAATTTCAGTAATTAATAATCAGTAACACAATTTAGTAGCCGGAACATTAAAACTTGGATGCGTTGTATATCTATTAATTATTTTAATTATTTAAAGTGCTGTGTCGAGATAATTTTATATTTTCATTATTAAAACTTGTACAATTCGTACAAATCCGTTATTAGCAGGATTAAATCAAATATTGGATTAAATGAAAGTGCAAGTATAAGTTTTGCGAAGTCCTGAAGAGAAATAATCACTCGGAATACCTAGAAGAAGATGGGAGTGTCACAGTAAAATAAACCAATATAAGAAATCTATCTTCAAACAAATCAGATAGGATCCAAAGACGTTATATGTTCCAAATTATTAAAACGACAAATAACCATGTTTTCCGAAAATCGTTAACCGGCTGGTTTTATAATATAAACGGATTGTGTCCTCTGTAAAGTAGAAACTGCAGTTTTTATGTAATATAGATAATAATCAGTCTTCAGAGAGTTAATTAGTTAGTTTGGTGTTACTCTGAAGGAAGACCCAGATAATGTATTTCATATTAACTCGTGACTGCTGCGTATACAACCGGTCGACAGCTAAAACACTGTCGCACATATGCAACTGTGTCAAACACATGCCGTCGTGTCGGTTGACATAAATACAAAAAAAAATGGGACGACACGTGGAAAATCCTAACACAGAGAATTCAAGAGTATGCGAGTGGATATACACCTATATTATCTGCATGCATAAGTTTCATTACTCCGTGCGCCTTAGACACGAATATATTTGAACAAAAATTTCTTCAAAACTGTCGCACAAAATAACACATTGAATCAACGCGGTTTTTTTATTCCACTGTGTAATTCATGTTGCAAAAAAGAAATGACTTCTTCTAAACAATATACTATAAAAGGTTTTCGAAAATAATAGGATAAAAAAGAGAAAAACTTTATTGTCACTCAATAAGAGTGATATCGTGAATGAAATGCAACAGTAATTTCAAAATCGTTTGGAGCTGAAGCACCTCTGTTTGGTATAACAAAAACTCCACCTGCACTCAAGAGATAAGCCACTGCTCCAATGGATGACGGAAGGAAACCATTTTAGAACTCGCCCGCAAATTGGGTATTTTTATTTCACACACGTTACAAATTATTAATGAATTCTGGTAGCTTTAATATTGAGTCTATATGAATATCCTCTGTATTGAAATTTAATATAAATCACAATCAGGAAAGCTCTATGTGAAAGGGATGGAAGATGCATTGAATTACACGGATTACAACAATTTTCTCTTGCAGTAAGCATTCATTATTATGGTAGGATAAAGTACTTACTTAAATCGCAGAACAATACAAAAGAATACGAAAATACAACGGCTGAAAGAAATTTACAAATCTTTAGGGTACCAACGAAGGCACAGTTCCTATAGTACGTATTTCACTCCCAGTTACCTCCTACATGTTTTGGTTCAACTTCCATCGTCTGGGAGCTAACACCTATATTACTAAAAAACTTACAGAAATAAAATATCCTTAGAGTGCTTACGCACATCAAATGTACAGATTATATTGAACATTTACAGCTGAAATATTTGGGAGCTAATTACGAGTCAAACACATAATAACGGAACTGTACATTTGTTGGTACTGTAACGAACTGTAAAGCATTTACAAACCACGGAATGAACAATGCGAAGGCTAAAAAGAAGTACAGCAATTCTTGAAAGACGCGTGTGGGCACAGAGCTACGCATTTCAACTCACTTCTGCAACCAACACAAAAATGGACACTTTACATGAAGACCTAGTGCATTTTATTGTTGTCGGCGACATCAAATCGTCCTTAGACTTACATGGTATCAGGCTTTTAGTTCGTTCATCCATCCGTCCGGGCGTCCGTCTGTCTGTCCGTCTGCCCGTATTATCAGCGCGGCTGCCAGTGGAAATATTTAGGTGAAGTTAGGTATCGGGGACTTCTTATGAAAACATGTCGAAAGATTTAAAATTTGATTGATATCAGGCACTTTACGTGAAGACATACTATAAATTTTTTTTCCCAAAGCTTTAAGTCGTCATACAATCGCTCTCTTCGAGTGAAATATTATGGGTGTGTAAGATAGTCGGGAAGGTATAAATATTAAGAGAACGCACCACAACACTAAGTTATAAAAATTTCCAGCCTTGTTAGACATAGCAAAGGGCGACAGTGTTTAAGACGTTTGCTTCAGAAGTATATATAAAGGGACATACAACTTAACAAAGCAAAACCCTTATTTAGAATCTGACAGTGGACCAGATACCAAGAAAATCCCTGCCTTTTAGCAAACCTAAATACTCGTTACCTAATTACTTACTCCATGGTGCAGAGTCCTTCTTGAGAAGCTAACTGGTTTGCAGCTAGTCAAGAAATTCCCCGTATTTCACGGAACCCGAAGGTTCATTACCGCACTCACAAGCATCCGTCAACTGTCTCTATCCTGGTCCAGCCCAATCCAGTCCATATACCCACATCCCACCTCCTGGAGATCAATCCTAATATTATCCACCCATCTACGCCTAGGTATCCCCAGTGGTCTCCTTCCCTCCGGTTTCCCCACCAAGACCCTATACACCCCATCTTCTCACCCATACAGGCCACGTGTCCAGCCCATCTCATTCTTCTCGATTTTATCACCCGCACAATATTGGGTGAGGAGTTCAGATCATTTAGCCCCTCTTTATGCAATCACCTCCATTACCCCGTTACTTTTTTTAAAAAAGAAAATGCTTCCCCTGGAAACACTCTCCCCCCCCCCCGGACATCCGAGTGGGGGAGTAGTTTACCTCCGGATTGTTTTGTCTCCAGAGCAAGCATCCCGCCTGTGACTGTTTCTTAACATAAGTGCTTTACATGGAAGGGTTGTTAGCACCTCGCCCAACCCCCAAGCTGGAGGATCACCTCTCGTCGGCTGTCCGTGACTGCTTATTCAATTTATTTGCAGCTATCTTCCTTATCGGAGGCCGTTCCTCTATCCGCAACCTGAGGACGCGCCATGCCTTGGTGACAGGAAACCACTACATGGCCTAAATACTCGTTACCATGTTTAAAAGTGGCGACCATTGGTCCGTAACTTAAACCAGTCCCTTCTTTCTCCCGTCAGGCGTTAAAACTACATTCTGTGTGCATTTTCACTGCCCCGCTTAACCTACAGACATTGGGCGACGGGAACAGACACAGGAACTCCTCTACATCTCTCTCTCTCTCTCTCTCTCGAACTGATCAGTTTACCCCTCTTGCTGCCCTTTCGAAACTTCCGCCCCATTCGACTAACCATATTGTTCTTACAAATGTTGGTAGTGTTAACAAGTGACAAACCTCACTGCAAACAAGTGCTTTGGGCTGGTTAATTTAGACGACAGTGAGCTGGAGGGAAATACAGCAACAGAGAGAAAAGGAAAGTCTCCAGTTTTCAGATCGCAAGAACTCGAAGCACTCATTTGTAAGTTCTCCGCATACAGTCGGGACTTCTAACATTATCTCATACTTAATGAACATTACATTACAACATTACAACTCATTAAGCAGTTACCCCCACTCCCCAACCCTCTCTCTCTCTCTCTCTCTCTCTCTCTACGTCCAAATTTTCTCCTCGGCGCAATACTTTCCTCTAATATAGAGCACAGTCCTACTTGAAAAGCTAACGGTTCCTCAACTAGTCAAGAAATTAGCTGCATTTTATGGAATCAGACGTGTTACTACCATCTTCACAACAATGTGCAAATCTTCCATATCCCGACCCAAATCTGTCCAGCATATCCCGTCACATCCAATTTCCTTAAAATCCATTTTAATATTATTCTTCCATCTCTGCTTAGATCTTGCCAGATTTCTCTCCCCTTCATATTTCTCCGCCAAAATTCTGCATTAAACTTTCCTCCCCCTATACATGATACAGGCCCCGCCCATGTCAATCTTCCTAACTTTACCACGCGGAAAAAAATTGTGAGGGATTCTGTTTATATAGTATTTGTTATGTAGTACTGGATATGTAGTACAGGTTATGTAGTACCGATTATGTAGTACCGGTTGTGTAGTACCGGTTGTGTAGTACTGGTTATGTAGTACTGATTATGTAGTACCGGCTATGTAGTACCGGTTTTGTAGTGCTGGTTATGTAGTACTGGTTGTGTAGTACTGGTTATGTAGTACTGGTTATGTAGTACTGGTTATGTAGTACTGGTTATGTAGTACGGGTTATGTAGTACTGATTATGTAGTACTAGTTATGTAGTACTGGTTGCATAGTACTGGTTATGTAGTACTGGTTATTTAGTATGGTTACGTAGTATCCTATTATTCAATGTTCTCTATTCTCCCGTCACTTCCTGAGGCTTACGTAAGAATGTCCTCCGCAGTACCCTATTCTCGAAGACAATTAGCACGTTCTTCCCTCAATATGAGACCTGATTTTATATGCACATAAAAAACACGCAAATGTGTACTTACCACTGTATATCTTAGTCTAATCTTACACAGCAAGAGGTAAGATAGCAGATTCTGGACCGAACGGTACAAGGCATTCTCTGAACGCAATCTGCCACTCATTTCTTAACTTACGAATATATTATTTGTTAGTAACGTTCCCAATACTAAAACCTTTCCCCGTTTTTAAAGGATTAATTCGTTATTTTTGGTTGTGGTTTTGTCCTACATCCTGCTGTCCAGACGTCAACACCCACACAGTATTCTTAGCATTTACTTCCAGACCAACTTCCGTAATAGCGAATATTACGTTTTCTATATTTTGTTGTTATGGTGCATGTTCTTTCCCCCAATAAATAAACACTAGCGCAGATCAGAAGCTAATGTGGTCCAATTTCAAACCAACTTGCTTTGTCAGTCCTCACATCTGTAAAAGAATTAGCCAAGTGTGCCCTAGGCGTAGAATTGCATTTTGGTTTTCACGCACAAGAGTCGTTATAACAGTCCAATGTAAATGGAGATTGAAATGGTTAAACAGATTTTAGTAAAACTCCTCTACATCAGACTTCACGAAAATACCCGTGCGTTCAACAGTTATCTAATAGATCCACGTTTACGAAGGGATTTTTAGTAGGCCGTCAGCAGTGCTGCGAAAAACGCTTAGAAACCTGAAGGCATGCACGTTAGCTCTCTTTGTATTTATATACAAAACCATTCTCTGGACCTAGTCTAGGTATCAAGAACACCGACGACATGAAAAGGTTGTATTTGAGAGGAAAATGGAACATCATAAATTCAGTAAAGGATTGACGTAATAATTTATTAGGCAGTATCAACTTGCCTTAGGCTGTTTGGATGGAGTTCTCCTAATTTGAAAACAAAAATAAAGTAACATTACTATCTGTACTGTTGAGGACTGTTTCGTAAAATTCTATACAGAGGTAGCTCAATGTGTAGTTCGCATAAACATTCCTGCCCCTAACATTACAGGGTCAATATGTAAGGTAAAACTCCATACGAGTACTAAGGAAATTTTTGTCCTACTCTGCACGCATACTGGCTTATTAACTCTTTTAAACGCCAAATTAAATTCCATCTCTCATTTGCTGGCATAAATAGGAGCTCACCATATTCTCCACGTTAGCGGGGTAAGGGTTAACCAACACACAACGTTAAACTTCATGGCAACAAACACTCGAGAATTTAAAAACGTAAATTTCTATTATCTAATTAATATTAAACGATTTATAAGTTAGACGAAGTTAGTTAAAATTACCTACAGTTTTTACTTCTGGAGATGGTTACTGAATTTTAGTGGCGGGATTCAAAAATTCCAGATGCCCAGAAAAATAACAATAATTAATCATTGGTAAAGAGAAATTTTCAAATTATCCAAAGTTTGCAACATTTGTTCCAAACTTTCTCGATCTCTACCCGCTGTGCGGTGAGTGTTCAGATTCATGCTCCACGTTGTACTCCCTGGCAAAGACCCTCCGGTTACCTGTGGAATAGGATGTTGGGGAGGCTGCAGAACCGATAAGAAAGCTTCGGAGAAAAAACCTAACTGTTGTCTCTCACGGGAATCAAATTACTACCCTTTGTACTTCCAGCCAGTAGCTATCACGATACTGAGCCACCTCTGCTTCGGTGTCTTATTGCAAAACGCAAATTCATTTCGAAAATTAAATAACAGGAAAAAAAAAACGGAGAGCCTTACCAAAGTATAACATTAGTCCTACTTCGTAATGCATTTCATTAAAACCAACAGTAACAAAGAATTTTGTGTATTACACGTACAGTCGAACACAACTATATTTCAACTAGTGGTACAGTAGGAATACAACTACATGTTTCGGCCCTATATTTGGGCCATCTTCAGGTTGTGATTTAACTTACAGAGCAGCTATACAATATGTGTGGGGTGTTCTTTTGAGGGTGTTGGGGATTGGGTGGGGGAAGGGGGGAACGAGATCTGGTTGTTTCAATAGTGGGTACCATGACCTAGGGCTGTTTCGAGAGAATTATCATTAGTTGTTTATGTACATATGTCAAGTGGGTTACTATTCTTATGCTAAGGATATGTTATAATTGGTATCATTAGTAAAATATACTTAAAAACTAGCATGTTATAATATTAAAGTTCATCAAACTCTAGCCAAATACTATAGTGTCACTCAGTGTCAGTCAATGTTTTGCGTAATATTAAGTATATACTTAAGTTTTTTAAGTATATTTTACTAATTATACCAATTATAACATATCCTTAGCACAAGAATAGTAACCCACTTGACATGTGTACATAAACAACTAATGATAATCCACTTGTAACAGCCCTAGGTCATGGTACCCACTATTGAAACAACGAGATCTCGTCCCCCCCCCACCCAACCCCCAATGCCCTAAAAGAACACCCCACACATCTTGTATAGCTGCTCTGTAAGTTAAATCACAACCTGGAGATGGCCCACATATAGGGCCGAAACATGTAGTTGTATTCCTACTGTACTACTAGGTGAAATATAGTTGTGTTCGGCTGTACGTGTAATACACAAAATTCTTTGTTATTGAACCAAAACAATGGGGATGACGCAGCTCAAGAAAAAAAAACAACAGAGTTTGACACGCTTTATAAGCACATACCCACTCAACTGCTAGCATTCCATTACATGCACTAAAGAAGTGCAAAAAACCCAGTATTCCTTAAATATGTTTGCACCAACTAAGGGGCAGAGCAAAAATATCGCCAGGGTGATGAAAACTGCAGACGTCGCTCCCGTTACAGAAAGTTCAAAGAGGAAAACGGATTATGAAATATAATTCCCTTAGGGACAAGTAAGCCAACCTTCATGTAGGGTTCACTGTGAAAGAAGTTTTATTGCTTTGTACCAGCAATAAGTTAACTCAAACACGGCTAACCGCATTATCACACGGCTAATTTCATACTTATTTTATAGGCATAACCAGAAAGTTCAACAAACTAAACCTAATATTGGGAAACCCTACGGGAAATGATTAAGCCACGGAATTAATAGCTACACCCAACATATCTTCTTTTCGTTAACAGGTAATTGTATTACAATAAGGCATAATTCTGTGTAGATGACTTTTATACTGAACAGTCAGTTCTACTTGGCTACGACATCTGTTTAAGGACGTTCCTGAAAAGATTTCTGCCTCCATTATCAAAATAGGTGCAGTTCAACGCTTCCTCTCCTTCTCCAAATGTCGCGTTTTTGGTGGGTACTCCATTGATTTTTACAAAGTTGTTAACTTTGTCATTTAATTTCTTTTCTTACAGACGAACTGATAAGATATAATCATCGTCATCAATAATAATTAATTAATTACTCCATGGAGTAGAATCCTTCTTGATAAGCTAACCGGTTTGCAGCTAGTCAAGAAATTCCCTGCATTTTATGGAACCCGAAAGTTTATTACCGCAGTCACAAGTACCCGCCACCTCTCCCTATCCTGAGCCAGCTCAATCCAGGCCATACCCCCACATCCCACTTCCTGAAGATCCATCTTAATATTATCCCCCACCTACGCCTGGGTCTCCCCAGTGATCTCTTTCCCTCAGGTTTCCCCGTCAAAACCCCGTACACGCCTCTTCCCCACCCCATGCGTGCTACATGCCCAGCCCATCTCAAGTTAGTTAGCAGTTACTAATTTCTCAACGATATTCACCCGAGCAAGGGACATAGACTGAATCAAAGCTTGCAGTTCACTTAAAATCTTCATATATACGAGGGACAGGCAAATGAAAACCTGAAATATTTTAAGGTTTTCATTTGACTCTCCCTCTTATAAAATCATAAATGTGAATTATAAGTGTTTACCTCCAAGTCATGAAGTTTATCGCAAACTTACGCATTCTTGATAAATGTTTACACTTTTGTATCGCACGTGACTAATTATTAAATGAAGAGTATGGAGCTAATAGACACCAACTACGAACCTCAACCGGCAAGTGTAAAATATGTTCGTAAACGAGGAAATCATCCGTAGATATTTCATTCCAGTATCGAAAGTCTTATTACTGCTGCAGAGATTCAAACAATGTTAACAGCTTTAAAATAGTAAGTGCTTGAACTTGGCTTTAAAATGACTGCTTTTCCGGTATTTAATATTACAGTTCGTTCCAAATATCTTGTCATATCTTTTGCGTTTTCTCATATTTATTTTATCCTAAATGAACTAATAATTTATTTAACTAGAGCTTGTAAATATGTTAGCCGTAAAAGTTTATTTTAGAGAAGTCACTTCCAGCTAGAACTTTTCTTTATAAACAGTTCTGTAATAAAGAGACTGCTTCAGTATCTTACATCAATGATTCGTTGTTTAACACCGAGTGACACACGAATTTGGTGCACTGCAAGAAACTAAGAGCGAATTATCTTTTCATTACATTCATATTCTGTAAGCGAAAGGGTGCGAAATCCCAAGTCTTTCGTACGTAGGTTATTCGGAAAGTAAGTACCGTCTGCGCATATCTCTCGCGCATCTTCCAGGCTGTCACTTTGCGCATGTGCAGTGACTTTCTCTATCAATTGAGAAGCCACAGACGCCATTCCGTGAAATTCGTATTATGTTTATGTTTGTTCCTGTGCGTTAAATATGTTTAAGACAATTGAAGGGGCCACCGACTGTGAAATATGGTCTGTAATTCGTTTCTTGAGCGCTATGAATGTGCTACCTAGTGAGATTCATCACCAGATCTGTCATGTGTTTGGTGACAATGCGATGAGTGATGGCGTGGTTAGGAAATGCTTTCGGATGTTCAATGAAGGACGATAGAACGTGCACGATGAGGCGCGAAGTGGGCGTCCATCTTTGGTGAATGATGATTTGATGCGTAATGTCAACGAAAAAGTGTGTGACGACAGACGTTTCACAATTTCTGATCTGTCTCTGCACTTTCCTCAGATTTCAAGGACTGTACTCTATGACATTGTCAATAGTCATATGGGTTATCGGCGGCCGCATTCTATGAGGAGGGTATACAAAAACTTGTGCCCCGCTACGATAAGTGCCTCAATAATGGCGGCGAATATGTGAAAAAATAGTTTGAAAAATGTAGAATCTGATAACAATAAAATTTTATACGAAGCCTTAATCGATTTTCTTACAGCGAAACGGTACTTTACGTTCTGAATAAGCCTCGTATTATGAAAGACGGTAAGAGAAAAGCTTACATATCGCATAATTCCAAAACAAAACAATTAATGACGATTTCGTTATAACAGGAAAACTCGTCCGCGATCATTATTAATCTTCTTCCAGTGCTAATGCACAATCTTGAAGCAACAGATTTAAAGGAGATCCCGAAGTTGGAAACAATTGTGACAAGACAGCTGATAAAACAGCATATGTGATGACGCCATTGTGTAACACAGACGCTTCTCCCCGTTATGATAAACGCCTCAGTTGTGGCTGGGACTGTATGGAAAATCAGTGGGATAGCAGTACATTCAAACCTAAGGTGCAATGATGAGCCTAAATGACACCGCATATAAATTTTATAAATGACCATCATATTTACCGCAGCAGTGAGGCATTATGATTGCAGTAGGCATTAAGAGCTTCCCAACCAATGAAACATTCCTAGACACATCGCTTTAAAGCACTCTGCAGCGAGTGTCGATAAGGAACGTCCGATTTGAGACATTAATAATCCCATGCAGTAGTGACAGTCAAACATAATGTTTACGATTACATTTTCCAGCACTTCTGTGAGAGTCTTCGTATGTCTGTAAATGGGGTTCTCGGAATTACTGTCGTGAAAAGGGCACGGTGTAAAACGGAGATAATACAAGTTAGGATTAAAGTGTGCAGTAAATTTTACAGCCGAAAACCTATCACCGATCTATATTTATCAGCGAAAGATAGTTATTTATGGGAAAATGGCGTAAAGTTCAGTACTTAATGTTGGATTGTAGATATTCGCGATGCAAAACATTTACGTAACAGCCAGAATGACAAAGCAGCGTAGTGTGACACCTTGCATAGCATCCGACTAGACCGGCAGAAATAATAACATTGATGAAGTGATCAAGTAGAATTTTTCGCATGTTCCAGAGGAAGACGTAGATCAGAAACCGAAGAGATTTAAAGAAATCACTTTTACAAGCGCGAGATATCGTCCATAAACTGAAGAGATTCATATAAATTGCGTTTATTATGAGACGAAGTTGAATCATCGCCTATCTCAGCCGGAAAGTCGATCAGATACTGAAGAGATTCAATGCAATCACTTTGACGAAGTGTGCAAGCAGAATCCTCGCATTTCGCGACGGGGGAACTCAGTCAGAGACCGAAGGAATTCACACAAACCGCACCGATGAAGTGACGAAGTAGAACCATAGCCTCTGCCGGCAGGAGACCTCGACTAGCAATAGAACGAATCGCCGACGTCGCGCTGATTAAGTGATGGAGGTAAACACCGCCCTAAGCAACAGGAAACTGGAAACAAATACTGCCGTTTCACGTGAGCGAGTGCAGGACACCGAAATTTTTATACGCGATTGGTTCCCTATTTCTCACCGAGACAACGAAATGGAAATGCACGAATATTTGACGGCAATTGTGATAGGAATATAAAAATGATAAATTCTTCTTCAAAATTGTCACCGGTGACTAAAGCTTGGCGTATCATATTGAGTCGGAAAACAACAGAGTGTCAATTAAACACTGTCACTATGATTCGCGAGGACCAAAGTACATCAGGCGACAATTTCTGCTGACAAGCATGCTCACGCGATTATGGGAAGTTAATGTTGTAGTGAATTTGGCATTCGTGCTTCCTGCCGTCACCATTAATTCTGAGAGCTACTTTGGTAGCAGGGACCGCGGTAGCGCAGTGGTCATGGTACAGCACTACAAATCGGAAGGTCGCTGGCTCGATTCCAGATGGTGCCATTGGAATTTTTCATTGACATAATACTTCCGACCGCACTATGGCCCTGGGGTCGACTCAACCTCTAACAGCAATGAGTACCAGGAGTATTTCCTGGGGTTAAAGGCGGCCGGTGCATAAGGCTGACAAACATACCACCATCCTGTGCTGTTGTCATGAAATCTGGGAACCTTAACTTCCTGGAACCTTCTGGGCCACTCTCGGCCTGTAACGGGACTGCTTTACCTTTACATTGGTAGCAATCTTAATCAATATGCTGGTAATATTCTCCAGTCCGTGTACATGAGAAGAATTTTAATTATATCGCCCTGAACTATAATCTACACCTACTCCAAGTTAAGTCCACGAACACGGTACTTCTGAAAAACCCGACAGCAACTTAGCTGGCCAAGACAGCCCTCAATTCGAACGAAACCTGAATACATTAGATTTATCATGCTCTTTAAGACCTATCACTAACCCTGTCGTCAGCTAACAGAATAAGGTAAACTTATTCCCAATCGGAAGCCATATAGCATTACGTGGTGCTTAGCAAGTTTGTTACGGTGATCGACTTTCAGTACCGGAACAACAAACACTGAATGACCACCCTTTGCCAGTTGTCCACATGTGTCACATTTATAATCAAAGTATATAGTATCTCAAAACATCCCGCACCCAACATCTCGAAAATTAGTTAACTACGTTTAAGTGTCAGTTAAATCACTTCATAAAAAGAGAAAATAACAGCAGTGATTTTGCGTTCTTGCAGGAGAAAGTGGACCTGGGCGAGTTAATGCTGTCCCTGTGTTATCTGCCCACTGCTGGCCGCCTGACCATTACGATTATTAAAGGTCGTAACTTCAAGGCAATGGACATTACAGGTTCATCGGGTAAGTAGAATGCATGCTATGTGACGGAAAGAAGTAGATGAAAAATGCCAAGCGTTGCCAAGGCCCTGACCAGTAACGTCATATCGATCAAAGAATTCAGTATCGGCACAATCCAAAAATTGCCCATTTTGAGTTAATACTACGACTGGTTTCAAAAATATAGGACGTAAGTCCCACAAGAATGGCATCTGGCAGGATATGTTTTAAATAAGAAGTGTGCAGGTATTGTAGGGTGTAGTTTTTACATTTTTCAGCTCAGTCCTAATATTATCTCCATTTTTCAATTTTTGGATTGTGCCACTGTTGCATCCAGTGATCGATATGAAAACCACACACGTGGAACTTCACACATTCTAACATCAAAACAACGAGTTCATGTCGGTTTATGAGTTACATTTCCCTCAAATAACGAAGGAAAACAAAAGTTCGTCATTTATCCCTATCGATTTTAAAGGTAATAATCGTAAAATTGTCCCCGTGTTTAACTGAGCGCCCAACATGATTACGTATGAAAAGCGGGCGCTGAACAAGAGGGCTCACAACATTAACTTTGACATTAGGTGGAGATGAGGGCTCAGGTTCACATCTCGGCCGCTTTACCACTGGGGAAAATTGAGCTGAATTTGAAACCTCGTTGATAAAGACCTAATTCGATACAAGGGTATCCAAAGTATGGTTACAAATGTTGTTACAATTATGAATTTCGTACAGTTTTATGCTTATGTTTCTGATGTTCATGTTCATGTGCATATTCTAGAAGTTGAGAAAAATCTCGAATCTCATAAATTTAAATATACAACATTATAGTCATTATAGGCATTGCGAATAATTGGTGCAGTTTTCGACATGAGTTTATAAAATCTGTACTCTTATTGAAGAATAACAGACCAACTTGCCACACCGAAAGTCCAACACACATCGAAATAAGGTAGGTGCAATCTCAAACTCACAGTACCAGAGTACATTAGCAAGGCACCCCCAATCAACCAATAAAACACACTGCGCACATGAGAACACAGAAACTATAAGCAGAAAATACCAGAACAGACAACACCAACAGAAATAAGCCTACCAAATGCAACAAAGCGACTAAACACATCACACCAAGCATTCACCTCTGTATATTATAATACACTAATGCTAAAAACCTCCATCTTTACAGAACACGCGACCAATGTGGTGATACAATAGAAAGGTCGCAGGCTCCTGGTGATGGATGTATTAATGTCCGAAACATGTTGAGCGTAGAAGAAGTGAAATAAAACATCATAACTAGTGACATCAAGTTGGTCTCTTATTCTTCAACTATCACAATGATGCACGGTCCAATATACATAAGATTTACTGTACTCTTATGCCTGAAACCACACAAATCACTGAGCATATATATGTATTCTTCTTCTTCCTCCTCTCCCATTGGCACTACAGCCCACTGGGGGCTTTGGCCTGTCGAACAATATCCTTCCATTTTTTTTTTCCCATCCGTCACCAACTTTACCCATCTTCTTACTCTCAGCACTTAAAGATCTCTTCTACTTCCTCTTTCCAGCCTTTCCTGAGTCTTCCCCTTCGACCCGTCCCTTCCAGTTTTTGAGTGAAGATCTTTTTGGGCATCCTATCCTCCTCAATTCTCTACAGGTAACCTAACCAACTTATCTTTTACCCTATATAAAATATTATTTCATACGACTGGTGTATTCAGATTTTTTGGTCATCCTATGCTCCTCCATTCTCTCCAGGTGACCTAACCAACTTATCTTCTGCCCTATATATGGGTGTATATATATATATACACAATATTATTTCATACGACTGGTGTATTAAGATTTTTTGTTAGCCTGTGGTACAAGAACCTCTATTGAAATTGCTGTCGCTTGCTTTTTATTTCCTCCACCAACCAGCTTCTTCGCTACAGCAAAGATTTATGACTCCTTGCAAAGTGTTAAAGGGGTTGCGGCAAAAGAGGGAGGTTGTGAGCGTGCAAGATGCAAGGTAAACAGGACGTCTTTCATCTAGGCCAAAAAAATGGTGCCGTAGATATATATAGATATGGTGACCGAAATCTTCAGAATATCGATTGTTCTCACAACTGTATTTTACGCGGGTCGTAAGGATGGACGCTTACCAGCGACGGAGTTCATAAGCAAAGTAATCTGCAGCAACATAACCACTTCAATGGTCTGCACGGTGTTTGACCTACTTCCTAGAGAAACAAGATACCAGGAGACTCGTACATATTCCCAAGGCAATATCGTCCTTGGTTCCGCGAATTGCCCCCTACCGTAATTTCCCTTCCGTTAACCTTGTTTTGGACAAATAAGTAGACCAGTCTATCAACAGGGACGTGTGTTCACATCCCTAATCATCCCGTCATCTCGGTTATTCTCTGAATTTTGTTCTTAAGTTTTGCAGCCACAAAGGTTTATAATACGAGGAAGGAATAACAAGGCAGGCAATTTGCGTATAACATTGAGGCACTTTCGCGTAAAGACTGTTGTCATGCAAAAGCAATAACTATTACATATTATGAGTGTGTGTCTGTAGCGTTAGTTATCCAGCACGCAATGCGCATGTGCCGTATTTTATTGTCAGTTGTGGCCTATCTGACTGTGCCATGCTTTTCCGGATTATCTCATAAGCGGTGCGATTTTCGGAATAAGACGTTACTGATTATAAAATGTTTTTCGATTTTCTCTAATGTTTATGTCTGAAATATTTCTCTTTCCAAGAATAATTCAGCGAGATGCTATTGTAGTGCTTTCCTACTTAAATGATGGCTTCACTTCCATCAAGTTTTTCCGGGAAAAGACACTAGAACTTATGGTAGAATTTCGCCGCCACCAGCCAAAGAGATTTGGCAAATCTAACTACAGCAAGGACTCAAGGATTCGTAGAACAATCGTTTGATTCAATCCCAATTTTGAATAAAAGTAAAAATATATATTCTATCCTGTAAAACTAAATATTATATAACAATAACAAAATAATAAATACAAACTTAATCAAACTCTGCCAAAGTGTACCATTTTATTTAAATAATTAACTTGCCCTGAGTACCAGGTGTATATGTACATAGGTCTTCATGAAATGTACCCGATATACTTTTAAAATTTCAATAAAAGTTTAATTTTCTTGAAAAAATTTCGAAAAATACAAAAATATCAAATTTCATGAAAATTCCTCCATTGGGAGCCGAGTTGTTCCAGTCGTACAGACAGAGAGAGGAAAGGGCGTAAATCAAATTCCCATTCTCGTTATATTAGTAAGTACAATGTCAATTCATATTTGCTGACTAATAGAACTATATCTACATACTTTGGCTAAAACAACCACCCTGAAGCCAATTCTAGATATTTAACATTTTAGGGGCGTTTGCAAAACGGCGAAAATCGACTCTCAGTCCCGTCATTTCCGTTGGTCTTTCTGTGGTTATGTACCCTTGTACGTCTCTCCGTCTGTGTGTCCGTTCGTCTCCCACTAAAAGGAATTTCACGAAATTTGATATTTGAGTATTTTTCGAAAATGTGTCCAGAAAAACCAAATTTCATTAAAACGTGACAAGAATAACAGGTACTTTGCAAGAATGCCTAACGTATATTTATTACAGCTCATTCAATTCTCCTTAAAATGGGAAATATTTCAGACAAAAGTTGTAGAGAAAATCAAAACACATAATTTATATTCAATGCATTTTTTTCCTAAAACCTTTTGATAATGTGCAAAAACATGGTATAACCAGACGGGCCACAGATGATAATATAATATGGCACATGCGCATAGCATGCTGGATAAATAACGCTACAGGCACGCACTCGGAATATGTAATAATTATTGCTTGTCCCCGTCAACAATGGTTACGCGAACGCACCTTAATGTTCATCGCTTGTCTTGTTTGAATTAAATGTGTTGATATTTATGTCCCGTTCCCGTAGTCATGACTCAATTAGGTGACTGTTCATGAAAATTAATATAATGATGATGATGATAATAATAATAATAATAATAATAATACCTTCAAATACATTAACGTGTACAAAATGTAAAGGATAAAATTTGAAAACTAGGAAATGAGAATAAGTTCTATTAAAATTACATTACAACTCGTTGTAACATTCAATGTATTAAGTAATTTGAGTGTAATGCCCATTATGGAACAAGTTCAACATGTGACTGGTGACAGTAAGATATTGTCAGGCGAATATTCGGTTTTTAAGGTAGCTTGTTCTCGCTGCCCTGGCTTACTTTGATTGCTGCTTCTATATTCTACATTATTTCCTCTAAATCCGTATTAATATTATCACAACTACCATTCGGTCTCCCAAATGATACTTTAACTTGACTTTTCCCACAAAATACTTTGCACTGATTTATTATTCAACGTATCTCGAAATTCTCAGTTCTATGAATTTAATGGCTATACCCATATATCGTGAGTAGTATATGTGGTCTGTAAACAAAGTAATGAGACTGCCTGCGTATCGCACGATCCAGCAAAACGGAGGGCTCGCTCTTCACGTGAAGGGTAGGTAAACGTCTCATAGACTTCTAGTATGAGTTTCAACTCGCTAGCGTCACCACGCTAATTTTAGCGCGGTTTTTGTGAAGCAGTTTGTGTGTGTGTGTGTGTGTGTGTGTGTGTGTGTAACGAAAATGGAAGAGTGCAATTTCGAGCAACGATATGCAATCAAGTTTTGTGTCAAACTTGGGGAAACCGGCATTGAAACTTTCAATAAACTGAAACAGGCCTATGGGGAGCATGTTTTATCGAGATCACAAGTGTTCAAGTGATATGAGGCATATTCAAAGGGTCGTGAATCCATTAAAGATGAACCCCACTTTGGAAGACCTTCAACATCAAAAACAGATAACAATGTGGAGAAAGTGCGAGCCCATGTGCGGTCAGACTGTCGACTAACAGTGCGAATGATCGCTAGTGAGTTAAATTTGAACCACACAATGTTCCATCAGATTTTAACACAGGAATTGTGTGCGAAGATTGTTCCGAAAAACCTGACAATCGAACAGAAAGAAAATCGGAAGGAAGTGTGTCTTCATCTTCTGGAACGGATCCAAAGTGACAGAAATTTCTTGAAGAAAGTGATTACAGGTGACGAAACATGGATCTTTGAGTACGATCTAGAAAAAAAGGCAAACTTTAGGAATGGCACACATCTGCATCACCACTTCCGAAAAAAGCGAGAATGAGCAAGTCAAAAATCAAATCCATGCTCATCTGCTTTTTTGACTATCAAGGGATTGTTCATACACAATTTATGCCTCAAGGAGAAACTGTTAATCAATTTTATTACCGTGAGATTCTTGGAAGACTAAGAAAAAGAGTTGTTCGCGTGCGACCAAGCATTGCTAAGAATTGGATGCTCCATCACGACAATGTCCCTTGTCACGTGGCGATCTCTGTGATTGAATTTTTGGTTAAAAAGGGCATTCCTGTGGTTCCACAGCCCCCCCCCATACTCCCCTGATCTGAGTCAGTGCGACTTTTTTTCGTTCCAAAAACTAAAGTTTTACCTTAAAAGACGCCATTTTGGGACGGTGGAAAAAATCGAAAAGGCTGTAACCGACCAACTAAAAGCGATTCCGGTTAGAGAATTCCATTGGTGCTACGATGAGTGGGAACAATGTCTCCGGAGATGGGTAGCTCCCAAGGGAACTATTTTGAGGGAGACAAACTCGATTTGCAGTTTAAAAATAAATACAGAGTTATAATGAATCAGTCTCATTACTTTATTTACAAACCACGTAAATAGTGAGGCTCTTGAGCGTGCACTTCTCTTTATTCCCCTTCAACTATAATTTTGTTTGGTTCCAAATGCTCCAGAAAACTACATAATGAGGAGCTTAATATCTGTACCCCTCACTCAATATTTGTTTGGTGATAAAATTAAAGAGAATAAGAAGGGCGGGGCATGTAGCACGTAGGGGGGAGGTTATATATAGGGTTTTGGTGAGAAAACGTGAGGGAAGAGACCACTTGGGAGACCCAGGCTTACATGGGAAAATAACAATAAGACGGTTCTTCAGGAAGTGGGATGCGGGGGTATGGACTGGATACAGCTGGCTCAGGATAGGGACAAGTGGCGGGCACTTGCGAATGCGGTAATGAACCTTCGAGTTAAATGAAATGCGGGGAATCTCTTGACTAGCTGCAAACCGATTAGCTTCTCAAGAAGGACTCTGCACCATGGCGTATGGAGTACGGAATATCCAAATGCTCCAGACATTAAGTAATTACAAAACATGTGGTAACAACTAGGGAGCATAAAAATATGTAACACAAAAATTCCAATTAAACTTCATGCCAGACGAAAGCTACATGCCGATTGCACTGAATTATTCGCAAGAGTAACAAAATTATATAACTTGGTCCACGTATTTCACACAAAGCCAAGTATTGCTCTACTGTTCCTATATCCCTCTTCCCTCACGGCCACATGTTTGACCTACAATGTACTGCGAAGCAGCATAAGAACAGGCGCACACGGTAAACAGGGCAAACAAGAACCATCAATCATAACAGCTACCCTCCCAGCCCACAGTCAAACCCAGGACTTTCTGCTCGCTGAGATTAATAGCTATGGTACCCTACTAAAGAACAGCACCGTTAAACTTAACGGAAACATAATAACTAAAGAATGCCGATAATTGCTCTTAACTGTTTAATTCACTTTCTTCTAAGATAAATGATGAAGAAGGAAACCTTGTCCTTATTTAAACCATGAAGGCGCACGGGGGAGTGGAGATATGGCTACACTTATTCTTAACAGCGGCATTAGATGGGGATGAGTGGTAAACCTCAAGCCCTAGCCGCTTGGGCCCCGGATAGTTCCCCTCTTATGCACCGAATAGGAAAATATTTAACTTTCTGAGTAAAGGTGGCTCATCTCGAAAACTGTACCCTGAAGACTTGAGGCACCCGCTCATTGAAACGTCATCCGCACCTTATCCATGTTTTATTAGCAGAGATAGAAAAACTAATACAATTAGCATTCAACTTGCTGTCTATACAGATATTTTATCAACTAACAAAATGAAATTCCAAATTTAATTGGTATTAGTAAAACCCATAGCTATGCCAAACTGCAGCGTGGTATGTGAGGTTTAGTACATGGGTTTCAATCCGCACAAATATTTTGCAAAATACGGCATCATGACTGCGGTGCAAAACTTCATAATAACTGTACCTAACAGGCTGCTAATTACACACAAAAATTTGTTTTCAGGTTGTCCATAAAATTCTTTGTCCTATCGAATGTAGTAGGGAACGAAAACACAGCAGCGAAATTCCACAATTCAAAAAATCTCCAATATTTTACAAGAAAGTGAACTATTTTACAGCACAATATTACGGACATGAAATGCATAAGAGTAAAAAAATCTATATGTAATAACTTATCCGTATGCTGAATTAAATAGCACGCCATAAAGACGTATGTTAGAGATCTATGCTACCTTCAGCTTAACACAACATGGCCTTAAGTAGTCAGCTTCACAAACAGGTCGCTTTTATTTTCGGGAAATGACCCCGGTACCCATTACCGCTTGGACCGGAATCTTCGTGGGCCCCACAACCAGTATGGACACTGGAGAACAAAACGAAAATCTTTCGCCCTTGACAGCAGACATGCCCAACCCCCCGATCGCTCAGCCCTCAAACTGGCCACTATATTGACTCTCAATTACAAAGACGTATTATGGCACAGGTGGACAGTTACTGTTACCGTAGTATTGGATGGGGTTAGGCAGACTCGATAGAAAATTACCTAGTCCCAAAATATTTAAATGGCAGGAAATTATTCACACTAAAAATAAAAAACGCAAGGAGCGTATCCGCCAGCGCTGTCGTTTCCATCGCAGCTGTCACGGCTTATCCCGGCTGGTGCACGCTTTCTGTGCAATAATGCTCGGTGCAGTAGTAACTTACAGATCTTTTATTTCAACACAATAACAGTGCAGTTTCGGTGGTGGTGGTGGTGGTGGTGGTGGTAGTAGTGGTGGTAGTAGTAGTAGTAGTAGTAGTAGTAGTAGTAGTAGAAAGAGTAGTAGTAGAAACAGTAGTAGTAGTAGCAGCAGTAGCAGCAGCAGCAGCAGTAGTAGTAGTAGTAGTAGCAAGTAGCAGTAGTAATAGTAGTATAGTAGTAGTAGTAGTGTAGTAGTTGTAGTAGTAGTAGCAGCAGTTGTATTAGTAGTGGTGGTAGTAGTAGCAGTAGTAATAGTAGTAATAGTGGCAGTAGTAGTAATATTAGTAGTAGTAGTAGTAGTAGTGTAGTAGTTGTAGTAGTAGTAGCAGCAGCAGTTGCAGTAGTAGTGGTGGTAGTAGTAGTAGTAGTAGTAGTAGCAGCAGTTGCAGTAGTAGTGGTGGTAGTAGTAGTAGTAGTAGTAGTAATAATAGTAGTGATGGGGTGGCAAGTTTTAATAATAATATAATTCAGAACCTTACTCAGACCTCCAGGTAAATTGCAAGATAGTCTTCCACCTTATTAAGCCGCCACCGCTTACTAAAACAATCTTCTGAACATATTAGTCACTAATTTTTGCATCGTTCGTCGGTACTGTTAGGCACAATTAGCAACTGGAAGGGTCGTTACGGAACCCGAAAAAGAATAACGGTTTGATTCAAGTATTTCGAAGTGTTCGCTTTTTTTACGTGCGTTCCCAAAAACGCGAAAAACGACTATTAGCTTCCTTGTGTCTATCCGCATATATGTCTGTCCGTAAGTCCGAATGGACATCTTCGCTCATACTGAAAGGTTTTTCATGAAAATTGATATTTGAGTATTTTTCTAAAATTGGTAGAGGAAATTCAAGTTTCATTTCAATTACGGGTACTTTACGTGAAGACATTTATGATAATACCTCCCTCAGTTCTTAGAATGAGACAGGTTACAGACAAAGTTGCAGATAAAATCAAAACACACACTTTATGTTCAATAATTTATTTTTTTCTGAAAATCGTGCCCTTTATGTGATAATGTGGAAAAATATGGCATACCCAGACATCCAACAGAAAGAATTAATGGTAACTTATTTTAAATTCCAAATAAAGATATGTCGCTTACCTAGGACATTACACTGACGCAGTAAATGCTAAAGATAAAGTTATCCCGTTACAGGCCCGATGTGGCCCAGAGGGTGGGTAGAGGTATATCTCTACTCTTCCATGACCGTGGCACTAGAAGGGGGTGAGTGTTCAGCAGCACGCCCCGACCGCACTTTACCCCCGGGATAGACCCGGTACCCATTTTACAGGAGGCTGGATGGGCCCCAGGGCCGGTCCGGACTGGCGGAAAATCTCGTCCAAACCCGGATTCGATCCCGGACCGACCAGCCCGTAGTCAGTCGCTATACCGACTGAGCTACCCGGCCCACACACTGACGCAGTACGAGAGTTTAATTAAGTTACAAATTAATAAACAAGTTTCTGAGAACAGTCTCTCCATCAGTACAAAATTACTGCACAATGTACGGACTGCTACTGCTCACTCCTAATACAACTTGTTTCACAAAGAGTGAGTGATGACCTAACGTAACAAATTGATGATAGTTTCTGTATGTCAAGGTTACGTTCCCTCTAAAACAGGCCACGAAAGCTCAGAGGGGGAGTGCATGTATAGATCTACCCTTCTTCAACTAAGGCGTTAGATATAGGTGGGGCGGAGTAAGCTATGTCTTGGCCGCTTTACCCCCGCGAATGAACCAACACCATTGTATTGGAGGGTGGCAGGGCCCAGGGTCGGCCTGGATAGGTGCAAGAAATCTCGCCCCCCACCGGAATTTGATCCCAAGACCGCACAACACGTAGCGATTTTCTATACCAACTGAGCAATTCCGACCCATTTTCTATCAGCGAACTACAAAACTTAACAGGGCAAACGCGAAAATGAGAGTAACCTAATACGTCATATGAAGTAAAAGAATGGGGTAATAGAGGACGACGAAATTAAGGAATGCAACAAGTAAATGAGCTCGCAACCTGCAAGAGATATGCTAAAGACAGGGAGAGGAGATGGAAGAATAATAACAGTAGATAATGGTGAAACGGAGACGAAAGAACAAACGATAACATCGCCGTTCTTACGTTCCTTTTTCTACAGAAATGCTTTGACGTCACAGCTTGCGATTGGTTGCAAAATGTCGTTGCGACAAGTATTGATCCAAACACCGACCAGGAATGCTAAAAACTTTGTTGCTAATGGTTGCGGGGTTGAGAATTCCGGGGGAAGAAGTTATCACATATTGTAACATTTCATACCTACAGGCAGACCTGCTCTTGCTATTCCGTAAATTCTTTTGCATGTGGGGAAAGCAACAGAAAGTAAAACGACGGAGGGACAATCAAGTTACGGTTGCGTAATATCATGGGTACGAAATACAGAAACGATACATCAACAGGTAGCCGACATCCTGCCAGATTTATAGCCTATAACAACATAAAAGTGACAAGAAATGCGAGATCGAGGAAAGCAAATTATGTGATTTTCCATACCTTATTTAGCGACACTGTATCAAGTTCAATGCTTGTTCATGATGAACAACATATGCCGGTGGAGAAAGAAGTTTGTGTTAGTTTTAAATTATTACGTAACACTTGACTACAGGCACTGCGAGAAACTAAGACTCATCAGTCTCTGTGCTTGTCCAATTTAATGACTATTTGTCAAATGCATCGGTTACACATTAAGCAGAAGAGTATACGTAAGTATCGGAATTGTAAGACTGTGGAATGGAAAGGTCATAACTTATTTAGCGATAATTTATTAAGCACCTCACTTATCCCGTTAAAGAAAACCACAAAAAAATTAAGAAACTGAGTCTCGTAGCGGGAATTCTAGGCCGTGGCCTCCTGAAAACAAGGCACGGGACGTAACAACTTCACCGTTGCAAAAAAAAACGGCACATGTCACATAGGAATATCGTTCTGGTTTTGAAGCTGAAGCTTTTAACAAGAGCAGTTCATTTTATTTTAGTATTTCTGTTGTAATTCGCTATTTACGTTGTTGAGAAACAACAAATTTTTGTTGAGACATTACTAAACGTGACAGTAAGTGTCTATTTATTTCACTGATGTCAGTAAACTATTCAAAATTGGAAACAATATTCTTCATACAGGACGTATCTCAATTTGAGCATTGTATAGAGTTATAAGGCTTGGTGAAATTACTCAGTACCGACTAACCAGTTTCGTTAGCATCACTAAGCAATGGATAACTCCAGATTTGAACGAACAGACCAATACAGTGTGTGTGTGTGTGTGTGTGTGTGCTCGCGTGCGCATGTGCGCGTGTGCGTGTGTGTGCGTGTGCGTGTGTGTGTGTGTAAAATAAATGTAACTAAGCAGAGAACATAAGCTTTCCTCTAAAGTGGCACGTGTATATATGTATATATATATAACACACATATGTGTGTGTTTTATATTTACTCGTATGAAGTTAAAAGGGTGGGATACTGTTGAATACAGAACAGTGTTCACAGAGAATTTGAGGTCCTCGAAGGCGTAGGGGAAGACAGTCAGTTCTGCTGGGGTATGGCAAATATTCACCAGATGGCAAAGCTTAACATTCCAGGAGATCTGAATCTTCAAGGTTCATGAGCTATACTGTCACTCGCGGAAATTACTAGTGCATATTTTATAATATAAAACGTACTTTTAAAATTAAATTCATAGTGACTTAAAGAACTCATAGAAAATTCTTACTAATTTTATTTAGCCTACATTCTAGAGAACTGCACGGAATACAATTTGGTGAATCATCGATTGTATCTTGCAACTGCATCACACAAGAGCAGAAGATGACAGCCAAAGTTCAACGACTAAAAATCATTAGCGGAAATGCAATTCATTAATAAAAACTTTTGAAGCCTCAGCTAAATCTAAATAATACCTAAAAATTTCGTGTCTCTCTTATATAAAACAACCTCTCTCTTCATTAGGGCCTACAAAGACCATTCACTTCTCTCATATTACGTGCATTTCCGCCGTTTTGAGAACCAGACGATACCCACGAACACAGCGTATAGGGTCAACCGCAGATGTTCAGTGTTAAATCTGGTAAAACGTATCATAATCACTGTGCTTTAAAGAGTCAGACATGCTGAGGAATAAAAAATTGCTACATAAAATAATGACAATAAAGGCACTATTATCTCCATGCCTGCCATAAAAGTAAATGATATATGTTATGATATGATATATGAGATATGACATGACATGACATATGACGTGACATGTGACGTGATATATGACGTGATATGATGTGATATAATGTGATATGATATATGGTATGATATGATATGATATATGATATGATGCGATGTGATGTAGTGCGATATGATATATGATATTATATTATATACCATATGATATATGATATGACGCGATGCGATGCGATATGATATGATATATTTGTTAACTGCAATTGTGTTGACACCCGGTGGCATTAGTACAGTACACTTTACACGCAAATAATACATAGAACAACACAGTTAACAACAGAATAACACAATTAACAACAGGACAAAACAATTAACAACAAGAACAACACAATTAACAACAAGAACAACACAATGAACAGCCTAATCGGGAACAGTGCGGGCCGTGCCCCGTTTTTGCGAGTTATATCCTGGCATTTGCCTTACAACTGTGGAAAAAGCACGGAAAAACCTCAGTCAGTTTAGCCGAAGAGTGCCAATTGGCACAATGAAAACCGCCATAACTGCTATAACTCCATGCAGGCCTGGAGTTACAGCTCCACATATTCTTAACCTCAAAACAGATGGAGTTACGATATCTGCTTCCTTCTGGTTTCTTACGCAGCGTGAAATGGTAAATCCTTACCGACGTTTCGGGACAACATATAAGTCCCATCGTCAGGGGTAATTATTTGGCTTCTTGACCCCTGAAGATGGGACCGATAAGTTGTCCCGAAACGTCGATATTTGTCAATACACTTTGCGTAAACAACCCAGAAAAGCGCAGATATCTACTTTGCGGCGGAAGCCTGATATCACGCACAGACGGAGATACGTTGTAAGCTCCAAACCCTGGGCGTTTTACCCCACCCCCACCCTCTGGGAAATTGCCCTCTACATCAATCGAACAGAAGGCTGCGTGGGGCCCCACAGTCGGTATGGACACTGCAGGAGAAGACAACAGTCTTCTACTCCTGCCAGTAGAACAACCACGACTGGTCGAATGTCCGGCCTGTAGCGTAGTCAATATGCCGATTACGCCATCTCGGCTGACAATAATAAAACCTAATTTAAATGGAAACTTTTAAAGAAAGACCATAAACTCGAATTCCGTGTTGTTTGTTCACTGGTCATGGGCATGAAATCATACTAAAGGGAATGTAAATAGGGACAAAATAAGTCCATAGTAAGGTAAAAAAGGTAAAGCTCACCACATAACCTGTCAGGAAGGCACAGAGAGAGAGAGGTATAGCGCTATACTTTTTCTTGAGCCCCAGCGGTAGATCGGAGTGTGTGGTTAAATGCAAGCTCGTGCCTTTCTGCCTCCGGCAATGACGCCGTTACGAATCATACAGAAGGCTGCGTGGGCTCCATGGTCGGTATGGACGTGTACTGGAAATCTTACCACCACCGGTATTCGATCCCCGAACCGTCCAGCCCCAGTACAGTCGCTATACATAAGTACATAGTAGTTATCATTAAAATAAATTTGTACCCGCTTGTTGTAAATAAAGCGTAGCCACCGATGTGTGGCTTTTATCGTGCACCGCTAATAATAGGTGCAAACACGGTGCGATGTAATGGATTTGACGACAGATTGCCTCAAACCCATTTAAGCATCGATTATTTGTTTAGTAGCGCTTTCACATCCACAGGTGCAAAACCGTATATGAACTTGGACTGTCTGCCCCTTTGTTAGGAATCTACACATTCAGGTGCCTTGAGGAGAACAATTATTGTGTTTTGTCACATGATATGTAAACTGCATCAGGGCTGTCTTGTTGCGATTAAAAAGAATTGGGCTCCTATATAGGCCTACATTCTTCAACCCATTAACGCAAAATGTATTATTATGTTTCCCATAAATAACGAAATTCAATTAGCAAAGTCCTTCTTCAGAATCTGATAGCTGCTCACCTAACCAGTAACCGGCCACCTCGACACAGGTTTTTTTTTTGTTTCCCTGTGTCTACAAGCAAATGCTGAGATGGTTCCCAAGATTCCAAGTTGCTACTACATGCTTCTCATGTAGCCATCCCGACTTAAATTTATTAGTAACCAATTTCATATTTTGTATAAATGTAAAATAACCACTGCCACCAGGTGACAAACCAATTACTGTAAACAATAATAATAATAAACTTGTTTTGAAAACCAGTATTTATCCGCGTAATTCTTGCAATTTTGCTAAAGACCATTATTAAAAGGCAATGTTAATTGTATGAAGAAAAACTGGGCAGAGAGATAAAATTCAACAGAAGAACCTTATCTCATCTTCTTGAAGAACCATCTTAATATTACCTCCCATCTACGACCATTTAGTCCAAGTGGACTTTTTCCAACAGGTCACCTCACTAAAACCCTCTATGCACCTCTCCTGTCTCCCATATGTGCCACATATCTTGCTCATCTCGTTCGTCTTGATTCAGTAACTCGATCAATATTTTGGAAAGGAATGCAGATCATTAAGTTCCTCGTTAATACAGACAGACACACACATATATATGTATATATATGTTTACATATACATACACTGTCTACAGATATATATATATATATATATTTCAGTGAATTTTATATGTGCTTAAACTATCAATTATGCTAGAAATATTACATTGATACAACTAATATTGTCCTGTGCCCACGTTCAAATTTCCAGAGTATTTTTTTATCGTGGTTGTAGTAGTCTGGATTCCGTATCTATAAAGAATTCCGTCATAACCCGGCCGCGTATCGGGTTTTCAAATAGGATAACATTATGATTTTAATGAATTTTGTTAGACAAGTATGAATTGCATTGCTTGCTTGACAGTGGCTCACATAACTAGTTCGTAGTAATTACATAAAATTCAATCTGAATATTACAGGGAGTATCACAGACACGTGTGCAAAGAAGACACGCACGTAACAATAGAGTGCGCAGCTTCAGAGACTCCTATCTCTGAAACCCACATACACCATAACGTATTTGCTGTCACTGACAATGAAAAGCGTATCTATCCGTGACAAGTTGACACTTGTGACTGACATGCTGTAATATCATCCAACTTCGCCATAAGCAAGCGGTTTTCCAGTTGCTGCACAAGCCGTTGTGTAAATTTCACTGGAATACAGTGAACTCTGGGAATTAAGACCCGTTTATATAACAGCGCGTGTGCGCTGTGATGATTGAAAGTACTGTAAACAGTCATCGATATACACATTCACAAAACGGCGGTATGGCAGAAACAGCCGGTATCTTAAAAAGGACAGTTGCAGGAAATAGCACACTGTAAAGGGCCCTATACACTATAAGCCAAACTGTGCAGTTTAACTGTGTAATAAAAAAAAACTGAAAACTGAAATGAATGTTTTCTGGCACAGCACAGGTTTCCCACAAGCTTTGTCAGTTTTTTTATCAGTTCTGTGTGTCTTCATGTGCGTGTGACTATGGTGGATAAAAACAAGGCTGTCGTTTGCTGTTTGCTAGCCACATCGGCCATAATGTTATTCGAGAACAAGAAAAGAAAGGGTGAAATGTGGAGTAAGAAGTGGTATTTGGAAAGGAATATATCATGTTATGCTCATCTGCTAAATGGATTGTTAGAAACGGATGTGCGTTGAGAAGATGCCATCGTGGTGTCGGCAGGTAAACTGAGTAAACTGTGGGATTCCCTGAGTGAACTGCGCAGTTCTCTGTGTGAAAGACGACTGGAATGGACAGTTCTGAGGCCTGCGCTATTGCCTGTCAAAACTGCGCTGTTTACTCAGTTTTTCGGTCAGGTATTATGTCACACAGTAAAATCGCTCAGTTTAACTGAGAGTTTATAGGGCGCTTAAGGGAAACCAGGACAGGGATGCAGAAAGCAAGGGCGTCAGGTAGCTGGGGCGCTTAATATTCGAAGATCCCCAGTGTGGATCTTGCTTCGTCTCACCCAAATGTCCGCTCAAATTGAGATTTCTTCAGTATTTTTGGAAAATTTTAAGTTTCCCTGCAACACGGTTTCAAGCACAAGCCTAAAAAAAAGCAAGAGAAATACTGAGAAAACTGAATAAGCGGCGCCTCATGACTTGTACTCCTCACCAAATAGCACAAACTGTAGTGTGTGTGAATGGGTAATATTTCCATAAAAACAATCCTTTCCGATTGTAGTTAAGGTAACGATTTTATAAAATGTAACATGGCAACATGCAAGACATTAGACAACTTTCATCATCTTCCCATTTGCATGTAATAACTAATGACGTATTACACTTAAAAATGTGAAATTTGGTACAGTAATTCATTTGGTATTTGGTAGTGCCCTCCTATCGTCAGAGACAAGAATCCTTCTTGACCTGTTTGACCCTGAATATGAAGGTATTATGTTCCTTCGCAACGTCTGTAAATATTTTCCGCTTGACACGGCGTAACATCCCAGAAGACTCTGAATCTCCACTCTAATTATAGTTTGGTTGGTTGTTTTCTGCTGAAACTCCTACTGGCTTCCTGAATTTCACCAACACTGACACAACCCAATCACATTTAGACCACATCCTTTAAAAATCCGCAGATTTTGACGTCTATCTCAGCACTGCGGTAGGCCTTACTAACCATTTGGTATTTGCCTTTCCTATCTGAATGTTCCTTCTACCCCTACTATTGCCAACCATCTAATACTGAAGATTATATAGTGCTATATTGAAGGCATATTTGTTTGCATGTTCCTTACGCACTCTCCGGATTTTCCAGTTGCCTGTAATGATATAATATTGTTCCAGTATATCCCTCAGACGTCCAAGGCCTGCATCGGAAATACTTCAAATATCCGTAACCCCTCTTTTTTTCATTTTTCATGATATGCCGCAGAATATGCTTACCTCATTTCAATTTATTAGAGTATTTTATGTCTTACAAACGCCATCTGAATTACACTCTAAAATGTATTATATAGCCGCATAGAAGGATCGTAATCCCTTGACTATCAGAGTCCAGTATGACCTTATATATAAATAATCTACACACAACGGGAAAGAATCGTCTTTTAAAAAAATCTTAAAATTAAAGGCAACGTTATCTTTCGAAACGTTTGTAATTATTCGTCATCAGACATGACGTAACAATCCATAATATATCAATTTTCACTATAAAGTGGGTACAATACAAGTCCTTCCACGAAAACCTCTAATTTCATACGCTAACAAAAATCATATTAAGGAAGATTCTTTTCTTGACATCATTAATACTCACACAATTTGAAAAAAAAAAACTAATATTTAAACTATGTAACATTTGCTATCCTCCGTAACACCAAAGATTTTTCCATAGAAAGCTCGCGGGAACGTACACAAATTTGATTCCTTTCTTCTCAGATACGACGCCGTGTCACTGAGTATTCCCTCCTCACGTTTCGCTATAATGCAGTGGTCTTATTTTCGAGACTCGAAAGTCCAAGAATAATGTCGCAGACAGGTGTATGAGAATGTGTTTGGGTAGAGTAACCACGGTGCGTCATTTCCCAGAAGGAGGCAGTCGTCATATGCAAGGCCTCGACAACTTGAAAAATCCTACAAGTAACCTACCAGCGCAATTAATAATGATGTTGACCTTGTTGCTCACAGATCCGTATGTGAAGGTATATTTACTGTGCGAGGGTAAGAGGATTAAGAAGAAGAAAACAACAGTGAAGAAGTCAACACTCAGTCCGGTCTATAATGAAGCCCTCGTGTTTGACGTCCCTGCGGAAAACATCGAGGATGTCAGCCTGATCGTCAAAGTGATCGACTACGACAGGTATGAGAAATAATGCAATTCACGTAACCTCCGACTAGAATCTCTATAAGAGACAAAGTGTAAAAGTGTACTTCAGGTTCATCCTGATGCCTGTTCACCGCAGATACAGATCTGTGTACTGGCATTCAAATAAAATGTGTATCCTCCACCGAGAATCAGTAGCAATCCACTTAACTTGAGGGGAGTGTGCCTCTTAACATTTTAAAATGGAATTTCCAAAATGTTTTTGCTTTCGGACCCCAGTTGGCTTCGAAAAAAATACCACAGATCCTCACAACCTTGTTCATGTAAATACAGAGGTTCAGGATGACAGGCATAAACAATTAAAAAATTATAAATAATTTATAATAAACCACCAATAAATGCCCATTTTTTTTAATATTTACTGTTATTTCGTACTAAAAGCAATAAAAACTTCTTCATCTTTCGGTGCTCGAGGAAACACAGTCAGGGAGTGCGTGCATCGAGTGTCCCTGTACAAGTAATTTACAAACTGTTGAATCCTAACTTTTTTATAGCATGCAGAAAAGACTGAGGAGCACGTTATAAGCAGTTTCGTGTAGACGTCAATTATACAGGATACGGAACTTTGAGACACTAAGGATTTAAATTAAAATAAATGGAATAAATTTACATACTTAATCAATTAATTGGTATACAATAACCGTGTGAATAAAAAGTCTGTGCAATTGGTGATCCGTTATTATAAACCAGTTGATATGAATGCACAGAATGAAACAGGTTAATATTGAAAAATTCCTATCTCAGAACTGATATTAGAGAGAAACGAATATATACCAGTAGCTTACTGTAGCCGAACATTTTTAGTACATTCGTTCCTTAGGACTGATGGCGTCAGTTACGGACGGTTCATGGCCATGCGTTGTAGGTTAATCTGTCAACAAATATTCAGGACCGTTGGTGATAGGTAGGAGGGGAGAGATTTACATGAAAAAAGGTTAGGAGCTGATAACGGACTCTAGCATTCCAGTAAGGAAGTCAGTCGCGTACGAGAGGTGTGAGTTAGGGAGTACAAGTGACTGTGTTATTTTAATAAAATACGATTTAGTTGTTTAACTTGATACATCACGCCTTTTATTCATTTTATCAACAATAAATTGAGTAAATAAAACGACAAGTAAAATTGAAATAATTAAAACTATATGTGATTCGGTGAACCACACCTGTTTCCCGAAAGAAGATAACCTACCAGATTGAGCGCGTCGGGACAACAAAGATACGAAGGGTGGTCGTGTAGATTACGTAACAATGCATTGCGTGATTTGCCGTTAATTAAATTGACTGTCGCTCGCTTCTTGGGTACAATGGGCTTCTTAATTACATATTCCCTCGGTACATTTAAAAAAAAAAACATATCGCCAATAAACGCAGTGCCGCGATAATTTTTACCAAGTAATTATTCCTTTAATTTAAAACTATGAGTAAACTTCAAAGCAGTCTTTACAGAAATGTATCCACGGATCCCTTGGCAACTGGTGGCGGACCCGCGGAGCTCTCTTTGGGAACCACTGGTTTAAAGGTTAAGAAAAATCTGGCTTACATAAATTCATTAGCTTCGTACAGCGCCGTCATCATAATCCATCTCGGTTCAAAAAAAAATCAGTTGATACTATACTGAGAAATAATGCCTGTCTGTTCTGACATCCACACAAAACACATAAATGCGTTGTGTGGACAGAAAGTAGAAATTTTTAAAACTAAACCTGATGGTACATAAAGTAACTACCAAGATTTAAAGGCTTAAATTATATGATATGTGTACAGGATTGGCCATAACGAGTTGATGGGATGCACAGCTATTGGCTCAAGCTTTATTGGGATCGGTCGAGACCACTGGCTGGAGATGCTGGACAATCCCCGTAAACCTGTCGCCCAGTGGTACCCCTTGTTAGAGACAGTTCCCGGTCAAATCCCACTGACAAGTTCCCAGCCACTACCGGTCAGTCTAAGTTGTCTCAACGGAAGGTAAGCGGCAATATACATACTCAGACACTGCGACGTCATGTGACGGAATGCATGCATATCAGTAGCTTTACTCGAAGACTGTGCTAGTAACTCAGACCACATAGGGTCGAATGGTAAGGTGTGGAAGGAAGCGGCTGTGGAATAATATAATATATTATCCCAAAATATCGCTCTGTGTGGGAGGAGGAAAAGCCATAAAAAGCCTCAGTCACTAATATCGGCATGACGGTCGAAATCATAAATGGCCGAGTCCAGAATGAAACTCAAAATCTTTACTTGACACCACACTTTTAGTATGCGTAAAAAGTAAGAATGTTGCAGAATAACTTGAAGTGTCAGCTCAGGCCTCCTACTCGTGACTTTAAAAAATGAATTTTACATTCATTGTTCCGTGCATCATTATAATTGTTCCAAAATAATTACCAACAAGATGACACTTATGGACTATCCTTTTATTTCAGAGTTAGTCGTCCTTCACTCTACATGTTTCGAGCTTCAGGGAGCTCATCATCAGGAGTTCACTTTTTTACTGTACAGGCAGCCTCTGGCATAATGTGTAATCTTTTGCTGTATTCCCTGAAGCTCGAAACATGTAGAGTGAAGGACGACTAACTCTGAAATAAAGGATAGTCCATAAGTGTCATCTTGTTGGTAATTATTTTGGAACAATTTAAAAAATGAATTCACAAGATATATACTATGTACCCGCGTTTCTAAGTTTTCATTATACCAAAATTAATAACTCAATCATCAGTAACTCACTGTTTGTCGCGGTCAAACAGAAAGGAAAATGTCTACTTTGACCGATCCTCGCATCATCGCCATTGTTAATTTTCAGCAGTACGGAATAGAGCTTTGAAAATTGCCGGCTTAAAAAAAAAAAGTTTCGCCCTGCAGCATTTCGGCACAAATTCGGCTGTGAAAACTCTTATCCTCCCAGCTATAATTATCCGATACATCACGAATTATCATTTTGTCAGTTAGTGTCTCTCATCGAATCAGTGTTAACTCCTGACAAAAATGCCAAGCGGCGAAACAAAAAGCAGTGACGTGAAATTGGCGGTAAAGGGCAAGTAAAGAATGGACAACCCTATTAAGCAAACATATATCCTACACCTACATACAGACAAAACCGGATGGGTTTTAATCTACATCGCAAATCACCTATATTTAATTCTTCTATGACAGTTTTGAATTGTTCGTTCTGTAGAAAATCTCCGTCTCATCTAACCTTCTCCTACTACAGAGGAAAGTGTAGTAATGTATTTGGATACATCATAAATAAAATACATTACGACTCAGTTTAATTCCGAGTTTTGTTTTGTTTTGTTTGCAGATGAAGGAAATCGTAAATCACTCTGCGGCATGACTATTCTTCCACTTTGGAAGTTCTGCACAAAGAGTTGCTCAAAGACGTGAAGAAACTTGTATCACTTCAAACGGAAGCTTAGCAGGATATACTTTAGTCCTTTCATCATAAATTTCCTAATCCGAAGAGCTTTCCTTCGGAAAATATTGCATCCATTGTCCCACCTTTGCTACATTGTTCTGATTTCCCTGTGGCAAAAGCTGTGTTCAATTTGCCACGAGTCTATATTCCACACCTGAAGCGTTAGCATCATCACAGAGAGTTCGTTTCTTTTAGGGTTGTCCTGACACCACAACAGTCATGGAATATCCCGGCGGATGCAGGCTTTCTATGCGATAAAGCCGCTCTGTTCGGTGTGGTAATGAAAAGAGTTCTGTGTAACTGAAACTTCGGTAGAAATTTTTCCCTGTAATGTTACTTCTAGAACGTGCTTAGAAATGAAGATGCTAGCTGGCTGGCAACAAATCTCTTATGGTGAATCAGGAAATAAATTAGTTAAGTTGTATCATATAAGACTAAATTCTGTAAATATAACCGTCACAATGGTGTCACTATAGAATATAAGAATATAATATATTTATGTACTGTGTCAAGTGCAAAACTGCCCATTAATCGGCTGAATATGAAATGAAAGATGAACCATATGTAACTTCAAACATAGCACATGTCTATTTAAATTATACTATATAATCAACAAAATGAGTATTACGTAATACTAAAGTGCACATATAATGTACGTCTTACGGCAGAGAGTTCAAAATGTAACAGCCATACAGCAATTGTTTAAACAAAATTTAGCGTACCCTAAAAATAGTGCTTAAGAATTTTTACTAAAGCATATCTTCGCTATGTTAGTGTTATCAAATATTCGTTATTTATTATATGCAAATATAACATATTTATGAATTCGGTTTGCATGTAGTTCAGAGTTATCTGCAACTGTTGGCTGTGTTAAAAGTCTCTTACTTGTAAACTTTAAGACTACTTTCTTAAGTGACATCGTACAGTCTGTTAGAAATTTACTGCTTCCGTATTCTACCCTGAAGGTGGAGAGGCGCTGTGCCCCTTTGTAAATTCGTAAATTTATATTTTATTACACGGCGTCACATCCCAGAAGAAAGCGTTCCTCACAATCGCTGCGAGAAGCTCAAGATATCGAATAATTGTAAATATATTAAAAATAATAATTATCTTTATTGCAAGACCTTTCGTTCGACCCTTGCTTTAAAATGTGTCTATATTTGATAAAAGTAAGGTTGTAAAAATGTTCTTCACAAATGCCCTGTACTGATAACTTCATATAAAATCTACGTTGACAGACATAGGTGGTATTCTGACATAAGACAGGGAACAAAATAAATGTATTTTTCTTCCCTATCCACGATCGTGTTGTAAAATATCTGTGTTGAGTATGTATAGTGGTATAAGTAAAAATACTTCTTTTGTATATACGGAGATAACTTCTTCTAGTCACATGGTTGGCTTACCAAACGAAGACAGGATATGAATCGTGTTAAATATAAGAACACAATTTGTACAGAAATATACCTCACTTATGACACCTATGTCACTTTAAAATGAAATTAATTATTAGTGACCTTGCATGATAATTTAAGTTTATATTTGTCGGTGTTAATAATTAAAAACTTTAAACCTGACGTCTAAAGGGATGAAACAGTTAATAAATGTGACCTCAGATTTGTCTGCTATACTGTAAATATTCCCTTTTAGGGTGGTGCACGACTAAGAAGCATAAAATTATACACATTTTGTACCATCTATGCATTTGGAATCTCTTGTTCTCACCCACTGCCTATACGGTATTTTTTAAACTAAAATATTTAACACATTAGACAGTATTTACCACCTAACATTCTCAAACGGTTTATACAGAATTGTACTTGGTCCTCACAAACACAGGGATAAACAAATGAAAATAACAGTGTATAATGTTTAATATTTATAACGGATTTTATGCACAATTCATTCCTACCATTTAAACTAAAAGATACAGAAGACGCCCCCGTTGGTTATTATATATATATATATATATATGACATATTTTAAAATTTGTCTGTTGATTTCCACAGAGAACTTGACTCAACTGCAGGCTTGCAAACGCTCATGCAAACACTCATTCCAATATAGCGGCACTTAAGGTACATCCAGGGACATTTGGAAGACGTTTTATGTTCCCCGCCCCCAGAGAGCCGGTTTACGGTTATCGCAACCTAAGCGGCTGCATGGGGGCCCTACCTTTCGGGGGTCTCCGAAAAGTCTGGTTGTATTTGAGATATTTTATCCAACATATTATTGTGTAATAATTTTTGTTCACATGCTGTGCTCTGTCAACATTATCAGATCAGGACCACCGATAGTTAGCGCCCGAAAATTTTTTTTTTGCATTTTACCCCTCAAAAATGTCTTAAGCTGACCTTGTCTGTCCCATCACTTACCTGTCCGAAATCAGTATTTTTTCCTATAAGATACCTGCTGCATTAAGCCCCATTGGATTTATGATCAAATCCCAAGGGAGTATTAATAACTAAGATTTTACGCATAATGAAAATACCCTGGAATATCACTGAGCACTCTTGACAGGCTAAAATCACAGTGCGTGTCCTGCCAACTTCATAATTTGTCTCCATGTTGCCCAAGATATTCAAGACATACACCACCCAGAGTTATAACATTGCATAAAAACGAGAAATTATACTGAGGCCGTACGTTCAATTCCATATACACACCAACCCAGAATCACGAAGTTTCTTTCACAAGACTGGGTTGTAATTCGCCGTTGTCCTGAGTCTGAAATGCCTTATACGTGTACATCGACATCTCAATGGGAAAGAAGTAATATGTAAACACGGTGACAGGCACCCAGATACAGTAATTTATTTGGCAATAGTGATGAAAACAAAAACAAAGTGACCAGACGCAACAGTGTCTCTTAGGCATGCGCACTGCACTGGCCAATCGCGGGGCGAACCGATCATGACACGGTCGGAGGTATCGGTCGTGATGAAGTCTGCGGTGTCGTAAGTCGGAGAAAGCCTGTGTCTGTGTGTGTTTTTTTTTTTGTACATACACACACACACACACACACACATATATATATATATATATATATATATATATATATAATTTTGAGTCACGGACAAATTCTCACAATGAAAAAAAGTAAAGGGGCCTGATAGTTGCAAAATGTAAATGAAAATGCAGGTACAATCACTAAAGACAAAGTATAACAAACACAAATTTTTTAATAAGACTACGTCTGTTTCTGGAATGGGTTGCCTAACATAATTTTGATAATGTGTTACAAGCCGCTACTGCTATCTACCCACTGGAGGACCAATAATATAAATCTGTTAAATAATGTCCCCGGACACATAAAACTAGCGATTTAACGTATACCTGCTCTATCGGCAGTGCATTTCCGCAGACAGACTTGTTGTAAAGAAGTGACTTCATTTTCCGGCCACGTAGTGCTTAGTCTATTTCTTTGGAAATCTCACAAGTTACAAAACCCCGTAGGTGTGTAAACCAGTACAGTTCCTTGTTTTCCGCGTAGTCTTCAACAGGCTATTTTCATACGTCTGTTACATTACCGGAATCACTGAACATACACGATGCCAGTGAGTACAATTTAACTATTTTAAAACTCAATGCTGAAGGTTCATTTTAAAACTAGGGTACAAACTCGTCCTTAAAAATGTGGTCAACACATTTCTTGCTTTTAAGTAATCCGAGATTTCGTTACCATTTACACAATAGCCTCCCACTGAGAGATACACAGAATGAAAATAAATTTATCTCACGTCCGAGTTTAATATATCTCTAGGTTGCACATCAATAATATATTCAAATATACTCGTTGATATCACAAGTGATATATTGCGTTCAAATTTCCTGATCAAACTTTTTCACGCATTGCCCTCCGTCACTCCAGTATGGGTTAAAGGGCGCCCATTTCACCCTTCTTGGTGTCATCACCTTCTTAATATTCCGTGACGTGTAAGTCTACAGACCACAAGTTGAGAAAATTAAAATTTCAGCATAAATCCGATAGAGACGCTAAGTTACAGCATAAGCGTGCTATGTGATGTCGTGCCATCTTTAGCCTACATGAGCAGGGTAGACCCGGTAGACTTTCTTTTCACTAAAATGCGGTACATCAACTCTGTCATTTGTGGAAAACCTTCCTGTAACTTGCCACAAATATTCAAACGTACCGTGACGATAACGGTATGGTTTCTGTTCATGCACAGAGCGGTTGTCGTGCCGACAAACGTTCGAAGCGATATCATGCAATGTGCTCTAGCACGAACTACCGAGCTTCTTGCACCCGAACTCTATACATGTTCTTATTAATGTAAGTTAATCATGAGTATGAGTCTCAGAGGTAGATTTTAGGAGGGTTTTGCATTTTGTAGGAGATGATTTAATCCCCAAGAAAAGAGACGGGTTTTGCTTCTGACGTTCAGGTGACCGTGCATCGTGAAAAATTCTTATAATAAAAACAACTAAATGCACAAATTTCTCAAATTTATTTTTGGAATAAAACTCTACACGTTTCGGACAGTTCCTCTGTCCATCATTAGGAGTTTTCCGCTGTAAACACGGCAATGACATATACCATTACTGTATGTGCAGCGGAAAACTCCTGATGATGGACAGAGGAACTGTCCGAAACATGCAGAGTTTTATTCCAAAAATAAATTTGAGAAATTAGTGCATCTAGTTGGTTTTATTATAGGAAAATTTTGCTTCATACGCCTAACCAAAGGACCGCAATATTTCTAGCGCCTGTGGGTGATAGAAATGGGCGAGAAATATGACCAATCCGTTCCCGTTCCAACAATACATTATCTACACTAAGTAATTGACATTCAATTTATGTTTAAATGCCACAGGAGTCGTGGAACCTAATCCCTTGGATGTACAAATGTATAGTATCCTGTCGGATTGCTATTCGAATCTTGTGAAGAAAATTTTCTTTGTATTTTGTGTACAAATTTAACGTCGTGTGTGATACTAAAGAAGATGCCATTGAATACCTATATACATACACATATATATGTGAGTGTGTGTGTGTGTGTGTGTGTCGATGCTCCGCAGGCGGAGTTTCAAGATTTCTGTAACCGCTAAACTAATGGCGAGTTCCCTTTGTTTGGTGTACCAATGAAGTGTAAGTAACAATTACTGTAGGCCAGCACAACCAGACATGTTTAATGACCTCCACCGAAAGATGGGAAAGTAGGGTAAGGAAGGCGAAATGAATCACAATATTCCAGGACTTCTCTGGACAAAAATCTGAGAAAAAATCTAAATATGCAACCACATGGAGCGGTGACATATTTGGTACCGCCGAACGGACCAGTGTGCTAAATGAGTTACACTTATGAAACCGCCATTTCGCAAACATATAAATCGCTGACAATGGTTTTACATGTGTAATATAATCAAAATTCACAAGGGCTTTACAACTGTCACTAATGTTCAAGACAACACTACTTTTCGGAAACTACCTGCTTTCACTTGAGGACAGCAGCAGGTAGTTTCCGAAAAGTAGTGTTTGTTTAAGTATTAGTGAAAACGAAAAAATCCCTTGTGAATGTTGTTCATATTACTCGGTAAATAGTGCGGATTTTTTTTTAAAGGGCTGTAGCTAAATATACGTCCTGAGTGATTGTCATATATCATCTTCCAATGCGTCTCGAATGTATTTTTCCTAGCCGAACGCCAACATAATTTTAACATCTTCTAAACATTCAATTTTCTGACTAAAACGTTTTAGACTAGAGTATAATTATTTCCGTCCTTTCTGTCCCCGTTAATCTTGATGTTCCAATTCGAGAGCCAGTTCTGTACAGTAAACAGGGCGCTTTGTCACCGCAGCATCGCCCAACCCACCTTCACAGTTCGGTGTCATCAGTCAATATGGATCAACTGTATCGGAATGTAATTCATACACAATAAATATAGAGTTGGACCAAAGACAAAACTTGGTGGCATTCCGGTTTGGATTTTGCAAGGGGTAAAATACCGTCTTTCCATCTTAACCAAGTCAACCACCAATAAATACAACAAACAACGTAAGAAACTTCAAATAATAAGGCAAGCAAATTATAGAAGGAGTAGGACAAACTAACCATATACGAGAGCCGCCACCAAAAACATACATAACTAATAAACCAATTATACCAAAAATCATATTATATCTAGTCTCAACCATAGAATAAGAAGGAATAAAATTAAAATCACCACACAAAACAAAATAAAATAATCGAAAAGAATAAAAAACCGTTAAACCAGTCGACACAAACAGTAAAAAGAAACCAAATATATTCACATATCTCATAAAAACATCTCCAAAATAAAATCAGGATAGGGGGAAGGAAGTTCCCTTACGCAATTAAAATTGGAATGAATCCACATCTAGGCATTCGGACTGGAGATTATTCTTTGACAAGTTCGGAATAACAAAGGAAGTAAAATGTGTGAACAATATTTGTAACAGTTGCAGTAGAACGTCTCTACCCACTCACATTTTTCTTGTTTACGACTTTAAAATTTGTTAATAACTTTAATAATTTTATTTGTGTTGTATGGACTTACTTAATGTACGCATATATCTTCCTCAAAATGTTTTAAAGACCAATTCTTAACCTGAGGATGACCTGAAATATGTCGAAACATGTAGTTCTATATAATAAATATAATTCAGTTTTGTATGGGTATACACTGATTTAATTTTTGCCTAAAAATTGTATTTTGTATGAAGGAGCTATTTAGCTGGATAGAATACATGTACTTGGAGGGGAGTGCATTTTTATTACTGTATACGCTTGGCCGATGGTCGGCGTTCTATCGAAGGCATTCTCAGTACCTAAGAATACGGCAACATGAGATTTAATTTCGTTGTAATTCTTTGTAGTCTGTCCGGTTAGCATCGCAACTTTTGCTTCTCCAACAAACAATTCTACGGGATATTTGAAATTCGAAACTTTGCTCCTGAGCCACAATACCGCGACTTTCCATAGATCGAACAAAGATGCTCTGCCATCTATTGACTATTTGTAGGAACTTCCTATTCATATCCATGATGAATCGAAATGAAGGTCGGATACTACAGAGAAAAGTATACTGCTCAAAGGTTTAATTAACTGTAAACCGGAGCCGTGATGAGCATGAAAGCAGGAATAAAAGCGATGCACGAGATACTGTGCGTTGAGGTAGGGATGAAATAGTTTCGCTTTCATTTAAAGTATAGACTATGCAGAAATTTAAGTTCCAACCTCACAGAAAACACGGTTCCCAAATATAACAAAAACCAGTCAGTTAATACTGTTGAGGAGAAAAATCAGTGTTCTTTATATTACAGTAGGCAATACGTGTAACTACGAATAAGGGGGCTTCAAATGTTTAATATCTACACTTTTTGTCTCATACAGAGGCTCGTGAATTAGATGTGCTCGCCTCAAGTGAAGTCAACGCCTACGGTTAGACGTGAATGCAATAACTATAATCCCTTAAAACAAACTGATTTGCTGTGGTTTTATGTACCGAATCTGTTAGGAATCTCAGGCTATACAGGCTGTATAAAAATGCTCAAACCCTGTATAACACAGAACGTTAAATGTTTAGCGAATAAAGAATGAAACACGATATGGATGGGAGCGGTATTTCAGCAACTTGAGGAATTATACTGGCATTTGCCTGGAGAGCTCAAATGATGGTGTCAGAGGGTTCTTTTGAACATGTTGATGAACCCTTGATGTGCCTCTAAATGTACTGACGGACTGAACGACTGTCAGTTTGTCGAGGAAGAATCCGGTCCACAGAAATATTACAATAAAATATCTATATAAGCTTAATTTAGTAGACAATAAAAATATTGTGTAGTGGACAAACAGATACTCAATTTAAATATACAACTACATATACAGCACAATAAAAAGGATATTTGGAAAATGTTAAACATGTATACAGGCTTTTACACATATTAAATAACTTACAAACAGTTACGGAAATAAGATTTGGATGGTTTCAGTGAAAGACATGCAGAGATGATTAGCGGTAATTACTGCTTCACTATGAACATATGCTGACATTTTAAAGGCATAAGCAAGAAGGGTTGGTTTAACTGCATTTAATTAAGAACATGGTCAATTTAGAAGTTTTCTTCAACCACAGTTTTTAGATTACTTCTGGACTTACTGGTGTTAACAAACTACTTGCAACTGCCATGCAGAAACCGGAATACCTTCACAGTACGAAAACTATATACTTTAGCTTGTTTATCACAAACATTATGTCTAACCTCAAGCTTCTCGTATGAGGCGTTCCCACGACTGGAGTATTTAACCATTATTTGTCCTTTGCGGATTGTAGCCGAGTGGTGGGAACGGAGCACTTTTACAAATATTGGCCACATGTCAGTTTCTCCACCAACTGTAGGTAAATGTGAGAGAAGCCAAAGGAATTTTTGATCACGCAGAGAACTGTCGTTATGTTCCCATAGCTCGTTGATACTTGACAAGCAAAAAAACGACGCGTGTGAGGGATCATTTACCATTGTCAAGCACACAAGTCGCGACTTTGTAATTTGTCCCTTTATGTTTCCTACACCCAACACAGACACGTGACATAAGGAAGCAATTATATTAACTTATTCTGCTATAACTTGCCATGTGTTCATTCTATTTTGTGGAATTACAGAAATATATAAGATTTTGGGTCTTAGAGAATGTATGGAAGAAGACCGTACTGCTGCCAAACTTGTGAATGCAAAACGTTCCTCTGAAACCTTTGTACCCAACAATCAGAATAAGCACCGTGTCGTGATCAAGAAGACAGAAATTTTATACAAAATACATCTAAATATCTAAGAGGTTTTCTTTCAACTTCATTAACATCGCTTTAGAAAATTTCCACTCTCTGACCTAAATTTTATATATTCTACACATTGTTACTAGTGTTGACTACATTCCCATCTCCCGAAGGTTGGTCATTATAACTGGTAAAATTTTGGAGAGCCATGTAATATTACAACTACAGATGTGTGCCAGCATACGGTGTGACTACACAGAACACCGTGTGAATACAAGTGACAAGTAGGCCTAAATGGAAATAGTATTGTAAATATATCACTTAGAGATAAAATTACTTACAAGAGAAAATTAGTATATATCATATTAAACACAAAATTGTCCATAAAATAATAAGTATATAATACATATTTACACATTGTACTGTAAAATGTAAGTACTGTATTTTCCTACGATGTCGTATGTTGTATACTACTAGGTACTTCAGATGTTTTGGTGACTAAATAATTCTCTCTATCAACTCCTGTGCCTCGTGTGTTAATAAATGTAGTACCTTGTTGATTATGTTGTTCCATTAATTTAGGTCACATAAAGTGGACCTTGAAATGAATAAATGTTAATGTAACTGCCCACGTTAATATATGTAGCACAAGTGAAGGGGTTAATCAATTTTACATCACAGTGTAAAATAATCAGGAGAGGAAGTAAAAGGTTAATTTGGCCTTGAAATAAAGCAATCTCAATATTATCACAACCAAACCAAAAAAAAAACCCCTCTTGTGCAACATTTACCGTAATAAACCTTCTAAATATCTTTGGTCCTGTTCCACGTCTGGGGAAAGATATTAGAAAGGTGAGAGATGTTTTTCGATTTTTTTTTCAATACGAATCTGAAAATAATCACGTCACTTCGAGGTGTATCCGGATTTTTTTTTTAATGTTTTGTTGACCGGGCATCTCAGTATAATCTTAGCAACTGACCAACTTAATGCACAAATTTTTGGTTTATAATAAGTTTATTACATTCCTCTACATGTTTCGAGCACTATGTGCTCATCATCTGGAGGTCAAAATTGTGCTATACAGCATCTGCTATCATCACGCTCTGTAGGTGGCCGTCCGGTGCGCAGGTCTCTCAGCCTGTGCACCGGACGGCCACCTACAGATTGTGATGATACCAGATGCTGTATAATATAATTTTGACCTCCTGATGATGAGCACATAGTGCTCGAAACATGTAGAGGAATATAATAAACTTATTGTAAAACAAGAATTAGTGCATTAAGTAGGTCAATTACTAAGATTAGTTGTATCCGGATGACGTTAGAAATCAACCAGCAATAGTCCCATCACTGAGCAGGCTCACAAGCCACTGATACCTCCACGTATAGTTTGTAAAACCAGTAGCGGAAGTTTCAAGCGTCCAGTAAGAAGATATCAAGAACGGGGCTCACAGTAAGAAAAAGTACCATTTTGTGTAAAATGTCTACCTCGGTAACTTATTATAACCATATTATGTATTTACGACTTTTCCTCACTACGTCCATGTTCTTTTCCATTAACTCACTGTCTTGAATGTTTGTTTTTTGTCGGTAGAATTCTGCTGTTAGGCCTACAACCGCAAAGGGGTAATATATTGTAGAGTTAAACTATACAACCCTGTCGGAAAATGAGTCAAATGACACACACACATACACATACATATACATTCATTATGTTAAAGTATACCGATATAACCCAAAACACCTATATCCAAAGTTGAACGGTTACGGAGATAATGGCCAGAGAAGTTTGAAACTTTGCCAGCTGTTACACAATTATTGATTACCAAATACATATTAAAACTGGCATGAATATGTGGTTTCTGTAATGTTAATATCTGTACTTAACATGTAATTAACGTATGAGTGACATAAAGCCATTAAATTGAACTACATAAA
>Ga0131853_10000894_pt1 | contig 53770 bp, 33 predicted proteins | sample TergutLab28metaG_FD_92764 | JGI IMG/M metagenome (GOLD analysis project Ga0131853, IMG submission 92764) | Labiotermes labralis P1 segment gut microbial communities from Petit-Saut dam, French Guiana - Lab288 P1 (version 2) (version 2) | ecosystem: Host-associated > Arthropoda: Insects >...
ATATTTATTCAACAAATATAGGTACCGAATATTTTAAACATGGTGTATACTCTCCGTTTTTTTCTCTTCAAAATGCAGTTTGTTTCACAATTCTAACGTATTTGGTTCCTGTATTATTCACATATTATATACAGGGTGTGCTAAAATTAAAAAAATAATTCCGGCGCCGAAAGGTTAACCAGTGTTTTAGTCAGAACATAGTACATGGAACAAATATTTTCCCTGAACACTTATTGCCTGTATTCTTCACACTATTTCCTCCTTTAAATCCTAGAACCCGCGTAGTTAGATCCGAGATTTCATGGAATTTTCGATCGGGTTTTGTTCACTGACGCTCCCAAGTGTGGAAAACCAAAAGCCTTACACCATGACCTCAGCAGAGAGGTGGGCTTTGTTTGATACTCCACTCAGTAACCCAAAAAAAGGCAGTCTTCTTTATTACTGTCACTATCAACACGGTAGACCTCCAGCAGTCGCCTTATCTAATCATCCTGCACGTAACGACATCCAGATGTCGTAAACTGCCTGATTAGGAGTTTTATTGATAATGCAGTACTAGAAGTATAATATACCACGATGAAATAAGTTGCTCTGGAAAAAGACGTAACGTAAAACACTGCGGGGTCGCATACGACCTGTAGGCGAAATTCGCACACAGGGCTGCATAAAAGAAACTACTGATGTGGCCTCAACAAGAGCTCGGTGAACACAGACGGCACACAGCGCACGAAACTTGTAACATAATTCAGTGCATGGGAACAACCGAATTTATAATATGCGGGGTAGCCGGCGACCCCACAGTCCCTTCCTAGGATTAATCTTTTCTCCACAGTGTCCAGATTAGCTATGGTGCAACTGGATCCCCAAACCTCTTCGAGAAAATTCACTGCAACATAAAATTTGGACAGACAGGACTATCTATCATAACTATAGCTTTGACAATATTTTACTGTCGATCGTGCTACATGTTTCCCTTAGGCGCCACTTAAATACAGAGTTATTCAAAATGAATGTCGGGGTTTTAACAACTTGTCATACACAATACAACTGAGAGAGGAGTATGTAGTTGCACCGATGGCTCTAGAAATTCTCAAAGAGGGCCTGTAAGGTACGTAACAAAAACTTGGAGTGTTGTTCTATTAAATAAAAAATACATATACTGCTATCTCAAGTGTATTGTGTATGACAAGTTGTTAAAACCCCGACAATCATTTTAAATAACACTGTACATAAGACACAAAAACTTTTAAATAACTGGTTGTTAGAAAATGACTTTTATTCAAGCCGAAACATGGAGCACGATCGACAATAAAATACTGCCGGAGCTACAGCTGTGACAGACGGCCCCGTCCATCTGTCCGAATTTCACACATCATAACGGCATGTCCGATACTAGAAAAGTACCCAAAATTTGCGGATTCCATCTAAAACCTCTCAGCTGTCACTTAAAAAAAGAGCAGTGGCACGTTCAGTATATTCAGTAAAGGCATAAACACATTCTTCAAATTGAACGCACAAAATGGACCTCTCCCAATAACAGAGAACCATCGCATCACGAATACTCTGCAAACGTCTCTTTACAAGAACAGGTTCAATTCCACACTTGCAATCGCTGTATCTATTGACCTAATAGGGATTTACAGCCAGTGAGTCATGAATGTGTCTCCTCTCTGGCTTAGAGCTGCAACTGTTCAAGGCAAACAATGATACCTAGCTGCACTTCTCTATGCACCTAGGCTCATGCAAACCAGTCTACAGACTTTGCAGATTTCAGGCCATTTATACATTCTTATATCCGTCGGGTGCGACATGATTGCCCCGGTATATCAGATCCAACACTGGTCGCCGTAATATACAAAATATGTTAATAAAAAGTATCTTCCAACAGATTATTATTTAACCCTTTAATTAAAAATTGCATGTAACAAGTAGATTAAACAGGAAGGTCTGATCTCACGTTCCTTATTTCATAATTTCTACTTATATATATATATATATATATATATATATATATATATATATATATATATAAAACACACACAAACACACACACACACACACACACACACACACACAGCGTGATTCAAAAAGATGGACTCAATTTCGTACGTCTATATTTCCTGAACTATACAAGGCATGTGAATGACCTACATAACATTTGAAACAGGAGATCCTAAATTTTCAAATACAACCACTACGGCGCTCGCCTAGCGCACAGCCGTGCAGCAGCGTCAGTTGAGAGCAAAATGCGTACTATGCAGCACAAGATTTTTTGCGTTCGTGATTTCATGAAAACTGAGTCGACGACTGCTGTGCAGCGTGCGTTTCGTCTTCGTTTCAACATTCAACCTCCAACGAGGAAGAGCATTTGTCGTTGGAATCACCAATTTGAGCAAATAGGCTGTCTGTGTAAAGGCAAAAGCAATTGAGTCCATCTCTTTGAAGCACGCTGTATAATTACATTATTATTACTACTATTTATAATTATCTAAACAACCTGAAATACTTAAGTAATATTCTATAGGGCTACACACTAAATTTGTGGCATTTAATCTCAAGGTTCTGCATCGTCACCAAGTATGTACCTGTTGACTTCAAAACATCATGTGCATAGACTGAGATATCAACCTTACAGTTTTTATATTTTTATAGAATGACAAGTAAGGCTTATTCAAAAAAAAACTGTTCAACGGTCTACCTCAGTCTTACATTATTACAGGTGGAAATATTACAACTGCATTTCGCGCGCATTTTCAACGCAACTGTAATATTTCCACTGTTTATGATACAGGATGAGATGACCTGAAAATGGCCATGCTTGGTTGAAACATGTTACCTTATTAATAAGACTAATTAACATTAATATCAATAAAGTTGTGTTAACGGTAATTCCCCACCAAATGTCGGTAAATGCGACAGAAGTCAAAGGAATCACCAATGTTAGCTAACTTATCAAGTCGAGACTTGAAATATTTGCCAAATAAACCAGTCGTGGAAACTATTATAATTATTCACTGTGCTCCTTGCACAGTGAATAATTATTTGCGCATCTGCCAAATGCACCAGATGTGGGAATGCGAAAAATCTGCAGTAACGGGTGTTGTACTTAAAGCTTTGTAACAACATTTTCAAAAGACAAAATACCAAGACCAGTGAGATATGGAAAATAACAAAGAGCCTGGAGTACACCACCTGGTGCTGCTGCTTCCTAAGGCTGACTATGCAGAAACACCGAAGAAGAAAGCGAAGATAAATACCGCACCCGAGCATGAACGTAATAAAAAGAACGCGCCAATTTATAAACACTTGTTTACATTAGCCCTTCAAAGAATACAGCCTCAGCAATACTTCAAAGTTAGGTCACGACCTCCGAGATAAATGATCGTATCTGTTACAAATATTGGTCGGATACTTATTTTACAGAAAATAATCGTTGCGCGTTTTGAAAATAAAGGTAAACCCACAAAGCACTGTGGGCAAGATGCCACTTAGTGAACGCTGAAACTGGTTAGTATACATTGAAATTTTTCGAAGAACAGAGAGAAGACCTAAGTCGTTAAAATATGCCTGTAATACTTCTTGTCGGTGTACTGACAGGTTTAGTATTATAGGACATTACATTCATATACTGCAGATTGTAAGTACTTTGTACGAAAAGCCCAAACGATTATTTAGACCAGTGAAGGTTGGATAGAAGAGAAAGGAAGAGGAGGAGGATCAGAACAAAAAGGAAGAGAATGGGGAGGAGGGAGAGTAGTATTAGTAAATATTATAAATAGAAGAAAATGAAGCGGATATGGTTACTGAGAGGTTACATTTAATCGGGAAAAGAGAGAATTTAACGGCTCTGAAGATACCCGAATAGTGTTCAGTCGTACTCGCTGAAGGTAAGGTAACTTATGTGGTCTTTTTTGAAAATGCAGTAGAATATAAGTAGTTCAGTAGCTAACTGTATTTGGGTTGAATTTTTGTATTTGTATTGATAGGCCTGCACTGCGGAGAAATTTTAATGCTAATACTTAAACCCAGCAAGATAATCGCGTACTGCAATGTGGAATTTGAGTACCAAATCAGCATCTATCCCACAACCGAGGAAAGCCATAAAAAAAATCCTGATAGAGTTGGCAGGTCGACGAACCATCCTGAAAACCGGTGTTCATCTAAATCATACAAAAACCCTCAGTTCTTACGTCACAGAGAACACAGTGTGCCAATTAGAAAGGCAAAACTATTAATGCTCTTTAGAGAAAGAACACATTTTTACTACGACTGTCACAAAGAACACGTAATACTATGGGGCGGGCGAGATGCAGAGATTCTAAATGTTCAAGCAGGTGGCGCATACAAGTTAGCAGTGAGCTTCAAATGGTTAAATATCTGTGGCAACGGTTCAAATCATGTTGGGCTGCACACAACACTGTACAATGTCCATGGCCATTAAATACACGACAATAATGCACTCTAAAGGCCCGAGATTCAGCCGCAACTGTTGATACTAATATCAGATCCGAAGGAAGTGATAACAAGGCAGGCAATCTTGCAGTGGAAAAGCCATAAGTATCACATACTCTAGGAGTGTGTTTATAGCCTTAAGTATGTAGCATGCAATGCACATGCGCCATATTGTCACCTGAGGCCTGCTCTACCATATTTTCGACATTATCTCATAAACGGAATGGTTTTCGAAAAACCGTTATTGGGCATAAAATATGTGTGCTGATTTCCTCTACAACTTCTGTCTGAAATACTCGTATTTCTCATTCTAAGAAGAGCTGAGAGAGATATTATTAAAAATGTATATTGGTCGTCACGTAAGGTACCCGCTATTCTTGTCGAATCTTAATAAAAATGAATATTCTCGACAGATTTAAAAAAAAACCCCTAATGTCATATTTCATGAAAACCCGTTCAATGGGAGCCGAGTTGTTCCATGCGGACAGACAAACATGGAGCTAATTAGTCGCTCTTCGCTATTTCGAGAACGCGCCTAAGAACGTTACCAGAATGACAACCTATTGGTTGAAGACGGGGAGTGCAGTCAACTCCCGAAAGTCACAATGGCCTATATAAAATGCACCATACCTCACACAATGGAAAATATTACCACCGTTCGTCGCAACAGCTATTTACAAAAACAACAATCTTGATGCATTTAAAGAATAAATTCTGTATTAAAACAATAAAGAGTGGACTATTTTTACATAATAATGAATAAAGGTTTGACAAATATGAAAATACCTATAGAGATACCATGAAGACGAGGGCAGGAAGACGGCTTAGGTACAGAAAAGTGAGTGTAAATATTTGCGTTCGAGGGTAGTTTACGAAGGCAACACACAGATGAGCTACGAATGCTCCACGAGCAGCGAAAATAGACCCCACGTACAGAAAGATTGATGACGTAAACGGGAAGGGGTTAACTAATTAATTCTACAGTCCTATAACTGACTTTTATAGCCATCTAAAGCACAACTTCACGCACAATAAATGGCCGAAATTGTCGGCACGCGACTGCACCGCAGTCTCCAGACACACCAGTCGGCATCATGTTCTATGTCACTGGGATAAAATCGAATCAGGATGGGCATGGAATCTATTTTTGTTCTTGCTTCATTTAACGACGCTAGAAGTGCTGCCTCCATAGTGACGAACGACGGGATGATCAGCAAATAAATGTTTAGAACTAATCAGATATATACACTATAGTATTAACTGACCTTGTTTATTGCATTTTCCGATAGAACTTAAACATAACCTAAACTATGTATATGTGTGTGTGTGTGTGTGTGTGTGTGTGTGTGTGTATATATATATATATATATATATATATATATATAATACTTTATATTTTCTTGTACATAATTTTAAAATACTGCTTTTAACCATCCACCATTATTTATATATCATATTCGTCAAGGCTAGTAACATTCAATATGATCAATCTAGAATTTTAAATTATACATTAGTATTAATAGCAGCGTATTTTACTCATTGCAGTTAATCAATACCAGAAGCTGTAATTACAGTTGTACGAGCTCCTGATGATGGTGTCTACACCCGAAACATGTAGAACTGCCTACAGAAAAGTAATAAACTGAATAAGTAGCACCTTGTTGGAAAACAATTATTAAATTCGATTCACGATACACGGACCCATGTATATAAAAAGTTCAGAACACTGTTTCCCAATATGGGTTCCGCTGAACATCGTTGTGGGTTCCGCAAGAAATCGTAGAATAAATAAATAAAATTTCTGACATCGCAAAAAATTCCAAATATACCTCGAAATATTGCGAGAATAACTGGCAATACTGGAGTAATCTCAGTGCACTACCAACTGCCTCTTTGTTTCGTTTTCGTAGGTCGGATTTCCTCGAGATACGAAAATTTTAGGGGCCGTCCTAAAAAAAATTGCGAAACGCTGGCTTTGAGAAACGCTACGGAAGGAGGCTGTTGGGCCATAAACTGTGGTACAATCCGAGTATATGACCGAAGAAACATCAGAAAACATGAAAACCTGCCAGGTTAGTTTCAGGGCCGAATGCCAGGCAGTATTAATCACTCCACATCGACATCAGGGAAGTGACAAAACAGGCAATAGGCGTATAAAGTAAAACTGAGGCGCACTCTCGTAACCACTGTTGCCGCAATACGCAAGAAGTATTACACATTCTGAGTGTGTGTTTATAACCTTAGGTATCCAGCACGCAAAGCCTATGCGCCGTATTATGCCATCTGTGGCCTGTGCATGATATACAGCTAAGCTGCACTTTGAGATTCTGGAATACCAATGTAAGTCCAAGAACTTAACCCATCAACCCAAACTAACCTTCCTCCAGCTTCAAATACTGAAACCACTACGTGTACATGCATGCGATTACAAACGCTAACAAAAAAGGCAATGTACGTATAACGTAACACTGAGACGCGTTCTTGCAAGCATTGTTGCAGTGGAAAAGCTGTAAGTATTACATATGCTGAATGTGTATTTGCAGTCTTAGGGATCCAACATGCTAAGCGCATGAGCCGTATTACATTATCGGTGACACGTCTGGCTCTACAGCATTTTTCCACATTATCTCAAAACGGCGTAATTTTCGGGGAAAACTGTTACTGAACATAAAATGTGTTTTTTCTCTACAATTTTTATCTGAAATAATTCTCATTCTACGAAGAACTGAGCGAGATATAATCATAAATGTATAGAGGTCTTCAGGCAAAGCACCCCTTATTCTGGAGAGAATTTAATCAACTGTTACCAAGCCGCAAATGGAAGCAGATTTTACCCAAATAAATTACAGTGTTAATATCGAGAGCCACATAACGCACGGGCGCGTAGTGAGTGCCACTGGACTCGTAACTCCAGCTAAATGGTTATTCTTTGAAAAGACCCGTAGGATAACGTATTGGGAAGAGACAGGTACACGGGCACCTAGGCCTAAACGGGAAGAATGAAGGGCATAATGCAGAGGAAAAGGGAGTACGGACTTTGAAGTGGATACGTTCTATTTGCAGGAAGGTGAAAAGGAATTGTGCTGTATTGTGAGGTGTGATGGAACAAAATGACGGATGCAAAGAATTCTGGACAATAAATTTTGCAGCACTGAACCGGACACAGTATTACAAAATACAGCTACAAGGGGAAAATGAGCAAATCTGATGAATATGTTGGTAAATACAAGGTAAGTTTGGAAAACGCACGCACAAAAAAAATAGGAACTTAGTCCGGAGCCGCGCCATGGCATACGTGGTTAGCCGTCCGCCTCAACGAGAAGGCCACAGTTCAACCGCTAGCCAGTCCATGTGGGATTTGTAGTAAACAAAGTGGCACTCGGACGGAATTTTCACAGAGTACTTAGGTTTTTCCCTATTAGTATCATTCACCACGGTCCATACTCACTTGAAAACCTCCGACGCTATTTAATCTTAGCAACTGACAGCGTCGCTGAATAATGCACGAAACAAAAGAAGTGCAACAAACTTGAAGCACAACTTTTAAGACACGAAGCATGAGGCTAATAACATCAGCCAATAAATACCGATAAGATAAACTATACCGTGAGCTAACATGTTTGCACAGTACTATACGGATAAACAATAAAAACTGCAAATAAGAGCAGGGCCGACCTTGGGCCGATTAGACCGATTTGACCCAATCCGGGCCCGCGCTCATGGGAGATTCGCACATAAGTAATTTTTAAAAATAGGCAGTGTAATAAAAAATTATAAAAACGGACCAATTTAATTTTTCATCCAAACCTACGTTAATATACCAAAACGGGAGTCTTGTTTTTGCTCTGCACAAAACGTTTAGGGGCCCGCCACAAGGATCGCATTAACAATGCCAATCACATATGTAAGTATAACAGACGTGGTGAAAACAGACGTTTAAATAATGTAATAGGAGATGCCGTGGATAATGCAAAACGGCAAGGTATAAAAGAAGGGTGTCGCGCCCGTCAATGGCAGCAACTCGCCAGCATGTACCTGTCACTCCAAGATAAGTTCATATCCATTTAAGTTTTAAACAAAAACAAACGTCTAATGGATCCGCTGAAAGCATTGACCCAGATGCGGTTGAAACAACAGCAGTTCACCAATGAACCCCAACACTTGATTCGTGACGCACCGAAGAAAATTGCATTCCGAGCGTATATGCATATTACATCATTATAAACCAATCTACTTGCATGTTTTACATAAATTACTGCGTCCAACATTTCGAAAAATTACATAAATGTCTCAAGAACACAATCCCTGGCCGCCACTGTGGCCGAGCTGTAACAAATTACTCCACAATGCGTGCTCCAGCCGTTCAGCGTGTCCTACTTTGCATTCCGTGATGTCACCGGGATCACGCGTCAAAAGTGAAAGAGTAATAACCCCAAGACCGACTGTAAAAAAGGCGCAATGAAACTAGACCTCTCAAGTCTTCGGCCGTGGCATGTCTTAGTGCTTATCACCACGCAGGCCCTAATCCAAGCCCAGGGCAGTCCAAGTGGGATCTGTGCAGAATGCAGTGGCACAAACGCACGTTTCTCAACTAGCCCTTCATCTTCACATATTAAGCCATCATTCCACCAGTGTTCCATATTCATCCATGTGTCATCCTCGGGTATGGACAATGAACCCATCAGGCCGCTCTCTACAAACACAATACCGCCCCACACGCGAAATTACACAAATCGCAGTATATATACTCACACCACACAGTGTTTAATGAATAGAATCAGACGCCTGTAGGGGAAAAATGCACGGCATGTAAGTAAAGATAATGGGTAAAGTTTTTCCCGTGCACGCCATAAAGGCATAGGGGTGGAGGTAGAGCGCCACTCATTCTTAATCTCGGCACTAGATGGAGGAAAGTGGCAAGCTTCACACACAGCGGTTTCACTCCGGGGACAGAGCCCTTGGTACCGAGTGAATTGAAGGTTTGGTGGACCGAAGAACGCGTCCGGACGGCCACAAGCACAGAAAAAATATCATTCCTCTGTCGAGCATCGAACCACAATTCCTCCGAATGTCCAGCGCGTTAACTTGTACCTACTACGGTGTGACTCCGATACGGAAAGGATCCAGCAACTTGGCTCATGTAGTAAACCCTTCTGCTTGTATTTGGGAGAGGCCCATTCCAATCTCGGCCGAGAAATCAGTTATCTTGAGGTTCTTCACGTTTTTTCTCAGTCCCACCCTCCTCCTAATTCTGTCCAACTTCTTACTCACCCAGCATCCCGCCATTTGGAACTACTCAGTCTTCCATCACAGAATTATACAATAAGCGACAATTAGGGCGGAATGCTGCTGTAGGTCCTGTACGAAATTCATCCGGACTGAATGCAAATGCCAATGACTGAACACTATTAATCCCACACAACCTTGAGTACTCAACTAAAAGGACAATTTCGCAATACAGTATCTCGCCTTTAACACAAATCAGGACACGTACGTACGGAGCAATTCTGGCGAGTTTGCACGGTTACTGCTTCAAGATATACAATTCATGAATACCAAACTCTGAAGCTCTCTTACAAACAGCGTAAATCAACTGGGCGGACGGGCGGTGCCAAAATCACTGCAACGGTTCTCCGGTTATGAGATGACACAACATAAAGATGCCTTTGTTTAATATCGCGGAAACCGTAAGGCTTAAGGAAAGGGGCATCGAACACAAAACATGTGATGCATATTCCTTTACATTTCTTGTTCGAGAAGATATCCGCGCCGACAAAAATTAAGCAGTCGCAGAGACCCCTACCTGTCGACACAACACTCACGACAGACATCCATGCTCCCGGCGGGATTCGAACCCGCAAACCCAACATGCGAGCAGCCGCAGACCCGCGCATTGGTCTGCGCGGCCCCTGGGATCGGCTACGCTAGCGGAACTCTCCGACGTCAAATTTCTTCTCGAACTGTTTCATGGGAACAGACGGACAGGTAGACAACCATACTGACACAGCGAAATTTGGGTGCGTCCGTTCGTTAACTACGCCTGCATTTTAATTCGGTAAACAAGAATAAGATACTTTTACTAGGCATAAATACGGACAGGTATTCTCTTTACTAACATACAAGCTTACAACGTCGTTTTAAATGCTCGTAGCAAACTGCTGAATGCTAACCACAAGAAGAGGCAACTGTGAACCTACGTAACATGAAAATAAGATGTACCTCACTTAGCTACTAATATACACAAATACACACTACGTTCAATGCGTAAACCAAATACTTTATAACTACAAACACTGAACTGAAATATCAACCGTTTCAGCTACGTCAATGCCTACTACAGTGCTTACAGACCCTTCCTCGTATTTGATGTGCCAAGATATCTTATTTAAAGCGCGTGAAAGTTTTAAAACTGCGAATAACCACTACTTCGAATATTTCACGACCATACCCTTCTTATGAAAGCTGATCTCATTCACAATGGACCATTAACCGCTAACTGCTCAGAACAAAACTGTGGAAATCTTGTAAAGGGTTCTAATGATGATGGTATACTGTATCATATCATTAACGAGAGAGAAATCTTGGTGGAGGGGGAAAGGGGAGGGAGTTGCCTCAGTGTAACTACCACATATCTGTAGTCTCATGTGTACCTGCTAATCAACATTATTTCATAAGACTTCAGCGGAACACACTTCGTTAGGTCAAATGAGGAGAGAAAGTGTTATAAATGCTACATTTCTATGCACGTAAATCTCTTGGATATCAAAAAAGAAAAGCCCAGTGCCACGCAACGAACACCTCTCTATTGGGGTCCGGTTCTTTCAGTTCACAATTCCCTGGCATGGGACGAATTTCCGGCAAGGTATCTGACCAGTAATGCGAACCCCCATCCTCGAGAAAGGATGTCAATATCTTTGCCAGCACACGTTTGGGAGAATTCAACATACTGACCCCAAGTACAGGAACAAAATGTCGGCGGTTTAAAGTCGTCCAGATACAACAAAAAAACCTCACACCCGTCGTCAGGTCTTAGGGGCATCTGCCACCAACAAGACGTACAACTATAGCGCAGCCATCACAAGATACATAATCCATTAGACCAACCGGGAAACACGGAGATTTCTAAAATGCAACTATGCGCTGTCTTCTGTGTTTGCACTTACTGTCGCAAACGTTTGCGGTGGTAGTAGGACGGTACGTGGGAGGAAAAACACGTGCAACAGTGTCCGCCAGTTCAAACAATCGTTATGCCAATTATTTTACCAACAAAAACCCTGCCTGACCAGAAGCCCTTCAGTAAGTCTTTTCTGGGGAACACCAAGTCAGGTGGAAAAACGGCACGCTCCTTTCGTGAAGTCAGGCCGAACTGTGACACGTTAAGTAGGCCTACGCTTAACGACTGCGAAGTGCAAAACTCACTGCACAATCTCATCAGAATTGAATTGCTGCTTAAAAGAAATCTGCTAGCACATTGTGGAATGAATAGGCGAGATCAGGCCTACGTTCAAAAAGTCTACATAAAAATATAGCGGTTCTGCTTCCTCTGTGTCGTACCGCGGACCTACTGGTGTACGCCGACACGCATTACGGACTTAGTTCGTCTAGACGTCTATCGCAGCGACGGCTGTCAAAGCGATGCACTAATAGGACAGAGCTCCCGAGTGCAATTCGAATTCTCATTCCGTGCCTTTCTTTAACTACATGATTCACATTTTTTTTTGTATGCGTGTTACAACTATATAAAAACGCTATTCATTACTACAAGCTGCAGTGTAATATTAACCAAAAAAAATAATTATGGACTAGTAACAGGTATTTCTTCTTATCTTAATTTATAATAGTATTAAATAAAGTCCAAGATCATCATAAGGATAAAACAGTAACGCGAATTAAAATCTTAACCGATTACTAATACAAACATGCAGCTGTAAGTACAAAAACCTTCACTTGATTATGTGAATAGACGATATTAAAGTTTAGCCAATTTTTTAAAAATTATATGTCCCATGCTTTTTAACAAGAACAGTATTTTATGAAAATGTGTTCATTAAATACGATCAGGAATTTTACAACAAAACGAGAAGAGAGAGCACTGATTTTACCCGAACTAACATACTCGTCTCAACAGCCAACACAATAATGAAGACATATTACACAGAACAAAGACTGAATCGTATATTATGCTCCAACACACGCTATATGTATTATTTTAATAAATATTTGTACGCTAGTGAGATCTCACTAACGAACAATGCATGCTGAAAATGTACTTGTGTTTTTTTTTATTTCTGTACAGTAATACCCCATGATGGTTCATTAAATCGAAAAGACCAATATTTAAGAGTTGAGCCTGACTGTAATACTTCGTTCGTATTCAATACAATACGATACAACGGCATGAATAGGAATACAATTAAAGGATTATTAATTTGTAATCACTGGACAGGATTCGACTGTGGTTTGTTTAAAATGCTGGCCCAGAATTCATCGTAAAGGGCAGTAGAGCAACGCAAAATAATGAAATATGAATATCTGCAAAATAAGCAATCAATCCCCTTGAATTCTCCCTTCGTTCAAGTCGACAGCGTTAGAACACCTAACGCGCCAACTTCTCGTATGTTCAGTTTGTCCTGATATTCATAACGCAAAAAGTCAGTCATTTAAACAACATAATTACACCCTCTACGTGAGTTGCAGTTACATTTCGGCGACCCGCAAGTCAGCAGTTACACTTGCAATAGTACTTCCACTGTGCCACCATAGTCTTCTCACAGCTATATGAACACAATCCCATCAATGGACTCCCGTTTTAACGAAATGATTATCAACACTGGCCCCCGTATTTACTACACCTCAGTTCCTGGAATATTAATTTTACATCACTCCTTCATTAGCATAAGACACCTCGGATAACATGAAAATCTGCTGCCTTATGACTCTGGAGGTTAAAAGTATGGCGATAAGCGAATTTGCGAAAATCAGACTCGCACTGCTGTACATTCAATCTACATAAAAGACCGCACTTTGTAAGAATCATACACCCATTCGGGTGTGAAAGGCGCAAATAATTTCTCGCTGACGTAAATAGGGATCGTGTGTGGCAATTCCGTGCCATTAAAATCTAGCACAGCAAGTCATCAGAATGTCTTCAAATTTGTCCAAGAGTGTCAAGGTTGAACGACTGACTTTGAAGTAGCGCTAGCTTCTGCGTGCAATTCATCTTATAGAAGAAACGACACGCAACAAGTATTTCATACGTCGTTCCAACAAAGTCTGGTGTACAAACCACAAAAAAGTACCCCCACCACACCCCACAAAAGCCACAACTTTACCACGATCATTTTAACAATACATATTTTATTCAACTCCTTATCTTACCCTTTCATATATATATATATATATATATATATATATATATATTTATATAAAAATATATACATTTCTCACATATTTCTGTTATGTACGGTCGTGAAAACTGGTCTCTCGCGCCAACGTGAAGAACACAGATTAAGGAGCGTGAGAATAAAAGATGAGAAAACAACGAACTGTCATATAAGAAACAGCAGGATGGAGCTTCTTACACCGTGAAAAGTGTCAAAATTTGCTCTGTTCACCCAGTATTTGTGATCAAATCAAACAGGATGGGACAGTCGTTGCACAAAACAGTGGTCGGGAGTATATACCAAACTCCAGCTGTAAAACCGGAACAGCAGAAACCACACGACAGCCCTACGTTTAGGTCGAAGGATAATACTAAAATTGATCTTTAACGAAGTAAGCAATGACAGTGTGACAAAGATTCAACTTGCGTAGGCCACGGCCCAAAGGCTAGCTGTTGTAAACACTGTATGTTCCTTCGGATTACTCGAAACTTCACCAGCTGGGCAATTATTAGCTCGTATTGTAAGACTGTGACCCACAGAGTTTGTTCACTTGTGTATACTAAGAATTGCTCCTAATATTGGTCTGCAAAGACGGATGACTCGACAGTGACAACAACCTTCAAATATACAACTCACCCTGTTCTTCGGATTCTTCTGCGCACGACCACGGGCTGATGGCGGTCTCTTGCTGATCCCAGAGACAGTACCCCATGAACTGCTCTGCACCACGGTAGCCACTGCCCCCCCAGCAGCTGTTCTGACAATACCACCCCTAACAATGCCACTGCTGCCACTAGCAGAGCCCTCACTACCTCCACCGCTTCCACAAAGAATTGTGGTCCATGGTGATGGAGGACTTGGTGCACTAGGAGGCGGTAAAATGTACAGCATCTCGACCCAACACGCAGTACTCACTATTTACACCCCCATACAATCTACACGGGCACTGGCACCACTTCGATTCACTTCACATATTTATTACAAGCCGTGAACTTGAAACCAACCTAGTAACCCAGCAACATCAGCCGAACGCATACGGTTCGTGGGTGCAGATCAAACACCCACGACCTCCAACCAACTAAAGATGCACAGTCAAACTAAGGTCCAGTGGCAGCACGGCTGCTACCACAGACGGAACCGAGATTGCAGCGCTCCCAGTGGCAGCACCGTGAAACTCGTACACCGTTATATCGTTTCACGACCCTCTGAGGCTAATGGCGTCCGGATGCATGCGGAAGCACTTGTCAACCTACTCAGATAAATTAATTTAATGGATCTGCCACAGATACTGACATTTTCAGGGATTTAGATCCAAGCTATGCAAAACAAATCCTCGCACGTGTAAGAAAAAGTCCTTAAAAAAGCATTCGTCACTAAGACCCACTTATGGTTTGGAAAGACTATTATTAGATTTGAATAATAATAATAATAATAATAATAATAATAATGCGATGCAGCGTATCATTCCTGTAATAACGCCACTACGTCCACCCCTAGGCTTCCCTTGTGACTTAGGTTAGACGGTTTGGGCAATGTTCTGGCTACTATGTACAAACATAACACAAACCATCTAGCCTCAGTTACAGGACAAGCCACAATCCTTTGCAGCCAAAGCGGGAGTGGCGTTGTTATAACAGGGAAGATCCAAAATAATATTACATATACCACATACTGTAACCACAAAGCAGCTGCAACATTACATACCCTAGAAACGTGGTTTGCTTCAAGTACATAATTGTAAATACTCTGTATATAAAGCTGATAACAAACACTAATAAATGAGACAGAATAAGCGATACGTCAGTATAATGAGTATGTACGTTATGGACTTGACAACCCGATAATCAGTGTTCGGTTACCGGCGGGAGCAGTGACTTCCCGAATCGCCGACAAGCGTTCAGACCGGCACTGGCGCCCACCCAGCGCCCTATTCGGCGTGTGTCACGAGCAGCTCTTTACCCGGGGATTAAGCAGCCGGGTCGTGAAGCTATCTACTCGCTTCCATCTAGTGATGAAGATTAAGAAATATTAGGACTATACCACCAATTCCCCGCAAGGCTCTTTGCGTGTGGTGCTTAACTGTGGCCAGGGACTTTGCCCTTTTACTTTAAAAAGAATAATAACAATTATTATTTTATTACAGTGCTTGACAATAGCAACAAAGTCAATTACAGACAAGCACTATAAAATATCGAGAAAAAATAACGGTTATACAAACACCATACACGTAAGCACAAAATAAAAAATCGAATAACATACAAATAAAGGAGTGATGCTACGAGTGTAAGCCTAACCTCCCACTCAATCGGTTGGGTCTTTTTAAACTGGCGTTAAGACGCCCGGGGCGTGAAGATGACCACTCACCCCCACCTAATGCCCAGATTTAGAATGACTTCAACTACACTTCGACTCGCCCACCTGCCTGTATGGTGTCAAAGGGACAACATTACCTTTATAGTTTAAAAAGTCCGAACCAACAAACCCTATACATTACACAACGCAGTAACATAATTTAGCAAGGTTACTACAAAACCATCAATACTCTGTAGAATACCTTCCCGCCAGAAATACGCCTCGGTTTACTCCATGATGAATACTACGGCGTTGAAAGTGCAGATACACATCAACCTCTGATTACTCTCGCGGACATCCCCAAACTGACAATATCAACACTGGTACAAATGTACAGATACAAGTACCATTACTATATCTGCTGCAGCATAAAGGTGCAAATTAACAATAATAAAGTAAAAGTATGTAATTATTTTTAACTCACAACAGTTTAGCTGGTTTTCAAACAGTAGGGTCACTGGCCAAGCACTTCTTATTCATTATTCTGCCAAAAACTTTCTACTGCACGGCATATGTTAAGTATCACTGCTTTCTGCATTATAACTGCTCAATATTTGTCCTGGTCTGTATACAGAGCAGTTTGAAGCTGTCGTGTACTTTTTTTCTGGGGGTGGGGGTGGGCGAGGTGACAATAACCGTTGTGGATAATAGTAATGGTAATATATAGACTGCAATCAGTTGCCATGTTCTTGTTAGCTCTTCTTTTAGGTCTGTATACTACTGCCGCTTCTCAGTGACGGTGCTTTGAAGGGTGTGACTTCTGGGAATACTACACCTTATTAAGTATGCTTCTTTGATAGTTTTGTTAAGTATAACTACGTCTGGTCTGTTGTTAGGGACAGTTCGATCAATTGTTATGGACCTGTCTTACTAAAGCTTATGGGTTCTCTTTCAACACTGATTGTGGCACGTTTATAATAAGGTGTTGGTTTTCCCTTTGACAGTTCACATTTGACAGCCAAGTCCTGATGGACTGCTTTGGCTACTTGGTTGTGACGATGGGTGTAATCAACTGAGTTAATTTACGACATGCACCGGTTAAATGTTGAGTTACATTATTATTATTATTGATGATATTTGGACCTAGGAGGGACGAGGTAACGAGGGAATGGAGGAGACTGCATAACGAGGAGCTAAGTGATTTGTACTCCTCACCCAATTTAGTGCAGGTGATAAAATCGAGAAGAATGAGATGGGCTGGGCATGTGGCGCGTATGGGTGAGGAGAGGGGGGTGTATAGGGTCTTAGTGGGGAAACCGGAGGGAAAGAGATCACTGGGGAGACGTAGGCGTAGATGAGTGGATAATATTAGGATGGATCTCCAGGAGGTGGGATGTGGGTATATGGATTGGATTGGATTGGGCTGGCCCAGGTTAGAGAGTGCGGTGAGTGCGGTAGTGAACCTTCAAGTTCCGTGAAATTCGAGGAATTTCTTGACTAGCTGCAAACCAGTTAGCTTCTCAAGAAGGACTCTGCACCATGGAGTAAGTAAGTAAGTATTATTATTACTGATGATGATGGTGGTTGGTACTACTTCCCAGTAATACAATATGAAATCCACTGTTAGTAGGCAAGCATGAGCAGGCACAACTGGAATTTTGCTTACTAGAGATGGTAGAATGGGCAGGGAAATTGATACGTACGCCTATTACTGACGACAATAGTTCTCAATCACACACTGAAATGATTTCCTAATACAGAATTCACATACGGTACACAATCACAAAGAAAGCGATTCATAAAATGCACAAATTTCCCAAATGCGAAAAATAATCACGCAAAATGGCCCAACTATTTGGAAACAATGTGTAAGAGGAACGGAAAACAATAAAATACCAAAACATACTTTTGGTGCCCGGAGTGATTAATGACAATGGCCGCCTCTAACGACGGAAACTGTGAACTTCAAAAATCTATTTATAGAATTTACTGGTATTCGGCTCAATAATATAAAACTTGTTGAAGGCAGAAAATCATGCTTTTTTTAGATTAAATTGTTCGTTTTGCCACCCCTTCGACTATGTCACTCGTGGCAGCCGCACCACTTTCAACTCCCACCCAGCTACGCCCCCGGCCCTACAAACAATTTTAATGTTACCCTCCCACATCATTCTGGATATTGCAGGTGTACGCCTTCCATCGTGTTTCCACACCAAATTTTGCTTGCATTCCTTCTTTTACAACTGACCGCCTCCTTGTGTCCTAGATTTCAGTATCTACCAACACCAAGTGATCTGTAACAATCACGAAATACCTCGTTATGTAAGATCATAAACTGCTCTATTAATTTATACTTCCTATGTTCGTGAATTTTGCTAATCATTTGGTTTCAAATGCTTCCAATTTGCTCGTACGTCCATCCCTCAAAGCAAGAGAAAAGTTTCACATTCATACAAAAAAGAAGTTTTGCACAAGACTGGAAGTTAACATACTTCATACTGAATAAGAACAAACATATCCAGTATTCGTTCTTCTCTTAATCTTGTCATGAACCCCATTTCTATTCCGGGACATGAAGCTGACCACTAAACTCACACTTGCGCCAAGGCTAAGAATGAGTGGCACTATACCTCCACTCCCCAAACAGCCTTCACGGTGTGCAGAGGAACAACCTTATTTTTCCTTGTCTCTCTCGTTCCCAAGACAATTGACGTTTACACGCCTGTCAGATTATTTACTACACATACATATATTCCGACTCTGTTGCTGAATTTGGTTTCATACGTTCAAGTATTCGGTTTTATCTCCATTTACTTCCAAACAATTTCTTTATTGGCTCATCACAGAATTTCTACTTAAGGCCTTACTAAATTCACATCAGCACAAACACGAGCTTGCTACAGGCCATTCAGTTCCAACCCTTTTTGATCTTCTTTGTAGAGCACAGGTAAAAGGTAAACTTCACCTTGGAACAGACCATGATGGTCCACAGCGGGAGAACAGGCATAGCTCTATAATTTCTTTAATCTTGGCGCTAGATGGGGGACAGTGGTCAACGCCACGCACCGGCCGCTATACCCCCGGGAAAGAGACCAGGTACCCATTGTACAGTAGAATGGGCTGACCCCACGGCCGGTCTCGACGGGTGAGGAAAATCTCGCCCCCACCAGAATTCGATCCCCGAACCTCTAGCCCGTAGCCAGTCGCTAAGCCGACTACGTTATTCCGCCCTATGGCAAAATCAACAAGACAGACAATGTGCGTATAACATAACATTAAAGCACGTTCGTGCAACCATTGTTGCATTGGACAACAAGTATTACATATTCTGAGAGTGTGTCTGTAGCCTTAGGTATAAGCTCCATATTGTCATTTGTCGCCTGCACGGCTCTAAAATATTTTTCCACATTATCTCATAATGGCATGATTTTATGGGGGGAGGGAAGTTATTGAACATTAGATATGTGTTTTGAATATCTCTCCAACTTTTGTCTGCAGCATTTCTCATTCTAAGAAGAACTGGGAGAGATAGGGTAAAAAAATAAATATTGGTCTTCATGTAAAGTACCCGTTATTCTTGTCAACTTTCAATAAAACTTGGATTTTCTCGACAGATATTCGAAAATACTAACATGTAAAATTTCACGAAAATCCGTCCAATGGGAGCCGAGATGTTCCATGCGGACAGACGGACATACATGGCGAATCTAATAGTCGATTTTCACAATTTTGCAAATGCGCCTAACAAGGAGTGAGGATAAGGCAAGACCTAGTGACCTTGAAAAGCAGACTGATGAAAATAATTGTTATAAAATAAACCAAACCACACAGAATAAAATAAGCACCCCAAAACAAAAAAACCAGCCCAGAAAAAAACAAAAATCTAACAAAACTGACACAGACATCAATATACAATGAACAAATACATCATCGGCAGTTACATGACTGGTTACTGGAAAGATGTTAAAGGTGGCATACAAACGAGACATTCTGAGGAAACATATACTGTATCATGCTGCATAACCTGCATGGACATTATCTCAGTAAACTGAAAATATGGGGGGGGGGAGTGCTCTGTGACAGTCACAGCAACATCAAGAGTCATCATGAATCACAGAAAGTCAAAGGCTTTAAAACAGTCATCATGTTATCTTCTCCCTGGTAATTTTATCAAATATCTGTCCCATAATTTACCCCACAAAAACATATAAGGAATTATAAGATACAATAAAGAATAGCATGAACAGATGACTTTGGTAGGACACTACAGTGGCTTACTGGACAAGTTTCTGGTGGTGGTTTCACACAAAACAACAGGAGCACAGACACATCAGAGCAACCCAGACCAGACCAGTCACACTGGTCAAGCAGAAATCTAGTCAACCCCACTTAAAACAACACACTACATGCAGTCACACAGACCAGTTTTGGGCTGCATTTCTAACAATATGGACTGTGGATATCAACTGGCAAATAGTTACTGACAGTGTATAGAAGCTTGCTGTCTCTATCTACAGGGTACAAGCAATCATATTTCCCTGGATAAGCTCCTCCGAAACGTTGGTTGTACACTAGCCAATCCATATGGCATCATATCCCTTAAAATTTGAATCACTTTCAACACCACTGTCAAAACCTCGAAATTTCACACAAGTATCTTCCAATTGACGATTCACTCTATGGTTATTTACATTACTAGTAAACATGTACTGTGCTCCCTTAAGCACCACATCAGGCACAATGCACAGGTAAGTGAAACCACAGCTCCAGTAGTCTTTAAATGAAAGTGAATAGGCAGCACTAAGTCCCAACCATCTTAACATCTGAAAAAGTGCCATCGGTATGCAGCTGGTTGGATGCTGGTTGGTCTCCAGTGCAAGTCTGAACACAATGGTATTGGTAAAATCTCATCCCCCCCTCCTCCACAAGGAATAAAACCCCGATTCCCTAGTCACCCACCATACATCCTATTCAACTCAGGATACCTGCCGACATTTATACAGTAATTTAGCAGCAAAAGTTTCATACAAAGTTGCATCAATGACAAACATAAAATAAAGCAAAAAAGACATATGAGTAATCCTTGGAAAGATAAAGTCTGTTTTCCCTTAACCTTTTATGACCCTGTGAAATACATGTCATTCAGTAAAATTTAATAGTAAATCGCCTGCCATGCTACAAGGACTCTGCGTTTTCTTGGTAGCAATTTCAAGGTCCACATTACACCACAAAAACTCAGTCTGTCATAAGATACACATACAACAGGTTTTAAATCCATCTCCTAACAGTTAGAGTGAATAACACACACCACGTGATCAGAGCAGGAAGAGGACAGTCGGCTGTGGTAAAATCTCCTTGGTCAGTTAATTTCATAAATTATCTTCCCCATCCTCTTTGTATTATGCAGATTTTGTCAAGTACCTGCAATACAACCAAGCAGACTCTGCAGACATCTACTTCTACAAAGTACAGTAACTAGACTCAGAAACAGTGGATACCTATACATAAAAAAAAGTTATAAAAATATCACCAGACCAATGTTGACCATTCCTTAAACTGTACATCACAGACAGAACTGCTAACATGAATTCACTGAAAACCCACAACCTTTGTTAGGAACATGTGTGGATTATAAACCTGAGCATTCTGTTTACTAAACACTCTGGTTTCCACATCACCCATAAACTGGATACAGTGTCATATCTGACATTATTCTGAACGACAATTAGCAAATTATGGATTTTAGGGTAATAAAAACTGTCAATGCCAACAGTGTTACACAGCTTTTAGGTATTGACAACTGGGGATCCTGCTGTCAAACATCTCACTGTACATTAATCAATTCATCACGGGCACACAGAAAGGAATGGGCCAGCAATTGTTTCAAGGAGACACAGCCACTTACTGCTGGACCACAAGCCAGACAGAGGAGGCGAGGGTCAGGGGCGTGGAAACACTCTGATATTCAAATATATAAAGCTCCTGCCACCTTTTGTTGCCATATGCAAGCCATCAAAAGAACTGTCAAAGAACGTAAAAAGCAAAGGCACAACACTGAACACACAAATGTCCTGTGACAGTAAATTCATAAAATTTGTGAAGTATGATATCAAGCAGTGGAAGTGTATGGGAAAAATTATAATGCAAGAAGCCTTTAGACAGAAGACTGAAAAAAGAAAATCAGGATAATTTCTCAAACTATATCTAGCAACAGTACTTTCACAATTATAACCTACAAGCTTAATAAGAACTTATTCTTAATCTTGTTCATCTGAATGCAATGTATAGCCAAACATCATATTCACAATAATAACCTCACATTACCATCAGATTACAAAATCGTAAGATAAATCAATACCAAGACACTTTGCAGAAGGGATAATATTATAAATATTCAACTTTGTTATGAAAAATGCTAACTTAAAGCTAAGCAATTTAAATGTAAACTCCACAGTGAGATACACTAAATCCTCATATATCAAAGTGGCTCTAAAAAGGAAATGCCATAAAACTTTGAAGAAAATGGGCAGTTTTCCACAGTAAAATGTGTGGATAAATAACATCTGTTATTACAAATACATATCATGAAAAAGATGCTGAAGGTGCACCCTCTAACAATTAAACACAAACCTTAAGGTGTAAGATTTAAGGTTCCCAGATTTATCTACCCTACTGAACAAGGCAGTGGGCTCCTCTACAATGCCAGTGAGTAATTTAAAAAATGTACGGAATCATATGCCAGAAGAATTAAGTAACTGGCACACTATAAAAAGTTCCTTGGCCATAGGCATTAATATATGGCACCATCACTTAGCATTACATTAGCACTTTCACCTTATAATGAACGAATAATGTAACTCTTCCTCATACACTTGTGGATCTGAAAATAAATACACTTAAAGTCACATTTATGTAACTGACCCACATGCAAGAGGCTTAACAATGCCGTTCATAGAAAGGAAATTCTAATAAATTTTTAAAATGTGAAGATGCCAATCTCAACAGCAACATATGAATTCAAAATTGCTATATACTACTAATCTGCAAACACCTTAGCATACTTCAATGTAGCTAATGTTTCATTACAAAAGAATGGCGAATCATAAACCAGGTACACAAACATTGCTCCCTTCTTATTACTGAACTAATAACAAGCAACTGTAGGTGGAATGTTCAGTCAGTCACGTTTTCCTCCGTCTACTCGTACACTGTATATCCTGCATAAATAAAACGCCGAACAAAACTGATATGCAACCTCTAAAGACGATATGCCACTTGGCTGTCATGTTACGCCTAGGGCTTCCACAGTCCACTGTAACATATGTGCATCGTGTGCTTGATATAAATGACTGTAATTCGCACCTCTGAGTTATTTTACCCTGCTGTAGCAGGAAGACTGCGCACACATACTACATTACAATTCTCTTTACTGCGATGTTGTGGTGCGTACTTACAGAACTTGGCGGTGAACTGCAACTACTGACACTTGGAGACCTCTGAACTGTAACCAAAGCCATACCAGCAGCCTCTAATTTATATCTCTTCTCCACACCATTTCTGGAACCATTTTCGTTTTACAGCCGTTAGCAGACAAATGAAGGGACCCACTGCACATGCGTCCAGGTGCTATGACAACATTCGGGTTCAAACAAGAGACGACGATGGATAAACACATGTGAAAAGCACATTTTACAGCATTAGTTGGCAGCCATAATAAATATAAATATATAGCATTCACGACATTAAACATTAGTTGTCTTATGTAATTACAAATCTAAGAAATGAAACATCTGGATACTTCACCGTGTTTCTTGCGATTTATCATCATTCGCAGCCATTAAATGCAATAACATAACAACGATACACTTCCGGTACAGCGGTCAGTTGTCAGAAGATAGCAGTAGGTGTGGCGTGTGTTGTACGTTTGTGTGAATGATTCAAGTTGTGCAATATACGTGAGAAGCAAAAATGTCTAAAATTTTCACTCCTACTAATCAAATTAGATTAACAAATGTAGCAGTAGTTAGAATGAAAAAAGGAGGGAAGAGATTTGAAATTGCGTGCTACAGAAATAAAGTTGTATCCTGGAGAAATAAAATGTAAGTGTGGAAGATACACCCCTTTCTTGTACTGTCATGTGCATCACATGAAATATTTATGTGAATTTGTTCTCCTTTCCACCTTTCGTCCTCAAATATTTAACAGAAGTTGGGCAGAGTGTGATTAGTTCTTTGCAGCTCTGTACCCGTACAAGGAACTTAACCTTACAGGATAAACATAATGGCACTCAAAGCAACTGAAAGCAATATGTAAAACATACAAATATACAATGGGGACCTAGGTTACGGGCTAGAATGGGGCTCAAGCCCGAATAGGGTCAGTTTACCTTTGACACAACTATTCTAGATCTGGACCGCACCCAACCTCTTACATAATATGTACCACAAATAAAGTGTCCAGGGGAGTCACTGATCTCGCTCATCCTTTCTCCAGGTCAAGAATATGTGAAACTATCATTTGTGAAAAATGGTTGAAAAGTACATTAAATAAATGATTTAAGAAAACTGTGTCTATCTCCTCTTCATCCATCACTCCCGGTTGCAAGTTTATCATGAAGGTTTATTTTCAATATTTTCAGAGAAACAGATATAGATGAGGTGCTTCAGACACACACTGTGTTCACAAATGTATCAAAAGGTCAGGTAGCTAAAAAGGAAGACCTTGTTAAGGTTTTTGGAAATGATGATCAAACAGAGGTGTGTAAGGAAATTCTAGCCAAAGGTGAACTTCAAGTATCTGATAAGGAAAGGCAGTCTCAATTTGAATCGCTGTTCAAGGACATTGCAACGACAGTTGCAGGTATTATATGATGCAGGAATGTTATTTTGTATGACATCAGTCACTAGTAGCTTCTTGTGAGATCACTTGAACATTCAATTAACAACATGTTTGTTAGATGTAGCATGTGTGCAAACCAAACAAAAACGTGTGGACCCCCACTTACAGCACTGCATTACCTGCCAGCAAACGAAATGGTCTGAGTGATAGCTGATCTGAGTTTTCAGATAAAATAATGTTCCTCTCCAAAGTGACATTGTTTGTTTACATAATCGAAAGTTACATGTATGTATATGTTCCATAGAGACATTCAAAACTTAGATATTATATATTTTGGTTTAAAGTCATTAATTCATAATTACATATTATTTTAAATTTTAATTGTGCTTTTAAGCTACTTAATGAGCAGATACAAGTCAATGAGTGGAACTCAAAATTATTTAATAAAAGAACGTCAGACTGTTTTACTTTCTGGTGTTGCAGGCAATCTCTGGATAAGGTGTTCTGTCATCTGACCATAATTATTTCTAACCTAATTCAGTGTCTAGGCATATACTTCCAGAGGATAATAGTGCCTTCATACTGCAGTCCTTCAAAATGTTATACACTTCTTACCAACCACATAGTCAACCATATCAAAAGACTTGATTCTTAAGCAGCACTGCTATGAGAACCTCCAATATTACAGCATAAAATTAATTTTTAAATGTGAAAACATAAACATTATTACTATATGATCTGACTTTTCTGGTGATGAAGTTGACTGTGTATAGTGTGCTGTTTATTCAGTACCTCCTGCTGAGTGACTTCGAAATTTTAAATTTTAAACACTAATAAGTGTTTAAAATTTAAATAGTTTGGTAACAAGATTGAAAAACAAAACATCATTCAGATGTTCAAACCTGTCATCATCACAAGGCATGAAGATAAGGAGCATATACAGTTGACAGGTATATAAAGAAATCTGGTGTGAAAGGAATTTAAGGTATAAATATAATAACTTTTTTTTGCAGACAAGTGTGTAAATCCTGAAACAAAAAGGCCTTACCCTGTGTCTATGATTGAAAAGGCAATGAAGGATGCCCATTTTTCTGTTAAACCAAACAGGAATGCCAAACAACAGGTATATTTTCATTATTAACCTTTATCCCATTGGGGTGGGTATCTAAATTATAGCACATGGTTTATGAAAAATGTATTATTTGGACAGAGATAAATTATTTTATATGGCATTTTATGGAAAATAGAACAATGATTATGCAGCATGTCTTAAAAATGCAGTAAATTTCCTCCTTGCATAGGTATATAAAATTAATTTCTTGGGTGTTTTCCAACATGCATTCACATATGCAAACGCAGGTCTTTAAGTGTTTAAAATAATTTTGTGCACACATAAAACATGATTATCCATTTTATGAGAGCTAAAAACTTATTACTGGAGACTCATAGCCACATATATGCCAAGTCAGGAGATGACAATGTAGTTGATGACGAGCAACAACAATGGCTGCAGTTCTGTCATTTCTTTGTAACTTCAGTGACACTATATACACATTCACATCATCAGTGTAATGATAGCCCGCAATTTATCATCAGCAGTCGCAAATAGTAGTGTACTTCCTGCATGCAACAACATTAAGCATTAAGGGATATTTAGAATTCTCATTGGAGAAATTACCCTGTCATAGGCCACAATATCTAAAAAATTCTGTAACTGAGATGTCACAAACAGGTCAGTGACTTACTGTTTGTCAGAAGGTAATAATAAAGGGAACTGTCAGACTTGCTCAGATTATGTTGTGTTTGATGTTATTTTTGGTTAGTTTCAATTATTACCCTGAAATAAGCTTTGCAAAATAGAAAATGAACTGAGACCTGATATGGTCTCTCCCACACACAGATTTAAGTCAGCTTGCAATTGTGATAGTAAAAACACCAGATCTTACCTTTCTAGTAGAATGGCACAAAGGCTCAGAAACCCTGACACATTGTCAGTGAGCATCCTTTAGTGGGAGTGAAGTACTTCATTTTGAGCATGGTCCAGTGCTGTAGGAATTACTCCATCCTTTTTAAACTATTCAGTTTACATCCCTGTGCTAAGGTAAAAAAGTAACAGTTCACATTTCTGGTATTACTTGAAACAGTTAAGTTTATTTTGTCTTAATTGTACTTAGAATGGGGTGTACTTTACACCACACTGCATTAAATTCTCGTAAGTCAGCAGCGCTTAACATCCTGCCTTTTATTGAAAAGTAGCCTGTTTTTGTATTACTTACCAAGCTTTTTGCTCTGAACTGTAGCGACTACTTTACTTCTGGTGTGACCTTTAATACAGGCTCTGGAAGTCATACCTTTATTGAAGTCAACAATGCCATTGGAGCGAGCTCAGATGAGAATACGTATAGTGCTGTCAGGAAAAGACACTCGTAAACTCCGGGATAAGATATCAAAACTAGCCACCAGTACTGAAAGTGAAGACTGGGACAGTGGACAGCTAAATATGGTATGTATGAGATACAGTAGTACAGGTCACCTGGCATCCCAAACAGGCGTCTGGATAGCAAAGTTCAGAGGATAAGCAAAAGTGGCACCTGAGTCAAGTTAACTGGAAGACAGAGTCCCTTCTTTATATTCACATGCTTGTTAGAAAAGGTGAGAAGGCAAAGACCACTCTGGTCAGGCGAGATTAGACAATGACCTTGTACTTCAGAATTAAACATGCAGATGAAATACGATGGTAAAAGCATAATTCATTATTATATATACAGTTTGTCACAAGTCACAATGTATTTCAGCAGATGTAGAATGTCTTCCCATGTCCAGTCTTCATTAAATCTCCAAATGAAGCACTTTTTACAATCATTCCAGTAATGAATATTAATGAGTACTGAAGCACACAATTTTGTGTGGATGAAGAGGAATTAAATACTGCCATCATTCTGAGTCCCTACATTCTAGTAAGCTCTATTGAAACTTAAAGTCAACTATAATGTAGGTTCTCCATCAGCGTACCTGATTTTTCAACAAAAATTTCTCACACACAAACATTTTGCTATAGGATCACTTCCGCAGTGTGATAGCATAACTTTCTGAAGTGCTTCAGACAGAAGTGGGATTTGAAATTCCAATCTGAAAGAACTGTCTTGTTGCGTGCCACTCACACATCTAATAAATCCATCATGTTCTGAAGGGGGAAAAAAAACTATTTTTCTCTCTAAGGTCACATAACATGTTTATTGGTTCCATGGTGCAATCCCCTGCTAGAATATCATGTTCATGTGTCTGAAAAGAAAAGTACTTAGTAACACAGTAAGGTAAAGTTCTGACTGTAACAGGTCATGAAAGTATGGTGAGGTGTATAGCTCTGCTTTCTTCTGCCTCAGTGATATATGGGGGCAGGTGGTAATGTCATGCCCCAGCCACTTGCTTTTCTTTTATATATAAGGCTGGCACATGTGAAGTTGTGAACTCAGGCTTTCTTCTTCCTTTTGTATTGTACTGTCCCCTCCAGAGACAGATAGTTGGGGCAATGATTGGAGGGTCTATAGGAGATACAGAGGGGTGTGCTACAATGATCATTGCTACAACTAACAGTTTTTATCAATAAAATCAGGATGCTACAATGAGCGCGGAGGAATATTATTTATTATGGAAAGTCAGATTATAGTTTTCACTAGGGAAAGATTATGCTTTTTATTATGGTAAGTTTGTTCATAGTTTTCACTAAGGAAAGATTTTTTTTATGCTTTTCAAAATTTACATGTACAGCATATAAAAGTTGAATAAATTAATTTTATATTATTTTTACACTTATAGTTTTGATTTTGTATTATATTTTTCCTGTTTAAATGGTTGTGTTGGATGGCAACTTTGCTCTAGGCTGTGGGCCTGGAACAGATTACCCCTAAATACATACAGTTCAATGTATGCTAGAACGAACAGATGCTATAACAAACGAGGTTCTAGAACCAATTATGTTTGTTCTAGCATACCCCACTGTATGGTGAAACAGTACCAACATTTTGATCCTTTATGATGAGTACTGAGGATGGGGGCAGGAAACTTTGTTTCATTGGATATGGTGTCCTGCCTGACTTGACTGACATTCCACAGATTCTATAATCAGAGATTTCATTTGTCAGGTTTTTCATCTGAAACATTCCAGTTATTCAAAACCTAAGTGCAGCAGAATTCGCTACACAGACCAAGTTGAACTGGTGAAGTTCATTTTGTATTTCAAAACCCACACTAATTGTTTTAATTTGGTGCATTACTTTTCTGACAGGTGGTACTGTTCAAAGATCATGAAATAATGTATTTCTTGAAGTTATCTGCATCATTCTTTTCATTCCATCATGGTTGTACTTTACCAGGGTTCTGAAATGCTAACTTGTTGTATTGCATTACTGCAGACATCTGTATAGCATGACATAACAGTGCAGATCAATGCACCACACACACTTGGACCACCCTTGCTGTGTTTGATGTCTTTATCACCACCCATATTTTAGTGGCTTTCTCAGTTTTATCTATAGCAGAAAACACTATGCATGACAGTGTTATGGCACCAGACCAACAATACAAGCAGAACACCAAGCAAGTACATGGACACAGTTGGACAGCACTACCAGTGGTGTATCATGTACTGGACAAGTCACAGACAGTTCAAGTACAGTAATCATTACCAACATTTTCTCAAAATAAGTCACATGTATAAGAGAGTACCATAAATTATCAAGTTTTCTTAATGCGTGAAAGTATGTAAGATTATCTGTGTTTTCATTTATTTGCATCTTCTCCCTGTCAGTAGCCTGAATAACCAGTATTCCACCCTACTGTATTTCCAGGGCACGTAAGTAAATGTTCAAGACATATACTAAAAATTTAACTTATGCACTGAATATCACTTAAAGACAATTACTGTAGCAATATCTGCATGCAGTGCCTCTGATGTTTACAGTCCTTAATTCCAGAATCATAAATGTTCCAAGACATACTGAAATCTCTTTGGTACAGTATCTGGAACCTCTGGAAATCATTATCATATCATACAGAGCATGTCTATGTCAGAAAGTCCAAACGTTACAAATAAGTCACATGTATAAGAGAGTACCATAAATTGTCAGGTTTTCTTAATGCGTGAAACTATGTAAGATTATCTGTATTTTCATTTATTTGCATCTTCTCCCTGTCAGTAGCCTGAATAACCAGTATTCCACCCTACTGTATTTCCAGGGCACGTAAGTAAATGTTCAAGACATATACTAAAAATTTAACATATGCACTGAATATCACTTAAGACAATTACTGTAGCAATATCTGCAGGCAGTGCCTCTGATGTTTACAGTCCTTAATTCCAGAATCATAATGTTCCAAGACATACTGAAATCTCTTTGGTACAGTATCTGGAACCTCTGGAAATCATTATCATATCATACAGAGCACGTCTGTGTCAGAAAGTCCAAACGTTACCCATGCTCACAGAAGGTCAGTATAAATCATTGAGGTGCAAATTAGCTACCATTTAGCATGTCTGGCAATGATACTGGGTGATTATTGGCATGCTTCCCTGACAGAATGTGCATTCTGATGATGATTTTCAAATTTTACAAATGTAATGGTGGTACAGTTTCATAACATTGTATAGCTCTAAGCTACATCATGTTTGATGCCTGGAAGTCTGTTGAATACTATGGACTCTGTAGTTACAATTGTTTTGCCTTACACAGCTTGTAAGTGAGGATTAAATCATGATTTAAACTTTGTCAAAGACCTATCCTTTGTAATCTGCACACTACTGCTCCTAAATTTTTAATAATATGCACAGATCATTATTCAAGATCCAATGATGAGATGAGATTAATCTGTAACTATAGTGTATATGAAGTTCTGAAGGAACTTCAGCCTTCATTAACAAAACTGTGATGAAACAGAATATTATGTATCTCTTTTGTAAATTCAACCAAAATTACACTGAGGTTTTTGTTCTTCTGGAATGTGGCATCACATTACTGGGTGATGGGTGCCTGAAGTTTAAAGACAGCATTGTGGTCTCATCATCATGGTTTTCAAAATGTCCAATCCCAGAAGAAGGAAGGCCTCATCTGCACCACTGCAAAAGTCTAAGAACTCAAAATTGCTTGCATATGGTTTACAGCAACTGGTACTCCAAGGATTAACACTTTTATCACACAGCATTTTACTGTTACATGTATTCCTTCCCATCAGAAATTACATCCAGTTAAATGCCATAAGAATGCAGAGTATCATACAAGAAACTTCATGGTAGTACTTACTGATAAAATAAGAACCAGGATAACAAGCGTAATACTTCTTTCTTCGTGTCTAGTGTATGTGCATATTAATGAACTATACTAATTTTGTTACAGGTTTGCTTGATAGACCCTGGCCATTATCGAGCAGTAGATGAAATTGTACATTCTGATACTAAAGGACATGGACTCTTGGAGCTGATTAACCTTAAAGAAGTGACTGAAGGTGAAGAGATACTGGAATAACAACTTGTAAAAATGTAATGTTTAATGGTCATTTAATTGAGATTTATGTTCTTGGCAACATGGAGTCAATAAGCAACATGGAGTCAATAAATACTGTACATGTTTTGACAATTAGTCTGTAAGTCTGTTTACATAAGTCATAACAAATACCACCCATGGACCTATGACTATAAAATGGCAATCTCTGTCACACAGAAAATAATATTTACATATAAACACACTGGAAGTTGTTAATACACCATGCACTAGATTTGCTACACATTACAAGACATCCATCTCATGTTTTTGACATGAGCTCTTCGTCAGGCCTTGGTATGTAGATAGATTCATTTCTCTTATCAGTCTTGCATGCAAATCTTGATATTGTCAACAAGAAATCTGACAGCCTGCAATCCCAAGGTTACGTATAAAATTATACACATTCTAATCCCACTTCATGTTTCTGAATTTTCTCTATCATCTGTAATTCTCAACAGAACACCACATTTCACACACTGATCAGTTACAATCCTTTGAGGATAGAAACAGATCAGTGTTTTGTTCTATTCAGAAGAGTATGATGATGAATTAAGTCCAAACACGCAGTAATCTTAAGCAATGATATATAATAATCAGAGCCCTTTAGAATACATTTAAATCCCATCTGGTTTAATTCCCTGTCAGGAAAAGATATCCTGTTGGCATCCCTTGGTCCCTTTACCTTAACTAGACCACAATCACTTCTTTTTTCAACTTTTTTTTTATCATCACTGATAATCATCTCACTCGATGCTCTGTGACCCCCCAAACTGACAATGGATCATAAAATACTAAAAAAATCATAAAACCAACCTGTTTAGATACACCTGGGCTTCTTTATCTAGTTCCCCATTCCTTACAAGTGGTACCACACATCTTTCAGCTCGCCGGCATACAGTGCGAGCCACATGTAATGATGTACTTGCTTTACCTCCTCCCTGAAATATACATTACATTTTTTGTGATATGAAAATGATCACAGAACTGATTTTAAAAGTGGAAGGCAACAATGGAGAAAAACAATTACATACCAGAAATACGTAACAGTTGACACACAGCCCTACTCACCAATTCAGTGCACAAACTTTGGCAACCTGGCCATACAGCTTGGCAATGCTTAATCTTATTCATAGTTTGCAGTAGTTGAATGGTATTTACAGGATCTCTTAGATGAAAACTAAAAATGTATATTAACATTTCCAGCCATTTTATTTATCTTAGTAATTAACCAACTTGATGCACAAAATTTTGTTTTACAATAAGTTTTATTTCATGCCTCTACATGTTTCGAGCACTGTGTGCTCATCATCAGGAGGTCAAAATTGTATTATACAGCCTCTGGTATCATCACACTGAAACAAGTGAGTGGTCTAAAATTACTAAAATACAATTCTATAAATATGAGCACATTGTAGTAAAATTTATGTGTGAATTTTTCCAGGTGTGATTACTGTGTATTAGTTACTATAAACATGTTATGTTATGTAGAGGTTATGTTTATCCAGTTATTAAACTTATTAGAAAAGTACTATGTCTATTTACATTTATGTTTGCTGAGTCTATCTAGTCATAAAACTGTATAAATTGCTGATTAGTTGTTGTATCTATAAGGTTATGTTTGTCCGGTTGTTAAAATTGTTAAAAATACGTCTATTTACTTTACATTAATTGTTGAATCTACAGAAAAACTTATCATAAAACAAAATTTTGTGCATCATGTTGGTTAATTACTAAGATAAATATACTGAGATGCATGATCAGCAAAACATAAAAATTCCCAGCCATATTGTTTGAGGAGGTATGGTCCCATGAACTGGATATTTTTATTATGTATATGTCTCCTCTTGAATAAAAATCACAGTTTTTGGCAGTTTAGTCACTGGCCTTTCACTGCAGAGGCCTGGGTTTGTCCCCACATGGTATTTGTGGTGGGCAATGTTGCACTAGGATAGGTTTTTTTCCCTCCAAATTCTTCAGGGTTCCCCTGTCAGCACTTGCCTCAAGTGCCCCATACTCATATTTCATTAATCTGCCATAGACACTTCATAATCTTAGCAAATGACACCACTGTTAAATAAAACACTAAAAATAAACATGAAAGGTGAATGATCCCTGCTGTCTCAACGTAACAACTACCAGTGGAAGATGAGTGCAATCAGAGATCAAGGGACACAAATACTGACGACATGATTAAATCACTCCCACTGAACATTGGCCATGGGCTGTGTACAAGGAAAGATCCAACCAGGCAGAAATGTGTTAAGTGTAAATTTAGTAGGTTGTAGTCTCAGATTTACGACATCGTGTAGTCCTGTAGGTGGCTCCTATATTGTGAAGGATCCTAATAATTATAATCGTGTGTGATTAGTGAACTTTACCACTTCTGAAGATGTCAAAAGCATGTTCCAGTGTTTCACATGACTTTCTCTTGATGGAATAGTACAGTCAGACTGATTAAATAATCAGTCTGACTGTACTATTCCATATTACCATTTTTGTCACTGGATACATAATTATGTATCAAATGACAAAAATTAGACAATCAAGTATGAGTGGTGTCCAGCCTTACAGAAGGGACACTGCAGCAGTGATCAGTACATACTGATGATAAACTTAAGAACAGACATTCAATGAGAAAAGCAGAGAGCAAATATTTAACACAAAAAAAAAAAGAGTAATGTATTATAAATAATGCCATGTCCTAGCTCAGGTAGTCTGTTCCTGGCCTCCCACTGCAGAAGCTTGTGTTCCATCCCAGTGCAGTCCACATGGGATTTGTGTTGGACAAAGTGGCACTGGAACAGTTTCTTCTCAGAGTAGTTCAGAGTTCATTTGACAGTTATTATTCCACCAGTGCTCCATATTCATCATGTACCATATGGAGCTGGCATAAGAGGCCCATCAGCAGCAGTACCAAGGGAGTCTTGTCTCACCCCACCCCAATGAAAAATAAAAATTTAGAAGTAAACAAGGGTATCAACAGGTTAAAATTTCAATTTCTGACAAGGTGAAAACAGAAACAAAACAGTAAAATTGACATATGTTATAATAGCCACATAATAGTTTATGGTGTCATAGTTTTACAAGAAAGAAACTGACTGAGTAACGAGTGGACTAGGTGATCTCAGGTTTTATCTTATTAGGGACCAAACGTAATTACAGAAGATCAGTATGTTGCCATTTGCTCCGTTTTGTTACAAAGTTTCTGGGCATCACTGACTTTTGGTTTGAAATTTTGGGAACTAGAGGCTGTGCTTCACCTTGTACTTGCCATCAGTCTGCATGGAAGAGAATTATTTTTATTTTGAAACTTTAAGTCCATTGTGCTTTGAAATCATAACATATCAGAACAGGAAGCAAAGCCTCTAGTTCATAAAATTTCAAACCAAGTCCACAATGCCAGTGCATGACAATAAACTGATCTAATGTAGTGGGTTTCAGTCTAGTATCAGTTAAAACCAAATAAATTAACATAGGTATGTCTGTACGAAATGAGGAAGTAGCCAAACTTTTAGGGACAAAAACACACGAACTCAATGAGATGGAAAAGATACAAAGAAAAAAAAACAGCAATCTCTGTACACATATACATAAACTCAAGGACACCAACACAGAATAAACTTGTTAAAAGGATGAGAACAGTGGATTTCAACAGTATCACAATTAAATATTACTTGTTTAGTAAGATACACTTTTGTGCAGCTGGCTAATGAAGACAGACTCACATATGTAACACCAAAAGTAAAGCATTAAAATGTTTTACTGTGTGAAACTAAAAATACAGCTGTAATTACTCTAAATGACCATCATTACTAATATCTTCCTGTAGGGTTGCTTATGTTACACACACAGCCCACTCAATGGCTCATTGACAGACTGCTCATCAGAGAGGCTGCAAGATCCCTCTGAGTAATCTGCACTAACAACACAGATTCCACTGGAATACTATATGTATTTGTATAATACATTCATTACATAAAATTCCTACTGGTGTCTTAAATTCAGACACAAGTTGCCTGATGCACCTGTTCCAAACAGAAAAACAATTTACAATTACATGAAATGATTTCAAGCAACATATTCGATTCTCAACAGTTCAAGAACATGCAGAATACACATGCTAACTGAGGAAAAACTGGATGAAAATGGTGTGTGGTGTGCTATTAATGCAAAAGGATTACTGGACCCATATATTTCTGAGACCATAAATTCAGAATGATATGTAACACACATTTTGACACCACTTTTGAACACCTATCCAGTTAGAACAGAACCTCTGCCTTATGGAGTGTTTCTGATGATAGAATAAGCTCAGGATTGTGCTGTCCTCATTTACCATATCTGAACCCTTGCAATTTCCATTTGTGGAGTAAAAGGGTGTGTATGCTAATAATGGTCACACTGAAGAGTGAAAGAGAGCATTCAGAAGGTAATAGTATCATATATATGACATGATATTTATTAACTGCAATTGGGTTTCCACCCAGTGGCAGTGGTTAGTACAACTGTACACACACAGAAAATAAACAACTATACACATGGGGAGAAACAATACAAAAACACAACATACAAAACACAAAGCAAAACATACAAAACAACAAACATAAAATTAACAATTAAAAAACATGAAAGTCAATTATAACATAACAAAGAGCAAAAGACATAAAGCAAATAACAATGAGACAATAACAAGACAACAATAAGACATACTGTACAGTACCCACACACAAACTACATAACTGTAAGTCCACACGCATTCCATGAAAGATCTTCACCTCACTCCAAATTTTTCACTTTCCTCCACTTTTAGACATTTTATCAACACACTTAAACTCCCTTCAATGCACTTCACTTCACTTCCCTTATAATTACTTTCCTAACCCTCTTTTTAAAAATATGTGATCTACAGGAGAAAGTTGCTAGTGCCTCTGCAGGTAGTTGGTTCCAGAGTTTGATGGTCCTATTTACAAAGGAATATTTCCCAATATGTGTTCTTTGTTTCCTGGCCTTAATTTTCTGATCATGATCATCCCTGCTCAGGTAGCATGGTCCTTGTAACCTGTTCCCTACAGCTTTCCATGCCCATTCTCTGAGTACACTTTGAAGAGGGGGCAAATTCATGCTATCTTTCTATGCTGTGCCAAGGTTTCCCAGACCAAACAGCTCATATGATTTGCAAATGTAGCTGCTTTCTTTTGCACACTATTTAAAGTCTATCTGACCTTCCTTGTATGGATCCCAGTTCACAGCCCCATATTCAAGAAGTGGATGCACTAGTGACATGTAGGTTAAACTTTTCGAATTACTATTTCCTTTTTTGAGAATGTGCATTATGAAATGAAGTGGCCTTTTGTACTGCGTAATTTAATTGATCAGCCCAGCAAAACATCAACATGTAATGAACAACGTGGATGTAAGATGTGACATGTCTCTGTAAGCCAAAGGAATTCACTTCCAGCACCTTCTTTAAATACGGTGAATAAATCTAACAGTAATTGCAATACACTGAACTGAAGGTGTGGCCCCTGACTCATGGCAAACTGAAACAGCAGCAGTTGCTGTGCTACCTGCTGTCAAACAAAATGATGAGTGGTTAGTGATGCATGAAGTCACATAAAAAAAGGCACTCCCTCAATTAGCAGTGCATTGTATGATGGGATACTGGCACTGCAATCAACAGCAGGGTAAGAAACTGAGTGTAGCATACAATTCTACTGCATATGCAGGTTTGCTGTAGCATAAAACAGAACATACATGTCATTCCTCTTATCAGCCATACTAGGAACTGTCATTAAAGTAATTAACCTTTAAATGACCTGGGAAGATATTTAAATTTTAATGCATGGTTTACAAAAATTGTATTATTTGAACAGAAAAAAATAAAACATTATGCAGGATGTCTTAAAAATGCAATACATTTCCTTGTTGCCTTACATAAAAAATTAATTTCCAGGGGTATTTTTCTATCTGCATTCGCATACCCAGATCTTTAAAAGTTACTCCTAAGACAACTGTAGCTAATATATACTGCTTCATCAAACTTAACATTGAAATGTACATGCAACCAAACAATTTCAACAGAGATGAAGCATATACTCTGAATGACTCAAACCCACAAGCCAATCTCCTACACAAAGAACAGGTATAGAATATTTGATGGTCAAGTACAGCCACAGCCCACAAGACAGGAGACTTCAGCATAATATTAGGAGCTTTTCTGCATCAATATCACAGACATTATAAATGTGCTGTGTAATGTGCCCATCATGTCACAATTCACAATGCATCTGAACGGGTGTGATACCACAAAACCATCTGGACATAAAAGGTATAGTTCATGCATTTTTAAACTTGGCACTAGACAGAAGTGAGTAGTAAGCTTCACAGCCCAACTGCCAAACCCCAGTGAAACTGCTCTCGGTATCAACTGGATGGGAGCCTGGGTGGACCCAGAGCTGATCTGGACACTTTGGACAAAAGGAAAACCTTGACCATGCCAGAAATTGAACCACAGTTCCCAGCTGTCCAACCCACATGAAACTCACTGTACCGACTATTATATTCTGGCTCGTTAATGTAATTCATGACAAACAATTCCATGTAAATAATCAACTATACAAATCACAAACCTATATCAGTGAGGTTATGTACTTTGTTCTACAGAGTGAACAACACGACAGAAAACTGATATAAAAACTTATATTCATGTATCTACCTACTTTATCATTAAAGAAATGAATAAACTTACAGGAATGACATATTTTTCAAGTGGTGGAAGTTGACGAGAATATTCTTCGATCCATTCTTCCAGATCCTTTGTATGCCTTGTAGAAAGGTGTACCTGTTGCTCTGGTTTAGAGGACTTTAAAATTGAAGCACTTATATCCATAAGAATGCACTGAATCCTTTTTAATTTATCAGTATATGTGTGTTCTCCATCTTTGGCAAATTCACGTGCAAGCCTGAAATAAGGGATAATTTGAGCCTTATAAACAACCACAGTATATACTGGCATACTGTCTTTAATAAACAGTCAAAATACTATCTCTGCACGTGTACACAACATGCTTCAACAGTGAAAGCTGGAAAAGTTTGTTAAAATAAAATGTACACTGATGAAAGCAAATGGCACAAACTTACAAATAAAAATGAAGAAAACAATTTGCATATGACAGCATATACCATTCCCTATTCATATTTAACCCTTATCCTATGAACGTGGAGAATATGGTGAGCTCCTAATAACACCAGCAAATGGCAGATGGGATTCAATTCATGTTTCGGCCCCATAGGGCTGAAACATGTCGCTGTTGTAAACTCCTATAATATAATAACAAATATAGTTGTGTTCGACTGTAAGTGTTAACATACCTAACTCCTTACTATTGTACAAAACACAACGGGGATGACGCACATTAGAATTTGGGATTTAATTCGGCATTTAAAGGGTTAAAATAGTACTACCTATCTGTACAGCATTACAGGGCAGTGTGGCATGAGGCCTTCCATTTTCCAAGTTTACACATCTTGTTTGTACGCATCTGGTAGTCTGCTACCTACAATAGACAACAAAAACACCTCCCAAAAAGGCAGACATAACCATGCCCCCAGTAGGATTCAAACCTACAATCCTAGGTTAAGTTCTTCTGACATTTGGCATCTCATTGTATTATGTGTATAAACAAACAGTTCTTGGACAGTGTCAAACACAACCTTTATTAGTAATATGATTGTTCACATTAACTCTAGCTAGAGTGAATGTGAATTAAAGTTTTTTTTTTTTTGGCAGTTGGCATGATCTTTAATGTCCTGACTCAGTGGCTCATTATTGTTTGGTATTGCTCCATTCCAGATTGTTTCACTCTATCCTGCAACCTTCGGGGACATAACCTCAACATTACATGAGGACGACCCAATGTACAACTTCTTCTCACATCCCTTCTGATTAACTACTTACAATGATTCCCAAACCTCATTTAACGCAAAACCTCCTTAGTCAATACATTAAAAAATCTACCATAAGCAACAGATATTACACCATTATGTATTGGTATTACTGACCTAATTCTACTATTTTCACAACAAGAGGTTATATTTTTGTACATTCCTACCAGTAATTCATCAACCTTCGCAAGCAGTGTATTTTTCTGAATGCTGACAACTCCAAAAACTTATTCACTACAATTATACCGAATATATCTTTCTTTGTTTCCTTCCCAAATGCATAACGTGACAAGAGTTGATGTACAGACATTATTGGATATAACATACAAGAACTTTTGAACAGTGAAGAGGGATTAAACCACATCCCTTGCACTATGAAGCTGTTTAACACCGTTCACTTACCAATACAGGCTGTCCCTGTTATTTGTGATGCCAGCAAACACCATTAAAGAGAAACCACTTTTAGTGGGGAATCTTTGCCCATAAGACACAAAATACATACTTGTGGTTTAACAGGGAACAAGATGATGTGTACATACAGTAATTTTTACAAATGTTAATTAATTGTGTAATTTTTTAAAGATACATTGTTTTAATATAAGTGTTTCTCATTATCTTACCTTCAAAAGCAGAAGTGTTGGAGTTCACTGGATGGATGGAGGTGGATATTGCAACGGAATTATATGGAGCACAGTGAAGAGGCAGAACCAGTATTAGTACCATCTACTGCCATCTCATGACATTTCAGAACAAGGTGGCTGTGGCAAAATTATTTGAAATGCCAGAAAATTTTGGAAAAAGTCTTATAAAAAGATATGTTCACAGCTAAGGCTTCAACAATGAATGTGTATGTGATAACTTACATGCTGGCAGCAACGAAAGTTTATAAATACCTGATATAAGCAAAGATTTATCATAGATGACAGCAAAGAATATAATTAATATGGGTATTTTGTTGGTGTGTACAAAATTCTGCATGTCAACACAAAATATTCTTATGCATTGCATTCACACATACATTACAAACGACGCTCTCAGTCTCAAACTTCTTTTTATGGCAAGAGACCACTAAACATAAATGGGAGCATAAAATTAAATGAGTTACAACCTATAATCCTAGGCACATAACGTTTCAGCAACAATCCACATTTTCTTAAAACACTATGGATAATCCGAAACGAATCACAAAACTCACACCACTACAAAACACCAATCTCTATCCAGAGGCAAAGAATGTTCCAGCTTCCTCCAGTTTAAAATTACCTACTTACCCAATATATGACGACAATTCATCCGTCGCACCAACTGCATTGAATATTCTATCATCTTTAGGCCTCTTTTCTCCAGAACTTGTGACTGAATATCCACTGTCACCTTCGCGAGTGAACACTGTACAAGCAAGAGTACCATTCCTGAAAATACATCACACTCCTTACATACACAAATATTCCTGTTAATTACTTCCGAACAATTAACAATCCCTCTTAAACGGCATGACTTAAACATGGTAAATATATGGTCGCTATATATCTTTACGTCTAGAAAATTCCGCATTTTCAAATATACAATTACGACAACTCACCAAAAGCGACAACAGTTTGCCAGGAGGGGTCCATATATTCCTGAACTCCTGCACATGATTCTATTTACCACTTCCATGTTTTTACCAATCGATTATTTCAACTATCTGCAGTTGATGCAACAAAGCGAGTATTATCACAAAATTTACCTACATAGACACAAGGCCGGCATGAACGTGCCACGAATAGTAATAATTGCGCATCATGGAAGTGTTGTACAAAGGAATTCGTAACTCTTCCCATATTCAAAAGGTATGGGGCAATTATGTATTTACATTATGACCCTCTTGAATATCTAAATGATATATTCCTCGTACCGTACATTTATAATATATTAACTGGAAAACATCTTAGGGTATGTTCATCATCATTTCTTTGACTCTTTTTCGTACGAAATTAATAAATGCAATCTCCGAGAATAGTGCAGTTTTAAAATGGCACATATAATTACCAGTGGGGTTTAAAGCTACAAAACATTGTACCCACATCTGAAGATTGGACTTCGAGTTTACTGTGGCTACAGATTATCCTCCGACTTCTGTCCTATGCTCCAGCTACTGCTGAGGCCAGTCCGTGCCCGGCGTGGAACGTACAACGAAAAGGAAATTATATGCCGTTTGTAATAATCACAATATGACTCCAAAGGTAGTTTCTCCAAGTTCAAATTACTCAGCAGATTTGAAATGTTTTTAAAAGAGTACTTTTCATGTGTTAGTACATATCAATAGTCTAATAAAGCCGTAAGTCTGTGACACAAAGTAATAATAGCGTGGATTGTGTTGAGATTTGATGAGCCAGCTTGAGGATACAAATTCATACTTGAAACTGACTGTACCGTATTGCGACCATCCTTCCAATATTGCAACAAATTCACAGAAATTGATTACGTGGGGGTACTTCAAAGGACAAGTACACAAGACTAGACCAAAACATCTTAATCCATGGTATTGGAATGTTGGTATTACCGGTGCCGGTCACTGTAGAAATGATGCGGTTAGGCAATGCAGAAAGCTTGATGGTGGCAAGTTTAAGCTGTTTGCGAAAAGTAAGTGTTTAATGTCATGGTTGAAACTAATATAATGTTGATAAAATAAATGGAGTTCCAGCAAAACCTAGTGCCCTACTGGACTGGTCTTCAAGAATCACTCACTCACCTAAGTGTCTGAGTAGATGAAAGCAACCAAATTGCCATGGAAACATTAATTCTATGAAATAAGTTGACGCAATTGGCATATTTATGTTTTTTATCGGTATAGGTTAAATGGCGTCAAGGGGAGAATAACTGTGAATGATAAAATAGGAAGACTATACGGAAGATTCAGGGCTGTTACCATATATGAGATACTATCCAAGATTTTTCTGGAGGGAGTGAGGGAAACTGCAAAAATCTTAGTGCGGACTGGCAGTATTTGAACTGACCACCGTCCTAAATATGAAACATGTAAGCTGACTGCTTGAAACTGATGTTAAGTAGATAACAGACTAGTATAATAAGATTTATAATCAGTTAAGAAAATAATGCATTAAATATATATTTGCTGACAACAGTAAGTGGTAATAGTTACATATGTTTCAACTGCAACATTCTTTATATATGGCATATTTGTAATGTTCACAAAAGTTGTTGACTCAGGAGGATCCTCTACAATGTCAACATATTTTTAGCAAACTGTAACACTGTATTCTTAATATAAAAAATCATAAGAAATAGAATGGGAGGATGTGAAATTGTTTCATTTGAATCAGAAAAGGGACCAATGATGGGCACGTGTGAATATTATAAAGTTGTGCATACAGTAAGGTTCGATGAGATTTTTGGTTAGCTTAGTAACTGTCGGATTTTCAAGGAAGACTCTGCTGCATGGCCTCAGTAATATTAGAAATATTATTTACTATATAAAGTGAAAAGACTGTGCCAATTAACATGGTATCATAAACCACTTTTTGTAAATTGTTCCACTGTACACAAAATACAATTCTTGAAAAACATTCCAAATTAAAAATGGCATTCAGCGTATTTTACAGTTCAGTTTTAGCAGAGAATACTACTTTTGTAACTATGTAAGGTGCAAGTTGAAGAACATTCTTGAACCTAGTCAAATAGTCGCATATGTAGTCACAGCCGCTTCCTTATACATTCTTCCCATTTTAACACTCGCACTCATCTTCCCACTTGATGCCATTTAACCAAGTCAGTTAGTGAGCTAATATTGTTGTGGAGAAAGAAGACCTTTTAACAGACCATCTGATGGCATCTTTCATGCAATTTGTTCAGGGAGTTTCTTAGATCACAGTATTAATCTGAATAGCCTTTGTAACAAACAAAATGCATGTCCAGATATCACCCTGTTTCTTCTAACGAGATACTGTGGCAAACCAACCAGGTGTTGTTATTGGGTGGAGCATACATTACACTTTTAGTATGTATGACATGTTAACGTATTTACATGTATGCAGAGAATAATGTTAAAATATTGCTAATGTATACATTTTATGAAAAAGAATGAACAATTTGAACACCCTTCTCAATGGAACTTACTTCCCCACCTGAAACACCGCACTTGTATGGACATAGAAAAACAACATTGCCAGTTACAGGGTGAATAAATAAATCAGGAACTTCCATTTTCCTTATTGCAGTTTCAAGCAGTATGGAACAGAAGAGTAATTATTCGGTCCTTCAAAACATCTGGTGAATTAAAACCTCGTCGAGTGGTGGTGACTGGTTTAGGGGTCATATCACCAGTTGGTTGCAGTGTGCACAAAGCATGGAGTACAATAATACAAGGGGGTTGTGGTATTGTACATCTTCAAGATGAAAGTTATAACAACTTACCATGCCAGGTTGCTGGACTGATTGAGGATGGGAAAGAAGCAGGAAAATTTAATCTTAATAGTTATTTTTCAAAAAGTGAACTTCGCTCAATGTCTCCTGCTACAGCATATGCTATTATTGCAGCACAGGAAGCATTACAAGATGCCAAATGGTTTCCTGAAGAAGAGGAACTGAAGGAGATGACTGGAGTAGCTGTTGGGATGGGTATGATAGATCTTGTAGATGTGTGCGAAACTGCCGCAGCATTAAGAAAAGGATACAACAGAGTGAGTCCTTTCTTTGTGCCACGTATTTTGCCAAACATGGCAGCAGGGCAGATCAGCATCAGATATGGTTTTCGAGGTCCAAATCATGCTGTATCAACTGCTTGTGCTACAGGAGCCCATGCAATAGGTGATGCATTCAGGTTTATTCAACGTGGAGATGCAGATGTAATGATATGTGGAGGCGCAGAAGCATCTGTTAGTCCTCTTTCCATAGCAGGATTCTGTAGGCTCCGGGCACTGAGTACTTCCTACAACAAAACACCTGAGAAAGCATCAAGACCATTTGATAGAGACCGTGACGGGTTTGTCATGGGTGAAGGGTCAGCCATGTTAGTGCTAGAAGAATTAAACCATGCTAAGTCAAGGGATGTTAATATATATGCTGAAATTTTGGGGTATGGATTATCTGGGGATGCGTACCATATGACAACTCCAAAGGAAGATGGAACAGGAGCTATTCTTGCTATGAGCAGAGCTTTAAAAGATGCTCAACTCAAACCTAGTGACATTGGTTACATCAATGCACATGCTACTTCTACTCCAGTAGGTGATGCAATAGAATCAAGAGCTATCAAAACATTGTTTGGGCCACATTCCAATAAATTAGCTGTTTCTTCTACAAAGGGTGCTCATGGACATTTACTGGGTGCAGCTGGCAATCTGGAAGCTGTTTTCACTGTCATGGCATGTTACAAAGCATGGCTTCCACCAACAATTAATATGAATCATCCTGATGAATCAGCAAATTTGAATTATGTGCCTAACAAGAAACAGGAATGGGATGGAAATATGAAGAGAGTTGCACTTAAAAATGCATTTGGATTTGGTGGAACAAATACATCTATTTGTATAGCAGAATACAGGGAAAAATAAATATATAGAACTTTATTTTAATTTGTACCTTCACCATTTTCAGGCTAGGATCATAACATCACCATGTAACACAAATGTTACAACTGTTTTATTCACATTATATAGTAATGTAACTATGTAATCAACTTGGAACAAATTGACGTCTTCATTAACGCAATATCAAATGGGCCATTTTTACACTGACAACTTCTGGAATGGGGCTTTATTGTGTCTACATAGTCAGCTCAGTGCACACAGTGCTAGTTCTTGTCATATGAACCAAATTCTGCTTCATTCAAATTTAATGAGCTCTGGTTTTATAGGCAGCAGGTGAAAAGGTGCACATGGTTCATTTTCAGTAAGTGACAGGGAAGATGTGGGAATTGACTATGAAATAACTGCATAAGAGGTGATTAAAAGAAACATCTAGATGAAAAAGGAATGTGGGTGCATCAGTGGATAAAAATATCAGTTAATGGGAGCTCTGAATACATTGTTGCATGGATCAAACATAATAATTTATAAGTAAAGAGTAATAACATTTCACTTCAGATAGAAAGTATACTGCAAAAACACAATGCTCCCACTTCACCCACTTTAAAACTTATACACTGAATGTGCCTGAGAAAAACATTTCTACACAAAACAGTCTGAGGTGAAGTGTTCCTCAAATAACAACTCCTAGTAGAGAACATACTTTGCTAGTTAGTGTAATGAGACCTTGTGCTAATGTCAAATCATATGAGAATTAGGACTGTGTACACCAAGAATTATTCACAGGGTGATAACCATCTTACATTCTGCACTGTATTTCTGATACATTACTTTAATTCTCTTTGCCTTTTTAAAACATCCTCAATTTCCAACTTTCCATTAACATAAACATATGTAATGAAAACTTCAACCCAAATTTTGCTTCTCCTGCACACAAACATATGAAACCTGGCTGAATATTTTCCACTAGACTCCTTTCCTGCCACATTAAGAAATCTATGCATAACAGTTACCTACAGTACTACAATATAAATAACAATTTGGAATGCAAGTAAGAGTGTTCTGTTTGACAATGCAATAATATCATTTAACTCACCTTTCATCATAACTGCAAGTGTTTGGAACTCCTAGATCAATCAGTCATCACAAAATGGAATTCACTTACATTTTTTAACAGCAAGAACACTTCAATTCTTTTTCATCTTGTCCTACTCTGAATCAACTACTTATTATCTTTACAGTTAAACCCTTCAACAGTACTACAGCTACATTTTGAATTTCCAATTTCAACCAGAGTTATATATTTATTGTAAACAGCTTAACAAAAATATAGCAGTTTTTTTGTTGCAAATACACAAGTTCAGTCAACACCATCTTGCAACAACTTGCATACTGATAATATGAAAACATACTTTGAAATCCAACCTTCATACATGCTAAATGACTTCCACCACTCTTCATGTGCAACAGACATGTCAATATTATTTAAAAGAAAAAAAAAAAAAAAAATTAAATTCTTTAGAACAAACTTCTCTGTAGTACACTATAATTCTCAAAATGGAACCAATTTGTTGTTTACAGAAAAACTAAAATAAACAGAAAAATCAAAATCACAGAAGCACTACTATAACAAATGTAAGTACCCGAATGGGAAGTTGTAACATACAAGGACTGAAATTTTACAAAAACTGCTGCATACTGACACACATACTGTAAAGCCAACAGCTCCAACATAACAGTACAAGTTACATATAAAATTATTCAACTGACACTGGAACTTGAAGGAGGAATGTAATGTAGGATGACAAGACGGTTAGCAGGCAGAATTTATTGGGAAATTACAGACAACATCCCGTCTTGCTGGGTATTAGGAGTGGCACCACTTAAACCACAGAATGAAACATACAGGAAAGAAAACAGACCCACATTAAAGACAGCATTACTATAACAATAACAATCATACAGTACAGTGCCATTTCCTATCTTCCTGCTCTCAACTTCATGAACATAGCATATTTTTCCTCTCTAGGCAAATTTAAGATATTGCAACATTTTAGACTTTTCAAAATAAAATCAACTACTTCCACTCCCATCTGAAAATGTGGAGGAGTCTTAAAATTATGTAATTGACACAACTAGTTGGAGGCACAATCAGCAGAGCGATGAATCCGGGGTTGTGGAGGATTTACACACAATTCATCAAATCTCCTTCTAAGAGTCTGCCGTAACTCTTGGCGCTTTTCCGTAACGTGGACCATCCTAGCCTTGAACTCTTGAATTTCTTCAACAGGTATGTAGCTTTCTTCATCTGAAGAACATGAATCCTATAACCATAACATTAGTAAGATAATTCCCAGTTTTCTTCTTTCACAGTATGAATATTTGTTGCAAAAGTGAACAGTATATGACATGAACCTAGCAGGACTTTCAAGAATGAAAATATTGGAGGTTAGATGAGGTATAAAAGAAGTTAAGACATGCCACCAACCAAGAACTAGCTTAATAAAAGGCAGCGTTGTGAAGATTCCCAAAATATCAATAAACTTAAAAGTTACAAATCAAACATGGCCCAACTTACAATCCCAGGCCTTCATGATCATTAATTTCTCACCATGGAGCCCTAGAGTTCTTCCCAGGGCAGTATATGTAGGGTCAGTGTAAGATAAAGTGGAACTAGGACAGGTTCTTCTCAGAGTGCTTCAGATTTACCTTGTCAGTAGCATTAAACCAGTGCTCTAATCTCACATTTATTCATCTGCCATAAACACTGTGCAGTAGTCTAGATATGGACAGGTTTGCTAAGTAAACCACAAAGAACTGAATGTATACAGGATTAATGATGTTCGCAAACTCTTAATGTCTACAGCTGACATTGCAAAATATGCTGAGAATTAATCCTAGGAGTTCTTGCAGGAAATTATTTTAAAAACTGGAGATATTACCCATACCAAGCTCTTATATTTATTCTTTAATATTGTTTGTTGTTCACAACTTCCATTACTTTCAAACTAATTCCTCTGTTTATGAGATTAATACAAGATATAAGAATCATTTACATTTACCTTCACTTAGACTTGCTGCTATACAGAGAGGTACTAAACTATTCTGCTATTAAGATATTCAACAAATTACCACCTAGAATCTCAGGATTTAAAATGAGAAGACAATTTTCGAGTCTGATTTAAGGAAATATCTTCTTACACACGCTTTCTATTCCACAGGAGAATTTTTATCAAATGATTAGCTCCAGTAGTTTTCTTTACATGTACTATTTTTCTTATTTTTGTGTTCTGTTGACCGTGCATCTCGATATATCTGTGTAATAAAAACCAACTTGATGCACTATTTATCCTCAGTTTATTTCTGGCGGGAATGGTGAAAGCTAGTTAGAGGGGTTATATTCGGAAGTTTATTCAAAATGTTCACTATGGAAAGAAAATAATGTCCATTTCAGAAGCATGGTTGTCAAAAATAAGCTGTGCGAAAAAGTAGGCGCAACGTGTAGTAGGACATGCGACAGTCAACTGAAAAGCACAACACGTACCAACTGTTGTATATACACAGTATACTTCCTGATGAGGGGCTACAAATATGCCTAAAACATGTAGAGGTTGATTGACGAAATAAATTGAGGATAAATAGTGCATCAAGTTGGTTTTTATTACACAGATATTTTTTTAATCTTCTACCTGTAAGGTCTGACCCTGTATTTACTGCATTATTTTTCCAACATATACTCTTATATACTTTTATTTAATACATTTCTTTGGCCAAGTTGCATTCAGCAAACTATAGTATCTGACATGTTTCATATTCATCTGTCAATGGATGACTGTTGGATCAAATAAATGTGTGTGTGTATCCATTGCTACCTCAAGCTATTACTTTCCAGTTGGGAACTGCTGACAAAATTTGAACAGGTATAAATCACCAGATACCACTGCTCAAGCTCTAGCAAAAATGACCACCCCCATGCATAATTTGTGAAATTTGTAAATTTCACACACATTCATTCTGTATGGCATATGGAAAAACAGCCACACTCCTAAGAACCTATTACTGTAACTATTTATAATAAGTTAGAGAATCCATGCATCACGCAAAAATGCTGGCACTGAGATTGCCTCTTTATTTTTACTAGGTAACAGTGCATTTTTTATGCTGTCTTATACCAGGTTTGCCAAGACCTCCAATACGAAATACTATCAAGGTCAGTCAAATGATTCTTAAGTTATATGCCACAGCATAATCTTTTCTTAATTACCTTAAAACTCAAGTAACTACAGAAAAGGTGAACTGGGCATGAAACCTGTGTTTCATTTTTCACTGCATGTTTAACGTACAAATTTTGCACTTATAATTATTTAGTGAGTTATAATAAAGATGCATCCAGAAATACATGTAGGTCTTCAACTTCATTATGGCTGTCCAAATTTAACCTGTGCTGGAATGTACTGACAGATATTTATACTTGCGTAGTAATCCAACAAATGCACACTGATGAAGTATGCTGTATCATATATTAATATTCACTACATGTTTTGATCACTTTTGCCTTTACAAGAATACAGACAAAATATAACAACTGCCCAAATTGCGTAAGTACAACCACTTAGTGTTATAGTGAATATCTCAAGTTCTCCCAATGGTCATAAAATGTAGGATTATATTGTTGTAAAGACAGATGCAATTGATAATGTTGTTAAAAACAAATAAGCCCTCTGGCTGGTGTCATCCAGCCCACCAAATTCATTGCTGGTAAAATCACTGGCACCATTACTGTGAACAGGCTACCCAGATAACAGAAGTTGAATACTGGAAGTATAATGGACTAGAATATGTACTAGTTCAACAAAGTTGTACATCCTGATCCATGGGACTTATTACATGGCCTCTGTATGGTAGAACAGTCATGCATGAATGCAGTACCTTTGTCAGAATAGAAAGAATGCTGTATTTAAAGAATGATTCAATGGGGTGATTTTATGTCAGATAGAAAATATTATAATATGTACCAATGTGCTCAAGCACAATGTCATGGCAACATAGGATAAGCAAAGGTACAGCTCTGGAACATTCTCAGCATCTTCTCTAGATGCAGGTAGGTGTTTAACAGGAGTAAAGGACATAAGCATATAACTATGCTTATGTCCTTTACTCCTGGAGAAAGAATACATGGTATTCAATAGACAGAAGGCTTGGGTGTCTGCAGAGCTGGTCCAGATGTCATGGCAGAGAAGACAATTTCTGCCCTTACCAGGACGCAAACCCCTAGTCACCTAGCCTATAGATCATCATTTTACTCACTGAGCCATCCTGACATAAAATACCAGTGGACCCAAAGAGAAGACTCTACAGTTGAGTTTGTGTTGCCTCTCTCCTGCCTGGTAGTGACACTAACTTGCACTGGGATTTCCCTCATTTTCTACCAGCAGCTCTAGTTAGGCTTTTTCCCAAGCAAATGGGGTTTCCCAGAAGGGGATCTTAAACATACCCAAGCAACAGACCTACCCTAGGCTTTCCCACATGGGTTTCCCTTTCATCCTAGCAATACTCAAGTTTCATTTTTTGTACACCTGTACCTAATGGTGGAAATAGAAAAATCTATAATTTCCAGACCTTATCTCCCAACTACAATTAACTTTTATTTTCACCCCTCTGCTATCATTAATATTCTCTGAAACACAGCGTGACAGAAATGTGAATTTCCTGGCAGATTTTCCCTGCATCTTAGTAATAACACTAGCCTGGGTTCTCTTCCAGCGACTGGTTCCTGTTGCACAGAAAACACTCTGCACAGGTTTTCCCTCAATGATGAGCTTGTACCTCATCAAAAACACGCTTCTTTGTGTTTTCCCTGCAATGGTGCTAGTGTCATTTTTCTCCACTGATCAATGTAAACTGTGCCTACATTTTTATAATATAAAAAAATAATTATTTTCCCAAGTTTGTCTCTCAGAGAGGAAAATTTCTGAGTGTACCATTTTTGTATAATGCACAGTTTTTGAAAGAATGTGGGACAGACAGGGATGGACACTCAGCTGTTACATATATATTTAATAATTATAAACTTTTCATTTTATTTAAAATGCACTTCACTATCAATCATAAAAGGCTGCTGCATATTTTACCTAACAAATTTCACATGTCATCCATCAAGAAATCTTTATGATACTATTTGAATTATGTATTTTTGGGTTTCCATGGTGGTGACTGTTCTGTCATCTTCTGGGTGGATGTACATATATGTTTCTTATGAGCAAGGCATCTCAATCTTTAGCTTCAAAGGTAGTAAGGATATGATGCTGTCAGGATATACAAGAATGCTTAAAGTAAGGTGGTCAATCAGATTATTGTTTCCCATTCACCAATCCTATGGTATTGGACCATGTTCAATCCCATCTCTCTCTCTTTCCCAGAATCTGATGTCTTCCTTCCCAGCAAGCTGCCTATGAAACCTCATCACATTCTTCTACATCCTACACTCTTTGACTTGGACGACACTGGCGGCATGTCCTCCCCAAACCGGTACCACCTACAGGACTATATAGCATCACAGCTCAGAACATCACAATTTGTGTATATTCATGACAGCTAGCTCTATTCATCAGGAAGTACTCAACATACACACAAACACTGTGGTATCTTACCTCTAGCATCTGCTGAAGAGTTAAAGTCAATCCACCCGGTCCTCTTGTACTGACATTCAAATTTGTAAGAAGATGTCCTGATCTATCACATGCCTGAGGCTCACAATTTCGGTCCCCATTACACTCTCCTGTAAAACACAATTTGTAGCCTTAACAGTACTTACATATGAATGTCGAGAAAAGTACATACAAGCAAAAGAAAAGAAGGAAATTCCCATATTTACAAATGTGCTCACTTTAACTGACTGTACCTTTCCAACCCAAACCAATTATGATGGGTGTTATCACAATATTTGGATGCTGGTTTTACCAAAGTCATTTTATAATGCGAAGGCATGAAAATTTCCAATCAGTACTCTCATCTAAAACAACAGACTGGTCTCATGTCTTTAATATTATACATTTTCCACGCAGCTGTAGTATATTTACAAAAGTTTAATACCAAGTTGCTGCACAAACACTTTTTCATCATCACACTTTTTCAGCCTCACTTATTGGCCAATAAATCAGGCCAAAACATGTCAGAGAATTAACTGATAGTAAAAAGAGTTTGTGCAGCAAGTTGGTATTGAACTTTTGTAACTTAGTTTCATGTAATGTAGCACTGTTACCAACTTCCTGTTTAACATCTTGAGTGCCACCTTTAAACTGCCCCTCCCACACAGCATACACAGTTTCTTTCTGGCAAGATCACAAGGCTACCTTTGACACAAGACATACTTCTCATAAGCCACTAATGGTTCTACAACTCTACCACCGTGTACAGCTACACTACTTCTTTGGTAGTGGGCAAGTTGAGCGAGAAGGAAGCAGATTCATGATGCCTATCAGAAAACTGATAGAACATGTAGCATTGGTGACACTGAAAAGACAGATTTATGAACGCATGCATGCACACATACACATACACACACACAGCACTCTGGAGGTTAATGCGATTTAAACCAGATTCTAATCTTAAATATTAGTGCTTTCCAATGTCTAATACTGATGTAACATGACATCATATACTACATATTTTCCACCTGACACACTGTAAATACTGAAATGAACAAAAACACAGATATTGCAGAAGTTACCATAAACTACACATATAAAACTAAAAAGTCATGCAATGTAATCACCTTCATGGTTACAAAATCCATCAGAACAGGCGACCTCTGACCCTTCAGGGGAGCTGGGAAGGCTAGATGAGGTAGAGCCTGTGTCACAACACCCATTATTGTTTTCTGACGAATAACCACAGTCCTGGGAATGGTCACTTGATGACCAATTACCATTACAGTTCTTTAAAGAGGAATTGGTGCTGGTCAGTGCTGCTGATGTCTCGGCCAAATCTTGAGCACTCTTGCATGACTGGCAAGGAGAGAGTGATGATGGCTGTTGTGGAGTGGCTGAAGGGAAAGGTGGAGAGGAGTTTCTTATATTTGATAATAAGCTACTATTGTTAGAAGGTGGTTGCTCAGGTGAACAATTAGCACCAGTTTTCCTGTTATGTTGATCCTGCTGTTTATCACTACTCATCTGTGCTTTATGTGACTGGTCTTCTACAGATTCTGTTAAGGATTCTCTATCCTTTTTACGTTGTATACAATCTTCACAGTAACAAGTCGGTGACCCCTTACTTTTTCGGTCCAACACTTGCAACTGTAATAAAATTAAATAATCCATAAAATCGTATACTGTTTGTGGGTTACTTTAAAATTCTTCCAGTAACTCAAACCACATAATATCAAATGGCAGGATGATTCATGAATGATGAACTAGAAAAGGTTTGAAAGGAAGCAAACACTCATGGCCTAATCTATCTATTTCCTAACATCCTCCTGGAAGCACTGAGGAAAACCATAAAAACCCTCAGCCATGATAGCTGATGACCTGGCCAAGAATGAAACCAGACATCATAAAAATAAAGTGTTGAAAATTACATCAACCCATTCTACAATACAATGGTACGGAATACAGAAACTGTCAATGACAATGCCATGAAGACATGAAGAATGCACTTACTAATGACACAATCTTTCATACACCATACAAAACATGTTTCATATAACAGCAGGGGGGGGGGGGGGGAAAAAATCAATATTTATTTTTTTTAAAAAAAAAATTTATATTGGCTAAAAAAAGTATAAAAGAGTGAGAAT